>Ga0315273_10001404_pt1 | contig 27355 bp, 22 predicted proteins | sample YL17G02_0_MG_FD_205753 | JGI IMG/M metagenome (GOLD analysis project Ga0315273, IMG submission 205753) | Sediment microbial communities from Yellowstone Lake, YNP, Wyoming, USA - YL17G02_0 | ecosystem: Environmental > Aquatic > Freshwater > Lake > Sediment | place: USA: Wyoming | collected... | reverse complement strand
CCTCGACTTCCGCCACCTCGACGATTCCCGCCGTTTCACGGTACGCGAGCTCGACGACCTCGGCGATCCTTGAGCGATTCGCTTCGGCGGCCTCGACGCGGTCGAGGAGTATGGCAATCTCCGGGCGCGCGCTCCCCCCGAGGGAAAACTCATCGATGCGAAGCGCTTCCCCCTTCGCGACAATCCTCGTGTAGCCCCTCGAGAGAAGATACCCCCGCTTGGTTTTCCATTCGGCCGCATCGAACGTTCCGAGCGGCACGAGGAGGTTGACCCGCCGTCCACCGAACAGACGGATGATCTCGTGCGCCGCTTCGCTCGGGGTATACGCGCGCACCTCGAGATTGCACGCCGGACAGAACGTCTTCCCGACGCGCGCGAAGAGGAGCCGCAGGTAATCGTGGATTTCGGTCGCCGTGCCGACTGTGGAACGGGCGCTCGTAACGGTGTTCTTCTGCCTGATCGCGATAGTGGGGCTGATTCCGGCGATGTCGTCGACGTCGGGGCGTTCGAGCTTCTCGATGAATTGCCGGGCGTATGTCGAAAGGGATTCGATGTAGCGGCGCTGACCTTCCGCGAAGATCGTATCGAACGCGAGCGATGACTTTCCCGAGCCGGAAACCCCCGTGACGGCGATGACCGCGCGTCTCGGGAGCTCAAGATCGATGTTCTTGAGATTATGCTGGCGCGCACCGCGGATGACGATCGTATCCATATCAGCGCTCTTCTTCCCGCCAGAGGCAAATGTTTATACTATCAGGGTGGCGGCCGCCGCGCAATAGCACATTTGCGCGTGGCCCCTTGTACCGGAGCGTCGTTTCGAGTACATTGGAGGCGGCAATTCATGAAGGAAGGCGCGTGAATCATGGAGCGATCCGACCGCACGATCGAAAAGGAGCTTTCGGCCCTCCGAAGGACGCTCAGGACGCTCCGGGGCCCCGGCGGCTGTCCATGGGATCGCGAGCAGGATCTCGACGACATGATCTCCTATCTCATCGAGGAATCGTACGAGCTGCTCCAGGCGGAAAAAACGAAGAACTGGCGCGAGGTCGAAGAGGAGCTCGGGGACGTGTTCTTCATCCTCGTCTTCATTCACGAGCTCCTGCTCGAAAAGCGGACGACTACGCTCGCCGCGATCGTCGCGCGGGCCCACAAGAAGATCATCAATCGCCACCCGCACGTCTTCGGAACGACGAAGGCCGCCGACAGTTCGGAAAGCACCGCCGAATGGGAACGGATCAAGCGTTCCGAAAAGAGAACGCGGACGAGATCGGGCCTGCTCGCTGACGTTCCCGCAAAGCTCCCTCCGCTGCGCCGCGCGGCCGCCGTGCAGAGAAAGGCCGCTGGAGTCGGGTTCGACTGGCCCGATCACACGGGAATCCTCGACAAGCTCCACGAAGAGATCGGCGAGCTCACCGAGGCGATGAGACGCGGCAGGCGCGAGCGGATCAAGGACGAGATCGGCGACATCGTGTTCACCGTTGTGAATCTCGCACGTGCGCTCAAGGTCGATCCCGAGAGCGCTCTCGAAGGAACAACGACGAAGTTCATCAAGCGATTCGGCGAAGTCGAGAAGGGTGCGCGCCGCAGGGGTAAAATGCTCTCGTCCATGAGCCTCAACGAGATGGAACGTCTCTGGCAGAAGAGCAAATCCAGAAAATGAGAGGGGGGGGCGATGCATCGCCCCCCCCGAGAGTGTCCGCCGTCCGGCCCGAAACGTACTAGTTGAGCCGGCGGAACTCGATGCGTCTGTTCTCGGCGCGTCCCGCCGCGGTCGTATTCGGAGCGACCGGATTGGACTCGCCGTAACCCCGCGCGAGAACACGGTCCGCGCTGATGCCCGCATTCACGACGTACTGCTTCACGGAGTCGGCACGCCGCTGCGACAGTCCCAAGTTGTAATCTTCCTGCCCGACGTCGTCCGTGTAGCCGGCGATCTCGACCTTTACCTCGGGATACGCCTTGAGCGATCTGACGACCTGGTCGAGGACCGAGTACGAATCGGGGGTGAGCGCCGCGGAGCCGCTCTCGAAGTTGACCCCGCGCAGGATGAACTTCTCCTCTATCGGGCGTTCGTCAGGACACCCGTCCTCGTCCTGGTATCCGTTGAAGGTCTCGGACTCGTTCGGGCACTTGTCGTCCTTGTCGAGGATACCGTCGAGGTCGTTGTCGAGGTCGGGGCAACCGTCGTCGTCTTGGAAACCGTCGACGTCCTCCGCCTTGAGCGGGCATTTGTCTGTATCGTCGGGGATGCCGTCATTGTCGCTGTCCTGCACGATGTCGGGGCAGCCGTCCTGGTCCTGGACCCCGTCGAAGTCCTCCGGCTCGTTCGGGCATTTGTCCGTCAGATCCGGGATGCCGTCGCCGTCGTTATCGAGATCGGGGCAGCCGTCCTCATCCTGGAAGCCGTCGAAATCCTCGGCGAGGTCAGGGCACTTGTCCGTCTTGTCCGGAATCCCATCCTTGTCGTTGTCCAGATCGGGGCAGCCGTCCGTGTCCTCGAAGCCGTCGAAGTCCTCGGGCTGATCGACGCACTTGTCGACCTTGTCCTCGATGCCGTCGTCGTCCTTGTCCTGCGGCAGTACGTTGCCTCCCATGGAGAGAACGAAGTACACCGCCCAGTCGGGAGGACGAACGAGCGATTTTCTACTCTCGGAGTTCAGATTGAAATCAGCCGCCAGGGTCACGCCGACGCCGTCCTCGGATATGAGCTTGACCCCCGGCGTGATCGTGTAGAGACTCTTGCTTCCTGCGAGATAGTACGTCGCCGTGTCGGCCAGGGTGAAATCCGCGTTCAGGTAATTGTCCCATGTGAACTCGACGAAGAGGCTCGAGAGCTTCGCGAGGAATTCGAGGCCCGCGCCGAACCGGAGAACGTCGTTGAAATTGGCCTCTTTGCCCTCGGGAGACTTCGGATACGCGCTCGGATAGAAACCGCTCGAATCGGGGTTGTTCGCGTAGAGAATCCCGTATCCTTCTCCCTCGTTTTTGTTGAAGCGGTAGCCGAGATTCACGTGGAGCTTCGTCGGCACGAAGCTTTTCATCTCGAGGAAGTTGAACGTGAGAAGCCCCTTCACGCCGAAATCGGTATTGCCGGTCGTGAAGTTCGGCGCCTTGCGCCCCGTCGGGAAGCTCGCCTCTCCGAGGATACCGACGCTCACATACTTGGTCGGAACGGGCGGACAGATCTTGAGGAGAACGTCCGTATCGCCGATGCCGCCGCGCGTCCTCGTCTCGAAAACGTCCCGCACCTTGTCGTTTTCGCCGACCACCATGATCCAGTTTCTCACCTCGAGGGCGGCCGAAAACTCGACGTAGTCGCTCAGCCCGAAGGTCAGCGCCGCCCGCGAGAGAAGGAAATGAAAGTCGACGTCGGCCTTATCGAGCGACGTGCCGTTAATGAAGCTCAAGGGGCCCTTCGTCAACGTCTCGCTGGTCTTGTAATACGACGTGCCAAGCGAGAAGATAAGCTTGCCTCTCCCCACCGTGCCCGCGTTCTGCACGTGGAGAAGGCCGGCCGTCCCTGTCCACGCATCCTGGCTGCATGCCGTGCCCGCCATCGACGCGACGAATGCGGCAACGACAAGCACTCGCGCAATCGCCTTCATGCCTTTCCCTCCTTCGTGAGATTCCCGATCGAACTGTATCCAGTCGTCATGCTCCGTCCGCACCGTTCTCCGCATCGCCTTCCCCGGGCGCTTCCGCTTCCGTTCGCTTCGATTCATCGATGTAATTCATCTGGAGCTCCACGAGAACGGCATCGAGAAGCTTCTTCTCCTCCGGGGAGAGATTGCCCGAGGTCTTCTCACGGATCATGTCGAGCATGTCAATCGTGATCCGCGCCTGCCCCAAGTCGAGACAAGCCTCGCTCGTGATCGGATTGACCAATTTCCCGAGCTGTTGCAGCGCGAGCGTTTCGAACATCGCGATAAGGTGTGCAAATAGAAATGAACTCCGCTCGCGGTCCCCTGCGCCGTCAGCCACGATCCGCTCCTCCTTTCAACCGTAGTCGACTATAGGGAGATGCAGTTTTTCCGTCAACGAAAAATGAGAAGATGAAATAAATCCGCCCGTTCCTCGGGGGGCCGGCGGCTTGCGGCACGTTCATGTTCCGGTGAACGCGACGAGTCCGGAGGCGGAGGCCGTCAATCCACCCTCCGCTCCGAGGCGAACCAGATCATCTTCGCCTGCTCGGTCGCGGAGGCGTTATGGTAGCCGTGATCCTGGCTCGCGAGGAAATAGATACTGTCTCCTTCGACGAGCTCGTAGCCTTTCTCGGCGACCTTGAAACGGACCTTGCCCTGAAGAATGAGCGCCGCCTCGTCCCCCCCATGGGCGTGGAGAGACACTTCTTCCGTGCGGAACGGTGAGAGCGTGATGAGCTGCGCGTTGATCCTGCCGCTCGGGATCGATTTCGTGAGCTTCTCGGTGATTCCCGGGCAGCGCTCGAGCTTGCACTGTGTGCGATCCTCGAATGCGACGAAGGATACGTCGTCGAGCTCCTCATCCTCGATGAAATAGGCCGGGTCCCGGTTAAGCGCCTCGGCGATCCTGATGAGCGCGCCGATCGTCGGCGACGTCTTTCCGCGCTCGATTTCCGAAACATGCGTCGCCGAGATCCCCGCCTTCGCCTCGACGTTCTTGAGCGTGAGGTGCTGCTCCTCGCGAACCTTCTTGATGCGTTTTCCGATTTCGTCCTTCGATATCATTGCTCCATGATCCTCCTCACGGCTCGCGCGCCGCTCACAGGCTGTACGGGGGCAGCGTCACCCATATCGCGCAGCACTTCGCATCGCCGATGTTCCGCATCGCGTGCGGCCTCGCCGCCTTGTAGTGGATGCAATCCCCTTCCTTGAGAATATACTTCTGCTCCCCGATGATGATCTCCATGACGCCCTTGGTGACGATGGCAAACTCCTCGCCTTCGTGCGTGCTTGTATCCTCGGGACGCTTGATGCCGGGCTCGAGCTCCACCTCGAGAAACGATATCTTGGGATCCGGCACATCCTTGGCGAGGGAGTAGTAGGTGGCGCCCCAATCCTTGAACTGCATCTTCTTGCGTCTCGCCTTGTGGATGACGCAGACCTTCGACGCGTTCTGCTTTTCGACGAAATAGGCTACATCGGTCCCCATCGCCTCGGCTATCTTTGCGAGAGCCCCCACGGTCGGGGACGTCATGCCGCGCTCGATCTCCGAAACGTGAGTCGCCGAGACCTTCGCTTTGACTTCGATATCCTTGAGCGTAAGCCCTTTGGAAAGGCGAGTTTGCTTTATCCGGGCCCCTATTTCATCCTTACCGTTCATACCGTATCCCCTTTTGCCCCTTGGATTGAAAAAAGCAAGAAAATGCTGATCAGCTTCTATATTAAGACAAAAACTATCCATTTTCAAGAATAAATTATCCCATTCATGATTAATTCCAAATTAATGGAATCGGAAGCAAGTAAATAGATTAGGAATGGCGTGGGCGAAATGGCCCCCTTTTTTCCCTCGCGAACATATCTCTTTCAAAATTCTAGACTTGATTGCCGCCATCCCGTATATTCGCCCTCAAAAGATGGAGTATGTCGCAATGGTGCATGCCCGCAGCAAGATCCTCGTCATTCGTTTGAGCTCACTCGGAGATCTCATTCTCATGGTGCCGATGTTGAGGGCGCTCCGCTCGGGCTCACCCGGTGCGCAGATCCATCTCGTCTGCAAGGAAAAGTACGCGGGGCTTTTCGAGGGAAACGGTTTTCTCGATCGGATCATCACGGTGGGGCGCGGTGGTTTCGGCGAGCTTATCGAGCTGCGCTCCGCGCTCGACAGGGAACGCTACGACGTCATCATCGACGCCCACAACGTAATCCGAAGCAGCGCTCTCTTCCATACGCTGCGCGCGCGCCGAAAGCTCCAGATTCGCAAGAACGAGATACAGAAGCTCCTCTTGATCCGGGGCAAGGCGAATCTATACAGGCACGACACATCCCAGGCCGAACGATACGCCGCGCTCGCGCGGGAGCTCGGCATCGCAGTGACCGACGAGTTTGAGGAGCTGCCGGTGCCCGGGAGCGCCGTGACGGGCGCCCAGCGGGCGCTCGCGCGCGCCGGATGGGCCGGCAAATCCCTCGTCGCGTTCGCGCCGGGAGCCCGGTGGCGGACGAAGACCTGGCCCGAGGAATACTATGCTCGGCTCATCGGCGCGGTATCCCGGCGCGGATACGAGCCTCTGCTCATCGGGGGCGCGGATGATTCGGCGGCGAACGCCGGGATAGCGCGGATGTCCGGAGCCGCCCCTCTCGATCTCACGGGAACGCTCTCGATCATCGAGTCGGCCGCCGTTCTGAAAGAGTGCAGGGCGCTCGTGACGAACGACTCCGCGCCGCTCCATCTCGCCGAAGCGGTCCGCACACCGGTCGTCGCCTTCTTCGGTCCGACGGTGAGGGAGTTCGGCTATTACCCGCGCCTCGCGCGCAGCAGGGTCCTCGAGATTGCGCTTTCATGCCGCCCCTGTTCGAGAAACGGCGCCCGGGCCTGTCCCTATGGCACGAAGGAGTGCTTGAGCGCGATCGAACCGCCGGCGGCGCTCGAAGCGCTCGCGACGCTGCTCGAGGAAAAGCAGGTTCTCCCATGAGGCTGGAGCTCGCCGCTTACAATGCGATTCTCCCCATCGCGGCGCTCGGCGCCCGCGTCGCCGCGCCGTTCAACGCGAAGATCGCCGAGGGGCTCAAAGGACGCGAGGGGTTCCCGTCGCGGTGGAAAGAGAAGGCCTCGGTGCTCGAGAGAAAGGGTCCGCTCGTCTGGGTTCACGTATCGTCCGTCGGGGAGTTCGAGCAGGCAAAGCCCGTCATGAGTCTCCTCGCGCAAAGACCGGGGGCGCCGCTTGAAATGGCGCTCACCTTCTACTCCCCCTCGGGCATGCATTATTATCAGAAGTTCGACCGCTCGAAAAGAATCCCCGCGATCAGGTTTCTCGAATACCTGCCGATCGACACGCCGGGCAACATGAGATTCTGTCTCGACACGCTGAAGCCCGACATGCTCGTTTTCGTGAAATTCGACATCTGGCCGAATCTCCTCCTCGAGGCGGCGCGAAGAAACATCCCGCAAGTTCTCGTCTCGGGCACCCTCTCTCCGGGTTCGCGCAGGCTTTCGTGGATCGCGAGAGGATTCTACGGCCGGCTGTACTCGACTCTCAGCGCCGTCGCGGCGATCTCCCCGGAAGACGCGGAACGCTTCCGGAAGAACGTCACGGGCGCGGTCGAGATCGTCGTGGCCGGGGATACGCGCTTCGACCAGGTATGCCGTCGGATCGACGGCTCCACCGTGAAGCTCCCCGCCGCGATCGCGGCCTCCGGCAAAACGTGGATCGTCGCGGGCAGCACATGGCCCCGGGACGAGGAGATCGTCATACCGGGCTTTGCGGATCTGCGTCGCTCGCATCGAGAAGCGGGCCTTATCATCGTCCCCCACGAACCGACGGCGGGACGGCTCGCGGAGATACGCGGCGCGATCGGCGCATCGGGTCTCACCCATCATCTCCTCTCGGCCCTGAACGACGAGGCGGAGGCGGTCGAGCCCGTCATCATCGCCGACGGCGTGGGGTACCTCGCCGAGCTCTACCGCTCGGGCGCGGTCGCATACGTGGGCGGCAGTTTCACGACGGGAGTGCACAACGTGATGGAGCCCGCGGTCCTGGGTCTCCCCGTGCTCTTCGGGCCGCGGATCGACAACTCGTACGAGGCGCGGCGCCTCGTCGAGCTCGGAAGCGGGACAATCGTGACCACGGCGCGGGACGTCGCCCGCGAGCTCGGCGCCCTTCTCGACGACCGGGCGTTGCTCGAAGCGAAGGGCTCGACCGCCGCGCAGTTCATACGAAATCATTGCGGAGCGGCCCCCCGTTGCGTAGATTTGATCGAGAAATATCTCGAACGGAGAAGATAGATGTTGAACGCACCGTTGAAACTGCCCTCCCAGCCCCGGTATATCCAGATCGAGACGATCATCGGCTGCGACGCCGATTGCCCGTTCTGCCCGCAGAAGAAGATCGATCGAAAGCCGGTCATCATGCCGGAAGCAACCTGGAAAAAGATCATCGACGACACACGCGGTCTCGGCGTCACGTACCGCCCGTTTCTCCAGAACGAGGCCCTCATCGACAAGAGGCTCGCCAGGATCGTCGCGTACATCAAGGAAGACCCCACGGCGCGCGCGGAAATCAACACGAACGGCAGCCTTCTCGACGAGAAACGCGGCGCCGAGCTCATCGACGCCGGCATCGACGTCGTGCGGTTCAGTATCGACGCATTCTCCCCCGAAACCTTTGCGCGGTGCCGCGTCGGGCTGGATTACCGGAAGGTCGTCGACAATATCAACCGCTTCATCGCGATCGCCGCGCGGAAGCACCGCGGCGTCGTGACGGAAGTCAGGATGATCGATATCGACTTCAACAAGCACGAGCAGCAGGGCTTCCTCGACTACTGGAACGCGCGCGCCGACCGGGCGCTGATCGTACCCCTCTACAACTGGCCGTGGGACGAGGGTGTCGGGATGGTTCGCAAGCCGTGCATCAAGATGCGGGAGGAGATGTTCTTTTACACGGACGCTCGCGCGGTGCTCTGCTGCTGGGACATCGCGGGACGCGCGGTCATCGGGGACGTCACGAAAGAAAGCGTACTCGAGATCTGGAACGGCGCCGCGCGGCGGCAATTCGCCGAATATCTCGCCCGGGGCGAGCGAGACCGGATACTCCTCTGTTCGCGCTGCGACGCATACCGGGACCGGCATTTCGACGGCTTTGACGATTGATCCGGCATCCGGCGCCCTACTCGCCGCATCGCATCTTCCAGATGATGAACACCGTTTCATAGGGGCCGTCGAAGTACGGCCGCGACCGGTACACCTCGTCGGCCTTCAGGAGAACGATCTCCTCGCTCTCGCACCGGTATCGATGGCTCTGATACGTCATCGCGTACGAATCGTAATTCCCCGACGTGATATCCGGCCTGTCCCAGAACGCGTGCTGCGCGATGAACCGGACTCCCTTGATCATGAGATACGCCTTGATGCTCCGTTCCTTGAGCGCCGCCTGATACTCGAGATTGTTCACCACGCCGTCGAGATTGATGACGCGCCGCTCGCTGAAGAAGCCGAAATTGCCGGCGTCCTTCATGGCGAAAACGGCGTCCCGGACGGTGCTCTGCCGCGCCCAGCGCGCCGCGGTATAGGCGGCCGCCCCCCAGCTTCGGCCGGGGGACCGGCTGAGATTCCCCGATACGGTGAAGCATCCGATGACGATGATCGCCGCAACGGCAGGCCGGTACAGCAGGCGGAATCTCCCCGCGATATCAGTCGCGAGCACGCGCTCCGCCGGCTCGCATACCATCACGACGCCGAACAGCTTGTACGGAAGATAGTGCCACCTGAAGATCGCCCATTTCATGAAGAGGAGCGCATGAGCGAAATGCAGAAGAATCGCGCCCGCCATCATCGCCATTGCGCCCTGAAAATACGATCGACCGCCCCGGGCGTATCCTGGAGCCCTGAGTCGCACGATGAACCAGGCCAGATACCCGAGCGCCGCGATTGACCCGACCCATCCCACCCTTCCGAGCGTCGAGAGCGCGTAGCCCGGTGAAGATATCTTCGGGAAGCTCGATTTCAGCATGCCGCTGATCGGCATCACGGCGCCGAAGCTCACACGGTTGTAAATGAGATAGGGAGCGGCGATCGCCGCCGTGCCGGCGAGAATCGCCGCGGCACGCGCGAAACGCGCGCCCCTTCCCTCTCGCGCCATGAGGGCGCTCCCGAAAGCGAAGCCACAAACGACAAGGGGCACGAAGACCATATCGAGGCGAGAGAGGACGACGAGCCCGCAGAGCATTCCAAAGACGAGTTCCCGTCTCGCGTCGCGGCGGCTGAACACGCCGGCCTTCGATCCGTATGCGAGGAGCCCGGTGAGAGAGAATACGAGAATCGCCGACTCCATCCCGTTGGCAGCCGGGACAAAAACGAGGAACAGAAAGAGCACGAGGCTCGCAAACACGACGCGCCTCGAAAAATACCGCGTGAGGACCGAGTTCAGGAAGAGTGCGGCGCCCCCGAGAAAAACGAGCTGCAGAACGAGAACGATCCTGCACATGGCCTCCGGCGTTCCGCGATACGCCGCGAAGACGGGAACAAGAATGGAGAGCCAGAGCGGTTGAAAGCCGTTCGTCCGGTTTATTCCGTCGAACGTGAGCCCCTCCCCCGCGCCCGCGTTCTGTGCGATCTTGAAGTAGTATGCAGCATCATCGGGAATGACGGTCAGCACGCGCTCCATGCCGGCTGTCAGGAAAAAGAGAGACATGAAAAGGAATGCCGCGGCGATTGCCGCATACGACAGTATCGAGAGATACTTCTCCTCGTTCATCATACGGCCGCCCACGGATAGAGCCCCGCGCGAACGAGCAGAGGCACGGCGGACCTGAAATCGACGATTGTTGAAGGCATCCCCGCGGGCCTTCCCCGGTGCGAAAGGTACGCCTCGAGCCCGGGGAACGCCTTCCGTATGCCGGCTATCCTCGTCATCGGCTCACGCCCCGACACGTTGACGCTCGTCGAGACGATCGGCTCGCCGAGCGCCTCGACGAGAGCCCTAAGCTCCCCATGCGCGGGAACCCTGAGGGCGACGGCGCCCCCCGGGGCGAGGATCGACGAAAGCGACCGTCTCGCCGGGAGAATGGCGGTGAGCGGAGCCGGCCAAACCGCCGCCAGCCGCGCGCGCGACTCACCGGGCCAACGCGCGACGACCGTGGAGGCCATCGTGCAATCGGCGGCGAGCAGGATAAAGCCCTCCTGGATCCCTCTTCCTTTGAGCCTCCGGATTCTCGCGACGGCTTCGAGATTCGATGCGGCGCAATGAAAGCCGTATATCGTATCGGTGGGGAGGACCGCGATGCCTCCCGATCCGAGAAGACGTTTCACCGAGCGAATCGTCGACCGGTCGAGATACCCGATCACCGGGGGCTGCATCTCTCGTCGCGGCGCGTTTAAGTGCGGTGCCATTCCGCTCGCATTTCTTCGAGGCGCTTTGCGAGGGGGCCGTCCGTGAGCGCAATGATCTCGGCGGCGAGAATTGCGGCGTTGCGCGCCCCTGCCTTTCCCACGGCGACGGCGGCGACAGGCACACCGGGCGGCATCTGCACAATCGAATAGAGGGCGTCGATCCCGCCGGGCAGTCCGCTCGCGATCGGAACCCCGATCACGGGCTTCACGGTAAGAGACGCGATGAACCCGGGCAGGGCCGCCGACATCCCCGCCCCCGCGATGAAAACCTTCGCCCCGCGCTGCAGCGCTCCCTCGACGTATTCGACGGTGGCCTTCGGCTGCCGATGGGCCGAATGGACCTCGAGTTCCGCCGCCAGTGCGAGCTTCTCGAGCTCCCTGAGACAGACCTCCATGACTTCACGATCGGATTCGCTCCCCATGAGCACCGCTACCTGCAATTCGCGTTTCATACGCCTAGTTCAGTCCTTTCTTCCCGATGTCGCGCCTCGAGAAACACCCCGTGAAGCGTATCGCCTCGACTCCCCGGTACGCCGTATCGAGTGCGGCCTGCAGCGTTGGTGCCGCAGCGGTCACGCCGAGCACTCTGCCGCCGCTCGTCACGACCGTGCCGTCCTTCAGGGCCGTGCCCGAGTGGAACACGACGCATCCGCGCGCGCGCGCCTCCTCAAGACCTTCCACCGGATACCCTTTCTGATACGAGCCCGGGTATCCCCCCGAGGCGATGACCACGCACACCGCCGCTTCATCGCTGTTTTCAAAAGAGACACCCGCGAGATTGCCGGCGGCGGCCTCGAACATCACCTGCGCGAGATCACCCCTGAAGAGGGGAAGTATCGCCTGCGCCTCGGGGTCGCCGAACCTGCAATTGTACTCGAGCACCTTCGGCCCTTCCTTCGTTACCATGATGCCGAAATAGACGACACCCGCCCCCGTGACGCCTTCCGCCTTCATTCCCTCGAACGTCGGCTCTATGATCTCCTTCTTCACGCGCGCGGCGAGCTCGGCCGTGTAGATCGGAACGGGCGCATAGGCTCCCATGCCTCCCGTATTCGGGCCCCCGTCGTTGTCGAACACCCGCTTGTGATCCTGGGAAGGGGCGAAGAGCCGGTAGCTCGCACCGTCGAAAAGCGCGAGAATCGAGAGCTCGTCGCCGGCGAGAAAATCATCCATGACGATCCGCTCCCCCGCCGCTCCGAAATCCCGCCTCTTCATGATCAGCTCGATGGCGAAACGCGCCTCCCTCGCCGTTTGCGCTATGATGACGCCCTTGCCGGCGGCGAGCCCGTCCGCCTTGATCACGTAGGGAGCGCTCTGGGTATCGATCGCCTTGAGCGCCGCGCCGGCGTTGCCGAATACGCGGAAACCGCCCGTCGGTATGCCGTTCTTCTTCATGAACTCCTTCGCCCACACCTTGCTCCCCTCGAGGCGCGCGCCCTTCTGATCGAACCCGAAGATGCGCAGGCCCTTCGACGAGAAAAGGTCCACGATCCCGGCGACGAGGGGAGCCTCGGGACCGACAACGGTCAGGTCGATCTTCTTTTCAAGCGCGAGCTTCAGAAGTCCGTCGAGGTCTTCAGCGCCGATGCTCACGCATTGGGCGAGGCCCGCGATTCCCGCGTTTCCTGGCGCAGCGTAGATTTCGGTGACGAGTGATGATTGAGCGATCTTCCAGACAAGCGCGTGCTCGCGGCCTCCGCCGCCGATAACGAGAACCTTCATGGGCTTTCGATTCCTTCCCAGGTTATGGTGTGCGTTGCGCCATGATTCCGGCTATGGTTTGAAACGCGATTATAACGGTTGGGCTCGAAAAAGAAAAGGGGGAGTATTCCGCGCCTCCCCCTTGCATGGCAACAAACCCGCGAAGCCGATCCGAGCACCGGATGGCACCGGCGAGACGGCAAAGCCGTCATCCGGCAGCGGGGCCGCCATCGGCCGGCTTGACCGTCATTTCGCGAACGTATCCTTGATGCTGCCCCACGTCGGCTTGTCCGTGGCGATGGGCCCCAATACCGTGAGGTAGATATCCGTGGGATCGATGACCACATTCTGGGCCAGGCAGTAGGGCGACCCGGAGGTCGGCCACGGATCATGAATCTGATAGGTATCGTCGCCGAAAAACCCGGGCGTTCCGTTGTCGTCGTAGCCCGAGATTATCTTGCAGTGACCCGATTCGGCGTAGAGACCCGTTGGAATCGAATCCATATCCGCCGGCCAGCTTGCCACGTCCACCCACAGAATGGGCTGATTGTTGTCGATGTACGCCTTCACGATCTGGGGCGTAAGGAGCGGGAATCCGGACGCCACCGGACCATGCTGGAAGGGCTGGATACCCACGGCATAGGTGAACGCGCCCTGAACTTCCGGCGGCCATCCCCCGAGCCCCACGTACATGCCCACGCCGTGCGTTTCGATCGTGCCGTTGCCCGCGATCTCGCCCTGCGATACTTTCGCCCTATCGTAGATGTTGTCCTGGTTGATGAACGGCGCTACCCTCCCCTGGAATGCTCCGTACATCGCGGCGGCGGCGGGGCCGCAGTACATCTTGCAGTGCGGGCAGTTCGGGGCGTGATTCCACGGATGGATATTCCCGTAGGCGCCGGGGACGCACAACATATTGGTGTCCTTATGCTGCCAAACCTGCGGAACAGCGAGAGTTACCTGGGCCGCAAACGCCGTTGCGGGGACGCCCACGAGGAGCGCGAGGACCACAAAAGATAGTATCCAAGGCTTCATAGCGATTCCCCCTCTCGAACAAATATTGAAAAATCCCCCTCGAGAACAGTGCGAGCCATTTGCTTTGCACGGTCCCAAAGCAGAGTAACTCATGAGCCGGAGCGGATATTTTACTCCCTCCACCGCCCAATGTCAAGGAGCTGATGCGTGCGGCCGCCATGGCCCCCCGGGGAGAATTCCGCCGCGAGCGTAACACCATATTAATCTGTTTCTTGCGATTACGTCGTCACCGGCAGGAACTGGGCGGCATTTGCGATCACGAGAATGTCATCATCCGGTATTCCCTCGAGAAGGTAAGCGGCGTAACCATCCTTCCAGGAGCCCATGCCGAAGCGTGACACGACGCTGTCGGGGAGCATCGATTTGAGGTAGATCGACAGGCGCGCCGTGAGCTCGTAGGTCGACATCGCGGTCTGCGAGTTCAGCGTGTAGCCTCTCCGCACGATGTCGGGCACCGCCTGCCTGCCGCCTTCGAGGGCTCCGGCGTACGAATCGGAACCGACGCCTTCGCGGCATGCGGCGGCGGCCAGCATGAGCCCCCCCTCATCGAGCGCGTACGAAGCCTGCCGCAATGCCTTGTGGCCCTGGAGCAGGTTGATGTCCTTCGGGAATCCGCCCGCCGAGACAATGACGGCCCGGTAGAGCCGGTCGATCGGGATGCGGAAATTCGCCGAAACGAAATCGCATGCCGCGCGGTGCGACGCATCGAGCTCCCCCGCGCTGATGAACAGCAGATTGCCCCGGTCATCGGATACCGAATTGATCGTGAAGACCCGTGCCCCGAGAAGCCGCGCCCCCGCGAGCATGTCGGTATGTACGGGGTTCCCATCGAGGCTGCCGGGACGGCAGCCGGCCGAGAGCCCTTCCCCCGGGTTCCGCTTGAGCGAGAGGCGGTGGTTGGCGAGGATCGTCGTTTCGCCGGCGACCCCGGGAAGAATGAGCTTTCGCCCTCCTCCGTATCCGGCGAAATAATGGAACGAGACGGTCCCGACCGCGATGACGAGCGCCGATTCGGCGACCGGCCTATTGAAAAGACATCGTGTTCCCGCGGGAGTCGTTCCGACCTCGACGAGCGATTTCGAATCGCGCGCATCGTGCTCGGTCACCTTCCAGCGCGAGACGACACGAGCGCCGAGATGCCCCTCGAGCTCGCGAGCGCTGTGAGGGCGATGCATGCCGAGAGCCAGCACGACGCTCACGCGCCCGGGCCCGGCCCCCCGCTCCTCCAGAAAGCCGAGGAGCTGTACGAGAATGCGCCCCGTGAGCGCTCCCCGCGTGAGGTCGGAGATCAGAATCGAGATGGTTCCCGAACGGGGAATGATCCCGGCGAGGGCGCTCGCGCCGATCGGCTTTTCGAGAGATTCCCTGAATGATCGATCCGGATCCGCGAGCGGCGCGGGATACGAATCCCCGGTCACCGTGACGCCGCTTCGAGCGCCCAGATCGAGATCGAACGCGCCGTCGTCATAGCGAAGGGTACACCGCACGAAAACCTCCGGTACGCGGGGTCGCACGCGCCGCCGCACCGCATGCTCACACGATTCCGTCGCGAAGGCCGGTGACCCGGATCAATCGGGGAGAATATGCGTGCCCGCTCTTCCTTTGCAGGCATCGAGCAGCATCGTGGCATCGGAGATGATGACCCGCCTTCCGCCCGACTCCAGAAAGTCGATCGCGGCTTCGATCTTGGGCCCCATGCTCCCCGGCGGAAACTCTCCCGCCTCGTAGTGCTTCTTGATTTCTGCGAGCTTGATCTTCCGCAGCGCCTTTTGATTCGGCGCCCCGAAATGGATATACACTTCGGAAACACTCGTGAGAATCACAAGCCGCTCCGCCTGCACCATCTTCCCGAGAACGGCGGCCGCGCGGTCCTTGTCGATGACCGCCTCGACGCCGACAAGCCTGTCGCCGTTCCGTACGACCGGGACGCCCCCCCCACCCACGGCGATGACCACGGTGCCGAGCTTGAGGAGCTTCGATATCGTATCCGCCTCGACGATCTCGAGCGGCCGCGGCGACGGCACGACGCGTCGGTATCCCCGGTTCGCATCCATGATCATCCGGTAGCCTTTTTCCTTTTCGAGCGCCTCGGCCTCGCTCCTGTCGTAGAAGAGACCGATCGGTTTCGTCGGGTGCTCGAACGCTTCGTCGGCCTCGGAGACGAGAACCTGCGATACGATCGAGACGACCTCGCGGTGGACGCCCCGCGCGCTGAGCTCGTTTCTGAGCGACTGCTGGATCATGTACCCGATCCCGCCCTGGGAATCGGCGCCGCACACGTCGAGAGGCATCGGCGGGATACGTTCCTTCACCGCTTCGTTCCGCTCGACGATATTGCCCACGATCGGACCGTTGCCGTGGGTGATGATCACCTTCCGGCCCGAGACGATAAGATCGGCGACCTGATGCATCGAGGTTGTCGTGAGCTTCCGCTGCGCCTCGATCGTTCCGCTCCCGTTCGTCGGGATGATCGCGTTGCCGCCGACGGCGATTACATCCAAACCTCGCACAGGAAATATCCTCCCCCAAAAACAAGTCCCCTGCTGAAAGCGGCCGCTCCCAGCAGGGGCATGCAACGATTGTTCGAATCTTACTTCAGGGCGCCCCGGATCTTTTCGAGCGCCTTCTTGATATTCTCCTGAGAGTTCGCATAGGAAAATCTCAGGTACCCCTCGCCGTACTTACCGAAACTCGTGCCGCTGAGCCCCGCCACCCCGGCCTTCTCGAGAAGAAACGTCTCGAGATCCTTCGACTTCATGCCGGTCCCCGTGATATTGGGGAACACGTAAAAGGAGCCCTTCGGCCTGAGGCACTTGAAGCCCGGAATCGAATTGAGACCGTCGACGATGAGGTCGCGGCGCTCCTTGAACTCCTTTACCATCTTTCGCGACTTGGACTGCGAGCCGGTCAGGGCTTCGATCCCTGCGATCTGCGTGAAGCTCGCCGTGCACGAGTTCGAGTTGGTCTGGAGCCGCGAAACCGCTTCAGCGAGCTTGAGCGGCATGATCCCGTACCCGAGCCTCCATCCGGTCATCGCGTAGGTCTTCGAATGACCTTCGAGGAGGATCGTGCGGTCCTTGACCTCGGGGAAATCGTAGATGCTCACATGCTTCCCCTCGTAGATGATCTTGCTGTAGACCTCGTCGCTCAGGATCCACGCGTCGTACTTGTCGGCGAGCTCCGCGACGGCCTTCATGTCCTTCTTCGTGAGCATGCCGCCCGTCGGGTTCTGAGGCGAATTGATGATGATCATCTTCGTTTTTTCGTTCACGAGCGTCCTGAGTTCGTCCACGTCGAAGGAGAAACCCTTCTCCTCGCGCAGCGGGATCGGAACAGCCTTGCCGCCGACGAAGTTGATGACGGACTCGTAGATCGGAAATCCGGGGTTCGGATAGACGACCTCGTCACCCTCGTCGACGAGGGCGAGGATGGAGAAGAAGAGAATCGGCTTGGCTCCCGGCGTAATGACGATGTTCTCGGGCTTCACCTCGACGCCGCGGTCCTTCGTGATATGCTCGGCAAAAACCCTCCGGGCATCGAGAAGCCCCGCGGAGGGCCCGTAATGCGTATATCCTGACTTGAGCGCCTTGATGGCGGCCTTGACGATATTGGGCGGCGTATCGAAATCGGGCTCGCCGATCTCGAGGTGAACCATGTCCCTGCCCTCGGCTTCCATCGCCTTCGCGCGCGCCAGAACTTCGAAGGCTGTTTCCGTACCGAGCCTGCTCATCCTCTCCGCAAACATCGCTCCTCCTCGGACTCAAGATAAGACGGCCAATCTCGAAAAAATTGAACAATATCTATATTATGAAGCGGAACGGCTTTTGTCAACACAATATGGGGGGCCGAGTCTCAATATCAATGTGCGCGCAACGAGTTACATCGCCGCGGCATACGGGGGCGCGCGATGGGATCAGCTGAGACTCGACAGATAATGCTGTATCTCCCGCCGGACCTCTTCGCGGATCTGGCTCCCCTTGCCCGCGAGACGGGCCAGGGTTGCCTTGTCGATGTACCGGACGTGGAGAAACTTGCGGATACTCGCAAGCGGTATTCTCGTGGGGTTCTGGAGAAGGTTCATGGGGACCTCCTTACTGGCGAATCCCGTGTGGAGATCCCGCCTGGTCGAGATCACGGTAAGGATCCGGATCGAGCGTGACCTCAGGGCGATAAGCGGCACGATCCCCGGCTGCGCCAGGACCCGGGGATTGTTCAAGAGCTCGAAAATGAATTGGTCATTGTCCATATAGGTCATCACGAGGGTCCGGTAACTGACGGCCTTCTCCGTGTGGATGTTCGTCCAATCGACGTCCCGCGGCATTTCGTCGCAGTCGATGAAGACGCCGGGGGGTGCTTTGGCGAGGTCGATTGTCAGAATCCTCTGGGCGAGATCGAAGCCGGGAAGCGCGAGGAGCGCCTTGAGAATGCTGACGGCAGTGAGCTTGTGGATGAGGATCTCGAAGATTCCCTTACCCGCCGAATTGACGAAGATCGCGAGGCAGCTCAGGTAGTCGGGCTTGCGCTGCGTCCGGACAAGGAGCGGATGCATGAGGAGCGCCCGAATGACCGAGGTGCCTGTCTTTATGTGGGGGTACGAATGGACCTTGGCCAGCTGCATCTGAAAGAGGTCGGCCACGGCCGAGCCGGCCTTGCTCGCGCGAAGCGCCTCGATCATTGGATCCCATTTCTCCCCGAGCCTTTGGCGAATGATGAGCGTCGCCTCGCCGTAACGCTGGTAGGCGCCTTCGAGCGCTTGCAGGCGCCATCGCGTCTCGTCCGCCTTCGTGATCAGGTAGATGGTGGAGCGTTCCTTGGTCATGAAATTGATGCTGGCGAGCCTGAGCTTGATGCGAAGGTCGCGCGCCTCGAGCTCGGCCTTGGCCCGTTCCATGATCGCCTTGTCCCAGCGCCTGTCGGGATCGGCGAGGGCACGCCTGACCCCGTCGCTCCAGCCGAGCCACGGTTCGTCATCCGGTGCGCTCGAGGGGCCGGGCAGAGAGTGCGATATCGAAAGGAGGATTATCTTCTTCTTGAACCAATCCTCGCTCTCCTTGAGCTCTCTCCCCGACTTTTCCTGCATCGCGATATGCGCCATCATGCGCTTCACGTTCCTGAACTCGACGAGCTCCCCCACCATGATCTCGGCGGGAGGAACCGCGAGCAGCGCGGCGTAGAACAGCTTGAGACCGGCCAGCTCACCCTCGGCGGTCAGCGCCGCTATCCTGAGTATCTCCTTATGCGGTTCGCTGGAAGTGGCGAGATAGTCGCCAAGGCAGTCGACTTGCCTGAAGATATTATCGATGCCCGCGATCTTGAGAAGGTCGTCCCGCTTCTCGCCGGTGGGCGTCAAAGAGAGAAGCTCGTTCAGGTGATCCAGGAACGGCATCTGCGGCGGGAAGGCGATGACCTTCCGGCCATGCGTTTTATCGTCATATGCAAGAGTGCGAATAGATTCCATCATAGGCCGCTTGATGCATGAATGGCTCCAAGCCCGCTCGCCGCCACACGCTAACGATCAAATGCGGCCTGAAAGGAGAATTCCGGCACCCTCTTCATTTCCAGCGCTATCTTAGATGATACACTTAACCCATTGATAATATAGCTTACTAGAAACACGCACCGTTCCTTGTCCCCCGATACGACCCGCCACGGATAATTCCCTTTGAGAGTCGGCTCGTAGAAATAGCAGACCGGCTTTCCGCGAAAAGTTCTATACAGGGCGAGGGATGCCGCCGGCCTGAGGTGGCCGGAAAGCAGGCTCATGCTCAATACCGGTGCAAGCAGGAAAGCAGTGCTTGCGTTCTTGCCGAGGCCCCGGATTGTAATCCTGAGATTTGTTCCCCCTGCAATCCGGAAATCCGAGAGGAGACCGATGGAGGTCATTCGATCGAATGCCTGAGATCCCGCTCCCGGGTATGGAATGATATCCTCCCGCGCATCCTTCGACCACGACCATGAGAGTTTGACGAGTGCATTCCTCCATTTTTTCTCGCACTCGGCTCTCGCTGTGTGCCTCGCTCTGCCGTCGAGCCCATCCGTTCTGACGGATCGATCGATCGCCCCTCTCACGCGGACTCGGGCTGCAATCTCGCGCTCCACGACGATCGCGGCCCCGCCATGGGAGGGTTTGCCGTCGAGCGTTCCGCCGCTCACCGCACAAAATCTCCCCGCCATCCCGGAAGGGATCGCATGCAGCGATAATGCGCAGCGCGTATCTGCGACCCGATAGGACAGAGCCGATACGACGCCCGGCTCCCCCCTCCCCCGTGAAGCGAGCTCGAATCCGAGATCGAGAGCGCCCGAACGCCATCGACTATCAATCGAGTACGCGGCGGCCCCGGATCCGAACGCTCCCGCGAAGCCTGACAGGCCGAATTCCCCGGCGCCGAGCCGCAGAGCGAGTCTTCCCCCGTAAAGCAGCTCCCCATCGAGCTCAAAATGGTCCGAGTGGTACGTCCTCGACCGGCCGGCGACAAAGGCGCCGCGAACGTTCCGGCGCCAGAACTCTCCGGCGGCTCCATACACGGCTGGAGCGTAAAACGAGCTGCTCCCGGCGATCCACCGCGGGTTATGGAACGGATACGTGCTCGAGAAGACGTATGATTGGTACGAGCCGCCGAACACGAGCCCCAGTGCGAAATCGGGCGCGAATGTGCCGCCATGGAAGCGGAGGGCGCCGGAGAATGCGCTTCCGGAAAGATAGTATGCGGACCCATTCCCCTCCGCGACGCGCCTGCTTCGCCAGAGAGCCTTCCAGCCACCGGCGCTGCATGAAAGGTAGCCTTCCTCTCGTCCGCCGCTTTGCGCGGAGATCCCGTCTTTCGTCAACCGGCAGCTCAGGCGGACGGGGTGCTCCTCGGGCAAGAGGAGATAATCGCGATAGCGGTAGAGCTCGGAGCGCTCAGGCGGCGTCAATCGCTCGATCCACCTCCTCGCGAAACGCCGCTCCCCCGCTTCGGCGACGATCCGCCCGGCGAGCTCTTCCGGAAAGCCGGGGATGGACAGAAGCGTCTCGATACTCGCCCCCGCGGGGTCGACAGGGTTCTCCTTGAGGCGCTCGACGCCGTCGAATTCGAGCTCCATGAGAGCGGCGTCCCCAACCTCCTGCACGACGACGTCGCCACCTCTTTCGAACGGCGGCAGGGCGTCGGCTCCCCCCGACAGATAATGCGCGTTGCCGCACGAGGCGAGCACACAGACGGCCGGGATAAAAGCAAGATTCCTCACCATTCCCACAACCTCCCGATCCCGGCCGATACCGTGCTTCCGAGCGCCGGATGCTGGCTCCACGAGAAATTGAGCAGCACCGGGGAGAGAGCCGCGACGAGCCCGCTCGACAGCTCTTCCGTCTGCCATCGATATCCGAAACGAATCGAACACTTCCCGTCGAGCCGCGCTTCGATAGCGAGTCTCGTATCTCCGGCGTGCGGACCCGACGCAGCACGATCGAGGGTGACCGTCATCGCGCCCGCGCGAATCAGAACATAGGCCGCCGACCGGCGCCCCGCGCCCGGATCGCTCTCGTATGCGGAACGCGCGAACCCGATGCACGCGCGTCCGCGGTATTCATACGACGCGGCGATACGGCATGAATACGCACGCTCGGCCCTGAATCCTGTCACCTCGCGCCGCTCCATCGCCGGAACGACCGTGAAGCTGCAGCCCTCGAACGGGAGCTCGAGACCGAAGGCCGCATCGAGGCGATCCTCGCGGTAGAGCACGTGCCCCCGGCGGCGCCAATCGAACCATACCGAAGCGAGCGGCGCTTCGAATCCCGCGCGGAAGCGGGACACGACGAGCCCCTCGAGCATGTACGGGTTCGCGATGGTCGAAAAAACGCCCACGCGGCGTTTTCCCGCACGACAGACCCCGAAGCTCGCGGGCAGGGAACCGACATCCGGCCCGTTTTCATCGAACCGCCAGGCGCAATACTCCGGTGCCCCCGAATAAGCGGGAATCGACCCGCAGAGCGCGATAGAGAGCGCCAGGAAACCGAGAGCCGCTCCTAGTCGCCGGCCACCGCGATGCACTTTTTTTCCCTTCTGCACACCCCACCCCCCGTCCCCATGAACTCGACGCAACACACATAGAGACCGGTCCGCACGGGCGAATTGTCATTTGCCCGGCCGTCCCACCGACACGAAAACACTCGGGCCCCGCCGCTCTCACCGAAGATTCTTCTCACCTCGAAACCGGCGAGGTCGAAGATCCGGACAAAGAATCCCGATTCTCCCTCGGCGAGATCCCCCGTTATCGCCGCGGATCGATCCCGTGCGAGGCACAGTGGATTCGGGGACACCGCGATGCCGTGCCGCCGCGGCATCCTTTCGATCAGGGCGGTATTCTCCCGGCCCGGGGTCGCACCGGAGCGCGCGGCGCACCGATGCCAGATGCCGCCGTCGCGATCGCCGCAAACGTCGGGAGAGATGCGCTCGATGCTTCTTCCCCGTTCGGAGCCGAGGAGATCCCGGTACGATATTCTCTCCACGATCACGCCGCCGCCGTCGAGAAGCGCGACGATGTCGGCGACGTTCCCCCGGTCCGCATCGTTCAGGGATGGCCAGCCATCTTCGGGGCTCTTTACCGGCGCGGCGCACGAGGGGAACTCGCGCGCAAACCCGGCGGAATCCTTCGCGAGGATCGCGAACCCGCCGGGCGCGATCATGAAATCGAGCGCCGAAACGAGCCGTCTCGAACCGGTCGCATCGCACATCGTCCACGAGACGAGATTGCATTCTTCCGCGGAGCGGTTCTCGAGCTCGATCCATTCGCTCATCCCTTTGTCGGGCCGGTACATAATCTCGTTGATCACGACGACGCCAGGGGACGACGCGATGGAGACGATCGCGGAATCGTTGGAGGGGTTTTCGTCCGGAGCTTCGACACAATACGCGCGAACGGTGAAACGGTCCGCCGGCGGGGCGTTGAGCGTGATGTCCAACGAATCGGCCGCCGAGGCGGCAAGGTCGAGGTTGAGCTCCGAGCGGGCGAACGACGCCATCACGCCACCCTCGCTCACCTCCGTCAGGATCGACACACCGCCGGCGAATGGAGAAAGACCGTGGTTATCGATCATGACCTTGATCGGGAACCGGGCTCCCCGGCATGGGAGGCTCCCGTCGCCTGCGAAGCGGAGGCCGATGTCGCGTTGGAAGAAGTTTCTTCGTCCGGGCGTCGGCGCCGACGCGACGAAGTCCGCCCCGTTCACGTCGCTGTCAACGCCATCCGGTTTCCGCGCGAGGCTCGAGCCGGCGGCGACGTCGGCTGCCGGGCTCGATTCATAGAGGTCGCTCGAGGCGCAGGCGCCGTATCCGACGAGATCGGCGACGCCCGACGAAGAGACGAGACGCACCGCGTCGGGACCGTTCCCGAGCGTTCCCTTGAGGAGAAGCCCCGGCGCGGGATTGCGGGCGCTTCCCGCTATGCAGAAGAACTCCCCCGGAGCGATTCGCGTATCCGGGGGCGCCGTCCAGACCGTTGTCCTCCTGCCGGACGCCCCGTCGAGAGACTCGAGACTCCAAAGCGAAAGATCGAGGGGCGCATCTCCCGCGTTGTAGATCTCGACAAACTCCCATCCCTCATCCTTTCCGGGATGATCGTAATAGACCTCGTTGATGACGACGCGGGCCCCGCACGGGAAAGCGCCGCACGACAGAACGAAAAGAACCAAAACGGAAAGACGAAACGAATAGAAATGAAAAAGGCTCCACCGCCGCATCATCCACCACCACCTCACGAGCCGGGAGCATGTTACCGCAAACGCGCCGACTATTTCAAGAGAAATTTTCTATCGGGCCTCATTTTCCGTCGCATGGAACGGATACGCTGCAGAAATGCGGGGCATTCGAACGCCACTGCGTCTATTCGGCCAACAAGTGCCTTCGAAGGATTCTCTCTCCCCGGTCATCTCCCTTTTGATAGCCGTACCACCCTCCCACCACCCTGCCCTGCCTGTCTATGATGTAATTGAGCGGAACGGCGCTCTGCCCCCCGGAGATTTGATACTTCTTGTAGAATACTTCACGCGCGGCGGCGGTCGTATCGGCGATGTTCGGGAATCCGATCGCCTTCTCACGGAGGAACCGACGGGCGAGCACGTCGTTGTCCGAGCAGTTGAAGCCGAGCACCACGAGGCCCGCTCCCGCGTATTTCTCCTGCAGCCTCGCGAGATGCTCGAGCTCCTTGCGGCACGGTATGCAGCTCAGCCGCCAGAAGGAGAGCCAGACGATCCTGTCGCGATATTCGGACAGCCGGAATCGCGTGCCGTCGAGAAGCGGGAGATCGAAATCGGGGGCATAGCTCCCCGCCCTTAGAATGCCGTCATCGAGCTCCTGCAACCGGTACTCCGCCCAGCCGGCCGGCGGCTTCCAGGAAAAGAGGTCATTTGAAATCGAACCGTTGACCGCGACGCTGCGCCAGTGCTCGCGCACGACGATATCGCGCTTAACCCGAACCGTTTCCTCGAGCTTTCGCGGCAGGTGGTCGAGGCGCGAGATCCAGAACACCCGCGTCCGTTCCCCGCCCATGTAGCTCGCTTCGATCACGTCGCATACCTCGCCGTCCAGATTCCCCGAGCCGGCGTTCTTCACGCTTTCGAGAAGCCCGTCCATCAGGTCGGGGCTCCCGAGGAAAACGCTCGGGTCGAGAATGGTCATCGACATTCCCGTTCCGAGAACGCTCGTTTCGCGCGCGATGGAATGGGAGCCGTTCGCCCCTTCCTTCCGAAGATACGATTTTCTATCATCCCGCGCATTCGCGGTGGAATCGCTCCCGTGGATATAGGGTCTCCCGTCCGGCCAGTAGATCCACATCGCGCGGCCGTCGAGAACGAGGATCCCGGTCTTCGCGCCGTCCAGGCTCCGCGATTCGAGCCGGGCGTAGTTCGGCTTCTTGAGCCACATGCGGTACGTCGAGCGGCCGATCTCCCTCCCACCCGTTTCCCATATGTACTCGCTCTCATAGGAGAGCGTGCGCGCATCCCGGAGCGCCCTGTGCATGCCTCGGTACGTCACGAGCGCAGAGACGTCCCCCCCGATAGCGGCGTCGGGACCTCGCCTCGTCGGCGCCGCGGCGGAGATGATGAACAGCGGAAGCGCCGAAGCGATGCCGAGCGCCACCATATACACTCTCGCGCGTATGCTCATACGAGCCCCCATGCCTTTCTGAGAATCCATTCGGTGCCGAGAAACACCACGATGCCGATGAGAATGAGAACATCTCCGCGGATCTCGTGAACGTCCCTGCGCTCGACGCGCTGCTCTTCGAGATTCAAACGGGAAACGAGCGCGCCGAGTTCCGAGCCTTCGAGACACGCGCCTCCCGAAGAGCGGGCGATCTCCTCGAGAAGCGCCGCGTCGCGCGACGCATTGATGAACTCGACTGAAACGGGGATTACGGAAAAAGAGGCCGTGCCTGTAAGGCCGCTTCCTGAGGCGATCACCTCGGAGGCCGCGACGGTGTAATCACCCGGAGATACCGGCTCGATCTCGGCCCTGTAGTAGCCCTTCCGCCGCGAATCAGGCTCGAAAACGGCCGTGCTCACGGAAAGATCACGATCCCCTCCCTTCTTCCACACTTCAGCCCGAATTCCCTCGGGGGGCCGCCGGTCCCCGATATAGGCGGTGAGCCTGATTCTATCGCCGCTCCGGTAGACGGTCCGGTCCGCGTCGATCGCGAGGGCAGGGGCTCGTGATCCCTCGGCGAGGTACTGGACGAGACCTCCGAAGAACGACTCGTAGATTCGCCCCCCCTCGCCGCCGGCAAGCTTCCATTGCCAGAAAGGAAAACCGAGAACAGCGCCGGTGAGCCCTTCGCCGCGGCGCGCGACCACGAGGAAGGGCGTCCTCCCTCTCGGATCCTCGAGAACGAGCGGGACCCGCGCGAGCGAATTCGCCGCGACGCCGGCGATTCTTCCCGAAAGCGGCGGCATGGCTTCGAGGCCGGCGTCCTCGGCGAGCATCGAGGCGACCGGGTCATCGAAGGCCTCCGCCGAAACCCTGACGAAGCCCTGGGCGAACTCGATGCGCGGGCTCATCACGCGCTGAACGGGAAGAAGGGGCTTAAGGAGCTCGAACGACCCCGCCCGGCCGAGGGGAGAATTCTCGTCGGCGATGAAGAGAACGCTCCCTCCCGCCTTGACGAACGCATCGAGCGCATCCGCATTCGAGCGCGCGTTGAAAAGCTTCGCGTCGTCGGAGACGATCACGAGATCGTAGCTCCCGAGCCCGCCGGCGCTCGCGGGGAACGCCCATGGCTTTTCTCCCGGATTCAGCACGAACCCCCTGAGCGCGATCCAGGAAACCGTCTCGACCTCGAGCCGCTCCGAGCGCTTGACGAGGTCGCGCACGAAGGCCATGTTCCAGTCGGGAAACTGATCGATATAGAGAATGCGCACCTTGTCCTTGAGAATATCGAGCCGGAACGACTCGAGATTATTCTCGCGGTGCTCCTCGCCGGCGGCGGGCAGCACCTCCACGGACAACCGATGCTCCCCTTCCCGGCCGGCCGCGTAGCTCATCAAGACGCTGATGATTTCCTCGTCCTTCTTCACGGTACGGGTCGCGTTGTCCACCACCCTTCCCCCCTCGAGGAGCCGCAGCGCGAGCGCCTTGCCCTTGAACCCCGACGCGCGGACCACCGCCTCGACCGGGATCCTCGTTCCCTTGTATGCGACCCGGGGGGCGATGACCTCCTCGATCGAGACATCGGCCTTTGAGAGGGTATCGCCGAATCCAACCGTATATACCGGCACCGTGACGCCCGGCCCGGACGTGACCATTCCACGCGTGACCCTCCCATCCGTGAGGAGGACGATTGCCGAGAGATTGCGCGAGCGGTACCTTCTCTGGGCGGCTTCGAGCGCGCCCCAAACGTCGGTGCCCTCCCCATCGGCATTGACCGTGCTGTCAGGGCGAAGAGGGGCGCTCGAAAGGGCGCCCGCGAAGGGGATGACCTCGAAATCAGCCTTCGAGCCCGCGAGATCGCGCCGAAGCCGGGCCACGCGTCCGATGGCGTCGTCGAGCCTCGCCGCGCTGCCGGAATCAAGGACTCCCATGCTGCGGGAGTGATCGAGGAGCGCGAGGACAAGTGGTTTTCTTATCTCGATTCTTCTCGAAATGAACACGGGATTGATCAGCAGGAGCCCGAGGAGCACAAACGCCCCGATCCGCATCGCGACGAGAAGAGCGCGTCGTGCAGCAGAAACCGGCGGAAACGTTCGGCGGTACGCGATGAGTGTGAAAACGACGAGCGCGGCCGCGACGAGTGTTTTCCAGAGCTCGATGTGCATCAACTTCTTCCTTGCGCATTACAGGCGGACCGTATCTCTCCTAATATCATGTGCAGGCCTGCAACCGCGCAAGTCGCTCGCGCGCGTCATGTGCGGCCGGGATCGCGATGAGAGATGGTATCAGAGAGGGGGACGCGTGTCAAAATTGAAAACCAGGCGGGTACTTCGGCAGAGTGGATAGGAAAGATGGCCTTGCGGCGTTTCAGCGCGCCGCGGGAAGGAAACGCCTCTATTCGGCCTTGTTCCCATGGGTGCTGATCACACGCGCGCCGCCGTTGCCCGACGACGTATTGTCACCGCCGGAATCGA
>Ga0315273_10001403_pt1 | contig 27359 bp, 19 predicted proteins | sample YL17G02_0_MG_FD_205753 | JGI IMG/M metagenome (GOLD analysis project Ga0315273, IMG submission 205753) | Sediment microbial communities from Yellowstone Lake, YNP, Wyoming, USA - YL17G02_0 | ecosystem: Environmental > Aquatic > Freshwater > Lake > Sediment | place: USA: Wyoming | collected... | reverse complement strand
GGCGACCTGGATTTATATGTTGTGAGTGGAGGAAGCATGTTTGAATTGAACAGTCCTCAGTACCAGGACAGGCTATACTTGAATGACGGGACCGGACGATTCAGTGACATTACAAATGTTTTGCCTGGTGAATCCACGAGTGGCAGCTGTGCAATTGCCGGAGATTATGATAAGGATGGTGACCTTGATATTTTTGTTGGCGGCAGGCACCTGGGACCTGGATACCCCCATAGCCCTGAAAGTTTTATTCTAAGAAATGAAACTAAAGGAGACAATATAAAATTTGTAAATGCCACGGCAGAAATTAATTCTTCGCTTAACCATATTGGAATGGTTACAGATGCACAATGGACTGATTACAATGGCGACAATTGGCCCGACCTGATTGTTGTTGGTGAATGGATGGGAATTAAGGTATTCCAGAATGTGAAAGGAAAACTTATTGAACAGAAAATGCCATCATTGGAGAAAAGTGAAGGTTGGTGGACAGCAATCCGGCAATTGGATATTGATGGTGATGGAGATATGGATTATCTGTTGGGAAATGCTGGTTTGAATTCTCAGATAAAGGCCTCGGCTACTGAGCCAGTTGACTTATATGCTTATGATTATAATAATGATGGAAAACTCGATCTTATTTTATGTTACTACATTCAGGGTAAAAGTTACCCAATGAATTCACGGGATGAGTTATTGAAGCAAATAAATCAATTGCGCAATAAGTTTCCTGATTACAATTCATATGCCGACGCCACAATTAAAGATATAATTGATCAGAAATTGCTGGATAAGACGTTTAAATTGAGCGCCTATATCATGGAATCCTGCTGGATTGAAAATCTTGATGGAGATCTCATATTAAAGAAATTGCCTGATTTGGTTCAGTTTTCCTGCGTCAATGCATTTATCAATTACGATTTCAATGGAGATGGCACACAGGATGTAATCGCGGCGGGAAATTTTTATCCGCTTAAGCCGCAAATCGGAATGAATGATGCTTCAATGGGTACTTTGCTTCAATTTTCCAACAATGCATTGGCTGCTACACATGATATAATTTCACCGCTTTGGCTATATGGTGATATTCGAGATATGGCATTATTGTCATTCAAAAATGGAAAGAAGATGGTAGTAGTGTCAAAAAATAATGACAAGCCGAGCGTTTATGCCATTAATCCTGAATTTGGGAATGTATCTAAAGATAGATAAACTTAAGGGTATCTTGCTATCGATTTAATGAGTCATCATAGGATGTGACTTGAATATATTGGATATAAATTGGTCTGGTGTCTGGTTGTAACTTTCAAAGGTCTGGGGTACCAAAACAGAGTGAGAGTGTGAGCTCGCCGACTTCGTCCCGATTACTATGGATTAAACAAGTTTATATTCATATATTTTTTCATATTCTCTATTCTGGTTTACGCAAGCAAATATTCTCAATACAAGTTTATTTCTAATTGCATTCAAAACACTCATTTTGTTTTTCCCTTCAGATACTCTACGTTTATAATATTCCTGTAAGTCTCCTTGCATCTGTATTGCAGATAATGCTGACATATGAAGAAGTGATTTAATGTTTTTGTTGGCCATATGTGATACTCTGGTTCTTCCTCTGACGCTGGATCCGGAGGAGTATTCGAAGGGGACCACTCCACTGTAACATGCATACTTTTTAGGATTATTAATATTTATAAATTCATTAGTAGTCACTAATATATAAGAGGCAGTAACAAAACCTATTCCATGCACACTGGTAATGATTTTATATATGCGATTCAGTTTTTCATCATCATTAATTAGCCCCAAAATTTCATTTTCGATAGCTTCTATCTGCTTATTTATAACAAGTATCGTTTTTTGAGTATACTTATTTAGACTTCTCATTATATCCTTATCCAGGAACCGTTTCTGCTCCTTGTTAGCTGTATTTAATTGTTTCTTTGCCTTATTCAGCCTTGCTCGCTGAGATAATAATGCTGCAATTCTTTCAATTAACTTTCTGGGCGCGTTCCAAAACTTGATCTGATGACGGTTTGTATAAGCATACATTGCTATTCTAGAACTGTCAACTTTATCGTTTTTACCACGAACGACCCCTAATGTTTTACGGATATGAACTCCTGATTCCAACCACATTTTACCCTGATGACTTTGAAGCCATTTTACCAGGGGAAGATTATACATTCCAGTATGTTCCATACAAAAGATTGTATCGTCAACCGTAGCTCCTAATCCCTTCATAATCTTATTAATGGTTGATTTTATTTCTACGGTCCTATTTTTAATACCGTAATGCTGTAGACTCTTTCCATCAACAACTACACTAAGATCCAGTGTGTCTTTAGATACATCAATTCCAATAAAATGTTTAATTTGCATATGCGTTCTTTTTAATTTATTTATGAATCAACATTTATTGAACACATTCAAAACCTTTTATAATGGGTCTTACCCAAATTACTATTTGAAGCTTGTTCAATATAACCAGTAGTGGATTATATCGGGACCTAGGACTTTCTCCTGGCTAGACGGATAATGCGCCACTACTGGTGTTGATTTATAAGCATATTAACACAATTCAATAAAAGAACCAAAAAAAACTTCATCATCATTTATACATTAAAATTAGCAAGTGGTAAATCTAAAGGCAAGGCGGGACTATGTCGGCCGAAATGTAAAGCCAATGAGCTCGAGGGGATTCAAGTCAGCTAATTATCAGACTGCTTAGTCCCTCAGTATTAGGGAATTTGGCTCCAATAAGAGTAACTATTAAAACATTATATTTCAACACTTTAAAAATAAGTTACATAAGAGTTATAAAAAAAGATACTTTTTTGGGGAATACAATAATCTTTTTTACATTACAAACAAAAAAATATCATTATGTACAAAAAGTATGATCGCAGAAATTTTGTTAAACTTTCCACAAGCGGCACCTTTGATGACGCGGATTCATTTAGAAATATTTTCCCAAAGGAAGCTTTCCCTCAGAATCAGACCGGCAGTAAAACTCTACGACTTGGATTTATAGGAATAGGGGGGCGCGGTTCTTATCATCTTAACGCAGCTTTAGGAATAGAAGGTGTTGAAGTGCCAGCCATATGTGAGCTTAAACCTGTTCGTTTGTATCAGGCAAAAAGATGGATTGAAGCGGCCGGACTACCCACGCCAAGACTTTATGACCGTGGGCCAGAAGATTTTAAACGGCTTTGTGAATCAGAAGACCTAGATGCTATAATCTGTTGTACACCTTGGGAATACCACACCCCGGTATGTGTTGCCGCTATGAAAAACAACAAGCATGCAGTTACTGAAGTTCCAATTTGTATAACCATTGAAGAGGCCTGGGAAATCGTGGAAATCTATGAAAGTACCGGGAAATGGGCAACTATGGGATTAGAATTTTTTTATAACCTCCCAATTTTAAATATGATTCAGAAAGGGTTGTTTGGAGATATTGTCCACGCTGAAACCGGATATATACATGACCTCAGGATGGTCAAATTTACTCCTGAAGAGGAACCATGGAGATTGCAACATTCCTTAAACCGAAACGGTAATCTTTATCCCGATCATCCGATGGCAAGCATGCTTCTAGCATTGGATATTAATCATGGCGACAGGTTTGATTATATACAATCGATGAGTTCGAATTCCGTGATGCTTAATAATTATGCCGCTTTAAACTATGGAAAAGATTCTCTGTATGCCAAAGCCAAAGTCTCACTGGGTGATTATAACGCTTCAATTGTCCGGACTATCAACGGAAAGATGATGACTATTATTCACGATACAAGCACACCTCATCCAAGAGAAGATTATCGGATCCAGGGGACAAAGGGAGTATATTTGTCAAACGGAAAAAGGATTTATCTGGAAGGAATAAGCCCCAAAGAGCATGAATGGGAACCGGCAGATAAATATTTAAAAGAATATGCTCATCCTGTAACTGTTAATTACAACCCTCCTCCAAGAAAAGGAGGTGCCATTCAGGGACATGGAGGTGGTGGCACCCAGACACCTCAGCATTGGGACCGGTTAGTAAGGGCACTTCGTGAAAATAAGCTGCCGGATTGGGACGTTTATGATTCAGTGACAAGCAGCGCTATCATTCCATTGTCATGTGCATCCGTTGCAAATAGATCCCAGGCAGTTGATTTTCCTGATTTTACAAAAGGAAAATGGAAGACCAGTCCACGGATTAATTTAGTTTAGATCTTAAATTACGAGAAATATAAAGGATAAAATCATGAATAAAATATATTATAACCGCAGAAAATTTGTGAAGCTTTCCACAACCGCCGCCGTTGGAGGAGCTGCTGTTCTGTCTGGCATTGGTTTTCCGAAAGAGGCTTCAGCCCAAATTCAAACCAATAATCGAACATTAAGGCTTGGATTTGTAGGTATCGGAGGTAGGGGTTCTTATCATCTTAATGCAGCATTAGGCATTGAAGGTATCGAAGTGCCTGCTATTTGTGAGGTCATTCCAAAACGTTTGCAACAGGCAAAAAAATGGATAGAAGAAGCAGGCTTACCAACACCTCGTCTGTACGACCGAGGTGTAACGGATTTCAATAGGTTGTGTGAAACCGAAAAACTGGATGCTGTTATCTGTTCCACATCATGGGAATGGCACACCCCGGTATGTCTTGCTGCCATGAAGAATGATAAACATTGTGTCTCAGAAGTTCCTATTGTTCTGACTCTCGATGAGGCATGGCAAATAGTTGAAACATACGAACGTACCGGGAAATGGGCAACAATAGGATTAGAGGGTTTCGGTCAGCTCTCCCTTTTAAATATGATTCAAAAAGGAATGCTCGGTGACATTATCCATGCTGAAACAGGATACATTCATGACCTCAGGTTTGTTAAATTCAGTCCTGATGAGGAACCCTGGCGCCTGCAACACTCTATAGACCGTAACGGGAATTTGTATCCTGATCACCCGATGAACAAAATGCTTCCGGCATTAGACATAAACCATGGTGACAAAATCGAGTACCTCGTCTCAATGAGCTCCTTTGGCGGGATGCTTAACGACTATGCTGCCATTTACTATAAAAATAAAAATCATCCCCTCACTAAAACTAAAATTGCATTGGGTAATTATAATGCATCTTTGATCAGAACAACCAATGGTAAAATGATGACACTCATTCATGATACCAGTACCCCCCATCCCCGGGAGAATTACCGTATACAGGGTACAAAAGGATTATATGTCGGAGATGCAACTTCAAAAAAGATATATATTGAGGGACTGAGCCCAGTGGAACATGAATGGGAACCGGCAGATCCTTATTTAAAAGAATATGAGCATCCTATTGCTAAAAATTATAACCCACCTCCGAGAAGAGGCGGAGAAATTCAGGGACATGGTGGTGGTGGTACCCAGACACCACAACACTGGGACAGGTTAGTAAGGGCACTTCGTGAAAATAAGCTGCCGGATTGGGACGTTTATGATTCGATAACCAGCAGCGCAATTTCTCCAATAACTGAAGCCTCGGTTGCAAACAAAGGCAAAGCAGTTGATTTTCCTGATTTCACCAAAGGAAAGTGGAAAACAAGACCACCTATTACATTGACATAGAAAAAGCAGCTTCTGGTGATACAATAAATCTAACCTGCATTATTCATGCAGAAGATAAAAGACACAAGTAAAAAGTTGAGGAACGAAGTGACGAACCGGAACGAAGTGGAGCTCGGCGAAGCCCTCAACGAAGTTAATTAATCAGACTAAATTTATATGAGAAGCTTTATGAAAACTTTACTTTTTTCACTGCTGTTTGCGTCAATCATGTTGTTCTCACATGCACAGCAACGCCAGATGAGAGCTTCCGGATTGCAGGACAGCCTGCTTCTGAAGGATTATAAACCACAATCAATTTTTATAATTCCTGAGACGGTGGTTCTGAAAGCGAAGTATCCTGCTATCGATATGCATATGCATGCCCCACGAGGAGGTAACCTGGATTCTATTGCTTTAGTGCAGATAAAAAACATGGATGAGACGGGTGTTCAGAAAACTATTCTTTTTTGCGGTACAGGGAAGGCATTCGATCAATTTGCAGCTGTTTACGGAAAATATCCCGATCGCTTTGAACTCTGGTGTGGATTTGATCTTACGGGTTACGATAAATCTGGCTTCGGTCCTGCAACAATAGCCGAACTGGAAAGATGCGTCAGGCTAGGCGCCAAAGGCGTTGGTGAAATAAGTGATAAAGGGAGTGGCCTGTCGCGTGGAAGAGGTCCAGCCATGCACCTCGATGACCCACGAATGGATCCGATTCTTGAAAAACTCGCAGATCTCAGATTGCCAATCAACGTTCATACTGGAGATCCGAAATGGATGTACGAGCCGATGGACGCTAACAATGATCTGTTGTTCGAGGCATATTATTTCCGGCTTGATAACCAGAAGAATATTCTGGGCCACGCAGAAATGATTGCAACCCTTGAACGAACAGTGAAGAAACATCCCCGAACCACTTTCGTAGCATGCCATTTCATGAACCTCACGTACGATCTTGATCAGCTTGGAACATTGTTTGATAAATATCCGAACCTGTATGCTGATGTATCACAGAGAGAAGCATACCTGGCTAGCATCCCCCGGTTTGCAAAGCAGTTCATTGAGAAGTATTCCGATAGAATAGTATGGGGTACCGACCAGGGATACAGCCTTCCGATGTACTGGAATTCATTCCATATATTGGAGACATTGGATGAACACTTTTACGCATGGGACGTTTCCAATACACGCTGGTGTCTCTACGGTCTTGGGCTTAACGATGCCACCCTTAAGAAGCTTTACAGGGATAATGCATTGAAGATTCTTAAAAAATAACCAAAAAATACCCTGGAATCCGAGAAGAGGATATTTCGGATGTTTATGATAGTCTATGGTTATAATAAATTAAGCAGTTGATTTATAAATATGTGAATATGTTAATCTCTATTCTTTTAACATCAAAAGGTCTTTTAACCGGTCGCAACTTTCAAAGATTAGTGGTACAAAAGCAGAGTGAGAGCGAGACAAGGAGCCCCGCCTTGCGGGGTAAACTCCGCGACGAAGTTCCGTGAAGTGAAAACGAGCACTTTCACTCTTTTTTCTCAAGCCTCACTCGTTTGATCTGAAAATTATATAAATATTTTAAACCACAATTGGTTGACTTACCCTAAAAATCAATTTCCCTGTTACAGGTCAATCATCACTTTGAGGGTGCGATCTCCTTGTTTATCAATGAATTTATAAGCTTCAGTATATTCTTCAAAAGAAAAATGATTCGTGATTAACTGGTCAGTTTTAATTACTCCTTTATCCAACAATCGAATAGCCTCTTCATAGTCTTCGTGCTTATACATCAATGTTCCGATAATCGTTAACTCATGCTCTCCAACGAAGCCATAATTCACCTGCGGGAACTCAGAATAAACTCCAACTACCACAATTTTGGAGCCTTTTTCAATATAGTTTACAAGGTTTTGCAAAGCAATTTCAACACCAGCACATTCGAAACCAACCTGGAATCCTTCGTCGCCAAAAACACGTGCAATAGCATCTTCAAATGATTCGGTTCTTGAATTGGAAATAAATTCGATCCCGGATTCAACGGCTTTATTGAGTCGGAATTCACTTAGATCGGTTACAAGTACTTTTTTGGCTCCTTTTGTCATGGCACATTGAGCAACCAGATTACCAATCGTCCCGGCACCTGTTATGACTACATTCTTTCCAGTCAGGTCTCCTGCACGACCAGTTGAATGCACAGCAACTGATACAGGCTCAATGGTTGCAGCAATATCGAAAGTGAGAGAATCTGGCAATGCCAATACACGATCTTCACTTACAACAAAATAGTCTTGAGCACAACCATTCGCCTGGAAACCCTCCACTCTTAAATTCTGACAGACATTATAGTCGCCACGTTTACAAGGGGCACAATTTCCGCAGACCAACTGAGGACGGGCAGTAGCTTTCATTCCAGGTTTGACTTTGATAACATCTTTACCCACCTTGACTACTTCTCCACTATATTCATGGCCTTGAATGATGGGATATTTGGTAAATGGATGTTTCCCATTGTTGACATGGATATCTGAACCACATATCCCAATTCGTTTAACATTCAGCAGCACTTCGTTGTTGGCCACTTCTGTTAAGTCTGCTACCTCGCGTAACTCGATTACACCCGGAGCTATCATTACTGCTTGTCTCATTTTGTGTATTTCTAATTCTACTTATTCCTTTTATTAATTTTTAAAACCCCAGATTTTTGTTACCCTGAAAGAACCAGCCAATCAATTATTCAATAGCCCGATTACCTGAATGACTCCATATTTCCGGATGCTTTCAATCAATGCAAGGTACGTATCAACAAAATGCTTTGAATGAACCAAATCACCAAAAACTGCATTGATCTTTAGGAATGCAAGCGGATCACCACCAGTAGAGGCTATTGCCCTTTCTTTTAAAACCATCTGCATTTCATCCACTACTTCGTAATCAAATCCTGATGTACCAGCTAATTCCAAATACCTGCACCATGCAGCCAATATTAATGTTCCTTTTTGTATTGGCCCTCCAATTTCCAGTTGTTCCTTAATAGTAGGGATTAAAAACTTTGGCAGTTTGGCAGAACTCTGAGAGCAAATCCTCGATAATTGGTCCTTAATATTTGGGTTTCCAAATCGTTGAATCAAACTATCCTTATATTCCTCCAGATTGACTCCTTCTATTTCTCCCAGGATGGGGGAAACTTCATAGTCCATAAATTCACGAAGGAAAATTCTTAATAACGGGTCATTAACTGTTTCATCAATTGTGTCATATTGACTTAATGATCCAATTATTCCCAATAAGGAATGCCCCCCGTTCAGTAACCTTATTTTCATTCTTTCATAGGGCGCAACATCGGAAACAAAATGAGCTCCAACGCATTCCCATAGTGGTCTTCCGGTTGTATAATGATCTTCTATTACCCACTGAATATAAGGTTCGCATACCACAGGTGAGATGTCTTCTATTCCGAAGGTAGTTTTAAGATTTTCAATATCCGATGGCTTAATTGCGGGCGTAATACGATCAACCATACTATTCGGAAATGAAACCTGTTTTTCAATCCATTCAGTCAAACCAGGTTCAGCCACTTGTATATAGGCCAGAAGCATTCTCTTTAAGACATCGCCATTATGCTGAATATTGTCACAGGATTGAAGAGTTAACCCGGATATTCCTTTGTTTCTGCGTCGTTTCAATGCCTGTGCAAGATATCCGAAAACTGTTTTGGGATGGTCTGGATAACTAAGGTCCCATTGAATTGCAGGTTCAGTAATCTGAAATTCACCTGTGGCTGCATTAAAATTGTATCCTCCTTCGGTAATAGTGAGTGTAATAATTTTAATTGTAGGATTGGCCATCTTTTCAAGAACAGCTTCAGGATTTTCAGGAGCAAAAAGAAATTCGGTGATAGACCCGATAACCATTGCTGTCAGTGAACCATCTGGTTCAGTTACCATGAGTGTATATAACCCATCTTGACATCTCAATGCTTCAACTATTTTAAGGTCCGTTTCAAGCAATGCCACGCCACAAATCCCCCAATCATTAACATCAAAATTTTGCAGTAACTGATCTGTATAAAAAGCCTGATGAGCCCTGTGAAAATTTCCAATACCGATATGAACGATGCCCGTTTTTATTTCAGACCGGTTATAAACAGGGACAACCACTTCTTTTGGAAGAAGTGACAGGTTTTTTGTATTTAATCTGATGACTTCATGCATACACATTAATTATTTTTCGCCTGAAACCGTTGTAACAGAACCGCGGCTATGATGATCAACCCTTTAATAATTTGCTGTAAATAGGATGGAATGATCATTAGGTTCATGATATTGCCAATCATTCCCAGGATTAATACACCCAATAGTGTGTTAATAGCCGAACCTTTTCCGCCGCTTAAACTGGCACCACCAATTACTACCGTAGCTATTACATCCAATTCCATTCCAACACCCATTACCGGTGAGCCAACCGCCGTCCTGGCTGTTGTTATAATCCCGGCAATCGCCGACAGACTTCCCGTAATGGCGTAAACACTAAATTTATAAGTGGAAACCTTTATACCCGATAAACGAACAGCTTCCTCATTGCTTCCGATGGCGATCACAATACGCCCGAAGACATTGTACTTTAACAAAACCGAAGTGATGGCAAATACTAAAAACAGGATCAGAGCCGGATTTGGAATTCCCAGAGTATTACCGCTACCAAAATCCGTTAATGCTGAAGCGTTTTCAGACACAAGAATGGGTGCCCCCTTTGATGAAATGAACCCAATGCCTCTCACGATTGACATCAATGCAAGGGTTGCAATGAACGGAGCCATTTTATGTATGGAAACTAAATATCCGGATAAGCTGCCCACCAAAATCCCACTAACTAAGGCTGCAGTTATTGCAAGTGGCAAAGGCATCGTTTGGGTAAACAGAGCGCACAATACGCCACTCATTGCTACCACTGAACCAACTGAAAGATCGATGCCTCCTGACAGGATAACCAGTAACATTCCCATGCTAATGATTCCCACAGGAGTAACCTGTCTGATCAGGTTAAATAAATTAGAAGAAGTAAAAAACACATCTGATACAATTGCTGAAACTACCAGCATAATCAGGAATATGAACACTGTATTATACTTCACAACAAATTGCAAATATCTGTTAAAATTCATTTTTATCTTTTATGCTTATCATTTCCGGTTAGTTAATCAATGTAGAAAGTTTAACAATTAACGGAAGCAGTTTTATTTTCATTTTCACCAATGGACAGGCGCAAGATAACTTCTTCCGAAAATTCTTTTTTTGAAAGCTCTCCCTGAATTTGTCCTTTCCGCATCACAAGTATCCTGTCGCAGATACCCATCAATTCTGAAGTTTCGGAAGAAACCACGAGTATGGCTACCCCTTTATGCGAAAGTTCATTAATGAGATTATAAATCTCAACCTTTGCCCCTACATCAACTCCGCGTGTCGGTTCATCAATGAATAACACCTTACAACTTCTGTTCAGCCATTTCGCCAGGGCAACTTTTTGCTGATTCCCTCCACTCAATTTTCCTACTTCCTGATTTTCATTTTCCGTTTTAATAAGTAGTCTTTGGATGAGTCCGGTTGAGTTATTGCGCTCTTTTTTCAGGTTGATAAAGCCAAATTGATTTGAAATTCCATTATAATTGGTTAAACTTATGTTATGCTTTACACTCAACGAAAGAATCACCCCATGTTGTTTTCTATCTTCAGGTACCATACCGATTCCCTCTATCACTGCTCTTTGTGGCGACCGGAGATGAAGTTCCTTTCCGGACAGGAATATTTGTCCTTTTTTTCGCCTGTCAGCAGCAAAAATAGCCCTGACTATTTCACTGCGGCCACTGCCAACTAAACCTGCAATACCGACTATCTCACCAGCGTTCAATGCCAATGAAACACTTTTTGACTGATTTTCCGGAACGATGTCAACAGCTCTCAGCACTTCTTCTCCAATTCTTGATTCGTATACAGGAAACATTGCGTCCAGTGATCTTCCCAACATTAACTTAATGATTGAATTTCTGTCGGTTTCGGATATCATAAAACTCTCACTTGAGCTTCCATCTTTTAAAACTGTTATCCGGTCGGCAATCTGAAAAATCTCGCTTAAGTGATGTGAAATATAAATGATGGCAACGCCTTCTTTTTTGAGTTTTTTTAATGTATCGAAGAGTTTTTGAATCTCCTGAGGTCCTAATACGGCTGAAGGCTCATCGAGGATCAACACTTTAACCTGCTCTGATAATGCCTTTGCAATTTCTACAATCTGCTGTTCTGCTACACTTAGTGAACCTGCTTTTACCGAAGGGTCAATGCTGAAGCCAATACTATGAAGGATCTCTTCGGCTTTCTTCTTCATTTGGCCCCATTTCATCCAGATCCCGGTTACACTCAATTGGTTTAATAGAACATTTTCGGCAACTGATAATTCAGGAACGAGTGAAAATTCCTGATAAATGATACCAATTCCCAATTTCTTACTGTCGTGTGTATTCCTGATGAAAATTTCCTTGCCATCAATAAATATCTGCCCGGCATCTTTGGTGTAGGCACCTGAAAGGATCTTCATGAGCGTTGATTTACCTGCACCGTTCTCACCCATCAGTGCATGGATCTCGCCAGGCTTAATTCTTAAGGTGACATTCTTTAATGCTACAATCCCACGGAATGATTTCGAAATATTTCTTAGTTCTACTCTATTCTCCATTGTTTTATTTTTTTAGTCTGAAAAATTTAAAACAGGATATTCAAATGAATTAACAGGCTAAAAAGTTGCATTTGGGTCATAATATTTATCTACGTTTTCTTCTGTAATTAATACTGCCGGAGTATAAATCACTTTATTAATTTGTTTTTCGCCATTCAAAAATTTAACCACCGCTTCAACCACTAATCTTCCTAACTCTATAGGGCTATTCAATGCAGTAGCACCAAATTTTCCTTGTTTTATTAATTCATAAGCCTCTTTTTGGCCGTCGAAACCAACGATGGTAATCTTCGCGGCTTTACCAGATTCATTAATTGCTTTGAGGGCACCCATTCCCATAGCATCGTTTTCAGCAACCAGAAGATTAATATCAGGATTTGCCACCAATATATCTTCCATGGCTTTTAATCCACCATTATTTGACCAATTGCCCCATCCTTGTGATACAATTGTCAGGTCAACATTGCCCTGCGACATTAATTGCATTTCCGCGAATCCGCGAATGAACCCAAGTCGCTTTTCTTTTCCGATTGGATTGCCCTGGCTGCCACTAATTAGCGCAGCTTTGATTTTTGTTTTACCCATTTTATTCACAATCCATTCTCCAACCAGTTCACCGTTACCCTCATTGTTGGCCTGAATAGATGTAATATAATTTGCGGCCGGATCAATATAGCTGTCAACAATAAAAACCGGGATGCCCGATTTTACAGCAGCATTTACTGCAGGCACCAACGCTTTATGGTCAAGCGGGTTCAGTATCAATACATTTACACCAGTAGCAATCAGATCTTCTATTGAGGTAATTTGTTTGATGATATCGTCCTGTCCGTCAGCCATCATGAATTTCATTCCATATACCTCTGTATATTTTTGAATGTATTGCGAAAGTACAACATAGAATGGAGCATTCAGTGAAGGGGTACAGTAACCGATTTTAATGTTTGTCAGATCAACCTTATTTTCAATAGCGGCAACATCAACAATGCTGCTTTTTGATTCTTCTTTAGCAGGTTTAGAATTGCATGACATTAAACCTAACGTAATTATACTAATACTTAGTAATACAAAACAGCGTTTCTTCCAAATGTTGGTTTCTTTTTTTACGTGTAATTTTGTCATCCTGGTCGTTTTTTAATAAATGATTGAATAGCTGGCGAATATTCCGGTCAAAGTATAAAATGATTCCGTAGCATAGTGTACAATGTAAAAGTGGTTAAATTTATCAAATAATAGCAAGTCAAACTTTCTTTCTAAGTGCTTCACCTTTAAATTCAAAACATCAGTTTTTTTCTTTCTTAAAAATAGTAAATTGAATTACTAAAATAACAGGTGGGTCCTGAAAATCCGATTTTTTTCCTCTATAAAGCCCTGTATTTGATCCAACAGTTAACTATTAATACCATGCTTTTGCCATGGAACCCTACCAGCATTTAGCAGTTAAAAAGCCACATACCTTAATATATAATTATATGAATGTTGAGGTCTCAATTGTTTTGACATAACAGGGTTTTCTGATCGGTTGTAACTTTTAAATGTCAGGGGTACCAAACAGGACAAGAGGTCATTTTCGACCTCTTTCTTTTTTTTGGAATTTCTCAAAACGTCACTGGCATTTTTATTGGTCTTACAGTCTTGCTTTGTAAGCCGAAGCCTTGGCGAATGTTTGCGGTTGGACAAATCTAATTCGGACTTCCAGTGATATTCCATGAGGTTCTCCAACATTGAAATTTCTTTCTATATAAAAATCTTATAAGGTGACGATTGTTCACGGTAACTCAGTAGTTATTAATAAGCTTTTTAAAGCATAAAAAAACCACCCAGGTTATAAATAGGATAGAGATCAAAATTGCATTGTTGGGCATCATGGAATATTCTATAACACCCACAAGGGTAATGAAACATATAAAAATTATATATTTGGGTATTATTATTAACTCTAAAAAAGCTTATTATGAAAAATATAACTGAAATAGATAAACTGATAGGGACACAAATAATTTCTTGGAATTATATTGATATGGAATAACGAACCAAGCCCATATGAAATTCTTAAAGCTCACACAATCAGCCCCCGGATTAAAAACTAATCAGCAAATCGTACTACCCATGATGGAATCCTCCCATTTAAATGGGAAAATAACAATTTGTTTTTCTGATACCGCAATACTGTTGGTTATAAAACAAAAATCTATTAAAAGCTGAGGCAATGAAAAAAACAATTTGCATTCTATTATTTGTTTCTTCTGTTTTCATAATCTAATGTTCAAATCCGGAGAATATTAAAACCGACCGATGGCTCGAAATTGACCTTTATTGGTTTAATAAAAATTACCTTGATACGTCAGTAAATCAGTTTTGGGACAGGTTATACCCAATGTATGCAAATGTTTCTGGCTATAAGGGTGTGGTTTTTAATGTTGGTTGGCTCACTAACCCAGTATTAGATTGGCGTGGCGATCTTTCTGATACTATTCCTATTGTAGCCGGTCTAAAACAAGCACCATGGTTCCTCATAGAAGGTAATTTGAAAGGCAGTGTTGCAGATAAATACGCTGGTTTGTGAAACCGTTTTTCAAAACCGGCTGATAGCTTAAAAAAATATTATGAACCATGGACTTATAATGATTTAAAAATTCTTGCTGAAAAGTTGCGAAAAACAGCCAAAGAGAGATACAATATAGATGATTTTAAAGTAGGCTCTTTCGTTTTAGCCTGGAAATACATATATGAATGTGAGGCCTCAGAATGGTCAAAAAAACATGCTGAAGTTTTTAGCACATTCTCGGGCGACAGCGAGCTAAATTCAACTTTAAATGTTACTGCAAAATTAAAAGCCGATACAGTTGCCTACGGTGCATTCCCGAATGGTATTAAAGAAGGATTACCAGTAACAGAGTTTTTTGGTAAGCAATGGGGTGATATGTCAAAAAAAGTCGGGCTTAATGCAATTGTTCTGCGCGACGGTATGTTAGGGGTTGCTTGTTATAAGCGCTCAGGACCATTTGGAAGTTCACTTTCTCCGGACACTGCAAAAAATAATGCCCATTTCAGATGCAATGCTGATTTGGTAAAGCAAACCAAACTTGCAAATCAGGAGGCACTTGTGATTGGTTATTCGAGTGGTGGTACAGCTGTAGCCGACTGGCGCGTTAATGCTTTCGATATCGAAGGAATAGCAAAAGAAGGCTATTTAGATGCATATATTGACCAGACATGGGCTGGAGCATGGAATGAAATAGGCCAACGCTATTCCGGAGATGACTTGTACAATCTTAACTGTTTAGGCTGGACATATCAAATGGGCTTTATGCTTTTGCATGGAGTAATGCTTGAAAATACAAAAGTAAAACATTATCAATTGACCGAAACATTTGATGCATGGGAATCATGGGATATTATACACACAGCACCCGACAGGTTGAAATGGGGTATCTGGGCTTATTCTCACGCTGCAGTAAAAACCCCCGGTGGTCTTAAAATGCCCGACGGTGCATATATTTCATGGTGCAACCAGGGTACAAGGCTATTAAGCGAAAAAGATGTTATTTTCTTGGCTGACAATCTTGATGAAGCATATCGGGATGCCTTACAGGTGAAAGAGGTTTTTGGACCTACTATTGTATATAACCGACCCGCGCTTGAATGGCAAACAAATAATAAACCCGACAAAATAATTAAAGAGTGGGTTGACGAATATGCTGCTGGCATGATGAAGTGGGGGGTGCCTATTATGTCAGTTACTAAGGCTGAATATTTAGAAAAGATTAATACGGACTTACCTATACTTCAAACTCCAGTACACCTCGATGTAAATGTAAAGAAGCATATTATTTCAGAAATGAATGCAGGTAATCCATTTTATATTATTGGAACACCGGCTGGTGGCATTGATCATGATATTTCAGCGCTGGCAGGTATTTCAACAAGTGATTCAACTTATTTGGAAAAGCAATACGGTGTAATATCTTCCACTCAAAGTGAATTAACAAGGAACATGGAAAAGTATTTCTCTATGAGACAAAACTATACAGCTAACAAGTGTTCCAAAGGAGTGGATGTTATTTATAAAGTAGCTGAGATGTTGCCTGCGGACGGTTCTGTTGAACTTAAATTTATTATTGATGACGGAGGTAATAATGCGTACGGGGACTATATTGACTTTGGAAATCCGGAACTGATTCAGTTAAATGGGGAAGAAGTTTCATTGACCTGGCTAAAACCTGTTGTCTGGAATAATAATATAGGCGATATTATAAAAAATGGAAATACGCTTGGCGAACCAATTATTATTAATGGGAAAAAATATGATACAGGTTTAGGATTTAGGGCTGCTGCCGAGACTGTGTACCATTTACCGGTTGGCACCTACAAAAAATTTGAATCAGTAATAGGTCTTGATGATACTGAAGGAAAAAACGGGCAAGTAAGGATAACAGCTTATATTAACGGTAAACAGATGTATCAGAGCCGTTTGATTAACAAAGATAATAAATCTGAAAAAGTATCTTTTGCTATTAGTAATGAGGTAAAAGTAGGAACAGTTGAAAGCAGTCCTATGCTTACGCTAAATACATCAGACAATAAAAAAATAGCAGTATGGGATGGTCCTGAATATCGCTATTTGTATGCAACACCAATGATTTACGCGCTGGGTGGCAGCAGAGAACCCTTTGTTATGGCCGCACGGGTGGCTAACAAATTACTTATAAACAGCAATTCACCCTATATTGATGTCATACATCCTGATAATACTATGAATATATGTGCGTGGCAGCTAAAAGACGGTACTTATTCAATTATGGCAGCTGATTTAGAAGAAGGCTTAGATTTTGCCCCAGATACCATCACAAGCAATATATTAGTACTGCCAAAATCATGGGGAAATCTTAATGGAAATGAAGTTTGGTATGGAGGGAAATATAATAATACTAAAGATACAATCCTTATAGAACTTGACTATTCACAGGTAAAACTATTCAGGTTTAAGTAATATAAAGTTGGTTTATACTGCATCGCTCAAAAGGCCAACCTCAACTAATCTGAGTTCAGGAAGTATATTTTGAACGCTTGTAAATGTCTCTATAAATCCTACAAGTTAAAATTGGGAATAAGTGTCTAATAAAATAAGATTATTATTACCAGTCATGTCTGGTCAGAATATCAGTAACATATATCAGAATTAATAGTATTAAACCCCAGGGCAAGCTCAGGACCCTTTTTTCCGGGGCAAGCCCCGGGAAATTAAACCACAACGTCTCGTCCGCCGTACCGGAACGCGAAGGAGGATTAAAGTTTAACAAATCATTGATAAGGGACATCCTATTTATTTCTGAAATGCCTTTTGTTCCGGAAAGTATTTTATTCTACCTTTAATATGCGTGTTCGTAAAATATAATTAAGATGATAATTGTTATAATTTTATTCATTAATTTAAAAATTGCTTATAAATGAAATGCAGAATAGTTATTTCAATACTGGTTATTAGTTCAATAGCCAGAGGACAGGAGCCAATGAAAATAAATGTTCAGAATTCAGCATTAAACCGATGGCTTAATAAGGAAGTAAATGAAAGAAGAATACTTGATGACATGGAAAGCACTGGTCAATGGGTACCATTTACAAGTGGCGCTATCTCACTTGTAGATTCACGGATTATTGCTAAAACATCTGACTCAAAAAAAATGGTTACCATAGTGAATTGGTCCGAAGAAAAATATCATACCGGAAGCAAATCTCTCCTTGTAAAGTTTCCTGCTAAAATTGAAGTACCTGGTCCTAAAAGCGGTCGAGGCTGGGGTAACGCAGGCGCTTGGTATATTTTCGACAGCGAGGACTGGAGCCAATTCAACAGGATTTCCATATGGATATATCCTGACAACGCCGGGGCTTATCAAAATTGTCTTGAACTCAGACTTTTTAATGAAGGCCTGGAAAAACTGCCTGCACTTTTCGGACAGGAGGGTGAGAATACAGTAAGCTTGCGTAACCATGAATGGAATCATGTCGTATGGGAAATCGGAAATGTAGCACGTGATAAAATATCGAAGCTTGAAATATCTTCAATTATGTCTGGTAATGAACCGGAAGCAGCAGATACAACAGTTTTTTATTTTGATGATATGGAACTCGAAAAAGTTATACCTGATTACATTGAGGGATGGCCTGTCTGGGAGGGGCGTATATCTTTCAGTCATACAGGTTACCAATCAGGTTCTCCAAAAAGTGCAATTGCAAATAGCCTTCACGCAAGTGATTTCAGGATAGTTAACGAAATATCAGGGCAAACCGTGATTAAAAAGCCGATCCAGATTGTTACATCTCATTTAGGAACTTTTCAGCTTCTTGATTTTTCTGAGATACAGCAAAGTGGTTCATACTTTATTGAAGCCGGGAAGACAGTGACACAGCCCTTTCGTATTGATCCTGGTATCTGGGAGCAAACAATCTGGAAGGCTTTGAACTTTTTTTATGTTGAGCGCTGTGGCACTCCTATTCCAGAAGTGCACGGCACTTGTCATCGTGACTGGACATGTATTAATGGTGATAAAAGACTGGTTATTAATGGGGGATGGCATGATGCCGGAGACTTTACACAGGGGCTGCGCAATACAGGGGAGGCAGTGTATGCCATGTTCAGCCTCGCGGAACAGATACACAAGAAAGAGAATAATCCATTGCTTTATGAACGACTCCTGGAAGAAGCACAATGGGGACTTGACTGGATTCTAAGAACAAGCTTTGGTGACGGATTTCGCAATGAAGGGTCAGTAAATAGCCGCAGGACAAATGGAATTATAGGCGATTTCGATGATGTTACTTCCATAGCGAAAAATACACCTAAATCCAATTTTATAGCTTCCTCTGCTGAAGCTATTGCTTACAGAGTTATGAAAGAAAGAGATCCTCGTCTTGCGAATTATTCTCTGAAGATGGCTAAAGCAGACTGGCAGTTTGCTGTTGAAAAGCTGATTTTAGGCAAAGATAATGACTCAACTGCAGTGTGGAGTGTTTCATTCGATTCAGGTGACGTGTTACATGAGGTGGCATCTGCCGGAATATTAGCTTCTGTAGAGTTGTGGTATGCCACAGGAGATCACCGTTATGCAAGCAAAGCTGCAGATTTGGCAAAAATTATAACTGAATCTCAGCAACGCAAGTTTCCTGAAATGGACGTACCACTAACAGGGTTTTTTTATACCGGCCCGGGGAAAAAGTATATCCTTCATTATTGTCATAACGGCAGGGAGCAGGAACCTATTGCTGCCCTTACTCAACTCTGTGAGGCATTTCCAGATCATCCTGACTGGATGAAATGGTATTCAGCAGTGACTCTATATTCGGAGTATCTGAAAACATTATCAGATTACACCAAACCTTATGGAATTATACCTTCATCCATATATAAAGACAAAGATTACCTCCAGGTACCGGAAAGCAGGCAGGAGTCGTTTCGCGAACAGGTCTTAAACGGAATCCCCTTAGGAAAGGGATATTACCTGCGCATTTTCCCGGTGTGGATGGATTACAGGGGACATTTTGGCACTATTCTGCCTCAGGCGCAGGCGCTCAACTATGCAGCACGCCTTCGTGGTGATCCGGAATCGGCAAAGCTTGCCCTTCATCAGTTGGAATGGATAGTAGGTCGCAATCCATTTTCGCAAAGTACCATGTATGGAGAAGGATACGACTTTCCTCCTTTATATACACCCTCCTCAGGTGATATTGTAGGTGCTCTTCCGGTTGGTATCCAGACCCGTGCTGAAAGTGATATACCATATTGGCCGGTGCAAAACACCTGGACCTATAAAGAAGTTTGGGTACATCCGGTAAGTCAGTGGATCGGACTTATGCGTGATACCGAGGGACCGGCAGTTATAGAGGGAAAAGCTTATGGAACAGTTGAGTTTAAAAGTTTACCATCAGGGCAACTTACCAACACTGAACCTGACTCTCTCGGACAGTTCAAAACAATGATTCCCCGGGGGGAATATTTAGTTAGAAGTCATGGAGTGGAAAAAACCTTGACATTTATTCCTGCAGGAACATATAATCTGGACCTCCGGTCAAATAACGCATTTAACTTTGAGGTCTCAAAAGTGTCATCACCTAGAGGTCACGTTACTATTACAGCAAGGATTCAGGGAAGCGGAAGTCACAAATTCTCGATCAGAACCAGTAACCTGACAATCAAACGCTCTGAAAAACAGGTAAATTTAAAATCAGGAGGAAAAATAACTCTGGAATGGAATGGAATAACAGAGTATATTGATGAGCCATGGGTAGCAGTTATTGTACCGGATAATGACCTTACGAACCAAAAGGAGTTAGTCGGGGCAGCATGGGAGAAATAAAGTTCTGTATTATTGTGAATATTTAATCCTCAATAGCTTGCAATATCAAAAGCTCTTTTAACTGGTTGCACATTCATGAGTGATTGTTCTGTCCTCCCCACCCTATCATGCAACTTAATAATCTTTTTTCGTAATTCAGGGAAGCGCTTTGTCCACATAAAATCGTAGTCATTCTTAAATATAAAACAGTGGCTTGCATGAATCTGATTAAATAATAATAAATTTGTGCCCTCAATCCTCAAAGATTAGAATGAAATATTTTATTACTAATAACGTGCAATCAACAACTGTAGAATAAAAATATTAAACCTGGAGGTCATAGAATGAGTTATATTGATACCGTATCAACGGATGTGTTAATAATCGGAGGTGGTCCATCCGGTTTAGCCACTTCAATTCATGTGGCTGATATATTAAAACAAAGAGGCCAAATCGCAAGAATATTACTTATAGAAAAAGGCCATTCCATCGGTAGTCATATATTATCAGGTGCTGTGGTTAAACCATCTGTTTTTAAAGAATTATTGCCCGAAGTGGATTTCTCAGAGATTCCTTTCAATGCTAAAGTAACTAAAGACAGTACAATATTGCTCACGGAAAAAAGTGCTCTAGCCCTGCCATTTCACATGCCGTACATGAGCAATAATGGCAATTTCACCGCCTCATTGGGTCAGATATGCAAGTATTTAGGTGTAAAAGCAGAGGAAAAAGGGGTAGAGATATATACCGGTTTTGCCATAGATGAGATTTTGTACAAAGATGGAAAAGTAATTGGTGCCAAAACCAAAGATACAGGTCTGGATCATCATGGACATCAGTTGGAAAATTTTCAGGCAGGTACCCGCATTGAAGCTAAAATTACCATTTTTGCCGAAGGGACTCGAGGCAGTCTTACCAAAATGCTTATCAAAAAATTTAGCCTGGACAAAGACAGAAACGAACATGTTTACTCTTTAGGCTGCAAGGAATTATGGACAGTTCCGGAAGGTAACATAGAGGCTGGCCAGATTTACCATACCATGGGCTTTCCACTCGACAATGATGAGTTTGGAGGAGGTTTCATATACGGTTTAAATGAAAATAAAGTAGCCGTTGGCCTTGTTGTAGGTCTCGATTATAAAGATCCATCTTTCGATGTTCATGATGCATTCCAGATATGGAAAACCAGTGCCTTTGTTTCTAAAATTTTAAAAGGTGGTAAATTGGTGGAATATGGAGCCAAGACCCTTCCTGAAGGAGGCCATTATGCTATCCCCAAATTGTATGTCGACAATGCTTTGATCGTTGGTGATAGCGCAGGATTAGTTGCTATGCCCGCCTTAAAAGGCGTACATTTAGCGATCAGATCAGGTATGTTGGCCGCACAAGCCACAGCCGATGCATTGTCAAATAACGACACATCGGAAAGAAACCTTCAACAATATGAGACACTGGTAAACAACAGTGCTATACACAAAGAAATGTATGCAGTTCGTAATTTCAGACAAGGATTCGCAAAAGGGCTAATCGTTGGAGGATTACATTTTGGGACTCAATTAATAACCTGTGGTGCTGGTTTCTTTGGCAGACTGAGATCACATGCCGACTATCAGACAACACTTAAATTGAGCGAACTTAAAAAGAAACTATTTAAAGAGCGGTTTAAGGATAAATTGGAGTTCGATAAAATTCTGACGTTCGATAAATCAACTGATGTTTACCATTCCGGAGTATACCATGATGAGCAACAAGTTGTGCATCTTCAGATTAACGACAAGGAGAAATTTAATGCCATTAACATTGAACAATATGGTGCACCTGAGCAATTTTGTTGTTCGTCGGAGGTATATGAACTTCATACCAGCAAAGCAGGTCAGAAAGAGCTTAGAATTCATGCTGAAAATTGTATGCATTGCAAAACTTGCGACATAAAATCTCCCGGAGAAGGAATTACCTGGATAGTACCAAATGGTGGTAATGGTCCGGATTTTCAAAATATGTAACAATAAAAAGATACTGAAAAAATGGCTTTAACGATAATAAGTTTAATAAAACAAGTGCCGCTCCCAAGTGAAATGAGAATGGGGGAAGATGGGTTAATGGACCGTACAAAAGCAAAATCAATAATTAATATTGATTGTCAGTTTGGTCTGGAAGCCGGGTTGCAACTCAGGAAACTACATCCCGAGGCAAGATTAATCGTATGCTCTATGGGTCCGAAATCATTTGAGACATCTCTCAGAACGGCTATTTCAATGGGTTATGACGAAGCTTACCTGCTATCCGACCGTAAACTTGGAGGAAGCGATACTTATGCTACCGGCCTGGCAATTTCGACCATGCTTAAGCACTTAGGTTTTACCAAAGATTCTAAAGACCCTTTTATTATATTAGCCGGACGACAAACTAGCGATGGCGATACCGCGCACGTTCCTTCGCAAGTAGCTGAAAATATCGGAATTCCACAAGCCACTTTTGTAGAGAGTGTAAAAGCTGACGGTACTGGTAATGTAACTGCTAAAAGGATTATAGAAGGTGGATATCAAATGTTGAAATTACCTATCCGCTGCGTTATATCATTGACTCCAACCGGAATTCCTCCCCGTAAACCTTCATTGAGCGGAGCCATTAAAGCCCGCACTTTAAAAATTACGACTTTTGGAATTGACGATATTGGTTTAGGAACCGAAAAAATAGGTATCAATGGTTCCCCGACTATTGTAGTAAAAGTAGTTAATATCGTAAGCGAACGTCCGCCCATAACAATGTCAGAAGGCCATAATGAAGCTTCATTAGTTGATAGCTTAATCGCTAACTTAAAAAAAGGCGGAAATGTTTTGGAAAAGAAGGAAAAAGTAGCTAAAAAAGAAATCGAGCGTCCGGATTTCCCCGATAAAGACTTCAGAAATGGAGCAAGAGGAATTATTACCTGGGCTGAGGTAACTAACGGTAAAATTTCCAGACCTTCACTCGAACTTTTAACTCCGGCCCGAAACCTGGCAACCCAGTTAGGTAACGACACCAAAGTACTTACACTAATTATAGGGAAAAAAGTTCAACCTTTTGCTCAAACTCTGATTGAACATGGTTCAGATGAGGTTATTCTCATTGAAAATGATAAGCTTGAAGAATATCTCGTTCTTCCATTTTCATCGATTTTTGCACAGGTCATTAAGGAAAGGAAACCAGAAATTGCTCTTTTTGCTGCCACCACCTCCGGAAGAGAATTAGCTCCCAGAATAGGAATGAAAACCGATAGCGGAGTAACAGCAGACTGTACCGGACTTGAAATCGGAGAGTATGTAGATAAAAAAGAAAAAGTGATTTATAAACCCATTCTTGAATCACGGCGACCTACTTATGGCGAAAGTAAGCTTGCCACTATTCTTGGCTTTGTTTGTCCGCAAATTTCAACGGCCAGGGCTGGTACTTTTGAAGTTCCTAAACGTGTTGAGGGAAGACAAGGTATTGTTTCAGGTTTCAACCCTGTTTTAAATGATAAAGATTTTGTTGTTGAAATTCTCAAAACAGTAAGAGGTGAAGGCGGATTACAAAATCTTTTCGACGCCGATATAATAATTTCAGGTGGCAGAGGTGCCACAATCGATAATTTAGATCTTATAAAAGCGCTTGCTGAAGCATTAAAAAGTCAGGGTATAAATGCTGAGTGGGCTTGTAGCCGTCCGGTAGTTGACGAAGGTGTTGCCGAGTATGCAAGACAAATCGGACAAACCGGAAAAACCATTCGTCCTAAAGTATATATTGCCGTTGGTGTCTCAGGTGCAATTCAACACATTGCAGGTATGAAAGAATCTGAAAAAATTATTGCCATAGACCACAATCCTAAAGCTCATATTTTCCATAATGCAGATTTTGGAATTGTGGGAGAATATACTGATATTATACCAGAATTAATTGATCGGGTTAATGCTGGCTTTAAATTCGGTATTGAAGCCAAGAAAAATTAGCAGGTGTACTATTAGAATCAGGTTTTCGTCAAAGAGTAACAGCCTGTTTGAATTTTCAGACCAATTTATTGTTTTACGGCATCCGATAACCTGACATACTTTCTTAATAGAAATTTTCGTTGAAATTTTCAAAACCATTACTCTTCAAAAGGTCTTTTAACTGGTCGCAACTTTCAAAGGTCAGGGGTACAAAAACAGAGTGAGAGTGAGAGTGAGACAAGGAGCCCCGCCTTGCCGGGTAAACTCCGCGACGAAGTTCCGTGAAGCGGAAGCGAACACTCTCGTTCTGTTTTCTCAATATATTAACTAATTTCAAGCTAGATACTTGAACATTTATTGCTCTGACAATAAATCAGATGCAAATTATCACAGTGTAAATTAAACACCCAATTATTTTTTTACTAACTCGCCGTGTTCTTCACTGTGATAGGTAATTTTCCAGAAACCGTCCGATTGCTTTTTCCAAACTAGAGTAAATATGCCTTTGGCAAAGGCTGAATAATTATCCTTTTGCCAATCAAAGGTAAATAAACCTTCAGCGTAAATCATATTGCTGGAAACTGACGAAAGACCTTTGTACACAGTAAAGTTTTTAGCAAATGGAACCACATATTTCCAACCTCCGGAAATTGAATCTTTACCGCACATTTTAATTCCACCAGAGATGACAATAGCATCGTCTGCATAAATACTCATCACCTGATTAATATCCCCCGAGCTCCATGCTTCAGATGCTATAATAGCCAATGAGTCAACTATCGTCTGGTCATTAGTACTAACTGTTTTTTGTGTACATGCTGATGTGCCCAATATGAAAATTAAAAGAAGAAAAAAAGCTTTTGTTTTCATAATTTAAGGTATTAGAAACTTAAATACTTAATTGAGCTCGGTTTGATTAAAATCAATGCTTCAATACAACTCTGTACCTTACCTTTCCTTGTCTGAGTCTTTCTATTGCCTCATTTACCTCACTGAATTTGAACATCTCGACTGTCGGAAGAATTTTATGCCTGGCTGCAAATTCAAGCATGTTGGCCATGGTGGGGGGACTACCGATCCCAGAGGAAGAAACCATCTTCTGTCCAAATAAAAGTGTAATCAAATTGATCTGTATTGGCTCAAGTACAACTCCTACAAGTATCAACTTACCCTTTCGCCGTAATGCCGTTAAATAAGAATTCCAATCGAGTGACACGTTAACAGTTGATAATATGAAGTCGAACGAATCCGCGACTTTAGTGATTGCTGCTGTATCCGCTGAGTTCACAAAATGATGTGCACCAAACTTTTTTGCATCCGATTCTTTTTTAGGATCATGTGAAAATGCTGTCACTTCACATCCCCAGGCATTCAGAAAGCGGAGAGCCATATGACCCAGTCCGCCAATGCCGATGACACCCACACGATGGGTTGGGTTTACCCCAAATTCAAGAATTGGATTGAATACTGTAACTCCACCGCATAGCAAGGGACCTGCGGATTTTGGATCAAGTGCTGATGGAATGGGTAAAACCCATTCTGCCTGAGCCCTTACCCTATCCGAAAATCCTCCGTATGGTCCTAAAACAGTTGGAATAGCTGATGCACATAGGTTATGGTTACCGGTAAGACACCACTCACAAGTCCCGCAGGAACCTGAGCTCCAACCAATACCAACGCTTTGTCCAAGAGTAAGTCCTTTCACATGGGCACCTATGGCTTCCACAGTACCAATTATTTCATGCCCTGGAACAAAGGGGTATTGGGTCATACCCCAGTGGTTGTCGAGCATACTGAGATCGCTGTAGCAAATGCCGCAGTAGTCTACTTTCACATCCACCTGGTGATCACCAAGTGGGCCGAGGTCATATTCAAAAACCTCTAATTTGGCGCCAGGTTGTTTGGCAGCATAACCTTTTGTCATGATTTGTTCCTCCATAAATTATATTAGAAATTTTGTGATTTGAATAACGTTAGTTGAGAAATACTGTACTATTCAAATCTATTTTAAAAAAATAAATCTATCTAGGACTTTACTCAGATCCATGGGAAATGCTCTAGCATAAATAGAGCAACCAGAATGGCTATAACCTGATCATATTTCTACAATCTCTCCTATCTGAATAATGACATCTTTTGTATAGTTACGCATATCATCTGAAAGTGTTTTCAAATGTTCAGCCATTCTGGCCGTAATTACTAAACAAATTTATAAATTATTTAAGCTAAAGTCAAGTTTATTTTTCAAATAATTATCAATTCGAAAGTCAAGTTAGATGTACTGATTATTCGGCTTCCCCTAATTGGTCCAGTTAAAAATAGAGTATAATTACCAAAAAATACCTTTGAATTCGGAAGAAAGAGATTTTAGATTTTTATGATAGGGTTCGGTTATATTTAATTAAGTGCCTGATCTGTAAGTTTATGAATATTGAAGTCTCAATTCTTTTACCATCAAAAGGCCTTTTAACTGGTTGCAACTTTCGAAGGTCAGTGGTACCAAATAGTACAAGAGGTCATTTTTGACCTCTTTCTTATTTAATGGATCCTTCAAAATTATGAAACGTTAAAGATTTTTTATACTATTTGTCAGAAGGATTCTCCTGTTTTCAGCGTTGCAACACCCTAAAATATTTATTACTAACAAAAGTTAGTCATACTTGTTTTTAATCCATCATTTTTTTCTGCTGAAATCGTTTCTTTTCATCTCTCTATTCCCCATGAACTCACCCCCTTAATCCCCCTCTCTGCTTCGCAAAGAGGGGGAATCAG
>Ga0315273_10001402_pt1 | contig 27365 bp, 19 predicted proteins | sample YL17G02_0_MG_FD_205753 | JGI IMG/M metagenome (GOLD analysis project Ga0315273, IMG submission 205753) | Sediment microbial communities from Yellowstone Lake, YNP, Wyoming, USA - YL17G02_0 | ecosystem: Environmental > Aquatic > Freshwater > Lake > Sediment | place: USA: Wyoming | collected... | reverse complement strand
CTGGCTCCCGAAATCCAGAATCAGGATGGTGTCCAAGGGTCTCGACGCACGATCGTTTCGCTGCGGTTGGGCCCCACCGAAACCACGTCGACGCTCACGCCGCTGTACTCCTCGATATAGCGGATGTAGTCCCGAGCCTCCTGGGGCAGGTCGGGGAAGCGCCGGCAGCCCTTGACCGGGGCGCTCCAGCCGGAAACCGCCTCCAGCACGGGCTCGGCCCTGTCCAGCGCCTCGGCGGAGGCGGGAAAGCCTGAGGCCAGCCGGCCGTCGATCCGGTAGCCGGTGCACACCTTCAGCTCCGGCATGCCGTCGTATACGTCCATCTTCGTGAGGCACAGGCTGCCAATGCCGTTGCTGCGGCAGGCGTAGCGCAGCGCCGGCAGGTCCAGGTAGCCGCAGCGGCGCGGGCGTCCCGTGGTCACGCCGTATTCCTTGCCGATCTCGCGGATCCTCTCCTCCAGGTCCCCGTCGCGCTCGGCGGTGAAGCGCGAGGGGAAGGGCCCGTTGCCCACGCGGGTGGAATAGGCCTTGCAGACGCCGACCACCCTGTCGATCTCCTGCGGCCCCATGCCTGCCCCTATCGCCGCCCCCGCGGCGCAGGAAGTGCCCGAGGAGACAAAGGGGTAGGTCCCTAGGTCCAGGTCCAGGAGGGTGCCCTGGGCGCCTTCCAGCAGGATATTCCGGCCGCGGTTCTCATACACCAGGGCCGAGACGTCCACCATCAGGGAGCGCACCCGTTCCAGGTAGGGCTCCAGGTAGGTGCGGTCCTCCGGCTCCAGGCTGCGCCACACCCCCGCGTCGAACAGGTCGACCACCCGGACACCCTCGCGGAAAGCCTTCAAAGCGTAGGTGATGCCGATGCCGCGCCCGGTGGTCCCCAGCGGGCTTGCCCGGGCCCGGTCCCGGGCCTGGTCCATCTGCTTGTAGCGCGGGAGCACCACGTGGGCGCGATCGGAGAGCAGGACCCGCCCCTGCCAGCTGACCCCGACCTGCTCCAGTTGGGCCAGTTCCTCGAACAGGGTGGCCAAGTCCACGACCATGCCGATGCCCAGCACCACGGTCTTCCCCGGATTGAGCACCCCGGAGGGAACCAGATGGAACTTGTACATCCGCCCCTCGACCACAACGGTGTGCCCGGCGTTGGCGCCGCCGGAATAGCGCAAAACCAGGTCCGCTTTCTCGGCCAGGAAGTCCACGAGCTTGCCCTTGCCCTCATCCCCCCATTGCGCGCCGATGACCACCACTTTCACGAGAATCCCCCTTTCACCTCCGTGCGGGCAGCTGTGGGGCCTGAGCCGGGGCATCGATCAGCTTGTCCCGGAGCAGAGCCTTCAGCTTGACCACTTCCTTTTTCAATTCTCCCACCGCCTGCTTCACCCGGTCGGCAGCCTGGCTATTCTCGCCGGTTACCTGCCGGATCTTGCCCAGGGAATCGCTGACCTCGCCGTTGGCCGCCAGCTGCTCGCGCACGGCCAGCTGCAGCCGGTCGACGAAGCGGTTGTAGCCCGCGAGCTCCTTTTCCAGATGATCGAACACGCGCCCGACGGCCTTGGAGGAGTCTCCGCCCACCCGGATGACCTTCTCCATCTGTTTCATCAGGCGGCCGATCTCGCCGGCCGTCTCCGCCGAGCGCTCCGCCAGCGAGCGGATCTCGCCAGCCACCACCGAGAAGCCCCCCGAACCCGAGGTACCCAGTCGGGAAGCCTCGATCGCCGCATTGAGCGCCAGCAGATTGGTCTGGTCCGCGATCTCGTTGATCAGCTCCAGGGAGGCGTCCATCCGGCGGACCGCCTGGTCGATGGCGCCGATCTCCTCGATCATGCCGTGCACGGTCCTGTGCCCCTGGTCGGACAGATCGAGGGTCGGCCGCAGGGTGCCAGAGGATTCGGCGGTCCAGCCGGAGATGTCGGCCATGGCGGCTTTCAACCCCTCGGCCAGGGAGGAGATGTGCTCTACGCTCTTGGCCTGGCTGTGGGCCCCCACGGCCAGGGAGCCCGAGACCTTCTCCAGCTCGTTCACGAGACTGTCCAGGTTGAGCACGGATACCTGGACGATCTCCAGCGTCATGCGCAGGCGCCGTGAGGAGCGCAGGAAGTGGTCGGTGACAAAATTCTCCTCCAGCAGGTGGCGATGGGCCCGGACGGCGGTCCAGGCGGCCAGCCCCATGAGCGCCAGTCCCGCCGGCAGGTACAGGGTGTGGCCGATGTCGGGGCTCAGGCCGGTGATCACGGAAAGCGACACGAGGCAGAGGAGGGAACCGAGAACCGAGGCCAGTGCGGCCAGGAAGACGTTCAGGGGATCCAGGCGCCGCAGGCAGTTGGCTAGCGGGGTGAAGAAGAACAACTCGCAAAGGAGCACGCCGAGCAGGGAGGAGACCGGCAGGACCAGGAATCCGTACAGGAGCACCCCGGCCCCGACGGCGTCCAGCACTACCGAGAAGTGGCCCACCCCCTGGGGGTTCAGGCCGCGCGCCAGCGCGATCAGCAGGTAGACCGAGTAGCCATCGAAAATGAGTAGTATGGCGGCGAGGCGCAGGCCCGCGACCCCGGTCCAGGACTCCGGCCGGCGGAGGACCGCCTGGAGGGCGACGAGGCCGGTCACCAGGACAAGCCGCGCGACCGCCCCGGTGCGCTCCGCCTTCACCTGCTGTGCGAACAGGATCCGCGCCAGGCCCTCTACCATGGCTCAATACTTATATGATATCTTTTCGTTTGTAAAGGCACTGCAGAATGGCTCCCCGAGGCGCATGGACCACTCCCGGCTGAAACATCTCTACGAGCAGGCCCTGGAGGCAGGGCGCCGGCGCGAATACCCGCAGGCAGTTCATCTCCTGCAAAAGATCCTCGTCCACAGTGACCGCTTCCCCGAAGCCCTGCTCCTGCTGGGGCGCAGCTACCACGCGCTGCGCGATTACGCCCGCGCTGCCCAGGTGCTCCAGCTTTATCTGAACACCAGCCCCGACTCGCCCCAGGGCCATTTCTTCGCGGGCCGTTCCTGCTTCGCCCTGGGGCTGCTGGACCAGGCGATCCGCCACCTGAAGCGTTCGGTGGAGCTGGAGCCCGGCTTCGCCCCCGCCCTCGGCCTCCTGGCCCTGGCCGTGCTGAAGTCTGGCAGGCCCCGCCTGGCCGTCGGCCTGTTCGAGCAGGCCCTGAAAATTGACCCTGACAACCCCCGCCTGTTCAACGGCTATCTGAACGCCCTGCTCACGCAGGCCATCCGCCTGTATTACCGCCGCCGCTACGACGAGGCGGAGCCTGTGTTGCGCCTGTTGTGGAAGCATCGCCCCGACAGCCTGGTCGTCCATCTGTACCTAGCAGGGGTCTACCGTGAACAGGGCAAGCTGGAGCAGTCCCTGGCCCACTGGGGCGAGGCGGTGCGCCTGGCGCCGCAGGACCCGGCCCTGTATTTACAGAAGGCCGCGATCCACCTGCAGCGCGGCGAAACCCAGGCCGCCCTGCGCGAGCTGGCTGAAGGGTTCCGGAGGCTGGGCTCCAGCGCCCCGCCCGTCAGCGACCCGCTCGAGCTCGCCCGCCTGGCCATGATGGTACTCTTCCGCAACCGCCGCTACCGGCAGGCCCTGGAGTACGCGCGCCGCCTGCTGCGCGCCTCCTACAAGGATATCCAGGCCCACGCGATCATGGCCGAGTGCTTCGTCGCCCTGCGGGATCTGGGCAAGGCGGCGAACCACTACCGGCGGGCCCTGGACCTCGCGCCCGACAGCCTGGAGCTGTCCTACGGCCTGGCGGGCGCGCTGTGGGCAAGCGGCGAGTACGAACCTCTCGCCAAGCTGGCGGCCCGCATTGCGCAGCTCAAACCCGACGACAGCTACGCCGCGTATTACCGGGCCCTTTGCCTGCCATTCCTGGGCGAGGGCTCCGAGGCTACGATCCCGGCTCTCCAGGAGCAGATCCGCCGCCACGGTCCGGACCCCCACCTGATGAGCGCCCTGGGCCGCGAGTACCTGCGGGCGGACCTTCCCGAGCTGGCTCGGGGCTGGCTGGAGAGGACCCTGAAGGCGAATGAAGCCCACGAGCCGACGCTGCGAGCGCTGATCGCCGTGGAACGCCGGCTGGCTGACGCTGAACGCACCCTGGCCGCCTGCGCCGAGTACTTGCGTCGCTTCCCGCGCAATACCGAGGTGCGCCGCGAGTACGCCGAGCTGCTGTTCCACCGGCGGGACTATGCCGGCGCCGCGGCGCAGATTGAACAGCTGCTGCCCCGGCAGCCGCGCAACCCCGCCCTACGCCGCATGCTGGCCCGCAGCTACCGGGGCAGCAGCCGGAATGCGGAAGCAGTCCTGCTGTTTCGCGATTTGCTGCGAGAGAACCCCGCCTCCGAGGAGCTGCTGCGCGAGCTGGCGCTGTCGCTGGCCGCGAGCGGCAGCCAGCCCAGCGCCGTGGCGCTGGTCAGGAAGGCGGCGCAGGCCTACCCCGACCGTCCCGGCCTGCAGGCGCTGCTGGGGGGTCTGTACCTGCGCGCACGGGACCTGGAACGCGCCGCGCAGACACTGCGGCAGGCCGTGGCGGCCTTTCCCTCCGACTGGCGGCTGCACCGCAGCCTAGGCCTACTCTACCGCCGGCAGGGCAACACGGGCTTCGCGGAGCGCTTCCTGAAACGCGCCCGGGAGCTCCAGCGCTCCTCCCCTGGGCGCCGCGACCCCGCCTAAGCCAGGCCCTTTTCGATGTTCACCTGGGCGATCGTCAGGTTGGCGATCGGCACGGAGTACGGCGAGCAGGACACGTAGTTCAGCCCGACCTCCATGCAGAAGCGGATGTTCTCGGGTATGGCGCCGTGCTCCCCGCATAACCCGGCCACCAGGTCCGGCCGAGTGAGCCGGCCCCTTTTGACGGCCAGCTCGATCAGCTCCTTGACCCCCTCAGTGAGCATCTGGAAAGGGTTGCCGTCCAGCACGTCGAACTGGGTGTAGTCGGGCATGAAGGAGTTGAAGTCGTCCCGCGAGAGCCCGAGGGTCGTCTGCGTCAGATCGTTGGTGCCGAAGGAGAAGAACTGCGCGTAGCGCGCGATCTCCCCGGCGCCCAGCGCCGCCGCCGGCAGCTCGATCATGGTGCCGATCCGGTAGTCGGCCTTCCTGGCCTTCATGGCCAGGCGGGTCTCCTCCTCCACGTCGACCAGGCCGCGGATCGCGGCCCCTTCGATCTTTTTCCCGTAGACCAGCAGCTTCAGCTCGTTCTCGTTCATGATGATCGGGATCATGATCTCCGCGTGCACGTCCACCCCTTCTTTTTGGAGCGCATACACCGCCTCGAAGATCCCCCGCACCTGCATTTCGTAGATCTCCGGGTAGGAGACCGCGATGCGGCAGCCCCGGTGGCCGAGCATGGGGTTGAACTCGGCCAGGGCGTCGCAGCGGGCGCGCACCTCCTTTTCCGAGATCACCGCCGCCTTGTCGCGGCCGCTCAAGTAGGCGACGAATTTCTTCATCTCCGCGTCGTTGTGCGGCAGGAACTCGTGCAGCGGGGCGTCCAGGAGACGGATGGTCACTTCGTGCGGGCTCATGATCTTGAGGATCTTGTAGAAATCGGCCTTCTGGATGGGCAGCAGCTTGGCCAGGGCCTTCTTGCGCTCCTCCTTGGTATCGCTCAGTATCATCTCGCGGAACACGTTGATGCGCTTCTCGGCGAAGAACATGTGCTCCGTGCGGCACAAGCCGATCCCCGCCGCCCCGAAACTGCGGGCCAGCGCGCTTTCGCGCGGGGTGTCGGCGTTGGTGCGCACGTGGAAGTCGCGCACGAAGCGCATGACCAGCTTGATGAAGTCCAGCATCCCCGATTCCTCGGGGTCGGGCTCGATCAGCTCGGCCTTGCCGACGTAGACCGCCGGCTGCCCGTAGTAGGGGACGTTGAGGGTCAGGTAGTCGCCCTGCGAGATGACCGCCGAGCCGATCGTGGCCTTGTTGCCCCGGATCTTCATGTCCGGCTTGACCAGCGAGACCTTTCCGTACTGCCGGGCAACGACCGAGGCGTGCGCGGAGTAGCCGCCCTCGCAGGACAGCACACCGCTGGCCACCTCGATGGCCTTCACGTCCTCTGCGAAGCTGGCCGGCATGCACAGCAGCAGGCGCGTGTCCTCCCCCTTCTGCTGAGCCTCCTTATAAGCGTCCAGTAGGGCCTCGGTGGCGAAGTAGACGCGGCCGATGGCGGCGCCCGGCGCACCGGTGATGCCTCCCGGCAGCGCCTTCAACTTGGTGACCGAGGCCGGGTTGATGATTGGGTGCAGAATCTCGTTCAACTGCTGCGGCTTGATGGCCGCCACGACGTACTTGTCGTCAACGACCTTGCGCGAGTGCAGGTCCAGCAAGGTCCTGATTTCCGACTGGGTGGACTTGGACATAACGGCCCGCTGGTCGATGATCCAGAGCTTCCTGTTCTCGACGGTGAAGCGGATGGAGCGGATTTCGCGGAAGTGGTCCTCGACGCTGCGGGCGATCTTCTCCAGCCGGCTTAAGTAGGCCGGGGCGATAGAGTTGATGTCCTGGCCGCTGGAGCCGATGGAGTCGAAAGCCTCCTGGTAGTACTCCCCCTGCAGCCGGCGGTTCCCCGTGACGATGTTGCGGGTGAAGAAGTTGCCGCTGGCCGAGTCCTTGCCGTAGTTGCCGTAGACCATCGGCTGGATGATCAGGGCCGTGTCCTTGTTGTTCATCTCGTCCAGCGACAGCATGTGGCTGATGCGCTTGAGGGCCAGCTCCAGCTGCTGGTAGGCGCTGCCGCTGCAGAAGCCCTTGGGCAGTAGGGGCAGGACCTCGGCGATGGATTTCGCGCGCTCCCTGGCCCCGCTGTCACCGGCCAGCTCTTTTTCCAGCGCCACGATCGCGGCCTTGATCCGGCTCAGGTCCTTATCCCGCTTCTCCAGTTCCGCGATCCGGGCCTCCACCTCCAGGCTGCCCTTGCAGAGGAACTGCAGCTCGTGGCGCCCGAAGTTCTCGCCCACGAACTTGATGAACCCCGGCAGGGTGCCTTCGGTGAGACCGTAGTTGTGCAGGGTCGGGTAGGTGGTGATCACCAGGCTGGGACTGAGCACGATCTTGACCAGCATGGGGTTGTCGGGGTCGCCGAAACGCTTGCCGGCGGCGCTCTCCAGCTTCCGGAAGAACCCCCGCAGCTGGGGTTCCAGCTCCCACTCCTCCAGCTCGGAGGTGATCTCGGCATCGATGATGAAGCCGGGCAGGATGGGAAGCGCCAAGGCGGCCAGCTCCATGGCTCTGCGCCCGCGGATCCCGATCTTCTCCAGCACCTCTTCCTTCGCTATCGACTCGTTTTCGCTGAAAAAGTATACATGCTCTTTCATTGCCGGTTCCTCAAAAAAGGTTCAGGATGGTGTTCACGGGGAAGCGCAGGAAGGCCTCGAAGGCGGGGCTGGCGCCCTGCCGCAGGTAGCGCTGCAGCTTGGCCACATCCTGGATGGTTTCGCCTGCCACGGCGATCATGATGGCGCTGCCGTGCTTGACCTTTCCCCACTTGAACAGGGTGTTGATGTCGTGGATCCGCTCGCCCTCGTAGAAAACGAACACCTCGATGCCGGGGTACTTCTGATTGTAGCTCTGGATGACCCGCTTCCAGGCCTCCACGTTACCGTTGTGGAACAGCTCGTTGGTCACGGGGATCGAATACATCGGGGTCATGCGCTTCTTGGCCGCCGGTGCCTGGGGCGCCGGGGCCGCCGCGACCGGCAGCTGCAAAGCCCTCTGCTGCGTCCGCGCTTCCACAGCCGCGCGGGTGGGCCGCCCCCGCGCCGGCCTGGCTGCCGGCGGAGCGGCTGCGGCTGGAACGCGCACGGGCTTGTGCTTGAACTTGCCTTTCAGCAGGGCGGAGGCCGCCTTGGGCTTCCTGCCCTCCAGCCAGGCGATCAGCGTGTCGATGGCCTCCGCCAGCAGCTTCTGCGGGGATTTCTCGCTCCCCGTGCCGGCGTAGACGGTGACCAGCTCGTTTTTCCTCAGCGCGCCCACGCTCTCCCAATGCTGGCGGTTTTTAGGGTTGACCAGGGTGAGCCCGAGGTCAGGGTGATAGTAGGCCAGCAGCAGGTCCACGCCGTTCCACTTCTCCACCGCCGCGGCGATCGGACCCGAGTCCTCCACGTTGCGGACCAGGTTGTACGAGCGGCTGACGTAGCTGTACTTGGGGTGCCCCACGCACAGGGCGTTGACCACCGGAGCTACCTGGTTGGCCTCCAAGCGCTTGGCGTCATGCAGCGCGTTCAGGATGTCGGCCAGGTTGCGGTGGGACTCGAAGTCCCCCACGACCTCCCCGACGAGCTTGAAATGCCGCAGAGAGCGGTTGAAACCCTCCCGGGTGCTGAGCCCGGTGAATTCGTACTTCGCTTGGGTCATCTTATGCCTTTCGAACCTGAAAATAAAAGGGTGATCCTCCGTCGCGGGACGGAGGATCACCGGAGTTTCTGAAGCGGGATTAGATTTCTTTCAGTCCTTCGGAACCGCGCCCCCTGCCCCTGCCCCTGCCTCTGCCCTTGGAGCCGCGCGGCGCCCGGCCTCTGCCCCGGGGCGTGACATCCACGATCCCCCGGCCGCGGCCGCCGCGGCGCGGAGCCGCTTCCTTAGCCTCGGAGCCTCCGGCTCCCTGCTGCAGCATCTCCACGTACTCCTGGGCCGCGCCCTGCTCCCCGGCCGTCTGGCTGCCAGCGGCGAAGGACTGGGCGATATCCTCCCGGACCGTTGAGCGCCGGCGGGAGAAGGCGGCGAAGGCCGCGTCCGCGAAACCCTTGGAAACCCCGAACAGGAACTCGTTGAGCACGCTGGCCATTCCGTCCAGGGTGGCTTTCTTGCGCTTGATGGAGGTGATGTCCACGTCCAGGATCAGGCCCGGCTGGATGTGGTACGGGTTGATCATGTAGTCGAACTTCGTGAACTCGGACTCCATATAGGTCAGCCTCTCCTCCATGACCCGGCGCTGGATGGGGTACTTGTAGGAGTACTGCTTTTGCAGCTTGTCGCGCATCAGGATGATCATCTTCTTGATCCGGTCCTTCTCGGGCAGGTAAGTGCGGTTCATCCGCTCGACTTCGGTGTCCCCGGCGTGCACGAAGGTGATCTCGTCCCAGCTCTTTTCCAGGTCCTCGTACAGCGGGTCGCCGGTAAGGGCCTTGATCTTGCGGCGGATCTTGCTCCTCTTGCGCCGCGCCAGGTCCTTGAAGTCCACAATCCCCTTCATGAACTTGGAGTCCTCGTAGACCATTTCCAGCACGTCCCACAGATGCTGGACCTCGAGGTCGAAGCTCTTGGCCATGACGTCGAAGCTCTTGCGCTCCTCCAGCAGCTGGGACTGGTCGTAGTACTTCATCTTGATCTGGTAGCGCTCGTCGGGCAGGTGCGCGGCATCCGTGTCCTCGTACTCCCGGATCATCAGCTCGCGGGCGTTCTTGAGGTTCTCGGCGTATTGGTAACCCATCTTGGAGGTGTCCAGGATCGAGGTGATGGAGTTGATGGCGGTGTTGAAGCCGCGGGTGCGGATGTTCTCCAGGTCGATGATCTTTTTGAGGTTCTCGCGGATGTTCATCGAGTCGTACTCTTCCGGATCGATCTCCGCCCGCAGTCCCTCGATGCGGTCCATCAGGGTCTTGGCGAAAAAGGTGTAGCGCCTGGACTTCGGGTCGTCCTTGTCGTCGGAGGTGAACCTCTCCACCCTCTTCATCCTCTCGAACAGGATCTCCCCGTCGGATATCTCCTCCTTGCCCTCGTCGATGACCTGCTCCTTCAACTTTTCGATCTCCTTGTCGATCAGGTCCATCATGTTCTTGGAGATCAAGTCCTTGATCAGGTACTCGACGGTGACCTGGTAGTGGAAGATCGGGCTGATCAGCTCGGAGTCCAGGATGTTCACCGACAGTTTCACGTCCGTGACGGTCTTCGGCTTGTAGATGCTGTCCTTGAACGAGCACTTCACGATGGAATAGGCGTTCTGACCGCGGATGAAGGCGCCCACATCGGTCTTCTGGCGCAGCAGCGAGTTGGTGATGTTTTCCAGGTCGTTCACGCCGCGCTGGATGTGCCCGTGCAGGTGCCCGAACATGTTCACGATCGACTTCTCGATCTCACCCGTGTTGAACTTGTCCATGCCCCCGATGGCGTCCAGCAGCTGGGCGACCTCCCGCGGGGTGTACCGGGCGAGGGTCTTGATCTCCTCTTTATCGATGAAGTTGCGGACCTTCTTGACCATCTCGTCTTCGGTGGTCACCACGTAGCGGTTGAACATGTTCTGGTAGTTCTGGTTGTAGTAGTTGTAGATCTTTTCCTTCAACCCGCCCATGATGTCGAGGCGCTGGGCCACGTCCTGAGGGAGCTTGCCACTGATATGGTTCATGACTTTATCGACTTCTTCGCTCAGGAGCAGATCCACCTCGGCCTGCTGGTCCCTGAATTCCTGGGCCAGAGAGTTGCGGGAACCCACCGCACTGGGTTTCTCGGGATGGAATACATTAGGACTCTTCGGTAAATCCCAACTTGCCATATTTCACTCCTTAAATTCGAGATATTACTTCAAATTATTCACACTCGCCTGGAAATGTAAAGCACGTTTTTTTTTTTTTACTTCCTTTTTTGAGGATTCTGCGTCATGCTACGAATATAACACACGGGAGGAGCAGCACAATGAAAAAAATCCTCATTCCAGTCTTGCTTTTGGTGGTTTTCCTCGCGGGGGGGGTCTCCGCGGATCAGCGGACGGAACCCATCGACGTCATCGTCGCCCTCGATAAATCCCTTTCTATGGTTGAAGAAATAGGGGCGGTCATCGAGTACGTCAACGCCTATGTCATCGACGAGCTGCTGATACCCGGGGATTACTTCCTGGTGCTGGCCTTCTACGGCAAGACCGAGGTTCCGGTAGCCATGCGGATTGCGGGGGACGCCGACAAGCAGCAGGCCAAGAGGGCTGTTGCCCGCCTCGCCGCGGATGGGCGTTTCACCGACATCGGCAACGCGCTGGACGTTCTGGGTGCTGAATTGGCGAAACTCCCCGACCAGGGCCGCAAAAAACACCTGCTGCTGATCACCGACGGCATCCAGGAGGCGCCGCCCGCGAGCCGCTATTACTCCCCGGACGGGAAGTTCACCCACGAATTCCTGGAAAACACCAAGACGATCCAGAAGCAGGGATGGAAAATCCAGATCCTGGGCATCGGCACCCATGCCGGAGCCGGCGAGCTGGCCGAGAACCTGGCCGCCCAGTATACCGAGCTGTCCGAGACCCCGACCGCCGAGGAGTTCATCAAGAAGACCCAGGGGTTCCTGTCCAGCGTGGAATTGACCTCCGGACCGGACCTTTCGGTCAACCGGCTCGGGTTTGGCCGGCTCTCGCTGGGCCTTACCAGCAAGGGGTACAGCGAGCCCGTCACCCTGCGAATCGCCGAAGCCCGCCTGAGCCTGCCGGGCCGGCCGGAACAGGACATCCTGCGCGGAATTGCGCAGCTGACGGTTACCCCAGACGGCCCGCTGGCGGGCTCTCTCCGGCTGCGCCTGCAACCCCGCCTGCCCCGGGGCGAGTACCGCGGCGAAATCCGGTTTATTTTCGCGGGGGATCCCCAGTTCACTCCCGTTGTCACGCCGGTCGGCTTTCAGGTAGAATCCCTGCTGGCGAGCTTCCGGTACTGGCTGCTGGCTGCGGCGGCCCTCATCGTGGCGCTGATCATAGTCCTGGTGATCCTGCTCGCGCGCCCCGGCAGGCCGAGGTTCCGGTTCCGTCTCTCGGTGGAAGGCAGGAAACGGGGCCCTGGAGGGAAGGTGCTGACGATCGTCGAGGGGACACCCCTATTCCTGGAAGAGGCGGAGGGCTCCGTACGGATCTCCGGGAAAAAGAGCCCGGCCAGTTTGGCCAGGCTCACCGCGGTTCGCGGCGGGGTGCGTTTGACGGTTCTGCGCGGCGAGAGCTTCCCACGCCTGGGGGTTCTTCCGCCGAACGTCCTGGATAGCGACCTCAAGGTGCGCCTGGAGGGGAAGAAGGAGCTAACGATACGTCTGGCAAACGCAAATTAGCCGTGGGATGAAACCTTACTCCGTCTACCTGCTGGAGGTGGGATGCCCCGTAGAACCCCCGGTTTTTCCCAAGGGCGTCCCGAGCTCCCTGTTTCCGTTCTGGGGCCACTACTGCTTCTACGATTTCGCTGCCGCCAACCTGTCCGGTGCGCCTGAGGGCTGCGTGCAGGTGATCGGGGAAAGCCGTTTCCGCGGCCTGCCGGAAATCGTCTCTGGCCGTTCCCCGGCCTTCTGCGTCCAACTGCTCGACGACGGCCCGGCCGGACTGCAGCGCCTCGCTGCCGCCGACCCGGCCGAGAAGGTGCTGATATACCCCTTGTCCCAGGTTTTTTTGGCCGACCCCGGGGCCCTGCTCCAGCGGCTGGAGCGGCCGGCCGCCGAGGTGACGCGGCTCTCCGTGGACAATACCGCGACGGACCTGTACCTGGTCCGGCGCCGGACCCTGCTGCGCCTGCTCAAGGACTCGCGGCCAGGGAAAGCCGAGGCTGCGCCGGACCTGGGCAGCCATCTGAACCGCCTACTCGCGGGGAACTTCGAGGTGATCGACGACCTGCCGGGGCTGGCCCTGTTCCAGAACAGCCTGATGCAGATGTACGCGGGCAACCTCCAGCTGTGCGTCGAGCTGGGTTCCAGCGAGCTGGAGAGCCGCTTCGCCCTTCTTGACCGCGGACACATGCCCGGCGGCGACATCCGCATCGAGCGGGGCGGGACGGTCAAGAGCTCCTTCCTGGCCGCGGGCACGGTGGTCGAAGGGTACGTGGAGGGGTCGGTCCTGTTCCCCGGCGTCAGCGTGCGGCGAGGTGCGATGGTCTACCAATCCATCGTGATGAGTGGCAACTGCATCGGCACCAAGGCCCAGGTGTCTCGGGCCCTGATCCTCCCCCACTTCGGCGAGAACGGCGGCGGGAGCCCGCGATCGCGGCAGGGGGCCGCCAACATCGGGGAGGATGCCTTCATCGGTCTGCGCAGCTCCTCCGCCGTCAACCTCCAGTACCCGACGCAGCTGCGCGAAGGCCTGACCGTGCTCGGGGCTGGCGTCCAGGTGCCCCGCGGCTTCACCATCGGCCCGGCTTGTCTGGTGGGTGCGGAGGTCAGCCCGCAGCAGCTGCGCGGGATAAAAGAGCTGCGGAAAGGCACCACGGTTTTATGCAATATGCGCCCGTCAGCGAATTCCTGACCCGCAACCGCAAGCTCATCATCACCGCGCACGAAACCCCCGACGGCGACGCGCTGGGGGCGGAGTTCGCCATGCTGCGCGCGCTCCACAAGCTCGGCAAGAGCGCCTTCATCTGCAACGCCGACCCCGCGCCCGACAAATTCGTCTTCGTGGAGCCGGAGCACCGGCCGCTGGTACTGCGCGAGGAAAGCCAGCTGCCCGCGGACCTCGCCGAGCACGCCCTGCTTATCCTGGACGTCAATGACCTCAACAATATCGGCAGCGTCGCCCGCCTGGTCCTCCCCCGGGTCCGGGAGTATTTCATCATCGACCACCACGACAGCGAAACCGACATCCTGGCGCCCAACCACATCGAACAGGATGCCTCCTCCACCTGCGAGATCCTGTTTCTCCTGTTTCAGGAAATGAAAGTGGAACTGGATCTGTTTATGGCCCAGGCCCTGTACATGGGCATCGTGTACGACACCGGCTCCTTCATCTACCCGAAAACCACGGCACTTACCTTCAAGATCGCTCAGGACCTGGTGGCGCGGGGCGTGCACCCCAACCAGGTCTACGCGAAGCTCTACGAGTCCGACTCCCTGTCCTCCCTGGTTCTCATGTCCAGGGTGCTGGCCACCCTCACGCTGCACGTGGGGGGCCAGGTGGCTGTTCAGGTCATGCCGCGCCGCCTGCTGCTGGAAAGCCGTGCCAGCTACGAAGAGGCCGACCAGCTCATCAACATCCCGCTGCGCAGCAAGGATGTGCGGGTATCGATCTTTTTCAAGGAGAACCCGGAAGGCCTGCGGCGCTGCTCCATGCGTTCCAAGGGTTCCATCGACGTGGCGGAAATCGCCCAGAGCTACGGCGGCGGCGGTCACCGCACGGCCGCCGGCTTCAAGTGCGCCCGGCCTTTCGCCACGCTCCAGGAGGAGATCCTGGAGCGGTTGCAGAAGAAATACTTTGCCTGAGGAAGTCCACCGATGAGATTTGCCGTCCTGTCCCCGGCCGTCCTGCTGGCCGCGGTTTCGCTTTTATCCTCCTGCCGCCGCGAAAGCGCGCCCCAGGGCGAGCTAAGGGTCCCGGTGCAGTCCCCGCGCCTCGCCGCGGACGCCGCCGCCGAGGAGACGATGCAGGCGCCCAAGGTTCCCGTGGACCGGGGCGAAAGCCTCGCCTCGGTGATCAACTGCAACCTCGACCTGGACTTAAGCGAAGAGCAGATTCTGGTGCTGCGCAGGAAGGGGGACCCCGAAGCTACTCTGCGCATCGCCGTCGCGGACTACGACTCCGTGCGCGCCAGCTACATGCGCACCTGGGAAGGCCCGACCAGCGCCACAAATCTGCGATTGTTCGAGATCTCGCTGCAGGACCTGGTCGGCGACCACAACCAGGAGATCGTCTGCCGGGGCATCAACGGCCAAGGGGAGCTGGTCCTGGACGTGTTCCGTAAAACCCCCTCCCCCACCGGCCTGGGGCTGTACTTCACGGAGATCTGCCAGATCGTCTCCGACAGCAGCATCGAGATCGAGGAGATCGAGCGCGCGGAAGGCTATCGCCTCGGGCAGAAAAACGGCCCGAGCTTTCCGATCCACTCCTACTCCCGGGACAAAACTTCCGCGAACCTTCTGGACCGCATCAGGTACACCTACCAGTGGCAGTACCAGCAGGACCGCTACGTGCTGGCCGCCGAGGCCAAGATGCCCGGCATCGTGGTGGAGGAGGCGCAGCTGCGGGAGCTTTTCTCCGACCCCTCCGAGGCGCACTTCGAGCAGTACATCGCCGGCCCGTGGCTGCTTTCCGGCTCCAGGGGCCGGGAGGAGATCGTCCTGTTCGATCCGGAAGAGCGGCAGATCGCGATCTGCTCCGGCCAAGTGGAGGAGATCTACGAGTGGCTGCACTCCTACCGCAGCCTGTCCAACCGACTGTTCATCCTGGCGGCCAACCAGTCCATCGAGTCGGTCAAGAAGCGGATCACCGTCGAGGTGGTCGCCCTGAACACCATCGAGGTGTCCGTGCTCGGCACGGAGGAGTGGGACCGCAGCTCGGGCCGCTACCTCAAGCTCACCGACGAGCTGCAAAAAAATCTGTTCGACGACCGGCGGGTAAGCCACAACGCCGCCGGCCCGGCGCTGCGCGGCGTATTCCGCAGCACCCAGGGGGTGGAGATCATCTTCGACCCGCCGCGTTTCACCTGGATCGAAGCCAAGCGCCAGTACTCCGGAGGGTTTGGTGTGTTCCGCCTGGACCGGGAGGTACTCTACCTCCAGGGCCTGGACGAGCGCGGGCTGCCGGTCGGGGAAACCGCCTACATACTGGAATACGCGGAAACCAAGGAAGGGCAGGTCCAGGTGCGCCGTCTCACCTTGACGCCCGCGCGACTGGGCGTACACGGGGCGGAACCCACCTCCGAGCAAAAGCTCGTATTCGAGCAGAAGGAAGGCGAGCCCGCCCCCTGAGCGCACCCGGACCGCAGGCCTATTCTAGTAGCAGGACCCCTTCGAAGCCCGCGTCCTTCAGCCGCAGGATCAGCCCCTGGGCCTTCTCGGGGCTCTGCGCCGGTCCGATGACCACCCGGTAATAGCGGGCCTCCCCGACTGCCTTCTCCAGAATGCGCGCCTCGAAGCCCCGGGCGCTCAAGTCGCGGACCAGGTACTGGGCGTTCTCCGGGTCGCGGAAGGAGCCCGCCTGCACCAGGGCCTTCGCCGGGCCGGCATAGGGCACGGGGGCCTTCGGGGCCGGCGCCCCCGGCGGAAGCAGCCTCAACGGGGCGGCCGCGTAGCGCACCCTCGCCGCTGCCTCTGCCAGGGCGGCTTCAGGGGAGGCGGGGAAGCGAGCCTTGAGCTCGCCCAGGACCTGCGCCTTCGCCTCGCCCCGCCCGCGCAGGGCCTCGCCGAGGGCCAGCAGCGCCGCGGGAACCACCTGCGCATCGGGATACCTTTCATAGAGCGAACGCAGCGTCGCTTCGGCCGGCCCCGCCCGGTCCGTGGCCAGGTAGACCATGGCCAGCAGGTACTGCGCGACTGCCGGAGTCTCCGCGTCGCCGGCGTCCCCGATCCGCCGTAAAGCCTCCTCCGCCTCGCCGGTAAGGCCCAGCTCGAGGCACAGGGTCGCCCGCTCCACCAGCCTGCCGGGCGTCTCCGGCAGGCTGAGCTGGACGCCCAGAGCCTCCTCAATCCGGCCGGCCAGCCGTAGAAGCTCCACCTGGCGCTCCAGGCAGGCTTCGCGGGCCGCCGGGTCGCGGACGCGCGGCGTGAAGTCGGCCAGCAGCCGCAGCGCGCCGGCGAGCTCGGTCGCGGCCCCGACGGCCCGCAGCAGCACCTCGCCGTAACCCGCTTCCTCCCCACCGGCCTGGAGCCATTCCCGGTAGGCCGCCACCGCCGCCTCGCTGTCCCCCAGAGCGGCCAGCTCATCGGCCCGGCGCAGGAGCTGTTCCGGGGTCTGCGCTTCCTGGGCCCACTGGAGCGCGGGCAGCAGGAGTCCGAGCAAAAGCGGCAAACACGGGGCGAGCCTCATGTGCACTCCACGCCCCGGAAGGTGTGACCGGCCAGGTCCAGGAGGCGGACCCGGGTGAAGCGCCCCATCCGGTCCGGCGGGCCGGCGAAGACCACGGTTTCGTCGCCCTCGGTGCGGCCCAGCAGCTCCCCGCCGTCCTTTCTGGACAGCGACTCCACCAGGACCGGGACCTCGCGGCCCAGGCGCTCCCGCCTGCGGCGGGTGGAAATGCGCCGAACCAGGCGGATGAGCTCCGCCAGGCGCGCCTGCTTCACGGCGGCGGGCACGTCGTCCGCGAGCAGGTACGCCCGGGTCCCTTCCCGCGGGTTGTACCGGTAGGTGAAGGCGTCGTCGAATTGGGCCTGTTCTATGAGCTGGAGAGTCATCTGGAAGTCGTCCTCCGTCTCGCCGGGGAACCCAATGAGAATATCGGTCGTCAGGACGAGCTCCGGGACCTCTTTGCGGAGTCGAGCCGCCAACTCCAGATACGCCGCCCGCGTGTACCCTCGACCCATGTTTTCGAGTATCCTGTCGGAGCCGTGCTGCACCGGCAGGTGGAGGTGGCGGCACAGGGCGCCCCCGGCGGCCAGCAAGCCCATGAGGCGCGGGCTCAAGTCCTTCGGGTGGGAGGTCAGGAAGCGCAGCCAGGCGGGCTCGGGCAGCGAGGGCAGGATGCGTTCGAGCAGCCCCGGGAAATCCAGCTCGCCGAAACGGTAGGAGTTGACGTTCTGGCCCAGCAGGGTGATTTCCCGCACCCCACCGGTCTTTAGCCCTATGAGCTCCTCGAGGATGCTCTCTGGGCTGCGCGAGACCTCCGGCCCGCGCACGTAGGGAACGATGCAGTACGCGCAGAAGTTGTTGCACCCGTGCATGATCGGCACCAGGGCGCGCAGCCCGCCCGCGGAGTGCCGCGGTGCAAACCGGTAGGGTCCCGCGCCGGTGAAGGAGGCACCCCTGCCCCCCTCCGCCTGAGGGGCCTCCTCCAGGGCGTCCAGCAGCACGTGCTTCTGGAACGTGCCCGCCAGCACGTCCACGTGCGGCGCCTGCGCGCGGATCTCCTCCTTCAGACGCTCGCCCATGCAGCCCATGAGCACCACCCGCAGGCGGCGGCCACGGCGGGAAGCCCGGGCCTTCTGGGCCTTGAAGAATCCCAGCCGCCCCCAGACCCGCTCCTCGGCGGTGGCCCGCACCGAGCAGGTGTTCAGGATGACCAGCTCCGCCTCGTCGATGCCAGCCGCCGGCTGCCAGCCCCTCTGCCGCAGCCCGAGCTCCAGGGAGCCGGACTCGGCCTTGTTCATCTGGCAGCCGTAGGTCTCCAGCCAGTAGCGCTTCATCCGCCGCGCTTGCGCAGGTTTCTCCAGAACTTGAACAGCGACCAGGCGCCGGCCAGGATCAGGCCGATCCCGGAAACCCACATCAGCCAGCCGACGCCGCCGCGCAAGCCGGGGATGGAGGCGAGCACCGTAGCCGCTCCGGCCGCCGCGGTCACCATCCCGGCCGCGCGGTCCTCGCGGGAGGAGCCGATCACCAGGCCCGCGATGCTCACCACCGCCCCGGCCAGCAGGCCCGGCCAGAAGCCCGCCGCGGCGATGCCCTTGAGGATCAGCAGCGCTATGCCGCCGCCGACCCCGGCGATCCCCTTCACCCCCTGCCTGACCAGCACGCTCCTCGCAACGTTTTCTCCCATGCTTATCACCTCTCTTCGCCAAGCAGCCGCATGGCGCCGTGCGCCAGCAGCAGGTCGAGCAGCACCAGGTTGACCATGTGCTCGATCACCGGCACCACGCGCAGCACGATGCAGGGGTCGTGCCGGCCCTCCACGGCCAGGGACACGGCCTGCCCGCGGGCGTCCACCGTCTCCTGCACCCGGCCGATCGAGGAGGTGGGCTTGACCACCGCCCGGCACACGATGGCCAGGCCCGTGGAGATCCCCCCGGCCAGGCCCCCGGCCCGGTTGGTGGCGGGCGCCACCTGGCCGCGCGCGTCGCGGGCGAACAGGTCGTTGGCCTGGCTGCCGCGCATGGCCGCCAGGCGGAAGCCTTCCCCGAACTCGATGCCCTTGACCGCCCCCACGGACAGCACCGCCTGGGCGATGCGCGCGCCCAGCTTGTGGAACACCGGCTCCCCGAGGCCGGGCGGCACGCCGTAGGCCCGCACCTCCACCACGCCCCCGAGGGAATCCTTGTACTCCGCCACCCTGCGGATGGCCTCCTGCATGGCCGGTTCCGCCCGCGGGTGCGGGCAGCGCACCGGCGAGGCGTAGATGCGCGCGCGCAGGGCTTCCGGGTCGCTCGGCGGCTCCCCGCCGGTGAGCTCCCCCAGCTCCTCCTCCGACAGGCTCACCCCGCCGATGGCCCGCGCGAAGGCCAGGACCCGGATCCCTCGGCCAGCGAGCAGCTTGCGGGCCACCGCCCCGGCGGCAACCCTGCCCGCCGTCTCCCGGCCCGACGAGCGGCCGCCGCCGCGGTAGTCGCGCCTGCCGTACTTGCGCTCGTACGTGAAATCGGCGTGCCCCGGGCGGTAGACCCCCGCCAGAGCGGAGTAGTCGGCGGAGCGCTGGTCCCGGTTCCAGATGACCAGGCTGATGGGGGTGCCGAGGGTTCGGCCTTCGAACACCCCGGAGAGGATCTGGACGCTGTCCTGCTCCTGGCGCGGGGAGGTGAGCTCGCTCTGGCCGGGCTTGCGCCGGTCCAGCTCCAGCTGGATCTCCTCGGGCTCCAGCGGCAGCCCGGGCGGGCAGCCGTCGATCACGGCGCCGATCGCCGGCCCATGCGACTCCCCCCAGGTGGTCACCCGGAAATACCTTCCAAAAGAGTTCATGACTGCCTAGAATCTATCAAAAAGACGGGTCTTATGACATAGTACCGTGTCCGGAGGCAAGGCGCATGAATCACGAACAGGTCAAAATGCTCCTGGAACGGGTCCGGCCCGCCACCGCGCCCTTCCAGGTCGTGCTGTCGGGAAAAAAGAGCCGCAAGGTCAACGGCCTATACAAGCCTGGCGGGCGGGAGATCGTCCTGCACAACCGCAACTTCGCCTCCGACAACGAGCTGGTGTACACGGCCCTGCACGAGTACGCCCACCACCTGCAGTTCTGCACCCCGCCGCTGCCGCGCTCCGCCCGCACCCACACCATCCGCTTCTGGAGCCTGTTCCACTCACTACTGGCCGACGCCGAGCGCGCGGGGCTGTACCGCAGCCCCTTCGACGAGATCGAGGACTTCCGCAGACTCACCGCGCGGATCAAGGAGAAGGTCATCGCCCCGAACGGCTCCCTGATGAAGGAGCTGGGCCGCCTCCTGGCGGAGGCCCAGGAGCTCTGCGAAAAGCACCATGCCAGCTACACCGACTACCTGGACCGCGTGCTGGCGCTGCCCAAGCCCAGCGCCGACGCCGTGGTGAAGTCCCACCTCCTGGACCTGGACCCCCGACTGGGCTACGAGAACATGAAGCTGCTGACCCGCATCAAGGACCCGCCCACGAGGGAGAAGGCCGGGAGGGCGCTTCTGGCCGGCCAGAGCCACGACACGGTCAAGGAGATGGCCTTCGCCAGGCCGGCCCCGCAGGAGGACTCGCTGGAAGCCCTGCGCGCCGAGCGGGGCGAACTGGAACGCGCGATCCGCCGGTTGGAGAAGCGCCTGGAGCTGGTCAACGAACGCCTGACCGCGCTGGAGCAGTGAGGAGACCGACATGGGACACAACGGGTTCGAAGGCCTTCTGAATATCGTGCGGCGCCTGCGCGCCCCGGACGGCTGCCCCTGGGACCGGGAGCAGAACCCCCATACGCTGCGGGGTAACCTGATCGAGGAGGCCTACGAGGCCATCAGCGCCATCGAGGAGGGCGATGACGAAAACCTCCGCGAGGAGCTGGGCGACCTGCTGCTGGTGGTCACGATGATCGCCCACATGAAGGAGCAGGAGGGGCGGTTCCGGGTCGAGGAGGTGCTGGAGCAGATCTGCGCCAAGCTCGTCCGCCGGCATCCTCACGTTTTCGGGGACGCCCGCAAGGACACTCCCGACGAGGTGGTCGAACAGTGGAATCACATCAAGGAGAACGTGGAAGGCAAAAAACCCAAGCACTCGGCCCTGGAAAGGGTGCCCCGCACGCTGCCGCCGCTGGAGCGGGCCTTCGAGATCCAGCAGAAGGTGTCCAAGGTGGGCTTCGACTGGGCCAGCGCCCAGCCGGTCTGGGGGAAGCTGGAGGAGGAGATCGCCGAGCTGCGCGAGGCCTACGCTCAGGGGGACTCGCGGCGGGTGGAGGCCGAGCTGGGCGACCTGCTTTTCACCGCGGTCAACCTGGGGCGCCTCCTAGGCGTGGACCCCACCCTGGCGCTGAACGGCACCAACCAGAAGTTCATTGCCCGCTTTCAGGAGCTGGAGGCCCGCCTGCAGGCCCAGGGCCTGAAACCGCTGGAGGCCGGCCTGGAGAGGATGGACGCCCTCTGGGGCCAGATCAAAGCTCAGGACGGGAAGTCCAGCTCGAAGTAGGAAACCGGCCCGCCCTCGGGACCCGCCGCCCAGCAGCGCTCCCGGGCCACCGTGAGCCCGCGCCCTACGGGGTCCGGGCAGCCGCGGGCTTCCAGGATGCGGAGGATGTTCGAAGGCTTCACCGAGGCCGCCACCCGCACCCGCAGCCAGTCCGGTGCGGCTTCCAATACGGTCCAGGAGGCGGGGCCGCCGGTCGCGGCGAGCTCCCCGAGAGCGCCATCCCCCTGGTCCCGGATCCGGTAATCGGCCCCCCAGTATAGCGCCATGGGGGAGAGCTTCCTGGTCCCAGGGCGGTGGGCAGGCAGCACCTTGACCTGCACGCAGGACAACCCCACCGGCATTGCCGGGTCCAGGCGGCTGCGGAAGGTTTCCGGGTCGTCGAAGTCCAGGAGGGTGATTACGGCCACCTCCTCCTCGGACTCGATCCCCAAGGGCAGGGGGTGGGCGAACTCCAGCCGCGGCTTGGGGTTGAACCCTTGCGTGAAGGCCGGCTCATAGCCCGCCCGCAGGAAGGAGCGCTCGAGCACGCCCAGGATGTCCAGGTGACCCAGGTAGACCGCCGTACCGGACTTGCGGAAGCTGAACAGCACCCGCCGCGGCGCCGATGTGCTGGATTCCGCTTCCGCCGGAGTGCCAGGCGCCGTCTCAGGAAGAGGGCTCACCGCGGCGCGCGGCTTGACCCCGCCGCGACAGACCCCGCAGGGCTCGGAGCAGCCGGGGCCGCAGGGGGCGGTCTGCTCCCCGGCCAGGGAGCGGCGGTACTCTTGGAGAAGAAAACCGGTCCCGACGCCCAGGCGCACGCCGTCCCAGGGAAGCGGCGCCTCCACAGGGCGGGGGCGGCAGGTCTCGGCCTCCACGTCCCAGCCCGCCTCCGCCAGTACCTGCCGCCAGAGCTCGCGGCGGACCAGATCCTCCCACGAGTCGAAGCGCGCCCCCAGGCGGAACGCCCGCCAGACGAGCTCCCCCACCCGCTCATCACCGCGGCTGATCATCCCCTCCAGCAGCGAAAGGAAGGGCGCGTGGTAGCGCACCTTCACCCCCCGCCGGGCCAGCCGCCTCTTGGCCGACATGATCCCCTCCACCGCCTGAGCCTCGGTGAGCTGCCCGGCCCACTGGAACGCGGTATGGGGCTTGGGGATGAAAGCGCTGATGTTGGCGGCCAGCTCCATTCGCGCCCGCCTGCGCACCTCCAGCAGGAAGTCGACGATCGCCGGGGTCTCCTCCTGCCCGCCGGCCACCGGCAGCCCGATCAGGAAGTAGAACTTGGCGGCCCGCCAGCCGCGGGAGCGGGCTTCTTCCATGATCTCCAGGGTCCGCTCCAGCGGCGCAAGCTTGTTGATCCCCCTCTGCCAGCCCTCCACCGGGGTCTCGACGGCGAAGGTCAGCCCGCTCTTGCGCACCGTGGAGATCTCCGAGAGCAGCTCCAGACCCAGCGAGTCGATGCGCAGCGAGGGCAGGGCGAAGGAGACCTGACGGCGGCGGTGCCGCCGGTTCAGGGCGCGCACCAGCCCCGCGATCCCCGGGTAGTCGCCGCTGGACAGGGAGGAAAGGGTGATCTCCCGGTAGCCGCAGCCGAACACCAGCTCGTCCACCTCCCTGGCGATCTCGGCGGGCTCCTTGAGACGGAAGGGGCGGTAGAAGTTGCCGGCGTGGCAAAAGCGGCAGCCATTGGGGCAGCCGCGCATGATCTCCACCACGCCGTGGTCCTGCACGGTCCGGATGCTGGGGACCGGGAAGGGCCCGGCCGCGGGTCCGGAAGATGCCTCCCCGAAGCCGGTCCACAACACGCGGCGGACCGGACCCGCTTTATCCGCCGTCCAGACGTAGGGCGCGGCCGAGAGGCGTTCGGCGAGCTCCGCCCTGCCGGCCCCCCCGCGTTTCATCTCGCCCAGCTCCGCGAAAAGGCCCAGGGCCTCTCCCTCGATCTCCCCGATGAAGACCCCGTCCAGGAACGCGCCGAAGGGCGCGGGGTTGGTGACGGCCGGGCCGCCGGCCACGACCAGCGGCTCGCCGTCGCCTCGCCCGGCGCGGCGTGGGTTGATGCCCCCCAGCTCCAGGATATTCAATAGATTCGTGAAGGTGAGCTCGTAGCCCACCGAGAAGCCCACCAGGTCGAAGGAGCGCAAGGGAGTACCCGTTTCCAGGGAGGCCAGGGGCTGCCCGCGGGCGCGCAGGCCGGCTTCGAAGTCCGCGGCGGGGGCGAACACCCGTTCGCAGGACACCGCGGGGAGGCAGTTGAGCAGCCGGTAGATCAGCCGGACCGACAGGTTGGACATGCCGATCTCGTAGAGGTCCGGGTAGGATATGGCCACGCGCAGCAGGCCCGCTTCGCGCCGGACGAAGGTCCCGAACTCGCCGCCCGCGTACCTACCCGGCTTCTCCACGCCGGACAGCAGGTGCCTTAAATCCCTGTCCAACGCCGCTACCATACCCGCTGCGGGCCCGCGCGTCCAGGCCTTGATCGACCGCGCCCCGCCTTTCTATACTCGCAAGCAGAGCCCATGAGCACCGAGCTGGAAGGTACCCTGGAAGCCCTCACCTACCGCAACGAGGAGACCGGCTACAGCGTGGCCCGCCTGCAGGTGGCCGGGATTCCCGGGCCTGTGACCGTGGTTGGTACGCTCGCTGCCCCGGTCGCGGGGCAGACCCTGCAGCTCTCGGGGCAGTGGCAGAACCACCCGCGTTACGGCCGACAGTTTCGCATCGAGGCGAGCCGCGCCGCCTCCCCCGTGAGCGCCGCGGGCATCGAGCGCTACCTGGGCTCGGGTCTGGTCAAAGGCATCGGCCCGCAGCTGGCGCACCGGATCGTGGCCCGCTTCGGGACCGACTCCCTACGGGTGATCGACGAGGAGCCACGGCGCCTCGCCGAGGTTCCGGGCATCGGCCGGACGCGCCTGTCCGCCCTGAGCGAGGCCTGGCAGGCCCAGCGCGGCCTGCGGGAGGTGATGCTGTTCCTGCAGTCCCACGGCGTTGGTACGGCGAACGCCTACCGCATTTACCGGCAGTACGGGGCCGAGGCGGTGGGGCGCATCCGGGAGAACCCCTACCGCCTGGCCGGGGAGGTATTCGGGATTGGGTTCCGCACGGCGGACCTGATAGCCGCCAGCCTGGGCATGGCCCGGGACGCCCCCGCGCGCTGCGAAGCCGGCCTTCTGCACGCGCTGGGCGAGGCCGAGGGGCACACCTACCTCCCCAGGGAGGAGCTGGCCCGCCGCGGCGCGGCCCTGTTGGAGCTGCCGGAGCCGCTGCTGGAGAGCGCCCTGCAGACCCTGGCCGCGCGGGGGCGGGTCGTGGTAGAGGGGGAGTGCGTATACCTCCCGGCGCTGGCCGCCGCCGAGGCCGGCATCGCCCTGCTGCTGCGGCGCCTCGGCGGGTCGCCGCGCGCCGCCCTGTCCTCCGACCCTGCGGGGGACATCGCCCGGGCGCAAGCAAGCCTGGGCATCACCCTGGACCCGCCCCAGGCGCGGGCCCTGGCCGCCGCGCTGCGCGAGAAGGTGCTGGTCATCACCGGCGGGCCCGGCACCGGCAAGACCACGATCCTGCGCGCGCTGGTGGCGGCGCTCGCCGGGAGCCGCGTGCTGCTGGCCGCCCCCACCGGCCGGGCGGCCAAGCGCCTGCAGGAGGCCAGCGGCCTGGAGGCCCGAACCATCCACCGCCTCCTGGAGGTCGACCGGCGCACGGGGGGCTTTCGCAAGGGCCCCGCCGATCCCCTGGCCTGCGACCTCGCGATCGTGGACGAGGTCTCCATGGTCGACACCCTGCTGATGTACCAGCTGCTGCGCGCGCTGCCTCCCGCCGCCGGGCTGCTGCTGGTGGGCGACGCGGACCAGCTGCCTTCGGTCGGCGCGGGCAACGTGCTGCGGGACATCATCGCCTCGGGCACAGTGCCCGTCGAGGAGCTGTCCCGCATCTTCCGCCAGGCCGCCGCCAGCCGGATCGTGACCAATGCGCACCGCATCCGGGCCGGGGAGATGCCCGAGAGCGGCGGCGAGGACTTCTTCCTAATAGAGCAGGAGTCGCCGGAGAAGGCCGCCGCTATCATCCTGCAGCTGGTCACCGAGCGCATCCCCCGCCGCTTCGGCCTGGACCCCTGGGAGGACATCCAGGTGCTTTCGCCCATGCACAAGGGCGCGGTCGGCGTGGAAAACTTGAACCGCCTCCTGCAGGCCGCGCTGAACCCCGGCGCGGCGGGCCTGCAGCTCGGCTCGCGGCGCCTGGCCGCCGGCGACAAGGTGCTGCAGCTGCGCAACGACTACGAGAAGGACGTGTTCAACGGGGACATCGGGCGCATCCGCAACCTGGACCCGGAACGCCAGGAGGCGGAGATCCTCTTCGACGGCAGGCCGGTGCGCTACGATTTTTCGGAGCTGGACCAGATCGCCCCGGCCTACGCCATCTCCGTGCACAAGGCCCAGGGTTGCGAGTTCCCCGCCGTGGTCCTGCCGGTCATGACCCAGCATTACGTGCTGCTGCAGCGTAATCTTTTATACACCGCGGTCACGCGCGGCCGCCGCCTGGTGGTCCTGGTGGGCACGCGCCGCGCCCTGCTCATCGCGCTGCGAAACCCCGGCTCCCGGGCCCGCTTCACGGGCCTGGCCCGCAGGCTGCAGTCCGGGGCGGCGGAGTAGCCCGTGGGAGGGGCGGCTTTCCCCGCTGACTTCCTCTGGGGCATCTCCGGCGCCGCCCACTGCGTGGAGGGCGCCGCCGGCGGCCGCGCCGAGACGATCTGGGAACCGTTCTGCCGCCGGCCCGGCGCGGTGCGCGGCGCCGCGACGGCGGAGACGGCTTGCGACCAGGTGCGCCGCTGGGACGAGGACCTGCAAACGCTGCGCCGCCTGGCCGTGAACGCCTACCGCTTCTCCGTCGCCTGGGCCCGGGTTTTCCCCTCGGGGACCGGCGGCGCGAACCCGGCGGGCTTGGACCACTACCAGCGGGTGACCGACTCCCTGCTGGCCGCCGGCATCCGCCCCCTGGCCGTGCTGTACCACTGGGACCTGCCGCAGGCCCTGGAGGAGTCGGGAGGGTGGCGAAACCGGGACACGGCGCTGCGCTTCGCGGACTACGCCGCCTGCGTGTACCGCGCCCTGGGCGACCGGATCAGTCTGTGGGTCACGCACCACGACCCCTGGGCCTCCGCCTTCCACGGCTACGGCAGCGGCCGCCTCGCGCCGGGGGTTCGCAGCGAGGAGGCTGCGGTCGGGGCGGCGCACGTGCTGCTGCTTTCGCACGCCCTCGCCGTCCAGGCCTGCGCCCCTCTGCGCCGCGCAGGGTCCGCCTTCGGGGTGGCTCTGGGGCTGGCGCCGGTCCGGCCGCAAACACCGCAGGACGAAGAGGCCGCGCACTGGGCGGATGCCTACCTGAACCGCTGGCTCCTGGACCCACTCCTGCGGGGGCGCTACCCGCAGGAGCTCCTGGAGGTCTACACGGCGCGCCACCCTCGGTGGGACCTGCGCGCGGAAGACCTGGAAGCCTTCGGCCGGGCCCGCCCCGACTTCCTGGGGGTGAACTACTTCACGAGCCGGCAGGTGCGCCGTCCCGACGGACGGGACACCCTGTTCTCCTTTGCCAAGCCCGCTGCGGGCCGACTGACTGGCACCGGCTGGGAGATCGACCCTGAGGGCCTGCTCGAGCTGCTTCTGCGCCTCCACCGGGAGTACGGCAGCCCCGAGCTGCTGGTCACCGCCAACGGCGCCAGCTTCGAGGAGGCACGGTCGGAAGAGGGGATCGTCGAGGACCGGGAACGGATCGCATTTCTAGAAAAGCACCTGGAGCAGGCACAGCGGGCTGTAAGCGAAGGGGTCCGCCTGCGCGGCTTCTTCCCCTGGGCGCTCCTGGACGGCTTCGAGTGGAGCTTCGGCTACAGCCGGCCGTTCGGCCTGGTCGCGGTGGACAGGCAGACCATGGTCCGGTCCTGGAAGCGCAGCGCCTGGTGGTACAGGGACACCATCGAGGCCGGGGGTCTTTGATCAGGGGCGGGGCAGTTTTCGCCGTTTGCGGTGTTACATCCGCATGAGCCACTCATCGCGACCCAACCACCCGGCCGGATACGTCGCCGGCGCCATCGTCAACGCCATCCTCCTCTGGGTGATGAACCAGCTTCCGGTCTGGAAGCCGTTCTTCCTGCTGGACAGCTACAGCGAGGTTCTCTGGGCGATCAACATGTCCCTGATCGTCCAGATCGTGCTGAACCTGGTGCTGATCTTCTTCCACCCACGGTTCTTCCACTAC
>Ga0315273_10001401_pt1 | contig 27367 bp, 26 predicted proteins | sample YL17G02_0_MG_FD_205753 | JGI IMG/M metagenome (GOLD analysis project Ga0315273, IMG submission 205753) | Sediment microbial communities from Yellowstone Lake, YNP, Wyoming, USA - YL17G02_0 | ecosystem: Environmental > Aquatic > Freshwater > Lake > Sediment | place: USA: Wyoming | collected... | reverse complement strand
GCATCTAGGCTGATCGGGGCGTGACGAAATTAGATAAAAGTGAGGATTTGCGACATGCTCCCAGTCATCCAAGAAACGCATATATCAGGCGTTGGATCAGCAATGAGAAGGCGCGAAATCAGGAAAGATGGATGAATCATCATTTTTGACTGAAGTTTTCGCATCCTTTGACGATAGTGAAATGGAGCGAGATAGAATGATCAATTTCAGTTGGATGCATTATGACAGAGTTCGGCAACAACCTCCGGCAACTTCTAAAAGAGAATAAGCTCAGCGTAAAAGAGTTCGCCGAGAAATTGGATATGCCAATCAAAACGGTAACTGAGTGGTCAGCCAAGGGAAGATTGCCCAGAGATCTAAACGTCATCAAGAAGATTGCTTCGATTCTAAATTGTTCAACACACAGGGTTCTATTTGGTGAAGAAGACCCTAAGGGTTTGATAGAAGAATCGTTGAATAACCTTGAGATTCATACGGGTCTATATCAAATTTCGGTAAAGCGGATCAAACAGAATTAATTAGAAAGTATTAGCATACACACAAAGCCGCACTTGATTCCTCCTCTCCTACATGACGCTCCTTGTTGCAACTGATAAAAGCGCGGCGAAAAGTATCCTCAAAAATCCGCCGATAAGAGGTATGTCAGCACAATCAAAGGAGACACTCACATGAAACACGCAACACAAGCCATCCTAACAAGCCTAGCCATTGCAAGCCTCGCCTTGGGGTGTGGCAGTATGCCGGTAGGCAAGAAAAGTGCGAGCGAGAGTAGGAGTGCGGGGAGTGGTGGTGACAGCTATCATCCATTCGTACTAAACCTCACAGGTGCCGTTGGGCTCGCAGTAGCTAGTCAAAAAGCTAGCCTTGCACTAGTTACTGCTGCACCTGCACCTGCTCCCGCGCCTGCTCCCGCTCCCGCGCCTGCTCCTGCTCCTGCTCCCGCGCCTGCTCCGACTAGTACACGCGCCACGGCTCCTACAGCGGCAGAACGAGCAGACTCCCTGCTTAAAATTGCCGAAGATGGAAGCTTGTCTTCAGCTTATGGCATCCCGCTGGGCGCTGAGAAAAACTACGCAACGCAAGATTGGGTTACACCCGAAGTAACACAAGCTTGGTCCAACAAGAACCTGATCGTGCTCAAATTGGCTAAAGCGATCCCGATGGTTCCACCTGAAAAAGATCAAACCGCATATGATGAAAAAACTGGAATCTACACCTGTTGGAATGGTTTAACCGCTAACGGTCCTGGCGCGTGCATCGCACCTCCTAGCTGCCTGTTAGGCTACGCGGATAAGACAGATGGGATTGTGCGTTGCGTGGATAGTGAGCTTACATCTTTTAAGGACGCACAGGAGCAACCTATAGCTAATCCTGTTCAATTTGATGAAGCTGGTAACATTTACTTCGTCGGTACTTTTGTTTCAGATGTGAAGCTAAAAATGTTTAATATCGCCACACATGGATTAAAAACAGTGTTTAATCAGCAAGGTGCAGGCGGCTTATATGCTAACGGATTCCATGTAAATGGAAATGGAGAATTGTGGTATGGAGTAGCTGGATTTATTAATAAGGTTTTATACTTACCTGTCAACGGTCAAGCAATAAAGGTTTCTGGTGGTGTTTTAGGCTTTGATTGGATTTCAAATTTTCCCGATGGCAAAACCTACCTAGGCGGATTAGGCGGAACCTACATCCTGGAAGGCGCGACATCAACTAAGTATTTCGATAACAGCCATGATGCCGCGAAAACAAACAAGCGGCAGGCTTTTGTCACACCGTCAGGTAAAGTGGTGGAAGTGGCTGCTCCTAAAGTTACACAGTTGTATCCTAGTGTGAAGGATTTAACCCCGACTTCTATCCAAGCTGTGCAGTATACGGCTGGGATTAATGAAGCTGCTATTGTGGCTCATTCAGGTGCAACAGTCGTCCTAGCCGGACAAGACAGTAGCCTGAAGTATAAACTGCGCTCCTACAATGTGGATACGCAAACAGAAGTCGATCTGATCCCTGACAATAGCATCCGAGTAAGATCGCTAGGCATCAAAGGTAACACGGTTTATTTCTCGGGTACTAAAGGCGATCTAGGTCTTGATGACAGCATTTCGGCTGTGTCAGGGACAATCAACCTCGACACAAAGGAGTTGACCTCCCACCCTATCGAACTTTTCACCAATACCTTTTCGCAAACGCTGATGTTTGAATAAGGACTCCGGTGTGCGGGAACCGCCGCAAGAAGGGTGGTACCCCATAGATAGGTACTGAATCCTGCGGGAGCATCGACTTTATAGTTACAGGTTAATTTGAACGCCTTTATGGTCGCCCAACCGGAAATTCTGAGATCCTGGTGTTCCAAATCCTGGATTCTGTGGAAAGGCAGCCGTGCTACCAAACCCGACTTCATTTTGATTTTTGTCTTCATTCATCACAAAGGATATAAACCTACCACATCTGCCGGTAGTTATCTCTGTAACATAGATACTCAATGCCCATTGATTAGCAGCTAAAAATTCCCCATCCACATGCGATCCACTGCCACCTATGGTATTTCTAACGGCAAACTGTATAGCATACCCTCCATCACGAGTTTTTATCGTACCACCAAGCCCTGAGTTGAACGTTTGTGTTCCTATGTCAGGGGAATTGCTTGCCGTTGGCAGCGCTATGAATCCCGGATAATTTCCGCAAAGCATGCCATCTTGGAGATAGGCTCTTGCTGGGGATAGCACGTAATTGGATGCGCCATTATTCCCGATACCGTATGTCACATTATTATTGTCTGCTTCAACATTTCCAAAAGCTAGAAGTCCGCCGCAGGATAGAGCCACATCCGGCGAGCTATTTGCCCAAGGAGTTAAGTAACCGGGGTGCGGATTATTCCAAGACCAATATATATCATCCCCCGTATCACTCCCCCCAGATCCCGTATGACTCTTAATATGGTCAGGTATAATTTGTAGCTGATTTGCCAAATCATTAACGGCTATCGCTTTGACTAGTATGGACTCTGCCGTTGTGTACCCGTAGATGAAATCTAGGGACGAAGGTGTAGTGTAGGGACTGATGTATGAGTCGCCTCCGGCAAGGAGCGTATTGTACACAAGGACGTTCCATCCGTTAATTGTTCCATCTGTTCCACGCTTTACAAGTGTGTTAGCTCCTGTGTCGCCTGCATTAAACCCATCTACACCAGATTGTCCGACCCTGTAAGCTAGGCTAGCTAGATAACCAAACCCATCTGTCACCACGGCTTGGTTGATAGATAAGGCAGAAAACTGGGCATTAAACGCAGAAAACCTTCCTATTGAATCCCTCTGCACAAGTGCCAGCGGTGCGTTGAAGTCGCCGTACAATAGGCTCCTCAATTGATTGCTCGCATCCGTCACCACCGCATTTTGCGTACCGGATAGGCTCTTAACAAAAACAGGTGTCGCGGCACTAAACGTGACACTGCTGCCTGTGAAGTTTCCTACGCCCGTAAAGACGAAATTTCCGGATGCGTCTAGGTAGTAGCTTGAGCCGCCAATGATGTATTTTCTCACTTGGCTGCTTGGGCTTAACCCTGCACTTTCGATATTTAGATTGACCTGATTATTCTGCGAAGCATTGATGTATGTGGGGTCCGTATATCCTGCGGCGACTGCTTGCCAGAGTTCTAGGATAGAGTCTGATGAGGCATCAAATTGAACGGCTTGGGGGAAGTTTTGGAGGGTAATGTTTTTGACGATAGAGCCGGTGGAGTTTTGAATGCCGAAGGCACGAGTTAAACTGCCAGTGTTTTGAATGACGGTGGAGTGACCTTCGCCTGTGATGTAAAGGGTCTTACCTGTCCATGCTAAAGCGCTTTGCGCATCAATCCCCCCTTGTGCAGGTGCCGCAAAGGAATAGGTTCCCGATAAAACTAAGATAGACCATCCGCTTTGAGCGTCTTGAACAGCCTGTGCTAGCGAGGTGTATGTGGTTCTAGGATCAGTGGCGGATCCTACTACGATTTCATAGTCAGAATTTTTTGCCAAACCAATTTGAGTCAAGATGGACGGGATTACAAAGCCGCCATGGGCGTAACATTTATCGTTGAACCTTGTGAATGCTGGAAGCCAGTCTTGACTTGGAGTCGGGATGGACACGTTATCGTATATTAAAACGTCTGTACCAAAAAGCAATGTGTGTACGCCGGGGGAGCGATTTAGTTTAACCCATACAGTATAGCCGTCTACCGGCAGCGCGTATGTTTGGTTAGGTAGGAGACATACACTTAAGGCTCCACCACCCTTAGGCGTAACAAGAATAGATACGCCTTGCGTTGTGAGAAGAGGAGTTGCAATCCCACCCCATGAGGCTTGTCCAGATAATAGGATGTTTCTATCAGAGTAGAGTTCGCCGAAGCGGGGTGGGAGAAGTGAGATAGGATCGATATATGTGGTCATGCGATCTTTCTAAAATATGGTTCTTAAGCATAGATAATCTTACCTCAAATAACTGGTACTTGGTACTGGAAAAAATTTTAAAGACAGGTAGAATTTTGAGTTAAGGCGTTCTGCGGAGAAAGGAAAACCTCAGGTATCAAAAAGTCAAAGATACCTGGAAAGTCCAATGGTGCGAAAATAACGGCTATGCTCTAATTGTCGTCCCCTACACCGTATCTTTAAACGACATATCCGCTTTCATTTCAGAGCATCTAAAGAATTTGGGTGTGGAGCACAAAGATCCATCCACGGTGGATTGGGAAGGTATTAAGAACGAAATTTATCAAGTAGCCGAAGAGAAAAAATCTCGCAAAAAAGCTAAAAAAGCGGATGTCATTGAGTTGTTTGGTGGGCAGGAGGAGATTAGGGAGGAGGCGTTGGTGTCTTAACGCCCCAAGCGATTATTCTTAAAGGTTTCAATAAACGCCTTCTGCTCAACATATTTCTTGAGCGTCAGGATCTTTGGCAAGATCTCGTCCTGATCGTTAACATCCAATTGTATAATTGCATCCACGGTGGAGGGTTTTAACAGCCCGTTCTTATATGCATCCCAGGTCTTCTCCGAAGACCTGTTAGCTCTCGCTATGCCCTTGCTCACACTTTCTGATGAAATGTTTTGCTTTTCAGCCATAAACCTTACATAAGAGGGTGCTTCGCTACCTAACACCTGCTTCGTCTTCGCCTTGCCCATACCCGTACCTGGGTTTAAGATCTCGTATTCAACTTTTAATTCCTTCCATTGCAAATCCCTTTTCCATTGGCAAATCGCCTCAGGCACTGTTCTCATAATTTCTAGAAACTTAATTTTTGCCTCTTCTATCTCGAACGGCGTGTGTCTTTTCTGCCTCAACTTTCAAACCCTCCCTTAGTCGTTGGCGTGAAAATCAAAATCAAAAGGGCTATACACAGGCAATCTTTTACGAATATATTCCGGATCTAGAGCCATCAAGCCCGACTTTTGATTTATCAACTTGAATCCTACTTTTTCGTAATATGAAATTAGACTTTTTTTACCCTTCAGTCCTCCTTGCTTTTCAGGAATTCTAGGTTGATCCTCTTGATCAGGAATAGGGTAAGCAACTAGTATAAACAAGCAACCATAGTCTTCTAGAGTATCAACGGTAGCCTCAATCAAATTAGCACCGATATTGAAACCTCTGAATTCCGGAGGAACTCTCAAGGTTTCTAAAACTATAATTTTAGAATATAATTCCAACGCCCTTAAGGGGAGTTTCTTCTCCGCTTTAAGTAAACCCCACCACATAGTGGAAAGTTGGTTACTTTCATCCATGCCGACCTCTAGGGACACATTTGTTCCCCTAACATTACCCTTAACAATTACTCCGTCAAGCCTTGCGACTTCAACTATTTCGTCGGCTGTTTTATTGAAGGAGGCTGTGGCACTAAACTGGATGTGTTGATCTATCGGATCTATATCTTCCAGCATAGATAGGGGAAGATGGCTTGTAGCCATGGTGATCTTATAAATCATCTGAACTTCATTTCTATGTTCCATAGAACAACCCATAAGTTTAAAAACTACCTGACACTCATCGGCATCCCCAGATGAAAACTTTAGCCCGCAACTAGTAAGGTACTAGAATTAAACAGCTATAAATTTTCCAGGATCCTAAATTTCAAATAAGCACACACGCTCTTGGATGTCTGGGGTGACTCCAAGAGCGTGCTTCTGACTAGGCTTGAAAGGGATCAAGGGATCTCATACCAATCAAGCACGCCATGGTCGTTAGCTTCGACCTGCTGCCAATGTGGCGATCCTGTGTCTTTTAGTTCGTTCAAATGCTTAGCAAAGCATTCTCGAAATTGTTTCTGCATGCCTACTTTCTCAGGCGTGGAGAATTTCCTCGTCATCAAGGTGCATAGCGGTGCTAGGGTGGGGATAGGACCTCCGGTCAGTCCGGCGTAGTTGATACTGACGGGACGGTACACACCTTTGACCTTAGCCGTAATCGCCTCTCCAATCGGTAACAGCTTAAACTTCGATTTGTCTAAGGCGGTTAAGTTTGGCAGTGGGGCGGCACCGACAAAGAGTGCTGCGGCGATCTGTCCTTGTTCTAGAGCCTCTAGGACTTCCTTGCCGGAGTTGAACGTGACGATATCAAATCCGCCGTCGCCTTGTCCTTTAAGGATTTTAGCGGTATACACACCTCCGCCTGCGGCTCCAACAGCGTACCCTGCAACATCCCCTAAATTGCGAAACTCGGCTTTGCCAAAGGTTAAGGTACTTTTCTTAGCCGTCTTGGAGTCTCGCAAAGCTAGGACATGGATAGGTTCAGGGTGCAGTGCTAAGAGGGTTTGAAACCTCTTATAGGTGGGGTCGGCTTGCGAGGTGGCAAAGAAGACATCTGAGTGTAGGAAGGCAGCTTGTGCCTTGTTGTTCACCAAGGCATCTAAATTGCCTACGGCTCCTCCGGTAACCCCTGCGGCTTCGGTGATATTCAGTTGCTCGTTGGAGCAATAGCTGATGATCTCGCCTAACATTTTTTTGTAAGTTCCGCTTGAGCTATCATCTGCAACAACAAAATTTCCGGCATAACCTAAACTACTACTGAGTAACGAAACTGCGAGCAGTGTCTTTTTCATGTCCATTCTCCAACTATTTACTAAGGTTGATACCGTCATCACTACTTTGCGAATGTGTCTGGGAAGGACTTTTTTCCTCTGACGAGGAAAGATACCACGCTGTTAAAATTGCGATCACTACAAGTAGGCTAGCTACGACTCGGTACATTGAGTACTACTCCTGGGTTTTGTTGTGGCTTACGCAGAGCCATGTTCATTGAGTCAATGGTTTTTCCTGCCAACGCGGCTCGCATCCTCGTCTTGATGGCGTTGCGTGCCGTTTCTATTTGTTGCAGTTGGTCTGTACTTCTTTCGGCTCCTTTGGCTTTGGACATCGCACGCTCGGCTCTGTGGAACGAGATGTACTGCTTATTGACCCGTAGTAGCTCTTCAAAATCTACCTTCTTTTGCTTAAGCGCAGCTTCGGCAGTATTGATTGTAGCCTGGATAGCGTCTATCTGTGCTTGAAGTACGGATATCTCTTCAGGCGTGGCGTGCTGGAGTTCGTTTTGTATGTCCTCTTGAGCACCCTCAAGCTCGGCTCTAATGGTTACATATTGTTGCTCTTGAACTTTGATGCGTTCGCCTTCTTCAGTCTCGTCCTTGCGGATTGTTTCCTCTGAAAAGACCTCTGTCAACTTAGTCAAGGTTTTTACACGCCACAGGGTAATGGTGCGGGCACTGACCGGAACCACATAATTGACTAAAACCAAGGCGACTAAGGCAACCAGGGATGCCGATGCGACAGAAGCCCCTATAGCAATGATGGCAAGAGAAGCTGCACCAGCCACAACTACCGCACCACCTACCTTCAGATAATTTTGCATTTTGGTTGCATGCAACTCAAGCGATGTGTCCATTAGACTTCCCATTTAAATTTTTGCAGTCCATTTTAGATACCACAAATCTACAAACGGATCAATCGCTTTCCTCATCGCTACTAAGATTTAAAATAGCCTAGATGACTAATTTTAAAAGGATGCGATGATAACTATTACTTGGTCTGAGTTTAAAACTCTAATTGGTACTACCGGATTTGCAACGAAGCTAGTTGAGACTAGTAGCTGCTACTATCTATGGGCGTTTGACGGTCCTATGTATATTACTACCACCATAGACAAGACCGGGGTATCTAGTGACGATCAAACTGATTTTGAGACGAATTACAAATCTACTATTAATAAAACCATTGATCCTCGTGATACCGATAACGTCTCCTTGTCTAGGGTTAAACAGACCACCACTGGATGGACGATCCAGGACCATAAAGTAGAATTGAGTCTAGGAACGCTAAGTAGCCTTTACTCGAAAAAAGATACAGGCGCGGACTTTAATTTTAGTACTGTGAAATATTATGAACTCATCTCAAGTGCCGAGACTCTCATCACAGGCGCTAATGCGGCAGATCAAGGTTACCTCACTGCTAATTGCATAAAAACTGTTATCGATTGGGAGCCAACGTTTGATTACGATATCATCGGCGGAGAGATACGCTTTTCTGATACGATAACACAAGACGTTAGACTTTGGGTGACGGCGGTACCCGATCTGCCTAGCTCTATGGGTGGAAGTAAAGAACTCCTAACCGGAGGGCGTAACTTTAAATTTATCCAGCCTAAGAGCGCAATAAATTTAGATGGTAGGACAGCTAAGAGACTTTCGTACAATGCTAGCTATCACACCAATAAACTACGTTACGCCTTCAGGCATGACGTAGGAGCCGCGTACAGTATTGAGATTGCGCTACAATTCTATAAGGCGTGACTTATATTGTTACATTCTTTTATTTACGCCACTATGATACCAATCAAGGGTCTTTCTAATACCATCCTCTAAAGGGGTTTTAGCTGCCCATCCCATAGTGTTTAATATACCACTATCTAACAGTTTACGCATGGTACCGTCTGGTTTTGACGGATCGTTAAGAACCACCCCTTTAAATCCTACAATCTTAGAAATCAATAGTACGAGATCTAAGATACTAATCTCCTGCCCGGAGCCTATGTTGATATGCGATTCATACTGAGAAGGGAATTTAAGTTTCTTCTGCTCTAAAAGAAACACAATTGCTTCGGCGCAATCATCAGAGAATAGAAATTCCCTTTTAGGGGTTCCAGATCCCCATATTACTAATTCTTTTTCATCCTTGGCTTCTACCACTCTACGCAAAAAAGCTGGCAAGACATGAGAATCGACGGGATGAAAATTGTCATTGATGCCGTAAAGATTCGTCGGCATCACTGAAAAATAATCACACCCATATTGATTCCTTAAGGAGTTAACCAGTTCTAATCCAGCTATTTTAGCTACCGCATAGGGTCTATTGGTAAGCTCTAAAGGACTAGAGAGAAGGCACGATTCAGGCATAGGTTGAGGGGCATTTTTAGGATAGATGCAAGATGATCCTAAACAGACTAGGCGTTTCACATCCGCTTTGTATGCTCCCCAGATGACATTATTTTGAATCCTTAAATTCTGGTAGATGAAATCTGCACGCTGCGTATTGTTAGCTTGAATACCGCCCACTTTAGCTGCGGCTAAAATGACAACATCAGGAGATTCTTTCTTATAAAATTTATCAACCGCTTTTGCGTCTAGTAAATCAAGTTCTTCTCTAGTCTTTAGGATTAAATCGTCATAACCCTTTGCTCTGAGGGTACGCACCAAAGCACTACCCACTAGACCTCTGTGTCCCGCAATGTATATTTTTCCTTTAAGTATTTTTAACCTCTTTCAAATCAGATTCCATCATTTCTTGACATAATTCTTCTACGGATACTTTTGCTTCCCAGTCTAGAAGCTTTCTTGCTTTACTAGGATCGCCAAGTAGAAGATCCACCTCGGCAGGTCTGTAGTATTTAGGGTCGATTTTAACCACCACTTTACCTGTCGTACAGCAAATACCCTTTTCAGCTATTCCTTCACCTACAAACTCTATAGGGGTTTCGGCATATTTAAAAGCCATGGAGGCAAAGTCTCTAACAGACGTGGTTTTACCAGTAGCTAAAACATAATCATCTGGCGTGTCGCGCTGAAGCATACGCCACATGCCATCTACATATTCCTTAGCATGCCCCCAATCCCGTAAGGCGTCCAAGTTCCCTAGGTATAAACAATCCTCTAGACCTGCTTTAATCCTCGCTGCACCCCTTGTAATTTTCCTTGTCACAAAGGTTTCACCCCTAAAAGGGCTCTCATGGTTGAATAAGATGCCATTGCTCGCATGGATTCCATACGATTCTCTATAATTAACCGTAATCCAATAACCGTAAAGTTTAGCTACACCATACGGACTTCTAGGATAGAAGGGCGTCGTTTCTGTTTGCGGGGTTTCTACCACTTTCCCGTACATCTCACTACTTGATGCCTGGTAGAAACGAATCTCTTTGTCACTCTGCCTGATACCTTCTAAGCACCTAAGAGTGCCTACAGCATCTACATTAGCCGTGTATTCAGGAGTCTCAAAGCTCACCTGGACGTGACTCTGTGCTCCTAGGTTGTAAATCTCATCGGGCTTAATTTTAGTAATAAGGGAAAGCATATTGGAGGTATCAGTGATATCTCCATAGTGGAGTTTGAATTCTCCCCCTAAATGCGGATCCTTATAAATCCCGTCCACCCTAGCGGTATTAAAAGAACTACTGCGTCTCTTAATTCCGTGGACGGTGTAGCCTTTATCTAAAAGGAGCCTAGCAAGGTAGGCTCCATCTTGACCTGTAACTCCAGTAATTAAAGCTGTCTTCAACTAATCTCCTTTTCAAAAGTTTCTACATGCATTTCAATATATCATATTTGTTGTTTAAAGCAACGTTGGTTAGTCACGTATTCGAGTCCCTCGAATGGGTAGTGAAATATCTGTGTCTCCAAATCCTGTTGGTGGCATAATAACAACTTCAGTCCCTGCTTGCTTCCTTAAAATTGACAGTATCGATTGATCGTGGCGATTTTCGATAAAGCCTGGATGTCTCTTATACTCATTGTGTATATCAGTGAACAACGTTGGATGTGTGATGGCTAAATCATAGAAAGTATTTATTAGCTCTCTGGTATGTGGGGTTTTTATAAAAAACAGCACACCAGCCCATAACTGAGGAGTATCCCTTAATGTACTGTCTACACCGACACCGAGATGCTCAAATATTTTCTCTGTACTCCAAAATTTCTCTAAAAGCCGTACTAGCTCTTGATTATATTGAAGAGATAGGATCGCCTTCGACGAATCTAACAAGGATAGGTACTCTAAAATTGTTGCAAATTTCAATAGTACATCCTGCGTCTGCATAAACACAAAGATCGCCATCTTTCATGAGATCGAAAGTAGTCTTAAGGACATAGGGTTTTCATAAAAAATAGCCCTTCTTAGTTTGTATGTAAGGTTTGGTATGTTGGAGAAAAGTTTTGGAGATATGTTGTGGAGCATAGGCAGCGATAGAATCAAATAGATCGAGGGCTAAAGCCTCTTGCTTAATCCTCTCACGAGACCTAATAAAATAATTATTACCATATGTTATGAAAAATTTTTTCATTACCATCCCCTAAAGGGTGTCCAATTATTACTTTTAGGGTAATAATCTTTATCGTTAGGCAGAGGCTTGATCCATAAGTTTTGTGGTCGAATAACCCTGTTTAGATTTTCTGCGAGCCAGGCACCCCAAATACCAAACGTGCTGTTGGAGATAATGAAATCGTTACACAGGGTCATAAGACAAAGGCTATATCTATAATCTTCTACAAATATAACCCTATCGTTAGTTTCGACATTTAGTTGCGTGGCGCTAGACATACTGGAATGAGAGTGACGGCTATCTTTATCTACAATAAATCTAAATCTATCTCCCTTGAATTTAGATAGGCACCAAGCGGGATCATTAGAGAATACCAAAACCGGCTTGTTGCTAACAGCACGCTTACCCCCTAATTGCGAGTTTGTAATAGTAGCTCGACGATTACCATCTAGTTTATTTAGAGCGCCGTGATAGTAGTGTTCGGAACACACCCCTAAAATGCTAGCGGTATAATCACCTCTGCGTACCTGGATCGCTATGGCATCTCCAGCGGTGATAGCTTTTCGTATTTTTAGGCATTCCGCTAAAATAGCATCTTTAAAGGTATAGGCGGCACGCACTTCTTTTTCGATATGACTAAAATACTTTACAGAAAAGAAGCTAATACCAGCCAAAGTAACTTCGTCCGGACAGTCTTCCATGTACTGACGATTAAAGTCAAATTTGGTATTCTCATATTTTGGTGCTGAAGGTAGGCAGTTAAAATTAGCTCCTTCTAGCTTAAAACACAAAGAGGGCAATAGCAAACTGCTGGGAGATATAGGACTGGATAGCGGAGCACAAAACTCATAGCCTTTATAGGAAGCTATGCCCATTAAAGCAGCATACTGATACATTTGATTTCCAAGTCCTGGCTGGTAGTAACATCCAGGAGTATAACTGATATCATTGAATCCTAGCATTCTGCCAAATCCCTATAGTATCTTGTGTGTCTTGAAATGTCTTCCACCGCCAGTCGTGGTTATTAACAATGTCTCCCCAAATCTTAACACAAGATTTGAGGTCTGTTTGATATGAGTTATTGGATTCTCTCACTTCAGGATTAGCATGTGCGTAGTGTTCTACGTAAGAATCTGGCGAGGCTAAGCAACGATACCCAGCGGCTCGCATTCTAAGTCCTAAATCAGTGTCTCCGAGATAGAACTTATAGCTTCTTTCATCGCAATAACCTACCTCTGCTAAGGCACTACGTAGAAACATACCGTGATTAACATATGGCTCCCCAAAGATGGTACCTACACGATAATCAACCTCGACCGGAACATCTCTCCAATAAAAAGCTAATGCTCCAATCTTTTCTCCCGCGTCTAGATGTTGTTCAAACAACTTCAAGCCATTAAGAATGGCTCCAGGAATAATGAGACAATCATCGCTAATCATGCAGATGTACTTACCCTGAGCACACTTAAAGCCGAGATTCATAAAATATCCCCAGCTCTTCCGTTCAATTTCCTTCCCTTTCCACACGCCCCTATTATGCTGAACAATAGTTAGAATATCCTTCTGAGCAAGGAGCCATTCTAGGGAACCATCAGTTGATCCGCCATCTACTACAATAATTTCTGCGGATAATGGATTCAACTTTTGCTTTGAGCAGAGAGTACGTTCAATTTTAGAAGAAACAGCAAGAATTTCCTTACGAACGCTATCGATGGCTAATTTCAAAAATTCCACACGATTGTAAGATCCAAGTACCACCGATACTTGGCATTTTTTAGGTATCAATATCCTTTTCAAAAGTTTCTAACGCCCTTTCAATAGCTACGTCCATATCTATATAAGAGTAAGTAGCTAACCTTCCTGCAAACACCACACCCTTTTCCTTCTGCGCAAGTTCTAAATATTTCGCATACATCTCTTTTCCTTGCACTGAAGGGATTGGATAATAAGGATCCCCGTCAGATGTGGGGTATTCGTAAGAGACAACCGTGGAAGGGTGCTTCTGTTTAGTGCAGTGCTTAATCTCTACCGACCGCGTATAATCATAATCGTTTGGGTAATTTATTGAAAGACAATGTTGCTTGTATTCCTGGTTAAATTCTTTGAATTCAAATTTCAAAGATCGCCACGGAAGCTTCCCTAAACTGTAGTGATAGTATGTATCTATAGGTCCACTATATACTATCGTCCTTTTAGGATGGAAAGCGTGCTTTACCTTCTCAAAATCCGTATTGAGTAGGACATGAATTTTAGGATGGTTAATCATATTTTGAATCATCTGCGTATAACCATCTTTAGGCATCAACTGGTATTTGTGATTGACGTACCGCCAGTCCCTAGAAAGCCTCACAGGTATCCTGCCACATACCTCGGGAGCTAAGTTTTTAGGGTGAAGATCCCACTGCTTAAGTGTGTACCCTAAGTAAAACGCTTCGTATAACTCCCTACCTACACGACTGATAACAAAATCTTCCGAATTTTTAGGTATAAGATCCTTATCTCCTAAACTCGCTAAGAGATCTGCCGCATCTTCTTTGGATAGAGAACGGTTAAACCACTTTTCAAGTGTAGTGAGGTTAATCGGGATAGGAAAATATTCCCCATTAACAAAAGATTCCACTCGGTAATTACCCTCTATCCAATCAGTGAATTTAGATAGGTAATCCACAATGGATTTTTTGTGTGTGCGAAATAGGTGGGGTCCATACTTATGGACTAGAACACCTGAAGGGTGGTAATGATCGTAGCAATTACCACCTATATGATTTCTTTTTTCTACAATTAAAGAGGTTAAACCTTTAGCGGCGGCTCTTTCTGCAATGACACATCCAGTAAGACCCGCACCCGCAATAAGAAGATCAATTTTCAACTAGAGGACTCCTAGACAAGGCACGCCGTCGCTTATATTTTAGGTCTTTAACCATTTGAAAAGCTTGGAGATTTCGGTTATCGAAGAAATATCTGTCCACGCCTTTTTGGGTTTCTTCTACTAAAGAGGTAACATATTTGGTGTCTTTTGAGAAGCGTGGCGTTCCAGGAATTTTTCGTCCTTCGGGTGTGTAGGGGCTAACGGCACCTGCAAGATTTCTATAGGTCCACTGGTTTTTTATGCACAGAGTAGGGAGTACTACAGCTAGTCGTTCTTTGTGTGAGGAGGCTTCTTGGATAAGGCGTTTAGAAACTCTACAAATTGAAACTGGTGATTCGTAGAATGTTTGCTCTCCAAACGGTTTTTCTTCCCATTCGGAATATGGGGGGCGTTCAAAGCAGGAGGAGGCGATTAGATCTGCGGGATCATTTTCGTACTCTTTCACCATAGAGATTACAGCTTGAGCGTTGCGAAAGTAAACATCGTCTTTGATGAGCCATACGTAGTCTAGGTCTTTTGCTGAGAGCCACTGTAGATATTTATCATCGCGCACTACATGCGCAGGTAGGTGGTAATTGACATCTCTAGCTGTGAAGAGCCAGTAGTCTGGAGGGTTTTTTGTTGTAATAACGACTTCTGTTTTTTTACCGTACACTTTATCTTTTTCTTCTAGGGGTGAAGATGTGTAAGCGGGGTAGACGGTAGCTGCGATATCTTTGACCCTATGGAAGGCTTGGATCCAAGGATTGTATTTGAATTCAGCGTCCGCACTTCTTTGCGGTTTAATATTGAAGTTTATTTCATAGACATGGGGATCTAGGATCTCGGAGGAGAGGTTATGGCGCATACATAAGGTTGGGAACATTGCTTCGATATAGGGTAGTGTCTTGTGGGTATCCGCTAAGGATTTAACGTGGGTGAGGATCTTTTTAGAGATGCGGCAGAGGGGAACAAAGCTTCTAAAAAAAGAATCGCCTCCGAAAAACTGGCGGGAAATTGTCCAGTGGTGGTGTTGCTCGTAGGGCATCTCGTTCATACTAGGTGCTGAAGTGATCCATTTATTATAGATAAGATCAGTAGGGGTATCTTTATACTTATCTACTAGGTCTATGATGGCTTGTGCGTCTTTAAAGTAAACATCATCTTCGATCATCCAGACGTATTCTAGGTCTTGGGTGCAAGCATGGTATAGGGCTTTATCCCATGCCATAACTCGTCCGTGGTTTTGGGGGTCATTAAAGCCGGAGGAGTTAAAGCCTGCGTCTCCAATCTCCTTGTTATCTAGGTAGAGGACATGTTTTGTTTCTTCGTACACTTTATCGGTGACTAAGAGGCATTTTTTGCCTAGGGCATTAACTTTGTGTACGGTATCCAACCAGTAGGGGGTTGGGCGTTTAGTGAGAACTAGGATCATTTTTTAGAGCCTTTCGGTTTGGAGGAACAAACACTCAGCTTCTCCTAGAGCGCTTTTGCAGAATATCCGTACCCTTCCTCTTTTTAAATTTTAATACCATGTCGTTGAGTAAATCACTACATCTTATGATCTCGTTTTTAATTGGTTGTGTTTGAAAGAGAGCGAAATCTTGATCAATCCATTTAGACATCCTTAGATGTGTCTCATCAATTTTATCGGTAAAAGTGGATGCTTGGAGATGTTCCATAACCAAGTCTTTTCTGTATAAGTACCGCCCGGATCTTCTAAAAATAAACTCAAGCATAGAGTCCATGCAGTAACGCCTAAAAGGCTCGTAGCAGTAGTAGCCAAAAAGGTTATGGACTTTTTTATGGGTAAAGTGGATCCAACCCGGATCTGGAAGACCCCACGAAGTCTTCGGGTGATGGATACCGTTAACTCCGATCATGAGAGTTTGGTCTTTCACTAGAAGCTTTTGTATCTCAAGATCCCACCCAAACGTCTTAAAAAGAGTATCATCCCCAAAGAATCCTACAATGTCGTGTGTAGCTGCATCGTAGCATTGGTTCCAGTAATAAGATAAATTAACATGACCATCTGGACACGGACTAAGCAGCCTAGCCTTGACGGATATCCGCAAAGATTTGGACATATCAGTAACTTTATCAAGACTCGACACATCATCTTCATCAATTCCAAAAACAATCTCTACGCTCTCGGGATTCCCCGACGTTTCATCTACGCTAACCGCGAAGCGTTCCATGTTTTGTGGTCGTCCCCTTGTGGGGACTAGTAACGAAATCATAGCTTTTCGCACTCTATATTTAAGCTTATAGGAATTTCCTGATCCTTGTGGGTAAAAACCGCGTGTGAATAGTCATCTATGTGACCATGCTCAGTGAGCTTACAATCATAACGACGTACATTAGTAAATCCGACCTCCGCTAGGTTCCTACTCAAGAATTTAAAATCAAAAGAAATGTAATGGAAATTGTAGTCGTAATCCTGCTTACCGTGCAGTTTCCCAATTACATCTGCCATGTCTCCTGTTTTCAAATAAATAGCAACTATGGCTTCAAAATCAGGTACAGAAATCCTTAAAAGACCGCCACTTTTTAGCACTCTACGCCATTCCTTGAAGACTTTTTGAACATCCATACGACTAACATGCTCTAAAACATGGCAACAGTATATTACGTCTACAGAGCTATCGGGGGCAAAAGATAGTTTATCGATTGATGAAACAATGTCAACATTAGGTAATTTCCGTACATCTACCTGAAGATATCCCGGAATAGCCCTACTGCCGCAGCCTAAGTGAAGCTTCACAGAGCACCTCGTTGTTTGGCTATAACTGCACCTATGAAGTTACGGTGTTCTTGAAGGATCTCTCTCGCTTCTTTAAGCGCGTCTTGATTCTGGTGCTGTGGGTAAGGCATCGGCTTAGTCTCATCCGACCAAAAACTTTTGTATGGGTCGTAATAGGGATTTTTATCACCAAATAGGTACTCAGTATTTAGATAGCAACAAAGCCCGTCTGCACTGCCTCGGAGAAGGCAAACCCATAACCCAACATTTCCAGAGGTCATTATGACCTGATGGCACTCACTCATGATTTTTACAACTGCTAGAAGGTTAATGACATGGGTACATTTCTCTTGTGGAGTCTGGAGCTTTGTATAAGCTCCTCGCACTACTCTGGGCAACGCTGAGCATGACAAAAGAGTCCTCCCAGACTTTGTAATGAGACGTTTTTTTACAGGTGTGGGGCAGAACTCTTTTATGAATATAGCGTCTTGGTGTCTTTCAGACATAAACTGTTGGAAGTACGGGTCGTCCGTTTGAATTAGTAACTTATGGTTTGGATATTTTTGACGAATTTGTCTAACCTTCTCATCAAAGACTTGATGTGATGCGAGAAAAGTCTCCGTCTTTTTATCAGTCCCTCGATAATAAGCCACAATCGTATTTACAGGGTCAATATTGTATTTCTGTAAGAACTCTTCCTTTCTCTTTTCTGCGGTATCCGCAATCCCAAAATAGGCATCGATTATCGGGGTTATTTGCTTAAAGTTAAGCCTCTTATAGTCTGAAAAAGTAATGTAAGCGGGGTCATTAATAAAAGGGTCGCTAGGGTCGCCTACCACAATTGGGTAATCTACCTGGGGAGCTAGTTTACTCTTGAAGAAAAGATGTGCAGCATCGCCTAGGGTTTCCTTATATAGGGAATACCCAAATGATGTGTCAACAATCTTGGGGAACTTTCTAAAGGCGTTAACGTAGTCTACGATACCGAAGAGCCTATAACAGGTATTGCTGAAAAAGCCGGTATCTGCACGAATTGCTACTCTCTCTTCTTCGGGAAATAGATCAGTAACCGAGGGGTACTTGACTAACATGCATGCTTCCTTTTTGGGGATGAATTACTTCCGTACCGTCTTAGCTGTTACATACCACTCATATGTCGCACGGATTCCGTCTTCAAGAGGAGTCTTAGCTTTCCACCCTAGGTTAGCAAGAAACGAATTATCGAGCAGTTTTCTAGGCGCACCATCTGGCTTTGAAAGGTCTTGGACTATATTTCCTTGATATCCTATAACTTTAGCCATCAATTTTGTGAGTTCTAGTATACTCACCTCTTGTCCAGAGCCGAGATTGACATGGGAAAATCTGGAATCCCCGAAACTGTCTTTCTTTAAATTCTCCAAAAGAAAAACGATGGCGTCTGCACAATCGTCTGAGAACATGAACTCTCTAAGTGCATTTCCCGTACCCCAAACTACAACTTCCTTGTCCTTATTTTCTTTTGCTTCCGCTATGCGCCTTATCAGCGCAGGAAAGACATGGGAATCTAAAGCATGGTAGTTGTCGTTGACGCCGTAGAGGTTAATCGGCATCACAGAGAAGTAAGGAAGATCGTGCTGGCGACGAAGAGCGTTAACCATTTCAAGACCGGAGATTTTTGCTATGGCATAAGGGCGGTTTGTAGGCTCTAACGAGCCTGTCAGGAGGCAAGACTCTGCCATCGGCTGCTCGGCAAGTCGCGGGTATATACAGGATGATCCAAGAAATATAAGCTTTTTAACTCCTGCTTGATACGCTCCCCAAATCACATTATTCTGCATCACTAAGTTTTGATATATGAAGTCCGCCCCTTGCGTGTCGTTAGCAAGGATACCCCCAACTTTTGCCGCAGCGTGAATAACAACATCAGGTTTTTGTTCTTTATAAAAGTTAGTCACAGAATCAGTATTTAAAAGATCCAACTCCTTTCTTGTTCGCACAACAATGTTGGTGTAGCCCTTAGCTTCGAGGTTGCGAACCAACGCACTGCCGATTAGACCACCGTGTCCGGAAACAAAAATTTTATCGTTCTTTGATATCATAAAACTCTCCTGCAATATACCAATCATCCCATTCAGTTTTATCCTGTAAAACTTTTTTATACCCTTTACTACACAATAGAGTCTCTATTTTATTTCTTTGCTTTGTGTAATTATGCTCACAAGAAATAATTTTAATTTTATAATGTTCAAAACAAAAATTATTTAAAATATCAAACTCGCTTCCCTCCGTGTCTATAGATAGATAGTCTATTATTTTGGGGGCATTATACTTAAGAAGTAAGTCATTGAGAGAGATAGTATTAACATAATACTCAAATCCATTTTTTCTATTATGAATATGTCCATCACAATCTGTATAACTAGAAATAGTCGATACCTCTGGTAATAATCTCGCCTCCGTAAATAATATTTTTGCATTAGATGTTGACCAAACACAACCATAGTCTATTGCAGCTTTTCTATTTTTAACTAAAGCTTCATGCCAGCATTTTGCTGGCTCTGCTAAAATACCATCCCACCCCATCTGTTCCAATAAATACGAATTACTTAGCCCTTTTCCATCTGTGGCACCAAACTCGACAAAAAAACCCTTTGTTTTAAAATCCAGTGCGGATAAAACAAAAACATCTTGTGCAAGCTGTGAATCAGAATAAAAAAACTCTTTAATCTTAGCCTTATGTTGGGGGTATTTACCTAAGATCTCCTCAAGGATCTGGATTTTGTACACCGGAACTATTTCATCTATCGTTTCTAAGGCTTTAAAACCTAACGCTTTCGATATCTGACCTTGAATCCTTTTATTTTGCATGCATGTTATTACCTTAGTAAGCTGAAACTGCTACTTGCGCATACAGTACCACTGTTGTCAGTCCAACAATAACCGTGTCCCCTACATAATACGTTATACCCGTCCCATCTGCCTTAGTGTTCCACCATGTAAATCCGGTAATAGGTGGGAGAAAATCCACAGTTTTGATATCGCCGGGTGAAACAACTTTAGGATAAAGGGGTAAGAGTAAATTAGAGACCATAGCTTGAGAGCTTTTAATCGCCTCTGCGGCGGCTTGACCAATTGCGATCGAGGTATTCCCGGATAAAAGTCTAAGTCCAAGAATATTGTCCTCAATTGATAAAGCGTCGCCTATTGCTGGATCTAAATAATACAAACCTTCTGCTATAGAGGTATGTCCGTTCAAATCATAGGCAAACAAAAGTGTAGGCGAAACCCACTCAAGGTTACCAAAACCATCGGTAGCCAATGCCTGACCTGGCTCGCCGTCTACGTCAGGCAGTGTCCAAATGACATCTTCCACCACTTCCGTATCTGGAGCTTTAAACCCTACAACTGTTCCACCACCTGTGCCTTCGGCTAAATTGATTTCCTGACCTTTGTGCGACATAAATATCCTTTAAATCTCGTTAATGTGTAGTGACAAATATTATAAGGGTAAAATTTCATAATGCACCGTTAAATTAACGGTTGAGTCTCCATTTATTGGCAGACCATCCGCTACAGCAACAAGACTTGTAGCCCCTAACGGACTAAACTCTACGTTCGGTGTTACACTGTGTACCGCCGTTGAACTGTTTAAAAAATCACGCAAGGTTAAAAACAAAAAGGATGGATATCCTATCTTAACATCTCCAGACGTAAAAAGTATGCTATTCACCCCTAATGAAGCCTCTACACGAATCAGATTAACGTAGTAACCTGATGCCGGAGCAGGCACCAAAAGTGTCTGTGTGTTCGATATAAGCTCGGAAGCACTTAAGATAACGGTTTTTTTATACGGACTAGATCCTGACCCTGCGCTTATACTACTCACATAATCGGAATATAATGTCATGCCAACTCCTAAATTAATGGCTAAAATTTCTGCTAAATCTTAATCTATAATACTTTATCTCTCAACTGGTAATTCAGAGGTCTCGACTAATTTGAAGTACTCGGCAGCTTCTATCCCCACACCCATCCACACGCCATGCTCATTTTCTAATAACCAACCTATTTGGATCAGAGCACCTATTCTGTATTTTCTACCCTCCTCAAAGAGTTCCGTACCCAGAGATATTGAACCATTAAGATCTTCGTCAGACAGCAGCGGGGAGATACACTCCCACCAAGGATTTACCCTAAACTTTTTCTCTGTTTCCTTGTGCTGCCACGTCTGCGGCCATTTCTTCTTAAACGCTTCTAGGTCAGGGAATGCGCCGTCATCACCAGCTTTAAAAACTACGCATACCTCGGGGTCCGACTGATCCACAAAAGCCTCCCAACGCTTCTAGCTAGAAGCTAATTTTATCCGCATGTATACCCCTAGTCTACCCCACCTTCCCCTTCCCCTCTACAAAAAACATGTCATGACTTGTCCCTTTAAAGAATACGTATACGCCGGGGGGGGTCGGCATGGGTCCAGCAGGGGTGCGGCGGTGAGATTCAGTAACCTGAACAAAAAAAAGGATCCACATGCACGAATTCATTAAAAGGGTTAAGAGAAAGTACATCCTAGCTGATTATGCTAAGTGGAAGAAAGGTAGCTGGGTTCATTACAGTAAGTTTCCTACACTTAAGATAAATCCAGAACCATTTCATATGGATCCTGCCGGGGTATATCTTTTCCCTGAAGCCTTTAAGACAGAGGGAAGTTGGGATAAGTACCCATATAAGTTTATAGTCACACTGCCAGATGATTTAAAGGTATTAGATTTGTCTTCTCTTAATACTCCTGAATCATCTTTGCGATTTTTAGATGATCTTAAAGTTACGGACGGTGAAGAGTTTGAAAGGTTTAAAGAGCAAATAGAGCAAGATAGCCATCCTATCGATAGAGCTTGGGAATATTTACAGAGATATTTTGGTGCGGGTGTAGGTCAAAAGAGACCTGGATCCTTTAATAAGAGATTAAGGAGCTTGGGTTACGAGGCAATCTTTGATGATACAGGAGCGATCCACGTCTCAGAAGTGCAGCTTTTGATTCTGGATTCGAGAAGATTGTCCTGGAAAAGGATAGATAAGAAAGGAAGTGGTTACAAGATTGTTAAAGACATATATGCTATGATTTTAACCGAAGCTAAGAAATACGGTGAAGTTGCGGTCTCTAAAGAGCCAAAAAAAGTGTGGAGCGGATGGGATAGAGAAAATCAAATCATGGCTAAGCTTAAGGTGTGGAGTGGCGGAGACGAAAGGGATTCTGACAAATATGTGTACATCGATATTTATGCGTCCCCCGATGTATCTAATTCGGGTAAGAAGTTTAAAGATATTAAAGAAATGATGAGAGCGAATTTACCAGTATCTACTATTATAGTAAACGCTGGAACATCTAAGCCTAATTTAGAGAAGGCTCCTTGGAGTTTAAAGAAGTCTTACAAAGAAGATGTCGCTAATTTTAAACTAGAAGATGTTAAAAATATGATAGATAAAGTGTTTGAATATATTTTTGAGGCAAAATGACCCAGCAGCAAATAGATACGCTTCAGATTACTGACCCTCCTGTAGACGGTATTGGAGACAGTGTACTCAATGTGAGTACAGGTCACGGAGTTCCTGCCTACACTTTTTCTCCAACACTTGTAGATATCCTTAATAATAAAATTTCATTATCTCCTACACTAGCCGGACTTATAGATGGCTCCGCCTTCTACATGACTTCTTCGGCTCCTGCTCTTTATACTTTTTCGCCATCAGCTATAAACATCACCACAAATAAGATACTCCTATCCGGTATGCTGGATGGTACCTCCTTCTACATTACATCGTCTAATACGATGCCTAGTGGCTTATCTGTCAATACTACCTACTACGCGGTTAATTCCACTGCTAACGATTTTCAACTCTCGTTAACCCTAGCAGGAAGCGTCCACCCACTAGGAAGCGTGGGCGGTGGTGTCCTATCTCTCTTTACAGGTATGCCTGGAGGCATAAATCCGTACACCAAATACTATGTCGTGAACGCTACAGCTAACTCTTTTCAGATAGCTTCCACCTTAGGCGGCTCCCCTATAGACTTAACGTCGCAAGGAGCAAGCACTCTATCGATCTACACAAGCATCTCTATGGCGGTTAGTGATCCGTGGGATAGGGTCTTAACCTTGATAGATATGATTGCCCTTGATCCGGGAACGATCGTCCCGGCTTTAGACAACACCGTAGGCGCTACCCCTTTAAATCCGCTGGTCACCTCGTCCACGGTATCTCAGGTGATCGAAGCTAGGTTTAATTTCATTGAGATTGGACCTGCCGGTAGTGAAGCGGTCTTTAATGGTAACGATGAAACCCCGTTCAATCAAGCAATCAATTTCCTAAATGGACCGGGACGCATTTACGTCCAAGCAGGCAGCTACACCTTCACCTCCACAGTGTCCGTGCCTAGCGATGTACACATTGTAGGATGTCCTAATGCTTCGGGACTAGGATCTGTCGTTGTCTCCGGTGGAGACTTCCCCGCTTTTAGTTTGGCAGGTACCATGGCGAGTTTGGATTTTTTAAATATCCAAGCCCCTTTTGCTATACACTACGCGGCACTAGAGGTGCTAGGACAGCGAAACCTCGTAAGTAGATCGCTGATCAATAATTTTTCCTTCGTCGGTATCCAACTAGGAGGGAAAACAAATAGAGTCAGTGAGTGCCAAATCGCCTCCGGCAACGTGATCGGTGTTATCATTCAAGATACCGAAAACACTATGGAGTTTTGCTCCTTTGCAGGAAACTTGGCGCTCGGTGCAGTGAGGATAGAAGGTAGTGCCTGCGGCGTCTTTGCTAGCTTTTTTGCTAACTCTTTAACCGGGTTTGCCTACCTGATCTTATCCCCGTCCGTACAAGACGCACGCCTCGTCTCGAATCATTTTGCCTCACAAGGGTCCCTAGATAAATCACAGGATTTTGGTTCAGGATCCGTTCGGTATGGCAATACGCCAAATTCTTTTTTGCTAAATCAAAATAATTTCATTGAACCCATAGCGACCTATGTCGGTCAGCCATCACTCGGGGAGAGTGGGGTCACCTTAGGTGGATCAGTCTTCGTAGTGCCTGTGGATAATTCTGTACATTACCTACCACAAGAAACGTTCACTGTGCAAGTAGTTCCGGGAATTAGTACGACCACGAAGCTTTACGTCTACACGTCGCAGTTTCAAGTGGGGGACACCATCTATGTTTTCAACCCAACAAGCGGTACGGTTAAGCTCTTTGGAGCCGATGTAGGCGGGGTGCAGGTTGCTCTTTTAGCTGCCAATACAAACTACCTCGTTACGATTAGCAATCCGGCAAATCCTAACGGCATTGCTCCTCCGGTAATCACCGGGGCACCACCCCCTATTCAAACGGCTTTAATTGGATATCCATTTGCTTCCTCTGCGACCAACTTAACGGCTATAGATGGGGAGATCGATCTACTTCTAGAAAAGAATTATGAAGAAAGAAATTACTTCCTAGAGTCTTTAGATCCTACCTATGACAGTTTAGGTGTTCCTTTAACCGGGGTATTTTCTTGGAACGGGACAAGCTTAACGTATCCACAATTCTTTATTAGGAGTGTATTAAACAGAAGTGGGCGTTGGGTTATAAATGCTGGAAGTAATTCTATAGCTAGTGGACAAGTACTCTACGTAACGATAGATCAAACACTCACCAATAGTGATATTGTCTTAACCCCTACGTTAGGCACTTATCCTTTACCTTTAGTGTCTACAAGTGACACGCAGTATTTTGTTTTAGCTATCAATATTTCTGGATCCTTATACTGGCTTAATGGGTTTAGGGTTTTAACAGCTTTAAGTAGTTTTGATGTAGATGGTATGCCTCTACCTATTGTTAGGTATATTGGGATGTCTGAGGCAAAAAATCCTCCTTTGCCTCCTAGTATGTTTGGTGGGGCTTCAAATGCGGATTTAACTAGTAAGTTGTCGGCGCATTCTAGCTTGCTTAAGAGTTTGTATGAGCGCACGAATATTTCGTTAGAGCCGCTCACCCCGGATGCTCACTTCTCGACAGACCCCACTCCAGGAGCGTGGCTTTCAGGCGTACAGCTTACAACGGGCATACCTGCTACGCCGACACACCTTTTAGAACTGCATACACATATGTACGGTTTGGATCCTTCTACGGGACTTTACCGTTACAGCTTTTCAAGCAAGACATGGACACTCATTCCTGGAAACCCTCTAGTGGGTCCTTTCACGGCGATAGCTCCTTTATCAACGGGGGTAGGGGTACTAGAGACGAGTGGGAATGTCGCCTATTACGACCCTGACTTGTCCTTGTGGACATCCTACACGCCTACGCTAGGTGCGGGAGCTACTAGCTTGTTGCCGTTCGCTACATCTCGCACAGGGAGCTTTCCTGTGGGAGGTCAAGTCGATTATGCATTACAAACGGCTCTACACAGCTTTTTCAAAACTTTGAGTGGAGATGTTGTCCGGTATTCTTTAGTGAATAATCATTTAGAACTCGTGCCTACTATTTATACCGAGGATGTAGGGGAGCATGGGCTACTAAGTTTGTCGCTAAAGGACACTGGGTATAATGTCTTAAGGGATCCTAGTACACAATTTGAATCGTTATCTAACGGTATAAGTTTTACGACGGGACTACCTGTAAGTATAAAGAGTGCGTTACTTGCAGGAGATGATAGTGCTTATAGTGAGTTTAGGAGTACAGATTTTTCTAATTTAGTATTAGAGAATTTTGACATAGATCATTTTTCTGGATCTTGGATGGCTGTCTATAAGGATGTGGCTTTAACCAAGTGGTATATCTTTGGTGGCGGTAGGGACACCTCTTATTTGTATACGGTTTTACCTGCTAGTGATTTTCCAAACTTCACGGCGATGTATTGGGTAGTGGATCCCTTAAAGCAGGAGGCATTTGCTTTAGGGGCAACTACGAGCAGTCAGTTTTCTGCTCTTCATGGTTCTCATGGATTTCCTGGGTGGAACTGGGTATTGAGTGTGGTTAATCCGGCAGCGAATTCTTGCTCTGGCTGTGTTGGGGTTATGGATTATTACGAGGGGGGCATCAACCTTTCTGATCTGTGGGCGCTTGTCGGGAGTGCTACCGAAACGGATATGTGGAGAAGAGATGGTGTAACGGGTAACTGGACGAAAACGGTAGTGAGTAGTACGGGGAGTACTACAGGATCGATTGCGAATAGTAACAGTACAAGCTCAACCTTGACAATGGTTCAGGGGAGCTTTGATACGCAGTATGCAGCGTTTACGTTTACGACACCAGATAATTCAGTCAATATAAATTATATTGATTTAGATATCCAAACAAGTGGAACTGCTCAAGTATCTCTTAACCTAGCTTGGATTTACAGCTTTGACACCATGACATTCATGGTGGAGTTTTGGACTTTACCAGGAATATTCCCTGTAACTATAAACTCACCCGGAGGTCCGACTACGTTTACTTTTGCTACTCCTATATCCTTAGCCCCTAACGCTCAGTATGCAGTATTTGTGCAGGTAACTGGCTCCCCTATAACTTTTAATACAAACACTAATGTTAGCTGGTCATCTGATTTATTTAATAATTTTCATAGAATACAGTACGACTCCCTTGCCATGCCTGCTACTGGGTACTTTTTAGATCCTAATCAGGTTTTGAGTTTTGCTTCTGTCAATTATACGTTAATAGCGGGTCCAAGTATCGTATCTACGGAACTTTATACAGGCTCGACTGGTATAGTACTTTCTGACAGTTCAAATTTTCACGGTATAGTTTTTACTAGTCCTTCTAGCTCTAGTGTGGCTTCGGTGGATTTAAGAATTTATTTTGACGCCCTTTCGGTAGGAGCAGCTAATGTTTACGTGAAGATTTGGAATATTTTCGATCAGGTCACTAACATGGCTCTTATAGGTACGTCAGATCCAATAAATCCAAGTACTATTCCTCTTAACTTAAATTTCAATACCATTACTAATTTCCCGTTTTCTACCCCCGTACCTATATCAGCTTCTGGTGTGTACGCTATTACATTACATAACGTAGATACTACCAGTATAGCATTTAGTTATAGCACTCTACCGGGTAATCCTTATTCTTTAATTACGTCTTCAGATGGGGTAAATTTTTCTACCGATTCTTTAAAATTTGCCATATTCTTTTCTATCAATATGACGACTGCTGGGGCAAGTGGGACAGGGTTTAACTATATTTACAACCCCACAGGTCCTTTAGCTGC
>Ga0315273_10001400_pt1 | contig 27369 bp, 24 predicted proteins | sample YL17G02_0_MG_FD_205753 | JGI IMG/M metagenome (GOLD analysis project Ga0315273, IMG submission 205753) | Sediment microbial communities from Yellowstone Lake, YNP, Wyoming, USA - YL17G02_0 | ecosystem: Environmental > Aquatic > Freshwater > Lake > Sediment | place: USA: Wyoming | collected... | reverse complement strand
CGAGGATCCTGAAAATACGCACTTTGGAGATTTGATCGCTTTCAATGATTTTGTGGTGAAGCCCGCTTCAGGATTTGAAACACACCCCCATAGCGAAATTGAAATAATCTCCTATTGTGTAGAGGGTGAATTAACCCACGCGGATAGTATGGGGAATATGAGTATGATCAAGCGCGGCGGCATGCAATATACGTGTGCTGGATCCGGAATTACACACAGCGAAATAAATAACTCGCCTGCCGGGGCTCTCCGCTTCGTACAGATCTGGATCCAACCGAATGCCGGAAGGTTATCGCCTCGCTACGGCTCCAATCACTTTTCAAGAGAGGAACGCCAGAATAAACTTTTGCGGATAGCTTCAGGCCAGGAATTGAAAGACGTGATCCAGGTCAACCAGGATACGAACATATTTGTATCGGAAATTGAGGCTGGCAGACGGGTACAGGCACAACTTCTGCCCACACGTCTGTTTTATCTTGCCTGTTTGGAAGGCTCTCTCAAAATTAATGGCCTCAACCTGGAAGAAGGGGATGCGGTAAAGATCTGGGACGAGACATTATTGAATTTGATGGCCGTCGAAGATAGTCATTCACTTATTGTTGAAATGCCCGGAAGCGATCATTTCACTTAATTATAGGTACCGCAGAAATGGAAATATTTGAGCGCTTTGCAACTTCAGCCGAATCCCTGGAGACAGCCGTTTTACAGGATGTAAAAGAGTTTATCCTGTGGGAAGGGGATCATGGAGGGGGTGGTTTCAAACCTGAAGGTTCGGATGATGTTGCCATACGCACTTATCTCCTTGATTGCCATATTCAGGGAGCAGACGACCCAACCCTGGGCAGGATCAGATCTTCCCTGGAGTTTTTCTACACCTGGTTAAAAATCAACAGCCTGATCCCAGAAAATCCCTTCGATAGATCTGACCTGAAATGGCCGTTTCTTACCCAAAAACATATTCAACTCAGACATGATGCCTTCTCGGGCGGACCAGGGGAGGGCGAGATTGCACGTTTACGTGCCCTCAACCAGCTGGCAGAGTCGACCAATCGGGCGTCTGACGTGCAGTCCATGCTTAATGGAACCCTGGAAACCCTGTTGGGCGTGATGGATCTGAATACCGCCTGGATCTCGCTCAAGTATGATGGCGGGTTTCTAAAGCAGGCTAGCGGGCCGCCTCCCCCGCATGGATTTGTCCTTGCAGCAGCAAACAACCTGCCTCCCAGCCTGGAACAGTCCGATCGTTATTATCTAACCCGACCTCCGGAATGTCGGTGCCAGAATTTGTTGCACACAGGAAGGTTGAAGCGGGGAGTCAACATTGTCGAATGCAGCCGGCTTCAGGATGCAGCCAAGACCAGCCGCGAAAACAACGGCTTGATGTTCCATGCCAGTATTCCGATCATCTGTAACGACCAGGCCATAGGGGTAATGAACTTTGCGGCGAAAGAATGGCAGTTGCTCTCCGCATCCGACTTGCAATTCCTGACCGTTGGAGCCAGGCAGGTCGGTGCCGCGCTTGAGCGAGCCCGCCTGTATGACCAGATACGGATTCAACATTCTCACCTGGAACATGAACTCAATATGGCCCGCAAGGTGCAGGTCAGCCTGCTGCCGGATAGATTACCGAGGATTCGCGGTTACAGCCTGGCAAGTTTGTGGAAACCGGCATACGAGACATCCGGAGATTATTACAATGTTTTCAAGTTACCCGGAGGTCGCTGGGGATTCATTGTCGCCGATGTATGCGACAAGGGTGCTCCGGCTGCGCTTTACATGGCCCTGGCACACGGCCTGATACGTGAGAGAGTGAAAAACGAAGTCTCACCGGCGGCTTTGCTGACCCAGGTTAACCGGGCGTTATATGAACAGGACATCAAGACAAATTTCGTTACCTCTTTCTACGCCATCCTGGATCCTGCAAATTCGAGTTTGAAGTATGCACTCGCAGGCCACCCCCCACCGCTCCTGAGAAAGGCTTCCGGCGATGTGCACGCAGTTGCTGGCAAGGGTATTGCCTTGGGCGTTTTCCCGGATGCGCAATATGAGGATATGGAATTATCCCTGGCACCCGGTGAGAGCCTGGTCGCCTATACGGATGGAATGACAGATGCCAGTAACCTGTCGAGCGAATCTTATAATTTGGCACAACTAAAAACAGCTCTTGGTTCGGCACCTGCGCCAGCAATAGCCCTTTTGAAACACCTGGAAAACACTCTCGTTGATTGGGTTAAAGAAGCCCCAAGCTTCGACGATATTACCCTTTTGGTGATTGCCCGAAAACAACAACCTCAGCCTGATCTTGAGTGAATTTTCCAACCGCTTGACCATGCGTTGAAAACACCCTGCTCGCGAAAAAAAAGACCGCAGGCCTCTCAGATGGAGCCGGCGGTCTTAGTATTTCTGGAGTCTGCTGGGGTTCTAATGATGTTCGTGCTTTTCTGCTTCCTCCGCCTCCGCCTTGGTCTTGTGGATGGTCCCATCCGGATGGTTCGGAGGTGAATAAACGGTATACAACTTCAGTTGTCCAACTTTTGAGGTATTGATCACATTATGGAAAGCGCCCGCCGGCACGACCACTGCATCACTGCTATGGGCGATATGCTCCTCTGAGCCGTTGAAGACGAATTTTGCTTCGCCTTGCTCGATGCGGAAGAACTGGTCAACGGTCTCGTGAATTTCGTTGCCGATTTCTTCACCCGGTTGCAGGCTCATCACAACAAGCTGGGCATGTTTGCCCGTGAACAATACTTCACGGAAATAATTGTTCTTCAGGGTCAAATCTTCAATATTTCCAATGAAACCGGTCATCGCTAATACCTCCTGGTTGGGTTAGGGAAAATGGCATGATCCAATGCCTCGCATAAATAATTGTAGCACAAAGACCGGGAATTGAATCTCCATCTTGTTGAATATGATAAACTTGGGCACTGCAGTCATCCCCACTTGGAGAGACTTTCAAACATGTGCGGCATCTTCGGCATTGTCACCACCGGCGAACAACCCCTCGGCCCCATCCTCATCGAAGCGGCCAAACGCCTGACTTACCGCGGCTACGATTCGGTCGGCGCCGCCACGATCAGCGGCGCCAAAATAGACCTGCGCAAGGATACCGGTCGTGTGGAGGAAGTGGCAGCCAAATACAACTTCGCCGAAATGACCGGCCAGCGCGGCATGACCCAACTGCGGTGGGCAACCTTTGGTGAACCCTCGCAGGTCAACTCCCAGCCGCATCTTGATTCGGACGGCGACCTGGTCGGGGCGCACAACGGCAACGTGGTCAACAATTTCGAACTGCGCCAGCAGTTCATCGCCGAGGGTCTCACCGTCCGCTCGCAGAACGATGGCGAGTCCTGTGTCCACGCCGTGGAGCGCTACCTCAACAAAGGCTACGACTTCATTGACGCCATCCGACTGGCCTACGGCGACCTGCAAGGGGACTACGCTTTTGTCATCGGGCGCATCAACGACAACAAACTCTACGCCATCAAAAAAGGGTCCGGGCTGGTCGTCGGCATCGGGGACGGCTTCACCTGCCTCTCCTCGGACCTGCCTTCGATCCTCCCCCTGACCCGCGAAATCGTCCGCATCCAGGATGGAGAGATCATCACCCTGTGGGCGGAGAGGGTTGAACTGCGCTCGGTGAAAGACGGTAATGTTATCGGGCGGGATCCGGAAACCGTCACAGAGACGATGGATGCGGTCCAGAAGGGAGGGTACCCGCATTTCATGCTGAAAGAAATTCACGAGCAGCCGCAGGTGGCGCGTGAACTCCTGCATCTTTTGGACGGTATGGTCGAGGCGTCTTCCCGAGACGATAGTCGGGGGATCCAGACCGCCCTTGAGAAGATGCGGACCGCGCGCCAGTTATATTTCGTCGGCTGCGGTACAAGCTACCACGCCTGCCTGGTGGGTGCGGTATATTTTGCCCAGGTCGCTGAACGGGCCGCCATCCCGGTGCTGGCTCCGCAGTTCGTCCCGCAGTACTCCCCGGCGGTCAACTACGAAGACGTGGGCCTGTTCGTGAGTCAGAGCGGAGAGACCAAGGATGTGCTCAACGCCCTCCAAAGCGCAGAAGGTAAAGGGATGACTGTTTTTGGTCTGGCGAACGTGATCGGCTCCACCCTGACCAAGGCTACCGCCTTCACCTTGCCGCTGTGCTGCGGCTACGAGATCTCTGTCCCGGCCACCAAGACCTTCACCAACCAGGTGATCGCCTTCCTGTACCTGGCCTACTGCCTGGCTGGCCGCGATACCGCTGAACTGGCTGTCATCCCAGACCTGATGGAAAAGACTCTCGAGATGGTGGCCCCGCAGGTGGCGGTGATCGCCCCGGCGGTCAACGCCTGGAACGACCTGTACTGCCTGGGCTACGGCGCGACCTACCCAATGGCACTAGAGGGGGCGCTGAAACTCAAGGAGATCACCTATGCCCACTGCGAGGGGATGCTCTCGACCGAGTTCAAGCATGGCCCGCTTTCAGCGGTGACGGACGGATTCCCGATCCTGTTCGCCGCCGGGCCGATGGATGTGTCGCTTATCGTCAGCGGTATCAACGAAGTGACCTGCCGCGGGGCGCGCGCCATTGCCATCGGCGAAGAAGACCCGCGCCTGCGGGCGAATGCCAGCGACCTGATCGTCCTGCCCAAGTCCACTCCGGAGATCGCCTCCCTGCTGGCGGTGCTCCCGCTGCAATTGCTTTCATATCAAATGAGCATCATGCGCGGCTTCGACCCCGATTTCCCGCGCAATTTGTCAAAGACATTGACGGTGGATTAGCCAGTGTTTTCTCTGGGGCTTAGTGAGCTCACCATCCTGTGCGGGTTGTGTGCCGTGCTGGTCTTGCTACCGCTGGCGATCATGCTTGTAAACAACCGGCGCAAGTAATTCCCGCATTTTGTGTGATGTTACAAGGAACTGTCCCGCTATAAGCGTGACCTACTATTGCCCCATTCCCTTTTGCCTTGCCCGTACGATGGCTTGGGCTCGATCAGCTACCTGTAATTTGCTGAAGACATTCGAAACGTGATTGCGCGCGGTCTTCTGGCTGATAACCAACTTCTCTGCAATTTCAGCATTGCTCATGCCCTGGGCGATCAATTCAAGCACTTCGCTTTCACGCTCGGTTAGTTCAGGGAAAGGATGTGAGGCCTTGGAATTGAGTTCGCCAAAGTAGTTGATCAACCGCCGAGCGATTCCTGGTCCAAATAACGCTTCACCGCTCCCGACCGAGTGAATGGCGCGCAGGATTTCGGTCTGGTCGGCTCCCTTGAGCAGATATCCGCGCGCACCGGAGCGCATGGCTGCAAAGACGGAGACATCATCTTCGAACATGGTCAACACGATGATGCCAATGTGGGGGCTGGATTGATTAATTAGTCGTGTCGCTTCAATTCCGTTCTTCCCGGGCATTTGAATATCCATCAGGATCACATCTGGCTGGATCCTGGTGGCCTCGAGAATCGCGTCATTGCCATTTGCCGCTTCGCCAGCCACTTCCATATCAGGCACGGAAGTGAGCAGGGCACGCAGTCCTTCGCGGAAGGGGGCATGGTCATCCACGATCAATACACGGATGGGGTCAGAGTTCATCGCTTGAAACCTCACAGGGCAGTTGCGCGGTTATTTGAACGCCACCGCCCGGGTTGGAATGGATAGAAAAAGTTCCGCCCAGTTCGGCGGCGCGTTCGCGCATGGAAAACATCCCAACGCCGCTGCGTAATCCATCTGGCAAACCGACCCCATTATCCTGAATGTCAATTTCCAGGGCGCCATTGTATGTCAGTCGGACATCACATTCAGTTGCTTGGGAATGTTTCGAGACATTGGCCAACGCTTCACAAACAATTCGATACGAAGCCACTTCAACAGCGGCGGGTAATTTTGGGAATTCGCCATTGCGCTCGATCCTTACCGACAATCCCGTGCGGATAAGATTGGTGGCATATTCTTGAATGGCAGAAAATAGTCCCAGTTCATCCAGAGCGGGTGGACGCAGGTTGTAGACGATGTGGCGGATGTCTTCGATGGCTGACTGGGTCTGGGATTTCAATTCACCCAGCAAAACATCGGTTTCATTTGGGTTTTGCTTCAGTTGATTGCGGGCCGCATCCAACTTCAAGGTCAGGCTGGCTAGGGTTGGACCGAGCCCATCATGCAGGTCGCGGCGCAAACGACGGCGTTCCTCTTCGCGCGCAGTCACAAGCCGCTCACGTGAATGTTGAAGGTCGCGCGTCACTTGCACAGCGTACGCGGCAACACTCACCTGGTGGGTGATATTTTCCAGAAGATCTTTTTCGTCAGGTGAAAAGGAGTTTTCGCCACTACGCCTGGAGACGAGGATCTGCCCGATCGGTTCGTTACGATAATTTAAAGGGAACCGCTCAACGGCCGGTTTTGAAGCGGGTGGTTGTCCATAAACTGCCGCCAACGTGAATTCAACCCCCTCTTTGAGCATGACCGCGACGTAAGGAAGCCTCAAAGCCATTGCAATCGATTCGACAATGGCGGGAAGGATGGCATCAGGGGCAACCACGGACTCGAGACGTTTGCCCAGGCTTGACAATACCGCCGCAGGATCGGCGCGGTTCCCATACAGGAGGCGGTTGATGATGCGTTGCAACCACATGTGCAACGGTTGAAAGATCAGGGCAACCAATCCCGTGGCGAGAAACGCGAGTCCGGACCTGGCTCCGCTTTGAAACAGATTTCCAAAGTAGCCAACTACAAGGACGTAAATTGCCATTGTGCTGAGAGTCAGCGTACCAAATACCAGTGTGCGGTTGATAATGATGTCGATGTCGAACAGACGGTATCGCATCACAGCGATCGTCAGCGACAAGGGCAGGATATTCAATGAAAACCACCACATTGGACCAAGGGCAAGTGCCCACAACGGTTGGGGCGCTTCGAATGGAATGGCTTGTGTAATGAGGTACGGTACCGTCGTTAGCGCAGTCAGAATGAGGAAAATCGCCATAGCAAACACAACCCACTTGGTCTGCAGCCGCTCGACCAGATTGGAGACGCGCCGATACCGGTAGAGCTGACCATAGAAGGCGAAGCAAGTCCAGGTCAATATGGCTACCAGCGCGCTTGCCAGACTCCAGAAGTCGCGAAAGTTTGGCAAATGACCGATCAATTCGAACGCGACGATGGTGAGAATCACCGACAGAACGGACCCCCAGCGAGTCCAGCGCGGAACGAAGTGACCCGTTGGAAAAATGAAGAACAGGGTGATGGTGGGCGTCGTCAGGAGAATCGCTTGCGCAAATACTGTCAGGGACTCGGAAATCCGCCGCGAGCCTTCAAGCAACCCCATGGGGCCTGCCGCGACGACTCCATACGCGAGCAGGTAGAACGAAACATACATTGCCATCGGATCGCGTGGCTTGTGCTGGAAAATTACGAATGCCAGCCCCAACGATGTCACTGCAGCAGTAATCGAAGCGAGCAAATCCACCACTGAAATCACCCGAACGAATGCGGGAGATGCGTTGTAAACAGGGTACATTTGCGAATTGGCGACTCTCAGCGTATAGGCGGGAAGCGATGCGACAAATATGCCGAGCGCTACGAAAGCGAGTACATACCAGGTCACATGAATGACCCGCCAAAGATTGGCATGCTTGTTACTTGCCACATTTGAATTCATTGACGCCATTATATACTGCGTACGCGTGGATCACAACGGACTGTCACCTTTTGCCACTCGCGCACGTGGCGTGCCGCACGGTCTGGATCGTTCAGCCACGGCAGATGTCCGCCGGTTTCAGCAACGTGCTTCTCAACTGGATTCGGGAAAACCGGTTGCTCTAATTTTTCCGAGTATAACTCCGGCGCGGCCACCTCTGGAAAGCCGCGCCGGTAAAGTTGGCAATTCTAAACTGGGAAGGTCAGTCTTTGGGGAGCAGGATGATTCCTGACCATATCATCCATCCTATGCTGGCGAGCATTCCCACGTAGTAAGTGACATTAATCAAAGGATTAAGAGCCGGATTGTTTGGGTTCATATAATCCCCGCCGCCGATGGTGGTGATCACAAAATTGAGAAAGCCGAACACACCGGCCACGATGCCGAAGATGGCAAGCAGGCGCGACAGGCTGGAATTGCGATAAACGAGCAGGCTGAAGAGGAGAGGTGCCAGAAAAAAAGCAGCCAGATAGGCAAGGTTATACAGAATCCCTGTTGTTTTGTTCATCAACAGAGCGATCACGAACAAAATGGATCCAACAACCCCAAGAACGACGGCCGACAGGTTCAGCGACGGCGATTTGTCCCCGAAAAAGCGGTAAAGGGCATAGTAGAACACTGCAAGGAGCAATCCTCCAACCGCCAGAAGCGCGGGCAGGGCATAGCTGGCGAACATAAGCAGAACACCCAGAATGACGGCGATTCCGCCGATACGAAACAGATTATTTTTTGACATGACAATACTCCTATTATTTGATGATATTGAAGTTGATCGTGGTGCCTGAAAGGGCGCAAAATACAGTTGAGATCGTTCTGTTATTCATCTTTGGACGATAGGCGACTCCTTGTTTGGTAATGAGCGTCTCGTTGATGGGATTTAATTCACCAGTTTCTCATCTTTTTTTGCCTGAGCTGGTACAGTAGCGCGGCAATCGAGATCACGGAGAAAACGAAAGAGGCGATCACCATGGTCTGCTCGGGCCAGGGTAGCGGAAAGTAACGCAAATCATAAGGTGCGATCAGTGCGGTAAATACACTGAAAGCAACCAAAGAACCCAAGCCACCGCGCCTGGCGGCTTGGGCCACAAAGAGCGCACGTATCCAGCCGCCGATGATCAAAAGCACGATGAGTGTTTCCACCGCTGCCGCGGTATCTCCTGGAATCCATTTTTCAAGGAAATAACGCATTTCCATTAGAACGTATCCAATGAACGAGAGCAAGGCCAGTGCTGAGAGCGTGATCGTTCCGCTTAGGGAAGTGAACCAGGTTTTCATTTGAGTTTTTCTTTTCAATTGATCAATTGGTTAGCGAGCCAGCCACAGACGGATAAGACCCTTCGAAAGCAGAAAGAGTCCCGCCAGCAAGCCTGCCCAAAGACTGAGGGTGCAGCACCCAGCTCTGGATGGCGTTCATCTCATGCCGGCAAGTCTGCTGTTCATCGAGATAGCGCGTTGTGTGCTCGCACAGTTCGCCGAACATGGATTGCCTGGTCCAGAGATTTCAACACCTTTACGGTGAACAAGTACGTGGCAAAGAATGCAATGCCCAAGCGAAGACCCGAAAGACCTTTCTTGTATACAGGGAGACCCAATTTGCAAAGGAGACATTTTTGGTCTATCGCTTCAACTTTCCAGCGCTTTCTTCAACGCCTGCAGGTTATCGTCCAACTGCTTATCCATCTGGCTTCGGATCATGCCTTCCGCCAGTTTGAAGAAACCGCCAGGCTCGGCGTCGAAGAACGAGGTGACCAGCGTGGCGGCTCCGTCCGTCTGGAATTTCGTCCCGCCTGCCAGCGGAAACGGGGACTTGGTCGCCTTCCATTCATAAGCGGAGGGCGGATTCCAGACCGTCACTTCACCGCGCGTTTCCATCGTCTGACCGAGAGCTTTCTGCGTCCACGCGTAGGTTGTGCCAACACCCGACTCCCCTGAGGAGGTGACCTTCGCTTCGACGATGCCAGCCTGCCAGGTGGCGGCCTTGCTGAAATCCGTTACAAGGGCGAAGGCTTGTTCGGATGTGCAATTGATCTTGATGGATTTTTCCATGTGTGTCATTATATTTTCTCCTTTTTTTGTATTACTCATTCATCCGATTGCCATCATCACGACTGTAATCACCAGCAAAAGCGTGCCCCACAATCCGGCTTGCCCAAGTCGCTTTTGAAACTCTAGTAATTGCGCAAGTTGCTCAGGCTTGGGCGGAGCGCCTGCCGATTGCATTTCTTTCGACAATGCCTCCATACGTTCGGCAGTCGGTGCGGTAACCACGCCGCCAAGAATCGCTGCGAGGATGCCGGTAATCGAACCAATCGTAAAGATTGAACCCGCCGAGGTTAAAATCCAGGCTGTCTGCAAGCCGCCCGACGTGATCCAATAGAACGCGGTCCCGGCGAGTGTCGTTAATATCGCAGAAAGCGAAATGTAATTTGACATGCGCTGTTTTCCGAGGATAAACTGGAAGAACTTGCCGCCTTCAGGTCCAAATGCGCGCGCGGTGGGCATCAGGAAGGCTGTCGTCACCACTGCCGCGCCAACCCAAAAGGTGCCGGCGATGATGTGGAGGGCCCGTAGAGTGATAAAAAGGATATTCATCAAATTTTTTCTCCTCAAAAACCGCGATTGGATCACGTCTTAAATTAATCCATCGTTGTTTCATATCATTTGACCACGACGTTCCATTCAACACTTGTGATTTTCGATTTCTTCTTCAAAGTCTTGCCTCTGTACGCTGTACCCGGGTAATTGACCGTGTTCGATTACATGAGGTGAGGTAATCAACAGATAGGTATTCTCCTTTGTTGATTTCTTTCCGACTGGCTTAAAGGGCTGGGCGCTAAACCAGTCAGCCTGCCACTTTCTTCAGTCAGAGTTGCAACACCAGCGCCACATTTGCAATCACTGAAAAGACGATAGTGGCGACAACCATGATCAAACTTGTTCAGAAACCCGGGTGTGGAAAATCGCACAGGGCGGTCTGTGTGCTAAACTCGCTGAAGATAGACAAGCCGAACAAGCTTTCCCGCGCGCCACTCATCGCACCAAAGAGCTCCCGCCGACAGCCGCCAACGACGAGGTGCGCCACGAAGGTTTCCTCTCCGTTGAGGCAAGTGACCAGGTTTAATAAGTTTCTCCAATTGTTGTCATGAGACAACCAGCCAGATTTTGCAGCCCTTATTTCACAACGTTTTCGAGCGCAGGCTGGGATTGCAAATACATGAAGATCGCTTCGAGTTGATCGTTGCTCATACTGGCAAAGTCTCCCCAGGGCATGCCTTTGCTCCGACTCTGATTCGTTTGCATCGCAGTGATGAAAGCCTCTTGCGACCAGGCCGCGAAGCCTCCACCGGGGGTGAGGTTTGCCGCGTTCGCTGCGCCCGGTTCGGCGCTCTTGGCACCTGCCAGTTCCTTTCCGTGACAATTGCGACAGCCGGCAATTTGCACCAAATAAAGACCATACTCCACAGTCGCACCTGCCTGTACGACGGACGGGCGTGGGGCGGTGTGATTGATGGATTCAGCTGTCAGGGCCTCCGCGCCAAATGCCCCGGCTGCAAAAAGGGCTTTGGTCATGAAAGTCAGGCGCATCTCGCCCATATCGTGATCCACCGGTGGCAGGCTTTTCAGGTAAGCGATCAGGTCGCTGAGGTCCTGATCGCTCATGTAATAAAAATCGCCGGATGGCATTACCAAAAGCGCCCGGCCTTCGGGGTCAACGCCATGCCGCAGTGCTCGCACCCAATCCGCATCGTTGAACTCACTCCCCGCGCCGCCCTCACCCGGGGTCAGGTTGGGGGCCGGTACATATCCCAGCGATGGATCGTCAATCAGGGGTTTGCCGGAAAGGTCTTTGCCGTGGCACCCGGTGCAGCCCACGGAGGATGCCCACTGTTTGCCACGCTCGATGGCCGCCGCGTCCGTGTGAAAGGCCACCGTCTCGGGCTGGATAATGTACATTTTGGTCAGGCGTGCATTACCCATGAAATAGAGCACGATAAGGAGTACCGCGCTCAAGCCCACCAGACCGCCCACTACAATGCCGGTCCATTTGAAAACTTTAGATAACATTCTGCCTCCAATTCCTAGATCGGTTTGACATTGTTACTATATTCTATTGAGCGTCCCGTTGTCATGGGACTGGTGTCCCGACTAGTCGGGAAATATTGGAAATTGGAAGCAGGCGAAAATAATCCTACACTTCCAGGGGGGGTGGTGGAAATTTTGCTGGTCACTCTACATGCGTGACCTGGGATTGAGACCTGCCAGACTGGATCGTTTCATCGTTCGCGCCTCTTGCCGTGCCTGGGGGTTATCATTTCAAATGACCCTTCAACTTGTCACCGGTGCCACCGGCCATATTGGGAACGTCCTCGTCCGGAAACTCCTCGAACGTGGGCAGCGCCTGCGGGCGCTCGTCCGCCCGGGGAAAATTCCAGTTGCCCTCCAGGGCCTGGACGTGGAGATCGTCCTTGGCGACATTCTGGATGTGGATTCTCTGGTGCGCGCCATGGGCGGGGTGGACATTGTCTACCATCTCGCCGCGAAGATCAGCCTTGCTTCAGGGTCGGACCCGGAAACGGAGCGCGTCAACCTGGATGGGACTCGCAACGTTCTCTCCGCGGCAGAGACGGCTGGCGTGCGGCGCCTCGTCTACGCCAGTTCCATCTATGCTCTGCGTGTGCCAGAGAAAGGACCGGTGGATGAGAGCCTGCCGTTTGACCCGGTTCATGCCCGCGGTGCGTACGACCGTTCGAAAGCCGCCGCCAGCCTGGAGGTCCAGAACGCTGCAGCTGCCGGGTTGGAGGCAGTAATTGTCTGCCCGACAGCGGTCGCCGGGCCGTACGATTTCCAGGCCTCGGTGGCAGGCAGGGGAATTCTGTACAATATGCGTCCGGGCATCAAGTTCTACGTGGATGGGGCCTATGACTTCGTGGACGTGCGGGACGTGGCCCATGGTCTGGTGCTGGCGGCTGAGAAAGGTCAGAGCGGGGAAATGTATATCCTGGGCGGCGGCCGGTTGACGGTCCGGGAGGTTGCGGATTGCATCTGGCAGGCGTCGGGTGGTCGGCATGCCGGGTTCTGGCTGCCAGGTTGGGTGGCCGACCTGGCAGCAGGTGTTTTGCCCTTATTGGTGGATGAACCCCTTGTGACGCCCTATTCGCTGGCGGCGGTGCGCAGCAACTCGCATATCAGCCACGAAAAAGCCATGCGTGAACTCGGCTTCTGCCCGCGCCCGGCCTTGCAGGCGATTACCGACGCCGTGCGCTGGTGGCAGGAACGATTGGGCGAACCGGGCTCCATTCCTGAAACTTATGCCAGGGCAGCGACCTGAGGTCGCTTGTTGTTTGCATGCCTGCATTCCCAATCAGACCCAGGCAGGCAGGAACCCCGCCCCTGCACAACAGCCCATTGGACCAAATCGTTGTGTATGATTAATTTCATTTCCAAGGCAGATCAACGCGCCGAAAGGTGGACCGATATGGAAATTTGGAAGTGCAAAGATGGAGTCTGCCCTGAGCGTAGCGAAAAGAACCCCCGATCAAAAATACGGCCGCCCATTTGGGCGGCCGTATTTTTCTTACAGATGATGTGGGTTTTACGGCACAGTGATGGTGCCTGTCCCATCTGTCCAGCCAGTGATCGGAGTTTGCCAGGCATGCCAGGAATTGCCATTAATGATCGCGATCGACCATTGATAGGTTCCATCCGGCAATCCATTCAGGAACTGGCGGGCTGAAGGAGTTGCTCCACTGGGGGTCCTGGTGAACGTAAATGGATGAAAATCTGCTTCAAACCCGTCATTTGACAATGTGACATAATAGTAGGCATCGACAGGTAGAGTAGGGTTGGCGCTCGCGGCAAAGAAGCGGATCGGTTCGGGGCTCCACCCGAAGGAGTCTCGCTGGAAAGTGGGGCTGGTCAGGTTCTTGTAGCGGTTAAAGAACACCTGGATCGGCGACCAGCCGCTGATATCGACCCCGGCCGAATTCTGAACCTTGACCCTCCAGTAGAAGGTCGTGCCAATTGTCGGAACTGCGAGTGGTATCGATGTCGAACTCGATGTCGATGTACCTGTCACCGCCGGCAGGATGACGGTCTTCGTTGGCACAGTTGGCGTTGAGATCGGGAAATTGTAGTTGTCGCCGTATTGGACCACGTATTTGAGCGGAGACCCGGAGTAATTATTGGGAACGACCGCATCCCATTCGAAGGTGATATGCCCGGCAAGAGATCCCGGCAGATAGGCCGAGGTCCCGTTGTTGATTATCGGTGCAGTGGGGCGCGGGGCGGTTTCCAGCCAGGGGCCTTTATCGGTTTCGTAGACGGCGCGCACGCGCCAGCGGTAAAGCTGGCCGGCTGTCAGCCCGGTGAACGTAAATGAAGGATCACCATTCGGTTGAATGAACACAGGCGCGGGCACTAGATCGGTAAATGTTGTGGTCGCCAACCCCACCTGGAGGTCGAAACCGAAACCTTTAAAACTATTCATTTCTTGCTCGTTTATGGGCGGATAAGCCCATTCCACGCCCTGAATCGATCCAGCCGGGATGAAGTAGCCGCCGCCGGTGACCGGACGAGTGGGGTCGACAGGGTCGATCGGTTTGCGTACCAGCACGAACCCGCTGGCGGCCGGTATATCCACATCCGCTGCGGTCAGGTTGGCGGTGACGATTTTACTCATCGGGAACGGGTTGGCGTCGAACCCGGTTGGGATTTTATCCGGGTTGATGCTCAGCGTGTAAGCTTTGCCTTCCAGCATGGGGATGCTGAATTCGAAAGAACTCTCCATGCTCCCTTCCGGATAGACCTGGTCATTGGTGGCGGCATCCCGCAGCACCAGGACGCCACCGCCGCCGAAATCATTGTTGACTTCTTTGATATTCAGGCTGGGGGAATAGATCCGTCCGGTGATCGCCTTGTTGCCGCGCACCGAGTAATCGTATCGGATGTCATAAGTGATCCCGTCGAACGTCACCCCACCCCACCCCTCCAGGGTATGGTTAGTTACTTCCAGGTTGCCGACAATGCCCCTGGGCAGCCTCATCGAGTAGTATACAGTATTCAGCCCGCATCGGTACATATCGTTCACTGCCAGGCTGGCCGGATAGAGCGTGGCGCCATACAGGGTCGCCGGTCTGAAGAGCATCGACCCGGCCGGGATGACCAGGGTATCATTGCCACTCCTTGACCAGAGGCAGCCTTCGAGCAGGTGGGTTTTCAGGTTTAGTGCGAAGTTGGCAGCTGTGACCGCCGGTGCGGTGGTCAGGTTGGCCAGGAAACGCACCGGGGTCGAGTTGATGATCCCGTTTTCGACCGGTGAGAGGTAATACAGCTTGGGCTGGGCCTTGATGGAATAGGCCGTCACGGGGATGGAGGGTTGCGTCCAGCGCAGACCGTAGCCAAAATCAACCGTGACGTTCTTTTTTACAGGCACGCCGTTCTGGCCCACGATCGTCCCGCTGATGGTGCGGCTGGGCACCAGGGTGAAGTCTTGCGGGCTCCAACCGCTGGTGAGGGTGATGCCGGTGCGGGTGGCAGCGGCGGTCTCGTAGCCGAAGGCCGCCGGGCCCCCCAGGCGTGAGATGGTCAGGGTGCCGTTGATGTTGGGTGGCACGCTGATCCCATACCAACCGTCCACCCAGTTAACCGAACTCGAATAGGCGATCCCTTCGGCAGTGGTGTAGGTTGCGATCAGGTAATAAGCCAGGGAGGCATCCGAACCCAGCGTTGTTCTAACATATCCCCGCACACCGCTGTTTGGGACCTCGAAAACGATTTGAGAATTCAGGTCGCCGTTGCGGATATCGATGCCCTGGGAGGTCGGCGCGAAAACGCAGCCGGTCCGGGTGGGGGTCACCACATACGTATCCAGCGGCTCCAGGCCTTTCAGATTAAAATTGCCATTGGTGTCTGTCGTGGTGGTCTGGGTCAGGGCACCGGCTGCCGAGACCGTGATGGTCACACCCGGCACACAGCCTTGATTCCCGGCCCAGGCCGCGACCCGCCCATAGATATTGCGGGTGCCGATCGCCTGGTAGATCCAGCCGATATTTCTCCCCCAGGGCGGGTAGATTGTGGACTTTCCCTCGAAGTAATAGCCATCCATCTGTATCTCAGGGAAGAATAGCGTGGATGCGTCGGTGATATCGGGCAGGGTGAAGGATCCGTCCGAACTGGTGGGGGGGGAGGTCAGGGGGGTGCCATCCAACTCGTAATCAAAGGTGAAGCCGACCCATCCCTCCCCATTCGGTTTATAAACGTGACCCGAGAAATCGCGTGCCAGCGGGGTGATATCCGGGGCTACTGCGACAAGTGGATCCCCGCTGAAATCTTCAGTGAGCACATCCACCGAGTTAAAAGTATAACCACTTCCCGATGCGACCACGGAATAATTTTTCGCCCCCGCACACTCGTTCAGAGTGTATTCGTAGAAACCCAAAATATTATAGGAGGCATAGCCTCCGCTCCAACAGTATCCAGGGCCTCCGCCTTCTGGAATGGCTTCGACATTGAAATCGCCTGAGCTTAATTTCGGGTCCGGTTGCTTCATTGCGATCTTGCCGGTGATGGAGGGGAGTGGGACCCCAACGCGGGTGAACATCGGCAAAGCAGGCAGATCCTCAGAGAATATATATTGCCAGTTCAGGGCACTGTCCTCAAAAGCAGATGAATTGCCGTCCACTTTGGCAGCCTTGGCATCATTGTAATAGCCATCCAGGGTGGGATTGGAGTAACCGCCATAGTTGGTTGGGTCGTCGATGTTATAGTATTTAAACAAGACATCATCATCTGGCACCGTCCAAGTAAACTCGGCGATATCGAAATCGCCAGCCGCGAGCCGGCTGTTGGTTGGATCACCGCTGAAGAATTCGCCTGGCAAGTAAGTGCTCACATGGACGCGAATGCCGATCTCCGCCATTTGGGCTTTAAAAAGAGCGGCTGAGGCAATGCGCATATTGTTTTTGGTTGTGATGAAATCAAGCGCGAGCTCTTCAAGGCTGGCATTTTCTCGAATGCTGTCAGCATCCGTATCTTCCCAGCCTGCATCAAACAAAATACCTTGAGCGGTCGTTGGGTCGAAGTCGTAAACGGTCAGATCCAGGTCATCATTTGGAGCCGTATACCAAAGACCTGGCAGCACCATCGAGTTCAGGATCTCACCCGAGGTCCCATATGGCAACCAGGCTCCCTCGAGAATGGCTTGACGGTCAATACCATAGGCGATTGCCTGTCGAATATTCACATCGCTCAATAAGCGACCGTCGCGCACGTTGAATGTCAGGTTCTCAACGCCCACGCAATTTTCCCCACATGTCAGCTTGATATTCACGTCGGTGCGGTCCGGGCTGCCGCTGGTAAGCAGAATGTTCTCTGCCCAGGAAGGATCGTAAACATTGTTGTAGAATTCTCCGGGATAACCATCAGTATCCGGGTCTTCATCGCTGGCGATCACTGCCAATGCCTGGTCGAACGGCAGGCCGTCCAGGTAATAGGATCCGCTTCCATCAGAATTACCTGAAGCCACTTCGCTCCAACCCGAAACTAACACAACCCGTACTTTTGTGATGATCGGGTTGTCGTCAGGATCCGTAATCGTACCGGTGATGGAACCACCGGTAGCATTGACCGGAGTCGCAGGGCACAGCGCGAGTGCCATCGCCAGGATCGTGATGATCGAAAATAATTTCCCCTGCCACTTGTTCATTTTTTCCTCCGTGAATATAAAACTGAGAATGGCCCGGCCTCCATGAAAGACCGGCAGGTCTTCATGAGATCCTGGATTGCACAACATGCTTATGAAAGCAAACCCTTCGTGTTTGGAGATGCGCTGGAAGCCTCCAGGTGACGATTGTTCAAGATGCCCTCTTATTCCTGAAAAGCAGCTATATCGAATGTTTGTACCGGTAAGGAAATTGTAGGGGGCAGCAACCAGTAAAGTCCCTACTCATACATTATAATCAAATCCGCATAGATTACAAGTAATATTAATCACAATTACCTATTGAAAGCCCGCAGATCCAATTACGCCAGGTTTGAAGATGGGACCCTCATCCTGCCAGCGTGACACACGCCCTGCTTTTCTAGAGGATGCAGGTCATATATATTGCGCGATGATTCCGAAACAATTCCCCCCCATGGGACAAACTGCTGCCCTGGGGCGGGGGGTTGCCAGGCTTTTGTACAGTACTGCGAAATTTGCAGGTGACATTGTGGAAGCCCTTCAAGCCAGTTGACACCTCCCCCCCTTGGTTTAACACCCAAATTGGTGTAATATTCATTCAACCTGGACCCGGAAATCCACTCACATTTTGAGCAGCTGCCATAATTTGACCGGGTATAATTCTGGCAGGTTTGGCAGGGGCGCTTTTTTTTCTTCGGCTTATATGCTTTCTCTCGTTCTGAATTCAGCCAGGTCAATGTGAATCGAATACCACACCGGCAAAGGCTTTGCTCCATGCGGAAATATTCTTATTTTCCTGTTGTACTGATCATCCTGGTTGTAACCATGGTGGTGCTCGCGGCATGTTCCGGCGTAGTGAACCGGCAGGAACAGTCAACTCGAACTGCCCCTGGAAACATCCCGGCCTCGCCGGTAGCCGGGGAATGCAGATTGGCTTTGCTCCTGCCCGGCCTGTCGACAGATGATTCAAGCCTCCAGGCAGGTGTACTGGAAGCTGCCTCTCAAAATGAATGCCAGCTGGATGTATATGCCGCCCGGGACGCCCCGGGAATAATGGTGGCACAGATCGAAGAGGCCGTTCAAACAGAAGTCGGGGGAGTGATCATCAAACCCATCGATCAGGCAGACGTGCAGGCGGCCATCCTGCAAATCAGCCAACCTGGTCTTCCGGTCATTGTTATCGGCGCGCAGGGGTTACCCGCCATCCACACCAACCGGGTGGTTCCAGATCTTATCGACGGTGCCAGGCAGGCGGCTGGCTTTGCCTGTGCTGCGATCCACGAGCAGGGAAATATCGTTCAATTGGCAGACAGCCAGATGGATTCTGCCGACAGCCTGGTATCGAAAGCTTTCTCGGATGGAATCAAGGGAACCTGCCCGGAAGTAAAGTTAACCACAATTACGCTCCAGGATTCCGAAGAAGGAACGGCTAAAAGGGCAATGCTCCAGGTCCTGTCTGCCAACCCGGATATCTCGGCTGTGTTCGCTTTCACGGCAGGTGCAATGGATGGAGCTGTCAGTGCGAACCAGGAGGCGGGCATCCTGGGGGTCATTACCATGGAATTTGGACAGGAGCCTGGGACTGCCGGTGCGGACCGAACCAGCACAGTTGATGCTGTTCTGCGATCCCCTGGTGGTGAGACCGGCAGAGCAGCCGTTCGGGTCGCACTGGCTCAGGCCAATGGGGCGGCGGCAGAGCCGAAAATTTCGGTCCCGATGCAAATCTCAGTGACCGATATTTCATTTCAACTCCCACCCGATCCGGCCGCCAGGCGAATTACCATCGGCGTGCTCCTGCCGGATGGGGCTGATCCTTTTTACCAGCAGGTTTATCGGGGGCTGCTGACCCCTGCCCGCGCGCTGGACAATGTGACATTAAAAGTGCGTTCGGGAAACAATGACCCGCAAAAGATGAGCCGGGATCTGGATTGGATGGTCAATGCCGGGGTGGATGCCATTCTGATCTCGCCCATTGAAGACCCCGATCTTCTCACTGCCATCGATGAAATTGTCCGTTCTGGTACGCCTCTGGTGACGGTGGGTCTGAAACTGGAAAATGACAGGATCATCAGCCAGGTCAGTTTTGATGAGTACGCCGTTGGATACAGGGCGGGGGAGTATTTGTGCGCTGCGCTGGACGGTATAGGCACCCTCGCGGACGTCTATGATCTCGGGAATCCGGAACAAGAAGCCGCCCGCAGTCGTGGGCTGCAGGATTACCAGCAGGAGAATTGCCCCGAAGTGAAGATTATCAGCCAGGCGTTTCCGGCTGGCAGCCAGCCTGCCTGCCAGGGGTTGCTAAGATTCGTTTCAGATGCTGGCCCATTTACGGGGATGTTCGCGCACTCCGGCGAACTCTGGTCATGTGCCGTAGATTCTTCCAATACGAGATTTGTGGTCGGGATCGGCACCAGCCCTGAAACCATCCAGTCCATCCAGGCTGGAAAATTGTCAGCCACTCTGGGCCAGTACCCGTATGAGATGGGACTGATCGCCATGGAAACGACCCTCGAGTATTTGTACGGCAAATCGGTCGAGCCGAATAAACCCTTCCCGGTCGACCTGATCACCAGGGATAGCCTAAAATAACATGTCAGAAAATACTCCTTTGGACGGAACTCCCAAACGAATAAAGCAGGACCAGGTCTTGTTCTTGGTTCTATTGATCGTGTTGGGAGTGATTTTCTTTGTTCTTGTTTTCGCATTGTTTAAGCCAAACGGGGCTGCCAATCCGGGGAAGGATGTTTCCTTGGGGCAGGCATTGACCATGGTAGCCGGGGCCTCCCAAACTGCGCAAGCTGAGCAGGCGAGTCCTGATGCCACGAAGAACGCCTTTGGCACCGGTTCGCCGACCTCTTCTTCTGACAACTCAACCCAGCCCTCCGCCACCCGGTCCCCGCAGGCTTCCGCTTCTCTGACCAGGAGGAGCACATCGGTTCAAAATAATTCTTCGGGACCTACCTCGACCTTTCCGGTCAGCAATGCTACCGTCCGTCCGACTTACACCCCGAAGCCGACCGAGACGAGAAGCCCAACACCCACCCCAACGGCGACATTTACGCCTACATCAACAGCGGGTCCCGGTTTGCCAGGCATATCGATGAGCGCTGTAACCGGCCGGCTTGAAAATGAGAAAGGTTTTGCTTGCGAAGAAAGAGGCAGCTCCCCGGGTCCGATCTTGTGGATGTGCGATATCCAGGTTGGGAATGACCTTTGGTACCATGTGGACCTCTATGGCAGTCCCGGGATCGAGGTAACCAACCTGCTCGTAAGCGTTTTCCAGACCTACCCGGACAATGCAAAGGCAGTCGATATACTCGGCTTTGTGGCCTCGCTGGCCTATAATGGCTCGGTTCCTTCTGAAGCCCGCGCGTGGGTGGTCGAGACCCTGCCGAGTATTCAATCTGTCAATGATGTGAGGGAGAAATTCATCGGAAGAGTCCGTTTCAGGCTCTACGGAGGCCCGCAGGGTAGGTATCTGGAAATGGGTGAACCTTTGCAGCAATGAAACCATCTGCCTGAACTTTCTTTCCATTTTCGTCTCTTGACAAATAGACGTTTATCTATATAATATCAAATAGATGGTTATCAATATGACAACATTCGACCCTGTCCTTTTTGCCAAAGCGCTGGCCGACGAGACCCGCCAGAAGATCATGAAACTCTGCTGCTGTAACTGGCTGGCGGTCAACGAGATCGTTGAGGGGTTGAATGTCACCCAGCCGACGGTCTCGCACCACCTCGCGATTTTGCGCGAGGCCGGGCTGGTCGAGGTCCGGGAGGATGGTAAACAGACGTTCTATAAACTGAACCAGAAGCGCATCACGGTCTGCTGCGGTCAGTTGCAGGCGAATTTTGCCTCTGGGAACGGGCTCATCAAAAACGTGTCATAGTCTCTTTTTTTGGTCCAACATATAGACTTTCGTCTATTTGGCAGGTTCTCAAACTGGAGGAAGAAATGACCCAAACCCCCACCCCCATCCACGCCAGCGTCCGGGAACATTATGCAGCGCAGGCCCGCTCCGGCGCTGCCTGCTGCGCAGGCTCCTCGAATTGCTGCGATCCACAGAATGGCCCATACCCCGTGGAACTGCTCACCAGCCTGCCGGACGAAGTTGCGGGCTTCAGCCTGGGATGCGGGAACCCGATTGCCCAGGCAGGCTTGAAACCCGGCGAAACCGTCCTGGACCTCGGCTCCGGCGGCGGGCTGGACTGTTTCCTGGCTGCCAAACAGGTTGGCGAATCGGGTCATGTCATCGGTGTGGACATGACACCCGAAATGATCGAACGCGCCCGCGCCTCTGCCTCCCGGCTGGGGGTCACGAACGTCGAGTTCCGCACAGGTTTTCTCGAAAAGTTGCCGGTCGAAGATGCCAGCGTGGATGTGGTCATCTCCAACTGCGTCATCAATCTCTCACCCGATAAACCGCAGGTCTTCCGCGAAGTATTCCGCGTACTTTGGCCGGGTGGGCGGGTCGCCGTCTCGGATATTGTCACCGATGGCCCGCTGCCGGAGGAATTAGCGAAAGACATGGCTGCCTGGGGAGCCTGCGTGGCTGGCGCACTGGACATGGGAGAGTATCTCAGCGGACTGACCGCTGCCGGTTTCACCGATGTCAATGTCCAGCCAAAAGGCGACGCCAGCGAGCTCATCCAGGCTGCCAGCCTGAAAGGTAAAATATTCTCGGCGACGATCATGGCCCGGAAGCCAAAATAATTCTTCAGCCCAATAAAATTGCGAGGATCGTATGATTGATATTACTTCCATTACTGCAGTTCCGCAGATCATTCCAACCACGCAACAGTTTAGCGCTTCCAACCGCTGGGACCACTTCCTGGCACGCCTGGGCGTAAAGCGCGACCAACACCGCCTGGAACCCGGTCTGTATGCGCTGGGAAAACCCACGCCCGATTCACCGGTATTCGTCACGGCGAATTACACGCTCAGCTTTGACGCATTACGTTCATCGCTGGAAGGGGTTGACGGTTATATCCTGGTTCTGGACACCCAGGGTATCAATGTCTGGTGTGCGGCGGGAAAAGGGACCTTCGGAACGGACGAAATCGTATTAAGAGTGATGATCACCCGCCTTGGCGAAGTCGTTCATCACCGGAAATTGATCCTGCCCCAGTTGGGTGCTCCCGGTGTGGCCGCCCACGAAGTAAAAAAGCGCACCGGCTTCCGGGTCGAGTATGGACCCGTGCGGGCAGCGGACCTGCCAGAATATCTCAAAACGCGCACAGCAACCTCGGGGATGCGGCGAGTGGATTTCCCACTGCGTGACCGCCTGGTGCTCATCCCGGTTGAATTTGTCCATGTGATCCTGCCAATGCTGGCTGTGGCCGTTATCCTTTATTTTGTCGGAGGTCTCGTTTCCGCTCTGGCCGCGGTGGCTGCTGCCATGACCGGGGCTGTGCTTTTCCCTTTGCTGCTCCCGTGGCTGCCGACCCATAACTTCAGTACCAAAGGTTTCATCCTGGGTGGGCTGGTTGCCCTGCCGTTTGCCATGTCTGTTTTTCTCCTACATCCCGATTGGGCCTGGTGGACCCAGGTTGGGCTGGCGTTGGAATTCCTGCTGGCCATGCCGGCCGTTACGGCATTCCTGGCGCTCAACTTCACCGGCTCGACCACGTTCACCTCGCGCAGTGGCGTGAAGCGGGAGATGTTCGCCTATATACCCGCGATGTCCTGGACCTTCGGGATCGGGTTGCTCATTGCCGTAGTTCTTGTGTTCATCCGTTGATTGGAGAGCGATCATGCTAAATGCTTATGAAGTCAATACCCTAGTCTATGATCCGGGTCTTTGCAACGGATGCGCCGTGTGCGTGGCGGTCTGCCCGCATGCGGTGTTCGAAATGAATGGGCGCAAGGCCGTCCTGTCCCGCCCTTCCGCGTGCATGGAATGTGGAGCCTGCCAGTTGAATTGTGTAACCGGCGCCATCGCTGTCGAAAGCGGCGTGGGCTGCGCGGCGGCCATGATCCGCGCCGCCCTGACCGGGCAGAAGGAAGCCACATGTGATTGTTGAAATACGATAATGATGCCCGTCCAAGGATGATCACCACTATAATGGGGGGATTTGGTTTGAATGGTAATCCCCTATCATAAACATGATAATTAAATTTCCGGCAGATAACTCAACCCAGCCGTACATGGGCCACTATGAACCGGCAGGGCAGGCGAAAGTTCGCGCCGATAATAGATTCAACCACCCCCACTTTGCTTTCCATTATTTGTTTGAGCCTTTCAAGTTCCTGTTTCGCCCCGCCATGGATGGTGACGATCCTGGCCTTGGCTTTGCCGAGGGTCTCTTCCAATTTATCGGCGATGGCCTGGTAAGCGCGTCCGCGGGCGCGGGTCACTCCTGGATAACGATCTCACCGTCTTCCATGCTTACAAGCGGCTTGACATTGAGCATGGACACGAACAGGTTGGTAGCTTTTCTGATGTGTCCGTCCATAGAAAGGTAATTGAGCGTGTTCACAACCTGGATTATGCAAGTGACCCGGATCATATTCTTGACCTTCGCCACAACAGCCTCCATTTGCGAAGCACCCTCGTGGGGCGGCTGATTCGAGGCCGTGAACCGTCGATGAAGAGAAGCTATGGGCACTTTCCCACCCACGCGAGCACACGTATCTCCCCCCATATCACCGCGATTTCCAATGAACCGATTGTTTCTTAGCCGGATTTCTTTTTTCATCCAACCAGAATGGCACTGTTGGCTGCCTACCCATCTGAATCATTGACGAGTTTGCATATTTGTAATGACCACCAGGTTGGATTGATGGTGTGCTGTAAGGATAAAAATATTGTTGAGTGCTATACTGTGATCACCAAACAACATCCGATAAAGGCAAACCCGGTGAAAGCCGGTGACGCAAAGCCGTGGATCTAACGTCTTCCCAAAGACTACGACAGCCAGGCCGCCGAAGATCACAATTCATTTTTCCGTGATTATTTGGCTTTGCTTCTCCAAGGCCAAATTTTTATTGGATGGCTGTTCCACCTTCAAGTTTTGTTTCAAGCGCAGACCCGATGAAAGTCGGTGAAGAAAAAAGGAGGAACCAAAGATGAATTCTACAAAAAGTGCGACCAGAAGCAACCGTTTATTTCTATTTGTAGGCCTGCTTGTTGTTTTGGGGCTGATGTTCAGCATGTCAAACTACCCAAGCGGAAGCGTGGCACATGCGGAGGGAGAGGAGACTGTCACCCTGGGCGCGACCGATACGCCGGTCCCGCCCACCGACACACCGGTCCCGCCCACCGACACACCGGTACCACCCACCGATACACCGGTACCACCCACCGATACACCGGTACCGCCGACCAATATTCCCACGCAGGAACCGACCCTGTTGGAGAACCCTGGTTTCAGCTGGGAATTGTCACTGGATTATTCTGGATCCCCCGACACTTTTGAGAGTGAAGCAGCTGCGATTGCCCCCCGGTTGAGCAGCCTGGGGTCTGCTTCTCGTTTTGAATCACTGGGAAATGGAAACCACCGCTTGTTTCTAAACGGCGGCAGGAACATGGAAGTAATCCGCCAGGTCTTATATGAAATTCTACTTCCTGAATTCAACTTCCTCGGCGAGTCTGGAATTGTCAGCATTCAGACCAGCACAACTTCCGGTTCACCGGTTACAGTGAGTTTGGAAAGCCAACCGGGCACAGGTTATACATGGGCTCTGAAGGCACCGGAAACCTCGACATTTACTCTGCAAGGGATACCCACAACAATAAATCGTTTTGAAGGTCCATCCACCACAGCTTTGCAAACCTTTGTTCTGCAACCTTCTGTAACCGGACGATCGACATTGGAATTGATTTACAAGCGCCCATTTGATAAGAACCCGGCCGTCACCCGGCATTTAACCATCACGGTGCAGGATTCATTATCATTCATTGACTTGAGTGACCCGAATCCGCCCGATAATTCCACAGCAGAACTGACAGTCCAAACAAATTATCTCCAACCTGAGATAAGCCCAGCGAGTTTTCCGGCATCATTTGACTGGCGCACCTCTGGTAAAGTTTCTGAGATCCGGGATCAAGGCGGCTGTGGAAGCTGCTGGGCTTTTGGCCTGACCTCGGTTATGGAGTCTGCTTTGCGAATATTCCAGAATTCAGCAGTGGACCTTTCCGAGCAGTTCCTGGTTTCCTGTAATGTTGCCGAACAGAACTCCTTGTGTGGAGGGAAGTATAGTTGTGCAGGGGGCTGTGAAGACGCTCAGGATTACCATGTAAATACGTTGGGACAAGGCCAAACGACCGTCGGTGCAGTTCTGGAATCACAATTCCCATATACCGGATCAGATTCGGCATGCCCGGTAGGCCTCACCCACGGCTACAAGGCAACGAGTTGGAATTTCATTGGAGGCGCTTGGAATTATTCACCTTCAGTGGACCAGATCAAGAATGCCATCTCTACCTATGGTCCCGTAACTTCGACCGTGTGTGTCAGTGGTAATTTTTATAGTTATTCCGGGGGGGTATATTCCACAGATTATGGTAACTGTCAGAACCACTTGATCGCATTGGTGGGTTGGGATGATTCCACCCAAACCTGGATTTTGCGAAATTCCTGGGGAACAGGCTGGGGTGAAAGTGGATATATGCATATTCGCTGGGGTGTTTCAGGTGTTGGTTTCCGGGCTTCTTATGTTACCATTTCCTCCCCGACCCCAACTCCCACTCCAACCCCAACACCGAATCCAACTCCAGCACCGACTGTCCCAAAACCACTATTACCCAGTGGAACGATCTCTGATACGACTCCGATCTACAAATGGAGCACGGTAACCGGAGCGACCCAGTATTCATTTTCGGCCTATAAGGGTACCACCCTCATATACTCGAAAACAGTTGCTTCCAGTGCTTGTGGCTCCGATCCCTTGAGCTGCTATTATCAACCGACCAACGTATTGAGCTCAGGAGCATACACGTGGAAAGTGCGGGCGTTTGTGGGAGGTGTTTGGAAGGCCTACAGTTCCTCCAAGAGCTTCACAGTGTCTACTTCGACCGCATTCAATTCCCAATTCACAAGTGATGCATCCGGTTGGACGCCGCTGAATGGGACCTGGAGCCTCGGCAGCGGGTACTATCAGAGCTCAGGTCTCACCGATAAATTTGTCACTTCGAAGCATAGTAACAGTTACAACTTATTTTCCTATGAAGCCAGGTTGAGTCGAACGGATAGTTCAGGCTATTCATATGGCGTCTTCTTCAACGGTTCTGCGTTGCCCATTAGCGCTGATGGACAATGGAATAACGGCTATGCGTTATTTATTACTGATAACGGTTACTTCTCAATTTGGAGGTATGCGGGTGGCGTCCCTACCGCCTTGCTGGGATGGACCCCATCTTCAGTTATTACTACCAGCTGGAACACCCTCAAGGTGACCTACAATTCATCCACCCAATTCGTACAATTCTATATCAATGGCTCCCGGGTAGTGTCGGGTTACTTTGGCACCTATACTTCAGGACAGGTGGGTGTCGGATATTTCCGGAGTACCACCAGCAATAAGATATATGTGGATTACGCCAAGGTGAGCCTCACCGCCCCCGGTGCGATCCTATCCGGAAATGCCTTCGTTTCTGGAAATGGTATTGATATTAGCGATAAGACCAATATGGGTGTTAAGGGAGTCTCTCCCAGGAAGTCACCGTAAAGGATAGGCAAACCAGTGTTCAATGAATGAACAACGGCTATACAGCCTTTGACCGAAAGACGTGGCACGATCAATAAAGCAAGCTGGCACCGCCTGGCGGCGCCAGCTTGCTTTATTCGAGAGTAAGACTCCTCGAAAAAGTCCGAATCCCATTTTCATCCTTTATTACGCATTTATTTGCAGAATGGAGGTTCATATATTGCGAATAATGTCTGCAGATGAAGAGTGCGTAATCCGGTGAAATCGTCCACTGAATCCGGTCCATGCCGTCCACTCTGTCCGGTCATGCCGTCCAGTGGCGGAGCGAAGCGACGCTGGTGAAAA
>Ga0315273_10001399_pt1 | contig 27378 bp, 17 predicted proteins | sample YL17G02_0_MG_FD_205753 | JGI IMG/M metagenome (GOLD analysis project Ga0315273, IMG submission 205753) | Sediment microbial communities from Yellowstone Lake, YNP, Wyoming, USA - YL17G02_0 | ecosystem: Environmental > Aquatic > Freshwater > Lake > Sediment | place: USA: Wyoming | collected... | reverse complement strand
GAAAGCCGCGATCCATCGGCCCGCACCACACATGGGGACCAGCGAGAAGGCTCGCGCCAGCCGGCTGACCACAAGCGCCGCACCGACGTGCGCCAGCGTGACGAGGGCGATCACGCGGTAGATCATCGGGGGCCGTCTGGGGGGGCTCCCGGGGTTCTTCGAGGACGGCTCAGGATCTCCTCGTAGAACGAGATCACCTGCTCGGTGACCTTCGGCCAGGCATATTGCGCCGCCTTTGCGAGCCCGGCCTGTCCCATCTTCGTGCGGCGGTCCTTGTTGGCCAGCAGCGTCAGAATCGCGTTGGCGAAGTGCTGCGGGTCTCCATGCGGCACGAGGATCCCTTCGTCAGGACCCAGCAGGTCGCGATAGCCGTCGTTCTCAGTGGCGACAATCGGCGTACCCGTGGCCATGGCCTCGAGCAGCGTCATGCCGAACGACGCCGTGCTGATGGGCGCGCAGTAAACGTCGGCCGTCCGGTAGTACGACGCTCGCTCGGCCAGCATCGGGCCGACAAAATCGACGTCGTGCGCGGACGCCCGCGGCACCATGAGTTCGTACTCCGAGCGCCGCTGCCCGTCGCCGACGACGACGAGGCGGACGTCCGGCCGCTGGCGCTTGATGATCTCGAAGGCCTGCAGCATGAGGTCCAGCCCGGTGCGCGGCTCGAGTCGGCTCAGAAACAGCAAATTCAGCCTGCCATCGTCGTACTTCGGCAGCTTCGGGGCGCCCGGCGAGAAGGTGTCGAGGTCGATGCCGTTCGGGATGATCCGGGCGTTCATCTGGAAATACGGCTCGAGGGCGCGCAGACAGCTTTGCGACACCGCGATTTGTCCGTCGAGCTTGTCGAGAAAGCGGCGCTGGAGCACGTGCCGCAGGACCGAGTAGACCCTGCGGTAGTCGAAGTAGGTGTGAAACGTCGCCACACTGGGGCACGGGGCCGCGAGGATCCCGATCGGCGGCAGCGTTGGGACGAGGGGGGAGTGGACGTGCACGATGTCGAACTGTTCCTTCAACATCAATCCGCGCATCTGGGTCCACAGATTACTAAAGCCCAGCGTCATGCTGGCCATCGAGCCATTCGCGCGCACCCGGCAACCGCGCCCGATCCGGACGATGTTGAACGGGCTCTGGTCCGGCCAGTAGTGGCCGTTGCCGTCGTCCCGCTTCTGGCTCGAGGTGATGATCCACACCTCGTGGCCCATGCGGAGCAATTGCAGGCCCGTATTGTGGACGTGCTCGCTGATTCCCCCGAGGAGCGGATAGTAGTACTCAGTGACGATGCAGATCTTCATAACGCGCGCGACGTCCTGGGGGCACGGCATGCGTTCGAGGCTCGCGACAGTCTCGGGAATTCTACCGGAAGAAAGCCCGGCGCGTCACGCTCGCGTGACACGCGGATCGGCTTCGCCGCCCGTCGCCCCGGATGACCGGTGGCGGTGTGGCGTCAGCACTCACGAGGACGGCCGGCCGGGGCGATACGGCGCGTATCGGGGTTCCCACTGCGCCTGCGCAACGACCGATGCGATTGCCTGATCATCCATGAGCCGTCCCAGCCCGGCGTCGCGCGCCTCGATGGCGACGGCTGTCGCCACCTCGCGCGACACGGCGCGGATATCGTCCATCGGCGGCAGCAGGCAGCCCTGTTCTTCCTGCGCCGGCGTCACCATGGCGGAGAGCGCCCGGCTGGCCGCAAAAAACATCGCGCGGGTCACCTTGGACGACTTCGCGACCAGCGCACCAAGACCCACACCCGGGAAGATGTAGAGGTTGTTGCATTGTGAGGTCGTGATGGTCCGGCCGTTCCACGATGTGTCGGGAAATGGGCTGCCCGTCGCGGTCAGGCCTCGTCCATCGGTGGCGCGGGCCACGTCGTCCGGCGTGCATTCAGACTTGCTGGTCGGGTTGGAGAGCACCAGCACGACTGGACGCTGCTCCTTCCGGGCGATGCCCGACAGGATGTCGTGGCTGAAGAGGCCCGGTTGGGCGGTCACGCCGACCAGCACGCTCGGGGTCGCATTGGTGACGACGTCGAGCAGGTCGATGCGGTCCTGGGAGCGGAGCGTCCATCCGGCGACCGTTTCGCGGTCCTGGGCGAAACTCTGTTGCCACTTCGAGAGGCCCGGCGTGTCCCGCATCAACAAGCCTGGCATGTCGATCGCGAAGATGCGCCGCCGGATCTCCTGATCGCCCAGTCCCGCCGATCGCATCAGTGCGCGAATGTTCATGCTGATGCCGACACCGGCCTGACCCATGCCGGCAATCACGAATCGCTCGTCGGCGATGCGGCTCTTCTTGATGCGCATGGCCGTCATGATCGACGCCAACGCGACGGCGCCCGTGCCCTGGATGTCATCGTCGAACGAGAGGATGCGCTCCTGGTAGCGCTCGAGCAGGGTGAACGCCTTGTGTTTCGCGAAGTCCTCCCACTGGACCAGGGCGTCCGGGAAGCTGCGCTTCACGCCGAGCACGAACCTCTCGATGAAGTCCCAGTACTGATCGCCGTCGAGCCGCGGGTGTTTCCACCCGAGATAGAGCGGGTCTCTCAGGAGTGCGTCATTGTTGGTGCCCACGTCGAGGCACATGGGGAGGCAGCAGGCGGGATGCAGGCCCCCGGCGGCGACGTAGAGCTTGACCTTGCCCACCGGGATGCCCATGCCGTCGGATCCGAGATCGCCCAGCCCCAGGATGCGCTCGCCGTCGGTGACGACGATCAGGTTGACGCTCGGCAGGGAGATGCTCTGCAGAATCTGATCGATGCGTCCGACGCTGTCGGGGCTGATGTAGACGCCGCGGTACCGCCGCGTGATCTTGCTCAGCTGCAGGCAGGCCTGGCCGACGGTCGGCGTGTAGACGATGGGGACCATCTCGGAGAGGTTGCTCACCAGCAGGCGGTAGAACAGCACCTCGTTCCGATCCATCAGGCCCTGGAGGTAGATGTACTTCTCAAGGTCGTCGTCGGGCTTCCGGCGGTACGCTTCGAGCGTGCGCTGTTCCTGCAGTTCGAGTTCGGAGACTCCGGACCGGAGCAGGCCCACCAGGTCGAGCGCGAGCCGTTCTTCTTCAGTGAAAGCCGACGCCTTGTTGAGCAGGGGATCGCTGAGCAGTTGCTGGCCGCGCAGGTAGACTTCCCAGTATTCCTCGTTGGTCAGCGGATCGACCTTGATGGCAAACGTCTTCATCGTGGGCCTTTCGTCGAACCCGGGCGACGCGGGTGTCGGCCGGGGCGGCGTTTCGACAGGTGTTCGCCCGCCGGTGTCAGGGCGGGTCCGGGCTGCCCGGGGAGCCGCGGCCCCACCCATCGTGTGTCCGGGCGAATCGCCGTGTCAAGAACGGGGGCGGATCCGCACGGGGGGTCTCACGGGGGGCTTCTCTTTGTCCGATCCACTCGAGATGGGATAGGCTATGCAGTGCCATCATGCGGCTGGCGGCTTGCAGGCCAGCCGACAGCACTTCCTAACGTCCCCAGCGGATGCGTTCATTGCTCATCACGTTCCAGGTGAGGCCACTGTCATGATCAAGATCAGCGACGAAGATGTGTTTGAGTACCACGAGAAGCCCAGACCGGGAAAACTCGAGGTGATTACCTCGAAGCCATGCCTGACCCAGCGCGACTTGTCCCTCGCCTACACTCCAGGCGTGGCACGACCGTGTCTGGAGATCGAGAAAGACCCCGAGGCGGCCTATCGCTACACCGGCAAGGGTAACCTGGTCGCGGTCGTGTCGAACGGCACGGCGGTGCTGGGCCTTGGCGACATCGGGGCGATGGCCGGCAAGCCCGTGATGGAAGGCAAGGGCGTGCTGTTCAAGAGGTTTGCGGGCGTCGACGTGTTCGACCTCGAGCTCAACACGAAGGACCCGGACGAGATCATCAGGATCGTCAAGGCGCTCGAGCCGACGTTTGGCGGCATCAACCTCGAGGATATCAAGGCGCCCGAGTGCTTCTACATCGAGGAAACGCTCAAGGGGATGATGGACATCCCCGTGTTCCATGACGATCAGCACGGGACCGCGATCATCTCGGGTGCGGCGCTCATCAACGCCCTCGAGGTCGTCAAGAAGAAAGTCGACCAGGTCCGAGTCGTGTTCACCGGCGCGGGAGCGGCCGGCATCGCGTGCGCCGAGCTATACCTGAACCTGGGTGTCAAGAAGGAGAACATCCTCTTTATCGACACGGTTGGCGTGATCTATGAGGGCCGCACCGAGAAAATGAACCCGTACAAGGCGCGATTCGCGGTCGACACCAAGGCCCGCACGCTGGCCGACGCGATGAAGGGCGCCGATGTGTTCGTCGGGGTCTCGGCCAAGGACATCGTGACGCCGGACATGCTGAAGACGATGGCGGCGAATCCCATTGTGTTCGCGATGGCGAACCCCGATCCGGAAATCCCGTACGAGCTCGCGGTGGCGACGCGCAAGGACGTCATCATGGCGACGGGCCGCTCGGATTATCCGAATCAGGTCAACAACGTGCTCGGCTTCCCGTTTATCTTCCGCGGCGCGCTCGATGTGCGAGCGAAGGCCATCAACAACGAGATGAAGATGGCGGCGTCGTACGCCCTGGCGAAGCTGGCGAAGGAAGACGTCCCCGAGGTCGTGCTGAAGGCGTACGGCGTCGACAGCATGTCGTTCGGCCGGGAGTATCTGATCCCGAAGCCGTTCGATCCGCGCGTGCTCACGTGGGAGGCCCCCGCGGTGGCCAAGGCGGCTTGCGATACCGGCGTGGCCCGCAAGCCGCTGACCGACTGGGACGCGTACCGCGAATCACTCGAGCGGATACTCGGACCATCGCGCAAGATCATGCACTTCGTGACGCGCAAGGCCCGCAACGACAAGCCGCGCAAGATTGTGTTCCCGGAAGGGGAGCACGATTCCATCATCCGCGCCGCGCGCGACATCGTCGATCAGCACATCGCGATGCCGGTGCTGCTGGGCCGCGAGACCGAGATCCGCGCCAGAGCGCGACGGCTGGGCATCGATCAAGTCGACTTCGCCATCGTCAACGTGCCCAACCAGAAGAACGAGCAGGCCTACGCCGAATCGCTGTACCGGCTGCGCCAGCGCAAGGGCGTGACGCTGCCGGCCGCGCTCGATCTGGTCCGTGATCCCACCGTCTACGGCCTGATGATGGTGCACCAGGGGGATGCCGATGGGTTCGTCGGCGGCATGTACAAGGCGTACTCCGAGACGATCCGGCCGGCGATTCAGATCGTGGGCCTCAAGCCGGGCGTGTCGCGCGTGTCGGCCGCGCACCTGCTGGTGCTGAAGAACCGCATTTTCTTCTGCGCCGACACGATGGTGAATATCTCGCCAAGCGCGGAGGAACTGGCGGAAATCGCAGGCCTGGCCGCCGACCTGGCGCGCACCTTCGACACCGATCCGAGGATCGCCATGCTGGCGTTCTCGAGCTTCGGGTCGGTACCGCATCCGATCTCGACGAGAGTGGCCGACGCCGTCGAGATCGTCCGCAAGAAGGCCCCGGGGCTCGTGGTTGAAGGCGAGATGCACCTCGACACCGCAGTCGTCGAGGAAATCGTCACCAAGAACTATCCGCACTCGCGCATCAAGGGTGACGCAAACGTGCTGGTGTTTCCGGACCTGACGTCGGGCAATATTGGCTACAAGCTGGTGCAACGCCTGGGGAACGCGGAGGCGATCGGGCCGATCCTGATGGGCATGAAGAAACCCGTCAACGTGCTTCAGCACGGCATGACGGTCGCTGAGATCGTCAATCTGGCGGCAATCACGGCCGTGTCGTTCGACCTGCAGGCGGCGGCCGACCGGGCGGCGGCCGGGCCGGCCGGCGCGCGGTAGCCTACGGTAGGGGCGAGGGGCGGGGGCGCCTACCGAGAGACGAAAAAAGGGGGGATGCCGTTGCCGGCGTCCCCCCTTTCCTTTGTCCAGATGATGGACTGGCGACGATGTTACGCGAGCTGGCGACCGCCTTCGGCCGCCCACTTTTCGAGCATCGCGGTCGTGACCGACTTCGGCCGCTCAAGGGCGTAGCCGAGCCCGCGGTCCCACGTGAGGTTGGCCATACAGCCGAGCGCGCGGCCTACGCCGAACAGGACCGTGTAGAAATCCCATTCCTTGAGGCCGTAGTACCACTGGATCACGCCGGACTGGGCATCGACGTTCGGCCAGGGGTTCTTGGTCTTGCCGTGCTCGGTGAGAACGCCAGGGGCCACCTCGAAGATCATCGACACCAGCTTGAACAGCGGATCGTCCTTCAGGCCCGGCGTGTTGAGGCAGAACTCACGCTGCGACTGGTAGCGCGGGTCGGTCTTCCGAAGCACGGCGTGCCCGTACCCCGGAACGACCTGGCCGGCATTCAGGGTCTCCCAGAGCGCCTTGGTGATCAGCTCCTTGGTCGGCTCGGTGTTCGCGCAGTACTTCTTCTGGAACTTGATCGTCCAGTCGAGCACTTCCTGGTTGGCGAGGCCGTGCAGCGGGCCCGCCAGGCCGTTGAGGCCGGCCGAATAGGCGTAGTAGGGATCCGACAGCGCCGAGTGCACCAGGTGCGTGGTATGGGCTGAGACGTTGCCCGACTCATGGTCGGAGTGCAGGATGAAGTACATCCGTGCGACGTCCTTGTATTCCTCGCACTGGCCGATCATGTGCGCGAAGTTGGCGCCCATGTCGAGCTTCGGATCGATCGCGTTCTGCTTGTCGCCACGGAACTTGAGGTTGTAGATGAACGCCGCGATAACGGGCAGGCGCGCCACAATGTCGGAGGCGTCTTCGTAGACGTACTCCCATGCCGACATCTTGTTGAACTTGCCCGAGTTGTAGAAGCCGACGAACTTCGAGTCCTTCTGCAACGCCAGAAGGCCGACCGACAGCATCACCATCGGGTGACTGTCGCGCGGCAGCGCACGGAGCGCGTCGAACACGTACTGCGGGACGATCTGACGGGTCTTCCACTCGGCGGCCACTTCGGCAACCTGAGCTGGAGTCGGCAGCTCGCCGGTGAGGAGGAAGTACCAGAACGACTCTACGGTCGGATACGTGGACCCCGGGGCCTTCGGCAACGCCGCGAACGTCTCCGGAATCGTCTTGCCGCGGAAGCGGATGCCTTCCTGCGGATCAAGGTAGGAGATGTCCGTCACGAGGCAGCGGACGTCCCGGGCGCCGCCAATCGCCTGGTCGATGGTGACCTGGTCGATGACGACCTTCCCGAACTCCTTGGTGAGTTTGGCCGTTCTCGGCCGGAATTCTTCAATCTTCTGCTTCAGCGTTTCTTTTAGTGCCATTCTGCGTCACTCCTTCGGGCTGGATATGAAAGGGGGAGAGAGAAAACCGCGGAGGCGATACCGATAATACCTCAAAACAGGCCTGCGCAGGTCCACAGGAATCGGGGAACCGGGCGCCGGCGGCGCTGGAGCGATCCTCTTCCGCTTTTTTCCGTGCTTCGCCCACGGCGTCGGCTATATTACCGGATCGTGGCCGCTACCCCGGGGATCCGGGCGCGACCCCGTTTCCCGTCGCGGAATCCGAGCGCGGCCCACGGCGGTTCGGGCGCGACAACGTCGCCCGTCAAGCCCCCCTGGCAGGACGCACTACCAGCCTAGTCTGGCGCACCCTGGCTCCTCATTCATGCGGTGCGCCGCCCGCCGAAAGCGGGTTACTGGAGGACTCATATGTCGAAGCTACAGGCGAAACTCGCGCAGCAAATCCCGGGGCTGCGCGAGACGATCAAGAAGCTCACCAAAGAGAGCGGCGGCGTCAAGATCTCCCAGTGCACGATCGAACAGGCGTATGGCGGCATGCGCGGCGTCAAGTCGCTCGTGTGCGACACGTCGGAGGTCCCGCCGGACAAGGGACTCATCATCCGCGGCATACCCGTGTCGCAGCTGACCGAGCAATTGCCGGAAGAGACGCTGTGGCTGCTGATGACGGGCGAGAAGCCCACGGCCGACGAACTGGCCGATTTGCAGGCAGACCTGCGCGCCCGCGCCAAGGTGCCAGACTACGTCTGGGCCGTGCTCTCGGCGATGCCGGCCGATTCGCACCCGATGGTGATGCTGAACACCGCCATCCTCGTCATGGAGAAGGAATCCGTCTTCCGTCAGCGCTACGACGCGGGCATGAAGAAGGACGAGTACTGGGTGGCCACGCTCGAAGACGCGCTCACGATCGTCGCCGTCCTGCCGGAAATCGCGGCCGGCGTGTACCGCATGCGCTTCGGCAAGGGTCCGCGCATTGCCTCGAATCCCAAGCTCGACTGGGCGGCCGGCTACACCGCGATGCTCGGCATTGCGGATCCGACCGGCAACTTCGCGAAACTGATGCGCCTCTACATGGTGCTGCACTCCGATCACGAGAGCGGCAACGTGAGCGCGATGACGACGGCCACCGTGAATTCGGCGTTGTCGGACCTCTACTACTCTCTGTCGGCCGGCTTGAACGGTCTGGCGGGCCCGCTGCACGGCCTGGCGAACCAGGAGTGCCTGTCGTGGGTGCTCGACACCAACAAGAAGTTCGGCGGCCGCCCCACCAAGGACCAGATCAAGGCGTACGCGGAAGAGACGCTGTCGGCCGGCCGCGTGATCCCGGGCTACGGCCACGCGGTGCTGCGCATCACCGACCCGCGCTTCGACGCGTTCCTGGCGTTCGGCAAGAAGCACATGGCTGACGACCCGGTGTTCCAGACCGTGTCGAACGTGTTCGACACGGTGCCGGACATCCTCAAGACCATTCAGAAGATCAAGGATCCATGGCCCAACGTGGACGCCGGTTCGGGCGCGCTGCTCTATCACTACGGCCTGACCGAGTTCGCGTACTACACCGTGCTGTTCAGCGTGTCGCGCGCGCTCGGCGTGTGCTCGCAGGCGGTGATGTCGCGGGCGATGGGCCTGCCGATCACGCGGCCCAAGTCGGTGACGACAAAGTGGCTCGAGGGCGAAGCCGCCAAGGCTGCCTCGGTGAAGGCCTAGGTCTTCCCGCACACCAGACGCAATCACGGCGGCCGGGTCCACTCTGGCGGGGGGGCCGGCCGTCGTCTCTTCCTGCCAGCGTTCCTGCCCGGACTGTCGAATATTGCCCCCGGTGCCGATATAATCATCTACAGGTATCAGAGACGGACCCGGCCCAGAAAGGAATGCAGACCGCATGTCAGATGCTGGTGAGGGACTAGTCGACGCAAGCTCGCGGCTCGAAGAGCGGATGGAAGAAGTGCAGGAAAGCCGCCGCCTGGCCAGGCAGGGACGCCCGCGCATCGATCCCGAGCGCGTCCATGCGATCGAATCGCTGCGCCTGGCCAAGGCCGACATGGAACGGCAGCTGGCCATCATCGTGCACCAGACGCGACGCCAGCAACTGGTACACGCGATCGCCGAGATCAACCGCCGCCTCAGCGACCTCCAGCAGACGGCATAGGCTGCGGCCGTGCCTGCCCGCGATCCCGGTTCCGCCGTCGATGCGTTCCACGATCAGTCCAAGCACCACGTCAACCGATTTGCGCGATCGTCCGGGTACCTCGACTGGGCGACGCAGCCCAACCCGTTCCGCTCGTTTGATGGCGCTCCGCGCATCGACCTGGTCGCGCCCTTCCGGACAGCCACCAGCGGGCACAGCCCTGGTTCTTCCCTTCGGCTTCGCTCAGGGCAGGCAGCCCCGGGGTTGGACGCAGCCTACGACGACCTTTTCGTGGATTCCTCGCCACGCATCGTTCCCGGCCTGGAGGCTGTGTCGGTATTCTTCCGCTACAGCCTCGGCCTGTCGGCCTGGAAACAGGCGGGCGGCTCGCGCTGGGCGCTGCGGGTCAACCCGTCGAGCGGGAATCTGCATCCGACCGAAGGCTACGCCGTGCTCGGTCCTGGCGTGGTCAGCCACGCACCAGGCGTCTACCACTACGCCCCCGACGTTCATGGCCTCGAGCAGAGGTGCCTGTTCTCTCCAGAAGCGTGGGACGCCGTGATGGGCGCTCTGCCGGCTGGAGCGTTTCTGGCCGGCCTGACGTCGATCCACTGGCGCGAGGCGTGGAAGTATGGCGAGCGGGCGTTCCGGTACTGCCAGCACGACGTCGGCCACGCGATCGCGGCCATGCGCATGGCGGCCGCGCTGATGGGCTGGCGATTGCGCGTGCTGCCGGACTGTTCCCACGCCGCACTGGCGAGGGTGCTCGGCACAGATCGAGAGGGTGATTTCGGTGAGGCTGAACCCGAGGAGCCGGCCTGCCTGTGCGTGGTGTGGCCAGGACCGGACCAGAGCCGCGACCCCGACGATGTGTTGCGCCTCGGGCGCGCGGTCGCGACTGGAGCATGGACCGGGCGCGCGAATCAGCTGAGCGCGAGCCGCGTTCAATGGGACGCCATCGACGCGGTCGCCGACGCAAGTCGGGCGCCGGGCGGCGCGCGCCGCGCAACGGAGGCGATACCGAAGACGAGCCCGGTCGATCGGCCCACAACCGTCGCGGTGGCCTCAGCCGCCAGCCTCCTGCTTCAGCGCCGCAGCGCGGTCGCCATGGATGGGCACTCGACGCTTGCGCGGGATCGCTTCCTGATGATGCTGCGCCGCATCCTTCAGAGTGATCGCGCGCCATGGGATGCGCTGTGGTGGGAGCCTCGCGTGCACCTCGTCCTGTTCGTGCATCGCGTGGATGGCTTCGATCCCGGGATCTATGCGCTCGCGCGGACCACTGGCGCCCAGGTTGCGATGCAGCGGCTGTTTCGCTCCGACTTCGCGTGGGTGCGGCCACCGGGGGTTGACGACGACATTCCCCTCTGCCTGCTCGCGCCGCGTGACGTCCGGCGCATCAGTCGGCAACTGAGTTGCGCGCAGGACATCGCCGCCGACGGCTTCTTCAGCCTGGGCATGCTGGCCGACTTCGACGCCGCGCTCGCCGAGCACGGATCGTCGTTCTACCGCCATCTGTTCTGGGAAGCGGGCGCCATCGGTCAGATTCTGTATCTGGAGGCCGAGGCTGCCGGCGCACGTGGCACGGGCATCGGCTGCTTCTTCGACGATGCCGTCCACGAAGTGCTGGGCATCACGGATCACCAGTTCCAGAGCCTCTATCACTTCACCGTGGGCATGCCGGTGGACGATCCGCGTCTGCAGACCCTGCCCGGCTACTCATGGGAAGCGAGAATGGGGTCGGACCTGTTTTCCCTCTCTGCCACGTCGAGTGACCGGTAACCGCAGACGAAAACAGGTCCGACCCCATTTCTTCGGGCGGGTTGTCAGGGCGTCGCGAATGCCGATAAGCTGGGTTCATGGCACTCGAACAGACGCAAATCCTCCAGGCGCTCTCAACCGTCAAAGACCCCGATCTCCACAAGGACATCGTCAAACTCGGCTTCGTGAAGGACGTGTCGATCGACGGCGGGCGCGTGGCGTTCACCGTTGAACTCACGACGCCAGCCTGCCCGGTCAAGGAGCAGATGAAAGAGCAGGCCCGGGCGGCCGTGATGCAGATTCCGGGCGTCACCCACGTCGACGTCACGATGACCGCGCAGGTGCGGGCCGCCGTGTCGCCGGACATGAATAAGGAGCCGATTCCCGGCGTCAAGAACGTGATTGCAGTCGGAGCGGGCAAGGGTGGTGTCGGCAAGACCACCGTGGCGGTGAATCTGGCGCTGGCGCTCGCGAAAACCGGCAGCCGCGTCGGCATGGTCGACGGCGATATCTACGGGCCGAACGTGCCGATCATGCTGGGCCTCAAGTCGCAACTCGGCAGCGACGGCGAGAAGATTGTGCCCGCCGAGAAATACGATCTGCAGGTCGTGTCGATGGGCTTCCTCACGACCGACGATGCGCCGGTGATTTGGCGAGGCCCGATGCTGCACGGCGTCATCCGCCAGTTCTTCCGCGAGGTGCGCTGGAACAACCTCGACTACCTCGTGATCGATCTGCCGCCGGGCACGGGCGACGTCGTGCTCAGCTTGAGCCAGACGGTATTCGTCGCCGGTGCGATTGTCGTGACGACACCGCAGCAGGTATCGCTGTCCGATACCAGGCGCGCGATCGCGATGTACCAGAAGTTGAGCATTCCGATTCTCGGCCTCATCGAGAATATGAGTCACTTCGTATGCCCGTCGTGCCGCCATCAGAGCGATATCTTCGGCAGCGGAGGGGGAGAAAGGCTGGCCGGCGAGATGCAGGTGCCGTTCCTCGGCCGCGTCCCGATTTCGGAGCCGCTGCGCGTGGGTGGCGACACGGGCGTGCCGATCGTCCTGAGCGATCCGATGTCGGCCGCAGCCGTTGCGTTCATCGCGGCTGCCGAGCGCGCCGCCGCGCAGGTCTCGATCCAGAGCTTCCGCAAGGCGCCGCTCATTCCGCTGCGCCAGGTCAACTGAGCAGAGTCGTGTCGAGGCTGCGCGCAGGTCGGATCGCACGTCGGGCATGGGCAGCGGCCGTCGTGCTCGCGGGCATCTGGCCGCTCGCATCGTGCCGTGGCCCCGCGCCCGTGCGTTTGCGGCCGCTGGTACGCCTCACGTCGGGAACCCCCGGCGGCGGGTTCTTTCCGATTGGGGAGGGCATGGCCCGGGCGTACGCCACCAGCCTCCCTTTTGTCGATGTCCGGCTGCAGGAGAGCGCGGGCTCCATCAGCAACGTCGAGGCGGTGCGAAACGCGACGAATCTCGGCGGCCAGCTCCTGTCTCTTGGCGCTGCGGCCGTCGACCAGCTGAGGCGCGACTACCCGTTTCTGCGGCGGACCGTCATTCCCGGCGGGTCCTACCCCGGCCAACCCGCACCCATCCACACTATCGGCGTCGAGACGCTGCTGGTCTCACCGAAGAACTGGGGAAGGCCGTCGCCGAGGCGCTCTGAGCCGGCGCGCTACCGCCCGGCCGCCCTGTCGCGGATCACGCCTTCCAGGAACGCGCAATCGATGGCGTCCTGCGGACGGTGGGTGTGCTTGGTCCGGATGAGGGTCGCCGGGCTGGCGACGGGGACGAGGACACCTCCCAGATCGAGGCGCTCGGCATCTTCGACGACATCCGCGTAGGAGAGCCCGCAGGCGCGTCCCATGAGACCCACGAGGATCTCGTCGGCTACCCGCACGACCACAAACTCACGAATGTCGGTTTCCGAAATGTCGGCGGCCGCATTGTCGGCAAGGACGCTCATCGCCCGTTTCACCCGGACCACATTCTCCGGGGCGTCGTCGATGAGGAGGTCGATATCCCTGGTGTAGCGCCCAGCGCCATGGGCGATGACCGCGAAGCCGCCGATGAGCACGTAACGGGCGCCGGCCTCGGTCAGCGCCCCGCAGAGGCGGATGAGATCGCCGGGTTCCGGCGCGCGCGAGTAGTGAGGAGCATGTCCGTCATCCACCGGTCAGCCTCGTCGAAGGTCCTGAAGCGGAACACGCCGCGCGGAACGATCGCGGGCGTTCCGCGCAGCAGCGCTGCCGTCCGCGCGAGGGCCCCCTGGTCCGCGAGCCCGCGGCCCTCCGTCGATCGGCGCCCAACCTGAATCATGCGGCCATTATACAGCCTTCCTTCTCGCAACCCCGACCGAGCGCGCCTGCGTCCCGGCTGCGACACTTTGCGACATCTATCTGTTGCGACCTTTTCGCCCCCTTGTTGTCCGTATCGTCTATCATGCGGGGGTGTCATCCCGCCGGGAATTGGTGCGCCGTCGGCACATGAAAAGAGGGGGTTCCATGTTGCGTTCACGCGTGTGGTTATTGATGCTGGCCATTCTGGTGGCCGCGACGTCGGCCTTCGCCCAGGGCAATCCCACGGGCACCATTTCCGGGCACGTCACCGACCCGGACAATCTGGCGCTGCCAGGTGTCACCGTCACCGTCGCGTCGCCGGGCCTGCAGGGCGTGCGTACGGCCGTCACGTCCCCCAACGGCGACTACATCATCCCGTTCCTGCCGGCTGGCGAGTACGGGGTGACGTTCGAGCTTCATGGCTTTGCCACCGTCAAGCAGACCATCAGCCTGAAGATGGCCGACAGAGAGTCCCTGAACGTGAGACTGCCGCTCGCCTCGGTCTCCGAGACGGTGGTTGTGGTTGGCACCTCGAGCGATATGGCCACCACGCCGACGGTGGCAAACACGCTCAAGGCGTCGACGGTCGAACAGATTCCCTATGGACGGACGTTCGACGCCGCGACGGTCCTCGCGCCTGGCGCGATCGGCAACGGCCCGGATGGCAACATCATGATCTCCGGTGCGCTGTCGTACGACAACCTCAACCTCGTCAACGGCGTGAACGTGAACGAGAACCTGCGTCAGCAGGCACGGACCCTCTATGTCGAGGATGCCGTCCAGGAGACGAAGGTGTCGAGCGGCAACATCTCAGCCGAGTACGGGCGATTCCAGGGCGGCGTGGTCAACATGATCACGAAGTCCGGCGGCAACAACTTCAGCGGGTCGTTCCGGACGACCTTCACCAACGATGCCTGGAGAGCGCTCACCCCGTACCCGGGTGATTCGTACGTCGACGTCCTCGTGCCGGGCTACGAAATGACGCTTGGCGGCCCGGTGTTCAAGGACAAGCTCTGGTTCTTCGCGGCCGGCCGTCTGCAGAACAACCAGACGGACAACACGATGCCCTACACCGCGTACAACTACACGTACAAGGCGGACGACAAACGCGTCGAAGGCAAGCTGACCTACGCCCTCAACACCAGGAACACCTTCAAGGTGTCCTACTTCAAGCGGAACTACGCCCTCGCGAACAACAGTTTCGGCGTGGTGATGGACGCGGCGAGCCTGTACAACAACACGAACAAGGAGTCGCTGCTGGCGGCGAACTACCAGACGATACTGGCGAACAACCTGTTTGTCGAAGGCCAGTACTCCACCCGCAAGTACAGCAACACCGGCACCGGCTCGCAGTTCACGGACCTGATCAAGGGCACGCCGATCTGGGACCGGCAGCGCGGGACCAGGTTCAACACCGCCACGTACTGCGCCGTCTGTTCGAACGCCGTCGACCGGAAGGACAACGTGGACGCCTACGCCAAGGTGAACTACTTCCTCTCGACCAAGAGCCTGGGGTCCCACAACATCGTGGCCGGCTTCGACTACTTCAACGAGATGCGGATGAACAACCAGAACTCGGTCGCCAGCGGCTACCGAGTCCAGGTGTTGACCTCGGCCATTGTCGGCTACGACGTGTTTCCGATCATCGTCCCCGGATCATCCACGAGCAGTGCCACCTACATCGACTGGAGGCCCATCTTTGCCGATACCGTGGGCAACGATCTCCGGACGTACTCCGGGTTCCTCAACGATGTCTGGCGGCTCAACCGGCTCACGTTCAACCTCGGCCTTCGGTACGACAAGAACAGCACGAAAGACCAGGGCGGCAAGCTCGTCGGGAACTCCGGGTCCCTCAGTCCGCGCCTCGGGGCGACGTTCGACATCAAGGGTGACGGCAAGTGGCTCGCCAACGTCGGCTTCGGCCACTACGTCGGGATGTTCAATACCCAGATTGCCGACGCGGCCTCGGCGGCAGGCCGCGAGTCCAACTACAGCTACTGGTATCAGGGCCCGGCCGTGAACACCACCGGCCCTCCGTATGTCACGTCGGCCGTGGCGCTGCAGACGCTCTGGGACTGGTTCTTTGCCAACGGGGGCACGAGCCGGACGGTCCGGACCTCACCCACAGTGGTCGGCGTCAACACCTCCGTCAACCCCGCCGTCAAGTCGGCGAATTCGGACGAGTTCGTGGTTGGCCTCGCGCACCAGCTCGGCAAGAAGGGCGCGGTCCGCGTGGACTACGTGTATCGCAAGTACACCGACTTCTACGGCAACTACGTCAATCTGGGCACCGGGGTGGTGACGGATCCGCGGACCAACCTGCAGTTCAACATGACCGTCGTCAACAACACGAACGACGTCAAGCGCAACTACAAGGGGTTGAGCGCCCAGTTCGACTACCGCTTGTTCAAGAGCCTGAGTCTGAACGGCAACTGGATGTTCTCGTTCTCCAAGGGCAGCGTCGAGGGCGAGGACTCCACCAACGGCGCGACCCGCGCCAGCGCCAACGAGTACCCCGAGTACCGTCGGGCGAGCTGGAACTACCCCGTCGGCTACACCAACGGCGACCAGCGCCACAAGGTGCGCGTCTTCGGCACCTGGCAGACGCCTGCGCCGAAGGCCCTGGGCCAGATCGCGCTCGGATTCATGCAGCGCTACGACTCGGGCGGGCCCTGGGATTACAACTTCTCGGTCGATACCCGGCCGTACGTCGCCAACCCGGGCTACCTGGTGCCGCCCTCGAGCGTGACCTATTACGCTTCTGACCGCGGTGAGTTCAGGTTCAACGGATTCTGGCGGACCGACCTCTCGCTGTCGTGGAACAAGAAGGTGGTCGGCACAACGCAGCTCTTCCTGCGCGCCGTCCTCAATAACGTGTTCAACAACCACACGCTGACGAGCTTCAACACGGCGCTCAGCACGTCTGGGATGACGAAGTTCGACCCGTTCACCAGCACACCCGTCGAAGGGGTCAACTGGCAGAAGAGCGCGAATTTCGGAAAGGCCTCCAGCCCCAGCAGCTACCAGTCGCCGCGCGATTTCTACTTCTCGGTTGGATTCCGGTTTTAGGCTCTGAGACCGCTCAGATTGACGGCGGCCGTCTCGAGTCCGCCGGGTCTGCCTGCCCTGAGCGCGGTCGAAGGGAAGGCCCGGCCTACAGGAGATCGCGTTCGGATTCGCTGGCTGGGCGCCTCTTCAGCTGTGCCCCGGGGTCTTTGGGGCTGTGTGTTCTGAGCTGTAGGCCGGGTCTTCAGACCCGGCGAGGGTCCCGGTGTGACCAGCGACGCAGCGCCCGTGGGGGGCGCCGCGCCGCACGTCGCGTCTGCCCTGTTCTCTCTATCTTTCCTACCGGCGACCGAACGTCACTGCCACGCTGCCGCTAGCGCCTCGCATTTCGTTGTCCAGACCGTAGGCACCCGAGACGTACCGGTAGCCCACGCCCGCGTTGATCCACACGCTGCGGGTGATGCGAATGCAGACATTCGCGCCCGGTTCCGCGATGAAGAAGTCGCTGGCCACGTACCAGGCGCCTGGCTGCGGATACATCGGGTGGCCGTGGCGGCCCATCCCAAGCGGCACTGCGCCGACCGATGTCAACGTCGACCATCCGCCGCCGATCAGGCCCGTGAGGTTCACGTCGATCGGGCCCCCGCCAGTGAGGTACCAGCCGACGATGGCGCCGGCGTAGCCCATCTCGAACCCGGGGTCATTGTTGGCCAGCCAATACCCGCCGGCCCCGACGAAGAGCCGGTTGTCCATCAGGACGCCCCCGGTGACGCCGGCAAACGTCGCCGAGCGGTGATTGACCGTCCCAAATTTCACTTCGGGTGCGACGACAAACGCGTTACGGACGGGCACCACTGTCATCGGCCCGCCCGGCTGCGGATCGGCAGGCCTGCGTTGAGCATCATCGGCTGCGGCGGACGCTGCCGGAACGAGACTCTCAGTGGTCCGGACGCCCGCCAGCGGGGCCAGTTGCGACGCCAGCGACGGCCCCGCCGGAAGAGCGACGGCCGTTTGTGCCGCGGCCGCCGCCGCCGTCAGCAGGACGAGCAGGAAAGCGGACGGCAGACTTGCCCGAAGGCTGAGAGTCTTCATGGAGAGTTGCTCCTTACTGGCCGCCCTGGCCAGACAAGCTCACATTCAACGTCGTGGGTTCGCCGGTTCGAATCTGCACATCTGTTCTGAATGTCCGGAAACCATCCTTCCGGATCTCGACGTGATGCACGCCAACCGGCAGGTGCACGACCAGGCGATCGGCTCCAGGCGAGCCTTGCCACGCCTCGCCATCGATGAAGATCTGGGCGCCAGCCGGCTGCACCTTGATCACGAGTTGCGCGTAGTTCGGCGTCTCACCGACGGCAGTCGGGAACACCGGCTGCAGCGGTTCCGCTGGCTGTGGCCGAGGTGCGGACCGTGGAGGCCTGGCCGGACGATCTGGCGGCCCAGGCTGATCGGGCGGCGGGGGCCAATCACGTCGATCGCGGGGCGCCTGCGCCACGGGAGGCGGCATCGGCCTCGGGTCCTGCGGCTCGCCTGCCGCGAGCGGCACCATCTGGTAGCGCAACTTCAACGGGTTGCCCGGCTGGGCATAGACCTGCTGCGTGACGGTTCCATACCCCTGGCACCACAATGTGATCGAGTGACTGCCGGGAGCGACGTCGAGGCTCTGGAAGAACCCGTCGAAGTCATCGACGATCCCCGCGAAGTAGCCATCGACGAACACGTCCGCGTTGTTCGGCTTGACCTCGAGCTTCAGCGAGCCGCCCTGTTCGTCTCCCCACTGGTACCCGTACGCCCCGTACCCGTACGATCCGTACCCGTACGATCCGTACCCGTACGCCCCGTACCAGTAGGGGCCGTACCAGTAAGGCCCGTAGCCGAAGGGATACCACCATCCCGAAGACCCCCACGTGAGGCGGCCATAGCCATAGCGGTAGCCGTAGCCATAGTACGGAGAGCCTCGATACATTCCACTCCCGTACGCTCCGGGCCTGACGACCGGGCGTCCGGGTTGCGGCCTCCCGGCTGGCGGACGCACGGCGGCACCCCCGCCTGGCGGACGCGCGGCGCCACCCCCGGCTGGCGGACGCACGGCGGCACCCCCGCCTGGCGGACGCACGGCGACACCCCCACTCCCGCGCCCGCCTCCGCCGCGCTGGGCGTCAGCAACGGCAGGCGACAGCATCATGAAGCTGCCGATCAAGACAGCCGCGAGAAGAACGCTTCTGGGTCGCATACTCAATCTCCTGTGACGCGAACAGTCTCTCATATCCATGCAATGTCGGTGCCTCTTGCCCACCGTAATGATATGGCCGGAACGCAAGGAATGACAGGGCTTCTCAGCCAGCCTGGCTGCCGCAGGTGTGGTCGTTTGGAGACCGGCTGTCGCCGGTGGGTGACGCTGACCTGTTGGCCAGCGGGGGCGTCAAGCCGTCGGGTTGTCCCCACCCGACGGCCGCAGTCGCCGAACTTCCGATCGGGGACATTTCTATTGAGGCTACTGTGACCGGAAGGCCGGTTGACTTGCCAGGGGCCCTCCACTACCGTTGCTCCGGAGGAACGCGTTGTCATCTTCGCGGGTGGATGAGCCTGAAGGACCTGGCGTGGGAGAGCAGGCCCGCTGCGCCGGCGAACGGCCCCAGCCAGCGCTGTCCTACAAGGTCGACGAAGTGCTGGCGATGTACCGATCGATCCGCGAGGAGTTCCTTCGCGAACTCCAGAAGCACGACATCATCCGGATTGCGACCAATGCGTCGGGAGAACGGTCGATCCTGTTCCAGGACCTGCTCGTCGTGCGTCGGCTCCACGGGGAGCTCCAGCGGGGAGCCTCGTTCAGAGCCGTGCTTCGGGCCATCAAAGCCACTCGCGCCGGGCAGCTCGCCCTGGATTTTCGGAGAGACGCCAGGCCGGGACAGGTGATTGTGCTCAATCAGCCGCCGGTGGTGGTGCAGGCGCGTGCCAGGCTCGAGAGCCACGGGGTCCCCTCGGCGGAACCGGCGTCAGTTGATCCCACACTGGCCGAGCAGTACTTCCGGCTGGCATCGACGCTCGATGACGGGACCATTGAACACCAGGAGAAGGCCGCCGCCGCGTATCGGAAGGCGCTCGAGGCGGATCCCCGTCTCGTGCCCGCGATCATCAATCTGGCCAACATCCACTACGTGTGCGATGAACTGATTGAGGCGCAGGCGCTCTACGAACACGCCATCGGCATCGACTCCGGCGTGTTCGAGGGGCACTTCAACCTGGGCAACATCCATCACGACCTCGGGCGGTTTGGCGAAGCCGAGGGCTACTATCGGCGCGCCCTGTCGATCAGCCCGGGCTACCCGGAAGTGCATCTTTATCTGGCGGTCGCGCTCGAGAAGGCCGAACGCCCGGCCGATGCCCGCCTCCATTGGCAGACCTACCGCAGACTCGCGCCGGACGGCGAATGGGCCGAACTCGCGCGCGAGTTCTGCGAAGACCAGTAGGCGCGATGCATTGTGCGCGTCTTGGATGCCGGCGTTCGCCGGAATGACGATAGAAGAACCCGTAGAGGCGGGCCCCCGTGCCCGCCCGGATCAGTAGTAGTACCGATCTTCCGGAGTCTGCGGTGGACGCTTGCGCGGGTTGCGGCGAACCTTGTAGTAACCGCAGTCCGGACACCAGGCATCCGGATCGAATCCGGTCGTCCCGGCCATGGGCTGGACGTCTCTGTGGGTGCAATGGTCCGGCACAGCGTCTTCGGCCGCCTCGCGCCAGCGGCACGATCGAAATCGCTGCACGGCCGCCGACGGCTCCGGCGCGGGCGCCTGGGGGGCATCCGCAGCTGGTGTCTCGGGCTGAGGCACCGGCGCGTCTGCGGGATCGAACTCAGAACCTGCCATATCAAAGATTGTGCCACATCGGTGCGCCGTGTCGCAACCGAGACACCCCGCGGTGCAGGGTGGCCTGCGACGAGCGCCTGACTACAGGTTCCGAACCGCCGCTTCGACCGTTCTGGCCAGCCCGGCGTAGTCGTCGCCACGAAGGGTGACTGGGGGCCCGAACCTCACCCGGACGGGTCCGCGCCGGGCCATGTGCGAGGATGCGGGCAGGACCCGGTCAACCCCATCCAGCCGCACCGCGACCACCGGCAGGCCCAGCCGGCTCCCAATCATCCCGACGCCCCCGCGAAACACCTTGATTGAGCCGGTTTCGGCACGTTCACCCTCCGGGAAGAGGAGCACGGATTGCCCCGCCGCGGCCAGTTCGCCGATGTAGCGAAGCGTGTCGCGCGCGCCCGCCTCGCGCTGCGGCAGCGGGAACCCGTTGAAGCACAGCGCAGCCAGGTAATAGAGCGCGCTGCTCGCCCAGCGTTCGCGCCACCCGACATTGGCCGGAAAGAAATGCGCCGCAAAGAACTCCTTGCGCATGGCAGGCGCCACCCGGTACCTCCACCGTGCCGGCAGCGCCGCCAGCACCACCGCGGTATCCATGTGGCTCTGATGGTTCGAGGCAAAGACGACCGGGCCATCCACGCCCGTGAGATGTTCGACTCCCTCGATGCGCAACCTGGCAAACCACCGTGTCAGCGGTAACACAAGGACGTCGAGCACGATCCTGCGGACCACCCTCGCCACCAGCGATCGATTCCACGAAGGAAACGACACGCTCTCCCGTGCACCGTCGGCGGCTGCCGGCGCCTGCTCGACCAGCGTGCGGAGATCGCCCAGATCGCGGGCCTGCGAGAACGCGACTTCGTCAACCGAAGTCCGAAACTGCTGTTCGATCGCCATCATCAGTTCGATCCGATCGAGCGAGCTCAGGCCGAGATCGTCAATCCTGGTGGCCGGGACCACGCTCCGACCTGGCGCGAATCGTGCCAGCAGATCCTCCAGCGGGTCACCCGATGCCGCCGCGCTCGCGGTTCGGTGTCCGCTTCGCGCCCACTCCTTGATCTCGACACGCTTCAGTTTCCGCGTGCCTTCGGTTCTCGGCAGCGGGCCGGCGGTCCACACCAACACCGTGCGGACCCGCTGGTGTTCGGCAAGTGTCGCATTGGCCCTGGCGACGACGTGATCGGCCGCCACACCTGGTTCGACGACGAGCACTGCGGTTACGCGCTCGCCGACCCCATCGTCGACGCCGACCACTGCCGATTCACGCACGCCGGGGACCGCGTCGAGCACGCGCTCCACATCATCGGGAAACACGTTGAGGCCGTCGGGCCGGACGATGACCTCCTTCTTGCGGCCGCGCACGTACAGCCGGCCCTCGTCGTCGAGGTTACCGATGTCGCCGGTTCGCAGCCAGCCGTCCTCGAATGCCGCCGCCGTGGCGCCGGGCGCATTGAAGTAGCCGGAGGTTACGCTCTCGCCGCGAACGAGGATTTCCCCGTCCTGTGAAAGCTTGACGTCGAGCCCGGCGAGCGGTTTGCCAACCGATCCGCGGTGCGCCGCCAGCGGGTGATTGAGGGCCACGATCGGCGCGGTCTCGGTGAGGCCGTAGCCCTGGACGACGAGGAAGCCGAGATTCGACCAGAACGCCTCGAGCGCAGGATCGAGCGGGGCCGCGCCGACCACGCAGCTCCAGAACTTGGGGCCGAAGAGGCGATGCACATCCCGGTGATGCCACCAGCGGCGGGCCCAGTGCACACCCGGTCTCACAGGCCTTGCGATCGATGGCGCGACGCGCGTCACGTGTTCTCGCAGGACGTCGAGCATCTTGGGGACCGACACCAGCACCGAGACGCGCCGCCGCCGAATCAGGCCGATGATGTCGGCCGGGTTGTAGCTCCGCATGAAGATCGTCGTACCGGCCAGCATCGGCGGGACAAACGTGGTCATCGCCTGTCCGAACATGTGGCTGAGCGGGAGGAGATTCAGGAAGCGGAACGGGGCGACCGGCCTGAAGTACGCGCGGTACCTCGCGAGCCCGCGTTCGACCGGGTTGATGTTGGCGAGAATGTTCCGGTGCGTCAGCACGACGCCTTTCGGCTCGGCCGTCGCGCCTGACGTGAACAGGATTTCGGCTGTATCGTGGCCCGCCAGATCGACACGTGGTGGCTCGGCGGCCGCGTGCCAGTCCATGTCGGCCAGTCGCCAGACCTGCGCGCCGTCCATCGTCCCGGGATCGTCCGTCTCGTGCGCTTCGATGCGCGCGACGTCGCGGCCGACCAGCACCAGGGGCGCATCGACGATCCGTCGAATCCGGCGGACAAACTCGAGAGAGCTTCGGTAATCGACGGGAACGACAACGACGCCCGCGATGATCGCGCCCCAGAACGCCGCGATCCACTCTGGGGAGTTCTCGCCCCACAGCAGCATCCGATCACCTTTGTGAAGGCCGGCACGGGCCAGTCGTGCCGCCGTCGCCCGCGCGGCACGCCCGACATCGGCGTACGTCCGGACCCTGGTCCGGTAGCCGTCGTCGTAGACGAGAAAGTCGCCCCGTGTTGTGGCGAGATCGGCAAACACGTCAGCGAGCGTTTCGCGGGGCATGATGGGCCGGCGCCATTATATGCCCCGCCCGAAGAGCGGCGGAAATGGGGTCAGACCCCCATGCTCTGCCTAGTTCTGCGCAGGCGGTTCTGCGCGTGCGAGGATCTCGCGGGCGGCGGCGATCGCATCGTCCAGCGTGGCCACCGAGCCATCCAATTGGCGCTCGTAGACGGCCTTCACAATTCGACCGACCGGCGGCCCGGGATCGAGGCCCATCAGCAGGACATGCCGGCCCTTGAGCAGTGGTTCTGGCGGGAGGTGTTCGACGCCAAGTGTTCGCGCTCGCTCGACAAACCAGTCCATCGCCGAGCAGTCGAAGTTGCCCGTGCGGCCCCGGCAATCCGCCCGGGCGAGTCGCGCGAGCAACTCGAGATCCACCTTCTGCGAGAGGCGTCTGAAGGCCCCATCTCCCACCGGCGTCGCGGCCTTGTGCCACATGCCGGGCGCGAGGTGATACGCCACCAGGCCGGCGATGTGATGGCGCGCGTCGAAGCCATCAAAGGAATGGACGTTGAGGCGGTCGAGCAAGGCCAGCGTCAACGGCACCCCGACGGGCTCGTGATTGGGAGAGCGGATGCGGCCATCGAGAAACGCCGTGGTCGCCGGCTTGCCGAAATCGTGGCAGACGGCACCCAGCATGATCGTCAGGCCGCGCGCCCGATCGAGATCGTCGATGGCCGCGCGCGCGTGGTCGACGACCATGAGCGTGTGCACCCAGACGTCGCCCTCGGGATGCCAGTCGGGTTCCTGCGGGCATCCGACCAGCGCCGCCATTTCCGGCATCAGGCGAGCGATGACGCCGAGATCCAGGCCCAGCGCGAACCCCACCGACGGCCGGCGGGCGCCGACGAGCAGTTTCTCGATCTCTCCGAAGACGCGTTCGCGCGGCAGATCGTCCAGCGCGATGGACCGGCACAGATTGCGCGTCGCGTCCTCGACCACCAGATCGAATCTGGCCGCGAACTGAAGCGCGCGCAGGACGCGCAGGCTGTCATCGCCGAACGTGGCAGCATCAACGGCGCGCAGGATGCGTCGATCCAGATCGTCACGGCCATGGCACGGGTCGAGGTACTCGCCGGTCAGCGGATCCCACGAGATGGCGTTGATGGTGAAGTCGCGCCGCCGGGAGCCTTCGGCGATCGACATCGAGGGATCGCCCTGCACGTCGAAGCCGCGGTGGCCGCGGCCGGTTTTGGATTCCCTGCGCGGCAGGGCCACATCGATATCGCCCAGTTTGAAGACGGTGAACTGTTCGCCGACGGTATCGACGCGTCCGAAGCGCTCGAGCAGGGCGCGCAGCGCCGGCGCAGGCAGACCGTAGACCTCGACGTCGATGTCCCTGGACGGGAGGCCGAGGAGGCGGTCGCGCACCCACCCGCCGACCACGAGGGCGCGCCCGCCGGCATCGCGCACGGCGCGAGCGACGTGCAGCACGCCCTCGGGCGGATGGGATGCCGGGGCGGTCGCCGCGCCGAACGGGTCAGTCGTCAGCGTTCTCCGAAGATTCCCTTGAGGACGAAGCCCACGTTGGCCGGGCGCTCGCCCAGCCGGCGCATGAAGTAGGGAAACCACTGCTTGCCGAACGGGACGTAGACCCGCATCCGATACCCGTCTCGCACGAGCGCCGCCTGCAGGTCACGCCGGATGCCGTAGAGCATCTGGAACTCGTACTTGTCCTTTGCGATGTGCTTCTCGGCCGCGAAGAACTTGGTCGCCGCGATCATGGCGGGATCGTGGGTCGCAATGGCCGGGTACACGCCATCGGTCAGCAGCGTCTTGATGATGCGCACGTAGGCGGCATCGACATCGGCCTTGGCCTGATGCGCCAGGTTCGGCGGCTCCTTGTAGGCGCCCTTCACCAGCCGGACCCGGATGCCATGCTCGCACATGGCCCGGGCATCATCTTCGCTGCGGAAGACCGCGGACTGGAGCGCCGTGCCCGTGTTCCGGAATCCCTCGCCCCACATCGTCGCGAACACATCGAAGGTCTTCTGGATGTACGGCGTGTTTTCGATGTCGACGCGGACGAACATGTCGTGCTGTTGTGCGAGCGCGAGGATGCGCCGGAGGTTGTTCGTGCAGATGGCGACGTCAATATCGAGGCCCAGCTGCGTGAGCTTGACCGACACGTTGCGATCGATGCCCGCCGCCACCACGTTGTCGATCAGGTTCAGGCATCCCCTCGTGGCCGCCTCGGCTTCCTCCACGGTGGTGACGCTCTCGCCGAGTTGATCGAGCGTGAGCAGCATTCCTTGCCCCTGGAGGACGCGGGCGGCCGCCATCGCCTCGTCGACGGTTTCGCCCGCGATGAAGCGCCTGCCGAAACTGGTCGGCCTGGCCATGCCGAACTTTGAGGCGAGATGCTCAATCGACTTGCTGCGGGCGAGGGCGTGGAAGAACGATTTTGACAGCGCGTCCAGCATGATCAGGTCCTGTCCGGGGCCGATGGAAGAAGATGTTGAATCGACCTGGCATAATAACGGAGAAGGCCGCGATCGCGCACACGAATCCGGCTGCGTTCCACGTGCAGAATGCCGCGCCGGTCGAGCGCAGCCACGCCGTCGTCGACCGCCTGTCGCGCGTCATGCACGCCGATATTGGCGTCGTTCCGCGCCAACTGGTCGAGCAGTGTGCCCACCCGGGCTTCAACATCCCTGCGGGTGAGCGAGGGCCTCATCGCCGCCGACACCAGGGCGGTAGGCAGCACCTTGTAGAGACGGCCAATGGCATCGCGCGTGCGGTGCGCCAGATCGAGCACATCCCGCCGCGATCCGTGCGAGTAGCCGTCGAGCGGAATCGGGTCACCGAACGCCACGAACGCCCGCGATCGATACCCTACGGCGATCGTGGCCATCTCCGCCAGTTCGCGGGCGAACGACCGCTGCCGCCGCTTGACTCCCTGGCGTGCGATGATGCGGTCCTCGAGCACCAGATCGTACGCAATCGCGACCGGCACGACGACGACGTTCGGCACTTCGGCCTGCATGGCCGCATGCAGGAGACCGGTCTTGGCCGCCTTCAGTTCGCCGCTGTACGAGCGTCCGCCCTCGATATAAAAAAGGAGGTCCCTCCGATGCAGCAGTTCGGCGACGTAGGCCTTGAGCGTCACCAGGTAGACCGGGTCTTTCGTGTTGCGGCGGATGGGGATGGCCCCGGTCACGTGCCGGTGCAGCAAGCCGAGCGGCCCTCCGAACAAGTTGATCCCGGCCGCGGTGATCGGCGGCCGGATGCCATGGTCGTCGAGAATGAGCGGCTCCACCAGATAGTCGGTATGGCTCCGGTGGTTCGACGCGTAGATGACCCGGCTCGTCTGGATGGTCGCCTGCAGCGTGTCGATACGCTCGACGATCCGCTTGATCTTCCGCAGGATGGGGTACAGCGGGTGCCGCAGCGCGTGGTACAGGAAGTACCGCTGCGTCGTGTGCAGTTCGTCGATGTACGCGTGCACGCGCTCCTTCGACTCGGGCGCGCTTTCGCCGAGCGTTCCCTGCAGCAGCCGGGCCACCTCATCGCGCGCCAGCACGGCGCGCGTGATGTCGTCGAGCAGTTCGGGGTGTGGCATCGGCTCTCGATTCGCGCTCAGGCTCGCAGCCGATCGCCGGCGTGCTCGATGTCGCGGCAGACCGCTTCGGTGAACTCCGTCGTGGTGGCCGTGCCGCCCAGATCGCGGGTCCGCGTGCGGGGATCAGCCACCACTCTGGTGAGGGCCTGCGTCACCGCGTCGGCTCGTTCCAACTCCCCGATGTGCCTGAGCATCATGACCCCCGACAACAGGAGCGCCATCGGATTCGCGAGGTTCTTGCCGGCAATGTCGGGGGCCGTCCCGTGCACCGCCTCGAACACGGCCGTGCTGGTGCCCATATTCCCGCTGCCCACCACGCCGAGGCCGCCAACCAGGCCCGCGCACAGGTCCGACAGGATGTCGCCGTACAGGTTCGGCATGAGCAGCACGTCGAACTTCTCGGGCGTCATCACCAGGTGCATGCAGGCGGCGTCCACGATCCGCTCGTCGTACTGCAGATCCAGGAAGTCCCGCGCCACGTTTCGCGCGCAATCGATGAACAGGCCGTCACTGAGCTTCATGATGTTGGCCTTGTGCACCGACGTGACCCGTTTCCGCCCGTTCTTGCGCGCGTACTCGAAGGCGAATCGCGCCACGCGGGTCGAGGCCCGCTCGGTGATGATCTTCAGACTCTCGACCACACCAGGAATCACTTCGTGCTCGAGCCCCGAGTAGAGATCCTCGGTGTTCTCCCGCACCAGCACGAGATCGACTCCCTGGAACCGTGACTGCACGCCCGGCAGGTTGTACACCGGCCTCAGGTTCGCGTAGAGGTCGAGCGCCTTGCGCAGGCCGACATTCACGCTCGTGAATCCCGTGCCGATCGGCGTCGTCAGCGGTCCCTTGAGCGCCACCTTGTTACGTTCCACCGAGTCGAGCAGCGGATGGGGCAGCGTGGTGCCGTG
>Ga0315273_10001397_pt1 | contig 27399 bp, 24 predicted proteins | sample YL17G02_0_MG_FD_205753 | JGI IMG/M metagenome (GOLD analysis project Ga0315273, IMG submission 205753) | Sediment microbial communities from Yellowstone Lake, YNP, Wyoming, USA - YL17G02_0 | ecosystem: Environmental > Aquatic > Freshwater > Lake > Sediment | place: USA: Wyoming | collected... | reverse complement strand
GCGGCCGCGAGGTGATACGCGGCACTCACGCCCACGACGCCGCCGCCCACGACGACGACGTCCGCGGTCTGGATCACGCCAACGCCTCCATCACGGCTCGCGCCACGACCAGATCCTCGAACGCCATCCCGACGGACTCGAACAGGGTGACATCCTCGAGCGAGCCTCGCACCGCGCGGTCGTCGCCGACCACCTCAGCGAGATCCGCGAGGATGTGCGCGGCCGTCACGGCGCCCTCCGCGATCGGGATCAGGAGGTCGCCGGCCTCGGCGAGGGCCACGTCCCGGCGCTCCACCACCACCCGGGCCCGCAGCACGGTCTCCGAATCGACCTCGCGGGTCTCGGGTGTGTACGCGCCGACCGCGTTCACGTGCGCCCCGGGCGGGAGCAAGGCGCCGTCGAACACCGGGACGGGCGAGGTCGTACATGTGCACACGAGATCCGCGGTCGAGACGATGTTCGGCGTGCCCGTTCGGGCCTCGACGCCGTCGGCCATGGCCCGCGCGACCAGTGCCTCGGCGTGCTCGGGCGACCGAGAGACGATCACGACCTCGTCGACCGGACGCACGGCGCGCATCGCGTCCAGGTGCGACCGGGCCTGCACCCCGGCGCCGAAGATGACCAGCCGGTGCGCGTCGGGGCGGGCCAGATGACGGGTGGCCACGCCGGACACGGCCGCGGTTCGCAGGGCGGTCATCGCGGCGCCGTCGATCACCGCCTCCGGCGCCTGCGTCACCGGGTCGAACAGCACGTAGGTCGCGTGCAGGAACGGGGCGCCTCGCTCCGGGTTGCCCGGCGTCAGGGTCACGAGTTTGACGCCCACGCCGCCCTCACCGGCCGCCGGCATCGTCAGCAGGGTGCCGGCCGGCGTCTCGACGTGGCTCCGCAACGTCGTCGATGGGTCCCGCTCGCGGAACCCTCGCTCGAGCGCGTCGATCGCGGCCGGCATCGGGAGCGCCGCCGCGAGCGCGGCGGCGTCCACGACGCGGAGACTCGCCGCGGACCCGTCTGCGGGCGTCACGGCGCGATCAGGTCCTGCACGGTCACGGTCTCGGTGAAGACCGGGTCGGCCGGCGGTCGCACCGGGTCGAGCGAGGACACCGGCACGGCGGGGACCCGGAACACGCCCATCCGCACCTCCGATGCGCAGTCGCCGAGCTCGGTGCAGCTGAGGGTCCCGGTAAGGCCCGAGTACGCGTCGGTGCCGAACGCGATTTCCAGCAGCGCCGAGCGCCTGATCGTCAGCCCGTCGTCGCCCTCGTCGGCGGCGCGCGCGACCGCGTCGAGCAGCACGCTCGTCGCGTCGAACGCGTAGGCGAACGCCGAGGACGGCGGTTCGGCCCCGTACTGCTCCCGATAGGCCGGCAGCACCTCGGACCGGTAGAAATCGTCGGTCGACCGAGGGGTCAGATCGGGCGCGACGACGTAGGCGCCTCCCAGGACGGCGTCGCCCGGTACGGCGGCGTCCGCGGCGTCGGTGCACCCGCCCGAGACCAGGACGGCGGTGTCGGAGAGCCCGCGGGTGTCGGTCGCCTCGCGCGCGAGCGTCGCACACGCCCGTGCCTCCCCATCGAGGCTCAGGTAGACGACGTCGGGTGGCGACTCCCCCAGCCTCGCGAGCGCCCGGCGCGTCGACGCGGCGCCGTCGACGACCTCGGACGAGACCACGACGCGATCGTCGGCCTCGAAGCGCGTACGGAACACCTCAGCCGGTCCTCCAGCGGCATCGTCGCCCTCGCGGATCGTCGCCGCGGTCGAGGCGTCGAGCTCCCCCGACGCGAAATCGGCCGCCGCGCGGCCCTCGAGCGCGGCGTTCACCGCGACGCGAAGGTAGAACCGCCGGTGCGACGCGGGCTCCGTCAGGGTGGGGTCGGCGTTGGTCGGGGAGATCAGGAGGACCCCGTTCGCCGAGAGCGCCCGGGCGGCGTCCGGCGCCGAGACCGAGCACGTGGTGCCGATCACCCCGACCAGGCCCGGGGTCGCGGCGAGCGACTCCGCCCCCGTAGCTCCCGATGCGGGTGTGCATCCGTCCTCGGCGTTCGTGAGCTCGATGTCACGGCCGAAGAGGCGACCCGGGGTGCCGTCGAAGGTCCCGTCGAGATAGTCGATCGCCATCTCCACCCCACGGAGGCTGTCGCCGCCCGCGCCATCCGCCGCGCCCTCGGCCGACAGGAGGGTCCCGAGGCGGATCGGCTCGCCCCCGGCCACGGTGATCGTGCCGTAGGGATCGGGCGTTGCCGAGGAGGGGGCGCGGCTGACGCCCGACCCCACGCAGGCGGCCGACATCAGCGTCCCGGCAAGGACGATCGCCCATCCGATCTCGTACCGACGTCGCCTCACGTCGCGCCTCCGGGGTCGGCCAGATGACCGAGGTCCCTGCTGTCGTCTTCGACCGCGCCGGGCGCGGGCACCGACGTAACCTATCAACCGGGCCGCTACCGCCTTCGGCGCCGGCGCGGGGCGCGCCTCGCGTCGCGGCTCAGAGCTCGCCGAGGTACGCCTCGCGCATCATCGGGTTGGCGAGCAGCCGCTCGGCCGTATCGGCGAGCACCACCTGGCCGGTCTGGATCACGTAGCCGCGATCGGCGATCGACAGCGCCATGTTCGCGTTCTGTTCGACGACGAACACCGTGCGGCCCAGGCTCCGGATCGTCTTGATGATCTCGAACACCTGGTCGACCAGGAGCGGCGCGAGCCCCATCGACGGCTCGTCCATCAGCAGGACCTTCGGGTCGGCCATCAGCGCCCGGCCCATCGCCACCATCTGTTGCTCGCCGCCCGAGAGTGTCCCTGCCTTCTGCTTGAGCCGCTCGCGGATCCGGGGGAAGGTCTCCAGGATCTGCTCGCGATCTCGCCTGATACCGTCGTCGTCGGTACGCTGAAACGCGCCCAGGTCGAGGTTCTCCGACACGGTCATGTCGGAGAACAGGCGGCGATTCTCCGGCACCATCGAGATCCCGCGCCGGACGACCTCGGTCGTGTTGAGGCCGGAGATCACCTGGCCATCGAGCAGCACCTCGCCCTCGGAGGGCTTCACGTAGCCGAGGATCGTCTTCAGGGTGGTGGTCTTGCCGCTGGCGTTACCGCCCAGCAGGCAGACCATCTCGCCCTCGTAGATCTGCATGTCGACGTTGCGCAGCACCGAGACGAGGCCGTAGTGCGTGCTGACGTTCTTCAGCTCCAGCAGAACCCGCCGCTCGCCGCCGTTCGCGTCGTTCATCCGACGGCCTTCGTGCCCAGGTAGGCCTCGATCACGTGCTCGTCGTTCGCGACCTCCTCGTAGGTGCCCTGGGCGATCCGCTGCCCGTAGTCGAGCGCGACCACCCGGTCGGACACGCCCTTGACCACCCGCATGTCGTGTTCGATCACGAGGATCGTCAGTCCCCGTTCATCCCGCATCCGCTTGATGTGGTCGCGCAGCTCGAGGGTCTCCCGCGGGTTCATGCCGGCCGTGGGCTCGTCCAGGAGGAGCAGCGAGGGCTCGGTGGCCATCGCCCGCGCCATCTCCAGCCGGCGCCGGTTCGCGTACGACAGGGTGTTGGCCGACTGGTCCTGACGGTAGCCCGACAGCCGTGACCCGAAGAACGCCAACGCCTCCTGGGCCCGCTCTCGGATCCTCGCCTCTTCGGCCTTGGTCTTGGGCGTGCGCAGGATCGCCCCGAGCACGCCGGTGCGGGAGCGACAGTGCTGCCCCACCATCGCGTTCTCGAGCACCGTCATGTTCGGGAAGAGCTTCACGTTCTGGAAGGTCCGTGCGATCCCGAGCTTCGTGACCTGACTCGGGAGCCGGCCCAGGATCGACTCACCCCGGAACCGCACGTCGCCCGCGTCGGGGGCGTACAGGCCGGTGATCACGTTGAACACGGTGCTCTTGCCTGCGCCGTTCGGGCCGATCACCGAGACGATCTCGCCCTCGTCCACGTGGAGGTCCAGGGCGTTCAGCGCGTACAGGCCTCCGAAGTGCTTCGACACGCCCGCGACCTCGAGGAGCGGCGTCACGTGAGCGCACCTCCGGTGGGCTCGGGCGCGTCGGTCGCGTCCTGCTCGAGGAGGTGCTTCGCCCATTGGTCCTGGGAGCGCTCGTCCTCCTTCAGCTCGCGGCTCACGCGGACGTTGGGCACGAGCCCCTGCGGCCGCAGCAGCATGATCGCGATCAGCACGGCGCCGTAGATCAGGAGCCGGTAGTCCACGAACTGGGTCAACAGGCCCGGCAGGCCGATCAGTACCAGGGCACCCACGACCACCCCGGGGATCGATCCGAGGCCGCCGAGGATGATCACGGCGAGCGCGGTGATCGATACCAGGATCTGGAAGCTCGCGATCGTGAGCGACCCGAGGCTCACGGCGAAGAGGGCGCCTCCGACCGCGCCGATCGCGCCGCCCATCGCGAACGCCAGCAGCTTGAACCGCGTCGTGCTGATCCCCATCGCGTCGGCGACCTGCTCGTCCTCGCGCATCGCGTTCCACGCCCTGCCGACCCGCGAGCCCTGGAGCCGCCACGACACGAACACGGCCAAGAGGCAGAACACCAGCACCAGGAAGTAGAAGTGCCGCGGATCGGCCTGGAAGTTCATCGGGACACCCGGGACCTTGGCGGCCGTGATGCCGCTCATCCCGAGCGAACCGCCGAAGAGGCTCTGCGCCCAGGTCGACCCGAAGATCACACGCGCGATCTCGCCGAACCCGAGCGTCACGATCGCGAGGTAGTCGCCCCGCAGACGGAGCACCGGCGCCCCGATGATCACGCCCACGAGGGCGGCGATCGCGATCACGATCGGCAGGGCGGCGTAGAACGACAGATGGAAACCGAAGGCGGGGGCCTCGTAGCCGGTGAACGTCACGCGCTGCCCACCCGTGAGGATCGCGGTGAAGTACGCCCCGACCGCGAAGAACGCGACGTACCCGAGGTCGAGCAGCCCGGCGAATCCGACGACGATGTTCAGCCCGAGCCCGAGCAGCAGGAAGATGCCGACCGTCCCGAGGATCCGGGACACGACCGGCCCCACGAGGTACGGCAGGAAGGCCACGATCAGCGCGATCACGCACCATGCGACGATCGCGATGCCTCGCCGGCTGATCCCGGCGTCGAGCGAGGTTCGGCGATCCTCGCTCGACGCCTCCCGGTTCGTGCCCTCGGCGTCGCTCGGAGCCGTCGCCGGCGCCGCGCTCGGGTACCTCGAGGGCATCAGGATGCCGGCGAGCCACCGACCGAGATGGAAGCGGACCGCTGCGGCGGTCAGCACGAACACGACCGCCCCCCCGATCCACGTGAGGCCGGTGGTCACCGGCGAGTAGAGCCAGTCACGCTCGATGTTCATCTGGTCGAAGGCCGGCGCGATGACCCGCTGGAGCAGGGCGACCACCACGATCGCGAACAGGCCGGATGCGATCGGCGCGCGCACCTCCTTGGGCAGGACACGCAGCACGCCGCCGGCCAGGCCCACGAACGTCGTCCCGGCGATCATCACGACGGCCGCGGGGACGGGCGCCATGTGGAACCGCATGATCTCGATCAGCGCGGGCGAGACCGCGGAGAACACCTGACGCACGGTCTCGATCCCGAGGACGCTGACCAGGCCCAGGGCGAGCTCGACGACCACGCCCGCCACGAGCCCCTCGGCCATGCCGGTGACGGCGGCGGCGCCCGGCGTCGTCGTCCGGCGTTCGCCCCCCACGACCCGCGGGCGGGTGACCACCCATCCACCCACCGCCGCCGGCAGGAAGATCAAGATCGTGTCCATCCCCACCCGGCCGATGATCGGCAGGTCGTCGAGGCGTTCGATCATACCCACCAGTGCGAGGTAGATCACGACGATGCCGGCGATCGCCCCCGTGAACACTGCCGTCCTCGCGATCGAGCGATCCATCAGACCTTCTCCGCCTCGCCGGTGCCCAGGATCCCGCCGGGACGGAAGATCAGCACGAGGACCAGGATCGAGAACGTGATCACGCCGCGCAACTCGTAAGGCGAGGGGACGTCGATGCCGATCAACAGGAGGTACGGTCCGACGGACTCCGCGACACCCAAGGTCAGGCCGCCGATCGCGGCGCCGGGTATGCTGCCGATCCCGCCCAGGACCGCCGCCGTGAAGGCCGCGATGCCCGGGAGGAATCCCATCGTGGCGCCCACCTGGCCGAACGTGAGCGCGTACAGCACCCCCGCGATCCCCGCGAGCATGCCGCCGAGGACGAACGTCGTCACCACGACGCGATCCACATCGATCCCCATCAGGCTCGCGATCTCGCGATCCTGCGCCACGGCGCGCATCGCCTTGCCCGTCTTCGTCCGCTTCACGAAGAACTGGAGACCGGCCATGACGACGATCGCCGTGATGATCACCACGGGATCGATCTTGTCGAAGCTGACCTGCCCGATCTGGATCGTGCCGTCCAGGATCGAGGGCCGAGGGTAACCACGCGTCTGGGATCCGAAGAACCCCTGGAAAGAGTTCTGCAGGAAGAGAGAGGCGCCGATCGCGGTGATCAAGGGGACCAGGCGGGGCGCGTTGCGGAGCGGCCGGTATGCGACGCGCTCGAGGAGCACGGCGATGGCGGTGGAAACGGTCATGCCCACCAGGAACAAGATCCCGAGCGCGGCCCACGGGTGGGCGTTCAGGAAGCCGCTGTCCGCGTACGCGGTGGCGAAGAAGTAGGAGCCGAAGGCCCCGGCCATGAACACCTCGCCGTGGGCGAAGTTGATCATGCGCAGGATCCCGTACACGAGGGTGTAGCCCAGGGCGATCAACGCGTAGACCGCGCCGAGCGCCAGGCCTATCACCATCAGGTTCGCCCAGAACGTCCATCCGAGTCGTTCGGCCTCGGGCAGGGTCAGGGTCTTGTAGATGCCGCCGCCCACCACGACGGCGATCGCCACCGTGAGGACCGTGAGCACGATCCGCCGGATCGGCAGCCGCTCGAGTCGGCTCAGCTTCCGAACGGTGGGTGTCTCCGCCCGGACCCCCTCCTCGGCCATGACCCCCCTACCCGAACGCGAACGCGAACGCCGCGGGCGGGCGCATCGCGCCCGCCCGCGGTCCGTTCGCTACGTGGCCGGGCCTACTTGACCTCGGACAGCGTCTTGGTCTCGGAGAACACCGGCTTGGCGGCCGGGTCCAGGAACCCGACGTCCGGCACCTTGTAGACACCGATCGTGACCGACGTGGCGCAGTCGCCCTCCGGTGTGCACGTGATCGTGCCGATGACGCCCTGGTAGTCGGTCGTGTTCTGCACGGCGTCCCGCAGGGCGACCCGGTTGATCGTGAGCGACCCGTCGTCGTTCTGGACCGCCGTGTCCTCGATCGCCAGCACGAGCACGTTCATCGCGTCGAACGCGTGCGCGTGGAACACCGAGAGCGGCTGCGACCCGTACTGGTCGACGTAGGCGGGAATGAGCTCGTTCGCGTAGAAGTCGCCGCCCGAGAACGACGTCAGGTCCGGGCCCGACAGGTACACGCCGTCGGCCGCGGGGCCGGCGATGTCCGTGTACGACGCGTCGGAACATCCGTCGGATCCCAGCAGGGTCGTGTTCTCCAGGCCGCTCGTGGTCGCCTTCTGCTTGGCGATCAGGGCGCAGGCCGGGTTGAAGTCCGGCGCGTAGATCACGTCGGGCGCGTTCTGCGCGATCTGCGTCAGCAGGGACTTGAAGTCCTTGTCGGCGCTGTTCACCGCGTCTTCGGAGGTGACCTGGCCGCCGCCGGCTTCGAAGTTGGCCTTGTACCCGTCCGTGAGGCCCTGGGTGTACGGGCTCTCGTCGTGGATCGTGGCCGCTGTCTGCGCGCTCAGCTTCTGGAGCGCGAAGTCGGAGACCACGGCCGCCTGGATGCGGTCGTTGTGCGCGGTGCGGAAGTAGTACGGCTGGTGCGTACCTTCCGTGGTCAGCGCGGGGTTGGTGGCGGACGGCGAGATCGTCACGATCCCCTTCTCGCTCAAGATCTTGTCCGCGACACCCAGCGAGGCGCTCGAGCAGCTCGTACCGATGACCCCGACGATCTGCGGGTTCGCGGCGATCGTCGTGGCGCCCTTCTGGCCGCCGTCGGCGGAACAACCGTCGTCCTCGTTGACCATCGTGACGTCGTGTCCGGCGACCTGACCCATCGTGCCGTCGAAGGTACCGTCCAGGTAGTCGAGCGCGAGTGCCGCGCCGTACTGGCTGTCCAGGCCGAGGTTCTTCGTATCACCCGAGATCGAGAGGAGCGTGCCGATCTGGATCGGCTCCCCCGCGGCCACCTCGACACAACCCGGTGCCGTGCTGCAGTCGGCCGCTCCGGTGCCCCCGGCCGCCGACCCGGTCGTGCTTGTCGTCGACGAACTGTCGTTGCTGCACGCGCCCGCGACGAGCGCCATGACGCTCACGCCGGCGATCACGGCAACCAAAGAACGATGCTTCATGAAGCCCCCTTCCCTTCACCCCTGAGTGGAACGTGGGAGGTTGATAACACTTCCCTCGTCCTTTGGCCAATCACCCGGTCGGGCCGGCCCCCTCACCCCGCATACGTTGGGAAGGGCCCTACGGGATGCGCCGCCTAGCGCGGGATCGATGCGCGGAACGCGGCCGCGAGCTCGAGCGAGCCACCGCGGTCGCCCTCGACCAGTTTCGCCATCAGGGCGCTCCCCACGATCACGCCGTCGGCGAACGTGCAGGCGTCGGCTGCCTGCCCGGGCGTGCCGATCCCCACGCCGACCAGCAGCGGGAGATCCGTGAGCGGACGCAGGGCCGTCACCAGCTCGCGGGCCGTGGTCGCCAGGGTGTCGCGTGCGCCCGTGACGCCGTAGGTCGCCACGCAGTACACGAACCCGCGCGCCCGCGCGGCGATCGTGGCGAGCCGGTCGCTTGCCGTGCCCGGCGCGGCGAGCAACACGGCGTCGATCCCCCGGGCGGCGGCCGCCTCGTCGAGCGAGGTGGCCTCGTCGACCGGCACGTCGGGCACGATGATCCCCGCGACCTTCGCCGCGGCGGCTTCGTCGAGGAACCGGTCGACGCCGCGCCGGTACACGGGGTTCACGTAGGTCATAACCGCGACGGGGATCGAGAGCGCGGCCTCGCCGATCGTGTCGAGGATGTCCGCGGGGCGGGCCCCTGCCTCCAGGGCCAGCCTCGACGCTTGCTGGATCACGCCGCCGTCCATCACGGGGTCGGAGAATGGGATGCCCACCTCGATCGCATCGGCGCCGGCCGCCTCGATCGCGCGGAGCAGCCCGGCGTCGACGCCGGGGAGCCCGCCCGTCACGTACGGCACGAACGCGCGACCGCCGGCATCCCGGCGGGCGCGCAGCGCGGTTTCGAGCTCACCCACGCACGCCGTCCTCGCCGAGCGCGGCCAGCGCGGTGTCGAGATCCTTGTCACCGCGACCGGACAGGCAGACCAGGATGCTCGCGCCCTCGGGCAGCGGACGCCCCAGGAGCCACCCGATCACGTGCGACGGCTCGAGCGCCGGGATGATCCCCTCCGTGCGCGCGAGCGCCTGGAACCCCTCGAGTGCCTGGGCGTCGGTCGCGCTCACGTACCGGGCGAGCCCTGCATCGTGCAGGTACGCGTGCTCGGGCCCGACGCCCGGGTAGTCGAGCCCGGCCGAGATCGAGTGCGTCTCCACGACCTGGCCGTCGGGATCTTGCAGCAGGTAGCTCAGCGCGCCGTGGAGCACACCCGGCTGCCCCTGCGTGATCGAGGCGCAGTGCTCACCCAGCTGCATCCCGCGGCCGCCCGCCTCGACGCCGATCAGCTCGACGCCCGGAGCGCCCACGAACGCCGTGAACATCCCTATCGCGTTCGAGCCGCCGCCGACGCACGCGAGCACGTAGGCCGGATCGCCGCCCATGCGCTCTGCGTACTGGGCCCGCGCCTCGTCGCCGATCACGCGTTGCAGGTCTCGCACGAGCTGCGGGAACGGGTGCGGCCCCACGACCGATCCGATGATGTAGTGGGTGTTCGTGACGGAGGCCGCCCAGTCGCGGAGCGCCTCGTTCACGGCTTCCTTCAGGGTGCGGTCGCCCGCCGTGACCGGGACGACCTCGGTGCCCAGGAGCTTCATCCGGGCGACGTTGGGCGCCTGTCGGCGGATGTCCTCCTCACCCATGTACACGACGCACGGCAGGCCGAGCAGGGCGCACGCGGTCGCACTCGCGACCCCGTGCTGGCCGGCGCCGGTCTCGGCGATGATCCGTTCCTTGCCGAGGCGCTTCGCGATCAGCGCCTGGCCGAGCGCGTTGTTGATCTTGTGCGCGCCCGTGTGTGCCAGGTCCTCCCGCTTGAGCCAGATGTCGTAGCCGAGCTGCTCGGAGAGCCGCGCGGCACGGGAGATCGGCGTGGGGCGCCCGACGAAGTCGCGCGAGAGCGCGCCCAACTCCTCCCGGAATCCGGGGTCATCGCGGAGCTCGGCCCACGCCGCCGCCAGTTCGTCGAGGGCGGGGATCAGGACCTCGGGGACGTAGCGGCCGCCATAGTCGCCGAACCTGCCGCGGGCGTCGGGCACCGCGGGGAGCGTACGGTCGGCCACCGTGCTCATGTCTCGGGCTCCTCTCCGATCAGCGTGCGGAGCGTGCGGCGAGGGTCGCCGGCGCGCATCAGGGTCTCGCCCACAAGGATGGCAGACGCGCCGGCGTCCACGGCCGAGACGACGTCGGCGCGCGTGCGGATCCCGCTCTCGAGCACCGCGATCCTGTCGGCCGGTACGCGCGCGAGCTGGCGCCGGGCGCGCTCGGGGTCCACCTCGAGCGTCTCGAGGTCGCGGGCGTTCACGCCGATCACCGGGGCGTCCGTCGCGAGTGCGCGATCGAGGTCGTCGTCGGCGTGGGTCTCCAGCAGCACGCCCATCCCGAAGGCGGCGGCGGCTTCGAGCATGGCACGCAGCTCGTCGTCATCGAGGCAGGCGGTGATCAGCAGGACGGCGTCCGCGCCGTGGGCGCGCGCCTCGAGGATCTGTGACGGATCGACCAGGAAGTCCTTGCGCAGCACCGGCAACTCGACGGCCGCTCGCACCGTCTCCAGGTCGCCGAGCGACCCCCCGAAGTGGCGAGGCTCGGTGAGAACCGACACGGCGGCCGCCCCGCCCACGGCGTAGGCGCGCGCCTGCGACACGGGGTCGGCGTCCGCCGCGATCGAGCCCGCGCTGGGCGAGACGCGCTTGACCTCCGCGATCACCGCGGTGCCGGCGCCGCGGAGCGCGGCGACGAAGTCCCTCGCAGGCGCGGCGGTCTCGACCCGACCCCGGAACGCGTCCTCGTCGAGCGGGGCCAACCGGAGGCCCTCGCGCACCTCGGTGACGACGTCGGTGAGGAAGCCCATGAGGCCGGGAGTCTACCGAGGGAACCGAGGCCCTCCGGGGCGCGAGTGGTCAGGCGTCGAACGCGGCGAGCGCCTCGGTGAGATCGAGCCCGCCCTCGAGCGCGGCGCGGCCCACGACCGCCCCGACCGCCCCGGCCTGCCGGAGGGCGCGAAGGTCGTCGAGCGATGCGATGCCCCCCGCCGCGATCACGGGCCGCCCGGCGCGGACGACGCGCTCGACCGTCGCCAGGTCCGGACCGCGCATCGCGCCGACGCGGGCCACGGCGGTCACCAGGAACCCTGCCGCGCTGGACGACACGAGCCAGCCGAGCGTCTCCGCGAGCGGGAGGTCCCCCTCGCCCCGTCCGCGGGGGCGGATGCGGCCGTCCTCGACCTCGATCCCCACGAGCGCGCGGGCACCCAGCGCCTCGATCGCCTCTCGTGCGGCCCTCTCGTCCAGGAGCGCACCGGAGCCGAGTACCACCAGGTCCGCGCCCGCGGCGAGCGCCTCGGATGCTTCGGGCAGCGTGCCGATCCCCCCCGACGCCTGCACCCGCAGGCCGAGCGCCGCGGCCTCCCGCACGACGTCGAGGTTCGCGAACGCCCCGCCGAACGCGAGGTCCAGATCCACGACGTGGACCCGGCGCACGCCGGCCTCGGCGTAGGCGCGCGCCGCGGCGAGGGGGTCGCCGCCGTACGCCTCGAGCGGGCGCGGACCGTCGGCGGTGTGGAGCGCCAACCGCCCGCCCGACACGTCGATCGCCGGGATGACCTCGAAGGACATGGGGCAACCATACCGATGCACCCGTCCGCTATGGCCGGCCGTCGGCATACTGGAGCGATGGAGCTGCCGGTCTTCGCGCTGCACACGGTGCTGTTCCCGGGGGAACGCATCGCGGTGCGCGTCTTCGAGGACCGCTACCTCGAGATGATGGAGGAGGTCCTGCCCGACGGGGCATTCGTGATCGTCGCGATCCGCGAAGGCCGAGAGGTCGGCGGCGAGTACGAGCCGTACCGGGTGGGCGTGACCGTCGCGATCGAGGACTACGCGTTCGACGGTGAGGATGGGACGTACCGCCTGCGCATCCTGGGGCGGGACCGGGTCGCGCTGATCGAGCGGACGCAGGCCGTGCCCTTCCCCCGGTGGCAGGTGGCCCCGCACCCCGACGAGGGCGGCGCGGGCACCGACGACGTCGAGGCGGCCACACGGGCGCTCGCCCGGTACCTCGAGGCGGTCGGCGACGGCACGCTGGAGCGCGCCGCGATCCCCCACGACCCGGTCGCCGCGAGCTACGCGATCGCGGGAGCGGTCCCCGGGCTGCTGTCGGCCCGCCAGGCGTTGCTGGAGGCCCTCGGCGCCGGCGAGCGACTCGCTGTCTCGCGCGCGATCCTCGCGCGCGAGACAGCGCTCGTCCGCGCGGTGGGCGCCAACGTGGGTGGCCCGAGCCTGGACGTGAACCCGAACTGACTCAGACGAGCTCGGGCTGGGCGTCGCGCTCGAGCCGGGCGGCCCCGCTCCCGAGGAGGGCCCGGAGCTCGTTCAGGAGGGCACCGGCCGGCTCCACCCGGTACGAGCCCACCTCCAGTGGCGTGACGCCGGCAGATGAGAGGAACCTCACGCGAACCGGCGAGCCGCCCGGGTGCGCCTCGAACACCTCCTTCAGCTTGGCGAGCACCGCGGGCGTGCATGCCGCGGCCTGCAGGTCCACGACGAGGTTCTCGGGGCCGAGCGAGTGGGTCATGCCCGGCCCGAGGTCGGGCTCGCGCACCTCGTTCGCCCGGATCTGCAGCTCGCGGCCGCGAAGGTCGATCCGGCCCTTGACCAGCACGATCCGGTCGGTCTCGATCAGGCCCGGCACCGCCTCGAACACCGAAGGGAACGCGATGACCTCGGTGCCGCCGGCGAGCCCTTCCAGGCGGAACTGTGCGTAGGGCTCTCCCCGCTTCGTGTACTTGCGGGCCACGGCGCCGATGATGCCGCCCACCGTGACGAGGTCGCCGTCGCCGAGCTGCTCGAGATCGCCCATCTCGTGCGTGGCCTGCGCGGCGAGCGACTCGCGGACCTCGAGAAGCGGGTGATCGGTCACGAACTGACCGAGCATCTCCTTCTCGAGCCGGAGCAGGTCGCGCTTGTCGAACTCCACGCCGTGGAGCACCGACTCGTCGACCTGGCCCGCGGCGTCGGGGTCGTCACCGCCGCCGAACAGCGAGAACTGCCCCGCTGCCTCCGCCTTGCGCTCGGCGAGGATCGGAGCCGACACGCGGTCTTGATTCTCTAGCATCCCGCGACGCGTGTAGCCGAGCGAGTCGAAGGCCCCCGCCTGGATCAGGGACTCGAGCACGCGCTTGGTGAGCACGCCGGGCTCGATCTTCCTGCAGAAGTCCGCATACGAAACGAAGGCGCCCTTCGCGCGGCGCGCCTCGATGATCTGCTGCACCGCGCCCTCGCCGACGTTGCGCACGGCGGCGAGCCCGTAGCGGATCGATGGCACGTCGCCCGCCGGCGCGAAGTCGAGCTCGGACTCGTTCACGTCGGGCGGGAGGACCTCGATCCCCATCCCACGGCAGGCGTACAGGTAGAAGGGCTTCGCGTCCTTGTCGTCCTTGACCGAGGTGAGCACCGCCGACATGTACTCGACCCGGTGGTGCGCCATAAGGTAGGCGGTCTGATAGGCGACGAGCCCGTACGCGCATGCGTGCGACGCGTTGAAACCGTAGTCGGCGAAGGGCACGATCATCTCGAACAGGTCGGCGGCGAGCTTGTGCGGGTATCCCTTCTCGACAGCGCCCGCGATGAACTTCTCCTTGAACGGCATCAGGACGGAGAGCTGCTTCTTGCCCATCGCCTTGCGGAGCGTGTCGGCCTCGCCCATCGAGAAGCCGGCGAGCGCCACGGCCACCTGCATGACCTGCTCCTGGTAGATCATCACGCCGTAGGTGTCCTTGAGGATGAACTCCAGATCGTCGTGCGGGTACGTGACCTTGCGGCGCCCATGCTTGCGCTCGGCGTACTCGGTGTGCAGCCCGCTGTTCAGCGGGCCGGGCCGGTACAGAGCGACGAGCGCCATCAGGTCCTCGAACCGGTCGGGTGCGAGCAGCTTGATCAGGCTCCGCATCCCCGCCGATTCCATCTGGAACACCCCGGTGGTCTCGGCGCGCTGGAGCATCGCGTACGTGTCGGGGTCATCGAGCGCCACGTGGTCGATGTCGAGCTCGACCCCGCGGCTCCGCAAGTGGCGCAGCGCGTCCTCGATCACCGAGAGGTTGCGCAGCCCGAGGAAGTCCATCTTGAGCAGGCCGAGTGCCTCGACGCCGTTCATGTCGAACTGCGTGACGATCTTCTTCGAGTCGTCGCGCGAGTCCTTCGAGAGCTTCAAGGGGAGGTAGTTCACGAGCGGTGCGTCGCCGATCACCACGCCCGCGGCGTGCACGGAGTCCTCGCGTCGCAGGCCCTCGAGCGCGCGGGCCGTCTCGACGATCTCCTTGGCCTCGGGCTCCTTGTCGTAGGCAGCGGCCAGGTCGGGCGAGAGCTTCAACGCGTCTTCGATCGGGTGGTCGCGGCCCATGATCGCGGGGGGATACATCTTGCAGAGCCGGTCCCCGACCACGGGCGGGAACCCGAGCACGCGCGCGGCGTCACGGATCCCCTGCTTGCCCTTGATCGTCTGGAACGTGACGATCTGCGCGACGTGGTCGGCGCCGTACTTCTCGGTGGCGTAGCGGATCACCTCGTCACGACGACGCTCGTCGAAGTCCATGTCGATGTCGGGCATCTGGATCCGCTCGGGGTTGAGGAACCGCTCGAACAACAGCCCGTAACGCAGCGGGTCGAGGTCGGTGATACGCAAGCAATAGGAGACCACCGACCCTGCCGCGGACCCGCGGCCTGGGCCCACGCGGATCCCCTGGTCGCGCGCGTGGCGGATCAGGTCCCACACGATCAGGAAGTAGCCGCCGAACCCCATCGATGTGATGACGTCGAGCTCGTGATCGATCCGATCGCGGATCTCGGTGGTGATCTCGTCGTAGCGCTCGCCGGCGCCGGCGTCGACGAGCTGCCGCAGGTACTCGTCTCGGTCGAGCCCGCCCGGGGTCTCGAACCGCGGGAGGTGATACCGCTGGTCTGCGGGCGCGCGGTCCCCGTAGACGAGGTCGAGCTCGACCCGCTCGGCGATACGCAGCGTGATGTCGCACGCGTCGGGACGCTCGCGGAAGAGATGGCGCATCTCCTCGGCGCTCTTCAGGTAGAACTCCTCGGAATCGAACTTCAGCCGCTTCGGGTCCGACTGGAGCTTCTTCTGCTGGATGCACAGGAGCACGTCGTGAGGCTTCGCGTCCTCCTTCAGCGTGTAATGGAGGTCGTTCGTGGCCACCACCGGGATGCCCATCTCGTCGCCGAGCTCGAACTGGCGACGCAGGATCGCGTGCTGGTCTGCGAGCCCGTGGTCCTGGACCTCGATGAAGTAGCGGTCGGGCCCGAAGATGTCTCGGTACTCGGCCGCCACCCGTCGCGCCCGGTCGTCCTGGCCCCCCAGGAGCGCCACGCCGATCTCGGACGACAGGCATCCGGACAGGCAGATCACGCCCTCCGCATACTCGGCCATCAACTGCTTGTCCATGCGGGGCCGGTGGTAGAAGCCCTCGAGGTGGGCGTAGGTCACGAGCTTCAACAGGTTCCGGTAGCCGGTCTCGTTCTCGGCCAGGAGGGTCAAGTGGTGATACTTCTCCTCGCGCTCGCCGGGGGTGCGGTCGAAACGCGACCCGGGGGCCACGTACGCCTCGACGCCGAGGATCGGCTTCACGCCGGCGGCCCGCCCCGCCTCGAAGAACTTCAGCGCGCCGAACATCGATCCGTGGTCGGTGACGGCGACCGCGGGCATCCCGAGGCGTTCGGCCTCGGTGAAGATCGTGGGCGCGCCCGGATTCGACTTCGGGGCGTCGATCCGCGCGGCGCCGTCGAGCAGGGAATACTCGGAGTGGACGTGGAGGTGGACGAAGTTCGGGTCGGTCATCGGCGTGGCTCGCGCCCCCTTCGAGGGAGGTTATCCACAGCGTCGCGGGCAACTGTGGAGAACTACATCGGTGTGATTCCCGCGGGCCCTGAACGTACGCCCGCCTCCGAGGAGCGTCAAGGTCGCAGGTCGCGCCGGGCGCGCGCCCGGCGTAACGCGGTCTCGAGGTCGTCGGGGAGGGGCTCCTCGAGCTCGATGAGCTCTCCTGTGATCGGGTGGTCGAAGACGATCCGCCAGGAGTGCAGGAACGGTCGCGCGAGCCCGAGCGCGGTGGCGTCGGCTCCCCCGCCACCGTACGCCCGGTCGCCGAGGATCGGGTGGCCGATCGCGCGCAGGTGCACCCGGATCTGGTGCGTGCGGCCCGTCCGCGGCGCCGCCTCGAGGAGGGCCGCACCGCCGAACCGCTCCCGGACCTCGAACACCGTCTCGGCCTCGCGTCCGTCGGTGTGGTCGACGATCACCTTGTCGAGCCGGCGACCGAGAGGGGCGTCGACCGCGAAGGCCTCGTGCGCGGGGTCGCCCCGGACCAGAGTGAGGTAGCGACGCTCGATCGCGTGGACCCTCAGCATCGCGGCGAGGGCTCCGTGCGCCTCGTCGGTGCAGGCGACCACCATCAGACCGCTCGTGCCGGCGTCCAGCCGATGGACGATCCCCGGGCGCAGCGGCTCGCCCCGCGTGGACAACGGGACCCCCATCCCGAGGAGGCGGTTCACGAGGGTCCCGACGCGCCGGTTCTCGGTGGGGTGCGTCACGAGCCCCGCGGGCTTCGCGATGACGAGCAGATGATCGTCGGCGTAGCGCACGGGCACGGCCGGCTCCTCGGGCACGAGCGCCTCGACGTCGGCGAGGTCGAGCTCGAGCCGCTCGCCACCCGCGAGCCGGAACGACTTGGGGCGCAACTCGCCGTCGACCGTGACCCGGCCCGCCACGATCGCCCGCTGGACGTCGGCGCGCGGTGCGCCGCTCAGCCGGGCTAGGACGGCATCGAGCCTTCCCGCCTCGCCGGTGAGGATCTCAATCGCCATCGACGGGCTCCTCGGCGCCGGCGTGCCCGGCGCGGAACGAGCACCACGCCAGCAGCAACGCGCCGACCACGATCGCCGCGTCGGCGACGTTGAACACGGGCCACACGTGGAGGTCGACGAAGTCGATCACCCGGCCCCTCAGGCCGGGGCCCCTCAGGCCGCGGTCGGTGAGGTTACCGAGGGCCCCGCCGAGCACCAGGCCGAGCGCCACCGCCACGAGCGGGTCCCGGTGACGGAACGCCGTGGCCACGATCACCGCCGAGACCGCGATCGTCGCGCCCGCGAACAGCCACGGGGCGCGCTCGCCCAGGCTGAACGCGCCGCCCGAGTTGGTGGTGAACCGCAGATCCAGTACCCCGGGGATCAGCACGATCGGCGAATCGACGAGCGAGCGCTCGGCCCAAAGCTTCGTGGCGCGGTCCAGCAGGAGGGCGAGCGCCGCGGTGCCGAACAGGATTGCCGCGCCTCGCCGGCGGACGCGGTCCACGGGACTACCGGCGCGGCTGCGCCTGGGCGTCCTTGATGCAGAGATCGACGTACGGGAGTGCCTTGATGCGTGCCTTCTCGATCGGCTTGCCGCAGCGGTCACAGATCCCGTAGCTTCCGGCCTCGATCCGCTTCAGCGCCCGCGCGATCTTCTGCAGCAGGTCACGGACGTTGTTCTCGATCGACAGGTCCTTCTCACGCTCGAAGGTCGCGGTGCCCGCATCGGCCGACTCGTCGTCGAGGCCCACATCGCCGACCATCTCGGATTGCGTGGTCGCGAACGTGTCTTCTTCGATGGTCGTGAGCTGGGTCTGCAGCTCGACTTCCTCCTCCTGCAGCCGGGTGCGGAGGTCGTCGAGCTCCTTCTTCGTGAGCTTGGTCTCGGCCATGGTCGGCGAAGGGTAGCAGATGGGCGCATCGAGAGCCCATCGCCGCAGGTCAGAGGGCCTGTAGGCGCCGTTCGAGCTCCCCCGGATCCACTCCCGCCACCGCGTACACCTTGATCCTGGATCGTGCCCCCGAACGGAGGCTGACGGCGGTCTTGGGCACGCCCAGTACCGCCGCCAGCGCCGCCGCGGCCTCGGCCGTGGCCTTGCCTGCCTCGGGGGCGGCGCGCACGCGCACGACGACACCTTCGGGGCCGTGTTCCACGACGGTCCGCCCCGATCGCGGGGTCACGCGCACGGTGATACTCGCCTCCATCGGGTGTAGCATCCCTCGAACAGGCGTCGACGGGAACGCGATCCTGGGGACCGTGGAGCCAGAGCGAGCCGGGGGCGGTGTGAGCCCGGCGCCGAGCCCCCCCGCGATCATCCTCCCCGAGCCGTTGCCCGAACCGGACGCGGACCTCCCGCGCTCCGCAGTAGGCGCAGCCGGGCCCCGCCCGTGATCGCGGGAGGCCGTCTCGGCGGCCGACGAGCGGCCAGGGTCGATCAGACCGGGCAAGCTGGGTGGTACCGCGGGGCCCACGCCTCGTCCCGGCACGATGGGGACGGGGCGTTCTGCATGAGCGGACGGGCGACAGGAGGTACCGAGATGACGCGGTTCGAACCGGTGGATCCGAAGGTGAGCTTCCCGGAGCTCGAGCGCGGGATCTTGGACTTCTGGAAGGACGCCGACGTCTTCCGGCGTTCGCTCGACCAGCGCCGCGACGCCCCCCTGTGGGTCTTCTACGAGGGACCCCCGACGGCGAACGGCAAGCCGGGCGTGCACCACGTCGAGCCGCGCACGTTCAAGGACGTCTACCCGCGCTTCAAGACGATGACCGGCCACCTCGTGCCGCGAAAGGGCGGCTGGGATTGCCACGGCCTGCCCGTCGAGCTCGAGATCGAGAAGGAGATCGGCACCACCGGCAAGCGCGACATCGAGTCCTTCGGGATCGCCGCGTTCAACGAACGCTGCCGCGAGTCGGTGAAACGCTACGTCGGCGAATTCGAACGGCTCACCGAGCGGATCGGCTACTGGGTCGACCTGGACGACGCCTACTGGACGATGAACACGGAGTACATCGAGTCGGTCTGGTGGTCGTTGAAGTCGCTCTTCGAACGAGGGCTGCTGCAGGAGGCCGACAAGGTGACCGCCTACTGCCCGCGGTGCGGCACCGCGCTCTCGGACGCCGAGGTCGCGCTCGGCTATCGCACGGTCGAGGATCCGAGCGTCTTCCTCCGGTTCCCGATCCTCGAGGCAGCCGATCCCGCGCTCGTCGGCGCCTCGCTCCTCGTGTGGACCACCACACCGTGGACCCTGCCGTCCAACACCGGCGTCGCGGTCGACGCCGGTGCCGCCTACGCGGTCGCTGAACGTGACGGCGAGCGGGTCATCGTCGCCGAGCCGCTGGCCGAGCGGGTGCTCGGAGACGGGTGGCGCATCACCGGGACTGTCACCGGTGAGGCGCTCGTCGGGATCCGCTACGAGCCTCCCTATCCCAACGTCGAGGGCGCACACCGCGTCATCGCCGCCGACTTCGTCTCGATGGACGATGGCACGGGCATCGTGCACATGGCACCGGCCTTCGGCGCCGAGGACCTCGCCGTGGGACGCGCGCAGGGCTGGCCCGTCCACAAGCCGGTGGGCGACGACGGGCGATTCACCGATCTCGCCCCGGCGTTCGTGCGTGGGCTCTTCGTGAAAGACGCCGACCCGAAGATCGTGGAGGATCTCCGCGAGCGCGGCGTGCTGCTCCGCTCGGGGACGTACGAGCACAGCTATCCCTTCTGCTGGCGGTGCGCGACGCCGCTCCTCTACTACGCGCGGACGTCGTGGTACCTGCGTACGACCCAGGTGAAGGACCGGCTCCTCGAGGTGAACGAGCAGGTCGGCTGGCATCCCGAACACATCAGGGAAGGCCGGTACGGCAACTGGCTCGAGAACAACGTCGACTGGGCCCTCTCGCGTGAGCGCTACTGGGGCACGCCGCTGCCGATCTGGCGCTGCGGGAACGGCCACCTCACGGCGATTGGGTCCCTGAAGGAGCTCGGCGAGCGCGCCGGGCGCGACGTCGCCGACGTCGACCCACACCGCCCTGCGATCGACGAGGTGACGTTCGACTGCCCCGAGTGCGGTGACGAGAGCCGGCGGGTCCCCGAGGTGATCGACACCTGGTACGACTCCGGCGCGATGCCCTTCGCCCAGTGGGGCTACCACCCCGACCTCGGGCGAGGGATCGGGGAATTCGAGCGGCACTTCCCGGCCGACTTCATCTCCGAGGCGATCGACCAGACACGCGGGTGGTTCTACACGCTGATGGCAGAGGGCGTGCTGCACTTCGACTCGACGGCGTACCGCAACGTCGTCTGCCTCGGGCACATCGTCGACATGGACGGCCGGAAGATGTCCAAGTCGCTGGGCAACGTGGTCGACCCCTGGGAGCTGCTGAACACCAACGGCGCCGACGCGTTGCGGTGGTTCTTCCTGACGAGCGGGTCACCGTGGTCGACCCGTCGGATGTCGAGCGTCGGCGTAGTGGACGAGGTCGTTCGTCAGTTCCTCCTCCCGCTGTGGAACGTCTACGTGTTCTTCGTGACGTACGCGAACGCCGAGGGCTTCGACCCGGGTGCCGAGGCCCCCGCCCCCGCGGAGCGGCCGCTGCTCGACCGGTGGATCCTCTCGCAGCTTCACGCCACGATGGCCGCGGCCCGTGACGGGCTCGAGTCCTACGACGCGACCGGCGCAGGGCGGGCGATCCAGGCGTTCGTGGGGGACCTGTCGAACTGGTACGTGCGGCGTTCCCGCCGCCGATTCTGGAACCCTGCCGGCGAGCGCGACGCCGACACCCGGGCCGCGTTCCACACGCTGTACGAGTGCCTGGTCGCCGTCGCGACCCTGCTCGCGCCGTTCACCCCGTTCGTCACGGAGGCGCTCTGGCGCAACCTCGCCGCGGGCCGCGCCGACGCCCCCGTCTCCGTGCACCTCGCGGATTACCCCGCATCCGACCCCGCCCTGCGCGACCCCTCTCTCGACGAGGCTATGGCCGCGGCGCGGTCGATCGTGGGACTCGGGCGCACGATCCGCGTCGAGACCAAGACGAAGGTACGCCAGCCCCTGTCGGCGGCGGTCGTGCACCACGCAGGCGACCAGGCGGCGCTCGCCGCGCTCCTGGACGTGGTCGCCGACGAGTTGAACGTCAAGGAGGTGCGCTTCGCCGAGTCCGCCGAAGAGTTCGGGCGGTGGCACGCGAAGCCGAACTTCAAGGTGCTCGGGCCGCGGCTCGGGCCCCGCGTGAAGGAGGTCGCGGGTCTCCTCGGCGAGGACGACGGCACGATGGCAGGCGCCCTGGCTCGGGGCGAGGCGGTCAGCGTGACGGTCGGTGGCGACGAGGTCGCGCTCACGACGGAGGACGTCGACCTGTCGCAGGAGGTCAAGGAGGGCTGGGGGGTTGCGAGCGAGGGCGGCGTCACGGTCGCGCTCGACCTCGAGCTCACCGAGGCGCTGCGGCGCGAGGGCGTCGCCCGCGAACTGGTCCGGCTCGTGCAGGACGCGCGCAAGGCGGCCGGGCTCGACGTGAGCGACCGGATCCAGCTCGGGATCGTGGCGGGTCACCCCGTCGCCGAGGCGCTCGCCACACACCGCGAGTACGTCGTGGGCGAGACGCTCGCCGTCGACCTGATCCTGGGAGAGGTCGAGGGGTTCCGTCAGGTCGCCGCGATCGATGGCGAGCCGGTGACGGTCAGCCTGCGGAAGGCGGGGTACGCGTCCCCCTCACCCGCCTGAACAGCCCGAGCCCCACCGAGACCAGCGCGCCGAACAGGGCGACCACGCCCGTGAACACGGCGGTCGCGTTCGCGCGGCCGAGGAGGCCGATCGCGACGGCGATCGCGCCCACGAGCAGGAGCGCGTACGAGGCCGCGTAGCAGAGGGCGACGTCGCGTCCGTACCGCCGCTCGGCGGTCAGTCCTCGCCCCAGAACAGCTCACGGAGCGAGCTGTCCCCCTCGGCGGGCTCGTCACCTTCGGCGCGGCCGACGGAGGCGGGCTCGGGCTCCTGGAGCATCACGGTCTCCTCGGGCTCCGGCGTCGAGGCCTTGGCGGGAGCCGTCGTCGCGGGAGCCGTCGAGGGCTTCGTGGGAGCGGGCTTCGCGTCGCTGGGCTTCGGTGCGGTGGCCGGGGTCGCAACCGACGCCGGAGGCACGCTCGACGCCTGGCGCGACGCCTTCGCCATGCCCTTGACCGACTCCGCATGGCCCTGCACCAGGCCCGCGAGATCCTGGAGGAACTCGCGCTCCTTGCCGAGGAACGCGTTCACCGCGGCACGGTCTGCAGCGGATCCCGATCCGACACCCGCGGCGGCCATCGTGACGGCCTGCCCCTTGGCGTCGGCCGTGATCCGCTCGGCCTCGTCCCGGGCTCGCTGGATGATCTCGTCGGCCTGGCGGTTCGTGTCGTCGAGGTCGGCGGTTCCGATACCCGGGGACGCTGGCGCGCCGGTGCGCAGTCGCTCGTTCTCACCGATCACCGCCGTCATCGCCTCGGTGAGCTGGTCGAGGAACTCGTCGACGTCGCGCATCTTGTAGCCCCGCGTCCCCACGCGGAATTCCTTCTGCTGGATGTCGAGCGGCGTCAACATCCGCGTCGAGGTCGACGGGGCGGGCGCCGAGACTTGCGCCTCATCGTCCATCTGGGTCTCCTTCTTCTTCACGGTTCCCTCCCGATCAGCAGAGCGCGCTCCGTAGCACGAAGATGATGATGAAGGCCACCAGTACCGACAGATCCACCATCCCGGCTGGTGGAACGATACGCCGAAGGAGCCGGAGCGGTGGCTCGGTGACGTCGATCAGCAGGTCGAACCCAGAGCGCACGGGCCCGGTGGCAGGCGGGCGTACGCCGGCCAGCTCGAGCCAGCTGAGGACCACACGGATCAGCAGCAGGATCGAGTAGACGGTCAGCGCGATGCAGACCAGGTTCGTGACGGGGTTCGAGGCGGCAACCATCGCGGGAGAGGCTAGCAGTCACGGCACGCGCTCCCATCCGGCGCCGTGCGAGGCGGTACCGGGGCAGATCAGAACTGGTTGTAGAACGCGCCTCCGGCGATCCGCTCGCGGTCCTCCGCCGACACCTCGACGTCGGCAGGGGTGAGCAGGTACACGCGGTTGGCGACGAGCTCGATCTTGCCGTCGAGCCCGTACACGAGCCCGCTCGCGAAGTCGACGAGCCGCCGGGCGATCGAATCCTCGGTCGACTGCAGGTTCATGATGACCGCGGTGCCTTCCTTGAACCGGTCGGCTACCTCGCGCGCCTCGTTGAAGCGCTTGGGCTCGGACTTGTAGATCGCGCCGGTGGGTGCGGCCGCGGATCGGGGTGAGGACATCGTGCGCACGACGCCCTCGGCGTCGGCCGGAACCTCCCGGACGGCCTGGGGGCGCATGCGTCGCACCGGGGCCGGCTCGGCCTCGGGCATCTCCTCGACGAACTCCTCATCGTCCTCGACGAGTCCGAGGTAGTTCAGTGTCTTCTTCCACACGCCGGCCATCACTTCCTCCCTGCGTCACGCTGTTCTGGGCCCGAACAACGCGGTCCCGATGCGCACCATCGTAGCGCCTTCCTCGACGGCGACCGCGTAATCCAACGACATCCCCATCGATAATTCCACTACCTGCGGGTGCGTTTCGGCGAGCCGGTCACGCAGGTCGCGGAGCCGGATGAACCACGGGCGCGCATCCTCCGCACGCTCGGGGATCGGCGGGAGCGTCATCAATCCTCGCAGCCTCACGCCCTCGAGGCCCGCCACGAAGCCGGCGAACTCGGCGGCCTGCTCGGGCCGAACCCCGGTGCGCCCCCCGGTCAGGTCGACCTCGATCAGGGCATCCACCACTCGGCCCGCGTCGTGCGCTCGGCGGGCGAGGCGGGCCGTGGCCTTCTCCCCCGCCAGGGTCTCGACCACGTCGGCGAGCGCGGCGACGTGGTGAGCCGAGCTCGCCTGCAGTGTGCCGATGAAATGCCAACGAACGCCGACGACCTCCTCGTGCATCTCCCTGAGCTCCTGCACGTAGTTGTGGCCGACCGCGGTCACGCCCGCCTCCACCGCACATGCCACGACCTCGGAGGGGACGGTCTTCGCCGCGGCCACGAGGGTCACCTCCGCGGGGTCGCGGCCCGACCGCGCGCAAGCCCCCCCGATCGTCTCCCGGATCGTCGCGAGGTTGGCGATGACCTCGTCGCGTGTGCCGTGCATGCCGAGAGCGTATCGGGCGCCGGACGTGCGAAGGGGCGGGGAGCTCGGCCAAGAGGCGGGGGAAGGTCGCCTCCTCGCTCGATCTCCCCGCCCCCGGGTCGCGTGTGCGCGGGGCCGCGCGGGAGCAGCGGATGGATCGCTAGCTCTTGAGGAAGTCCGGGATGTCGAGATCCTCCTCTGCGTCGAAGGAGACCCTCTTGGGCTCCGGCTCGCCGCTGGTGAAGATGTCGTCACTGTCGTCCGCCTCGGCAAGGATCGAGGGAAGCGGCTCTCGACCGCTCTCGCCTCGAACCGGCTCCTCGAGGAGCCGAGAGAGACGGGACTCGAACTGGTTGGAGCTCTGCGCCGAGGGTGTGACCTTGTCGAAGCCCGCTGCCACGACGGTGACTCGGACCTCCTCGCCGAGCGCGTCGTCGACCACGGCGCCGAAGATGATGTTGGCGTCGGGGTGCGCCACCCGCGTGATCGCGTCGGCAGCCTGGTTCACCTCGTGCAGCGTGAGGTCGGTCGGTCCGGCGATCGAGAGCAGGACGCCCTTCGCGCCGTCGATCGACGACTCGAGTAGCGGCGAGCTGATCGCGGCCTTCGCCGCCTCCGACGCGCGATCGGCACCCGAGCCGAGGCCGATGCCCATGAGCGCCGAGCCCGCGCCCGACATGACCGACTTCACGTCGGCGAAGTCCAGGTTGATCAGCCCGGGAGTCGTGATCAGCGATGTGATGCCGTCGACGCCCTGGAACAGCACCTGGTCGGCCATGCGGAATGCCTCGATCATCGGCATGCTGGGGTCGGCCACCTGGAGCAGTCGGTCGTTCGGCACCACGATCAGGGTGTCGACGGCCTTCTTCAGCTCGGTGATGCCGAGGTCGGCCTGGGTCGCGCGCTTGCGGCCCTCGAACCCGAACGGCCTGGTCACCACGCCGATCGTGAGGGCGCCGAGGTTGCGGGCGATCTCGGCGACGACGGGGGCGCCGCCGGTACCGGTGCCGCCGCCCTCGCCTGCGGTGATGAACACCATGTCGGCGCCCTTCAAGATCTCTTCGATCTCGTCGCCATGCTCGGAGGAGGCCGTTCGGCCGACCTCCGGGTCCGACCCTGCGCCGAGGCCTCGTGTGGTCTCGCGGCCGATGTCCATCTTCACCTCGGCGTCGGACATGAGGAGGGTCTGCGCGTCGGTGTTGACGGCGATGAACTCGACGCCCCGGAGGCCTGCCTCGATCATCCGGTTCACCGCGTTCACACCACCGCCCCCGATGCCGACCACCTTGATCACGGCGAGGTAGTTCTGGGGAGCATCCATCTCTCTCGTTGACCTCCGACGATCGGGCCCCGGCCCGATCCAGCTGGGGAAACGCTGTTCCTCGTGCTCAACCCTAACCGTCAAGTAGATTGTGATTGTTATATCTACCTAACGTAGAGATAGGCAACGTACTAGGAAACCGCAGGTGCGTCAAGCGTCTGCCTCCACCCAACCATACGCCGAAATGAGAGTTCCGCGCAGACCAGATCAGGGCAGTGGCGAGACCGTCGCGCCTCCGCCGAGTCGTGCCGTGGGGGCGCCCGGCGTGCGGACGTCGACCGAGGCGATGAGTGGGCCCTCCCGCTCGGCCCACAGCAACACGGCGCGGAGCGCCTGCCCCTTTGCCGCCAGCGCGCTGTCATCTCCGTATGACACGAGCACACCTCCGGCGAGGATCAGCTCGACCGAGCCGTCCCCTCCCACCGCGACGGTCTCGACCTGGGCGACGATCGATCCTGGGAGCGACCCCGCAACGGCCGCGCCGAGCATGCGCTGTGCCTCGCTCGGGACCGTCGCCCCGTCGGACGCCTGCACGAACGGGAGCCCGACCGGTCCTCGCGCGCCCGCCAAGATCGTCCCGTCCTCCGCCACCAGCGACCGGGCGCCCGACACATCGGTGACCGCGATCGCGGCGGGCGTCCGCTCGCGGACGACGATCCTCACGGCGGACGGGAGCTCGGTCGTGATCTCGGCGTCGGCAACCCACACGTTTCGCTCGAGCCTGCGCTCGGCCAGCTCGGTATCGAGCCGGAACACGTTCACCCCTGATCGGATCCTCGCGATCCGTTGGACCTGCGCGACGGTGAGGTGGTCGACGCCCTCGACCCGCACGGTGTGGGCGGCGAACAGTGGCGAGTAGGTCAAGGCGAACCCGAGCATGGCGAGCGCCGCAGCGGCCACCGTCACGATCGCCCACGTCTTGAGACGGCCGTGCGTCGGCTCGGGCGTCCGTAGGTCCGCCAACACCGTGCCGGCATCCACGCCCTCGACCTCAGGGGTGCCCGCGGCGACGTGCGCCGTCTCACGCTGAACCTCGACCACCGGAAGTGGAACGTCATCGTTCGGCTGCGGGTTCTGGTCGGCCTGTCCCTCACCTTCGGGTTCGGCGTCGGGGGGCTCACGGTAGACCGTCGATGCGACGGTCTCGGTCTCGACCTCACGTTCCCCACGAGGTATGGGGTCGGGCTGCTGCCCGATGGTAGGTCCACCCGGTCGCGGTCCGAACCCCGGGCCTATGGGCTCATCCGGCATGGAAGGCTCCCACCAGGTGCACCTCGGGCTCGAGACGCACCCCAGCGTCGTCCTCGACCGCGACCTGGACGGCGCGGATCAGCGAGAGGACATCGGCGGCGCGGGCTCCCGGGTCGGCCACGATGAAATTCGCGTGCTTCATCGAGACCTGCGCCCCTCCCACACGGTGACCCTTCAACCCGGCGGCCTCGATCAGGCGGGCGGCGTGGTCGTCCTGCGGGTTCTTGAACACGCTGCCGCAGTTCGGCTCGGCCAAGGGCTGCGTGCGCCGACGCCAGTCCCGGGCGGCATCCATCTCCGCGCGGATCGCCGAGGGCTCCCCCGGCTCGAGGGCGACGGTCACGCCCGTCACGACCGCGTCAGCGGGAAGGGCCGAACGCCGGTATGCGAACCCGGCG
>Ga0315273_10001396_pt1 | contig 27399 bp, 23 predicted proteins | sample YL17G02_0_MG_FD_205753 | JGI IMG/M metagenome (GOLD analysis project Ga0315273, IMG submission 205753) | Sediment microbial communities from Yellowstone Lake, YNP, Wyoming, USA - YL17G02_0 | ecosystem: Environmental > Aquatic > Freshwater > Lake > Sediment | place: USA: Wyoming | collected... | reverse complement strand
TCTTCGAGGGCATGGGATACCAAGATCTCCAGCCGCCCCAGGAGGTAGCGATTTACGCGGCCGCCGAGAACCTCCGGATCGCGCTCGCGCGCGGAGGCAAGCTAGACTGAGACTCCATGAGAACGCTTACCGCACGCCTTTTCACGGACATCGATGAGGCTTGAGCCCTCCGCCGTACGGGTGCCGCGCCTCGGCCGTGCCAAGACGGATTGATGGCCGCGGTGCGAATCATCTCGCTCGTCCCGAGTTGGACCGAGACCCTGTTCGCGATCGGTGCAGGCGACCGCGTCGTCGGCTGCACGCGATTCTGCGAGCAGCCGCGCGAGCGCGTCCAGGGATTACCGAAGGTCGGTGGAACCAAGGACGTGGACGTCGGCGCGGTGCTCGCGCTGCGGCCGGACCTCGTGATCGCAAACCAGGAAGAGAATACGCGCCACGCGGTCGAGGCACTGCGAGCGCGCGGCGTGAACGTCCTCCTGACCTTCGCGCACGGCGTGCGCGACGCGATCGCGGAACTACGCGCAATCGGCGAGGCAGCTGCGGCGGCGGAGGCCGCGGACGCGTGCGCGAGTCAAATCGAGCAGGCCGTCTCGAAAATCGAGGCCCGCGTGACGGGCCAGCCGTCCGTCCCGGTGGCCGTGCTCGTCTGGCGCGACCCGTGGATGGTGGCCGGGGCGGCGACGTACATCGACGACCTCGTGCGCCTGTGCGGCGGTGACAACGTCTTCGGCGCGCGCCGCCGCCGTTACCCCCTTGCCGCCGACTTAGGGCGAGCCGCCGAGCGACCCGCCGGCGATCGCGACACGCGCTACCCGCGGATCACGATCGAAGAGGTCACGCGCAGCGAGCCCCATGTCGTCCTTCTCCCCGACGAGCCCTACGCCTTCACCGACCATGACGCACAGGATCTCCGCGCCGCCCTTCCGCGCGCCCGCATCGTGCTCTGCTCCGGCAAGGACCTCTGCTGGTACGGGGTGCGCATGGCTGAAGCGATCCCGCGGGTCGCCGGGCTGCTCGCCGCGCGCTGAGGGGCTGCCGGCGCGCCGGTGTCACGCTTGCCGGTGCTTCGCCGCGCATACACAATGCTGGGGATGGTGTCGGCGATCGCCGAGAGGAAGAACCGATGAGACGCTGGGCGCTTCTGGTCGGAGGCAAGGGGACCGGCAAGTCCTTGCTAGCCGGCCGCCTCGCCCGAGCGCTTGCGTGCCGCGGCGTCTCCGTGTGCGGGATCATTCAGGAGGAGATCGAGGAGGAGCGCGTGCCCGTCGGCTACCATGTCCGGCGGATCGGCACGGACGAACGGATGCTCCTCGCCCGTCGCGGCGCGAACCCCCGCGAGCCGAGCGAGGAGGCATTCTGCTCGTTCGTGTTCGACAGGCGGGCCTTCGCGGTCGCTCGCGGCTGGATCGAGGAGGACACGGCGACCGCGGCGGCACTGATCGTCGACGAGGTGAGCAAGCTCGAAGCGGCGGGCGGCGGTCACCACGACGCCATCCTTCACGCCCTCGCCGGACCGCCGCTCGTCGTTCTTTCAGTGCGCGCCGAGGAGCTCTTCGCGATCATGGAGCGCTTCGGTCTCGACGAGCCGATGGCAATGCTCGATACCGCGGACGCGCAAGGGTTCGCGTCGTTTGTAGATTCGATCGCGACTGCCGCAAGCGCCGCACCTTAGAACGCTTGGCGAGGCCACGACTTCGCGCCGCTCGAGGGATCGGCCCGGTTCGCCGAGTCATCTTTCATCGGAGGTCCGGGAGACTCGCAAAGCACCTGCTTGGCGCAGAGCCCGCGGCCGACGGGTCGAGGACTCGACGACCCGAATCCGCATGCCGCGCACGCACGGGCGACTTTCGCACTGCTGCGGGCTGCCCGTGACGCAATCGGCTAGCTTCGCCACGGGTGAAGTATTCTCGAGGCGGCGTTGCGCGCCGCCCAGCTTGACTGGCGCCTTATGCGCGCCGTAAAGCGGGGCGTCTAAATCGTAAACCGGCGCCGGCGGCTGGAAAGCCAAGGAGGGGGTGTCTGCCGGCGTCCCATCGACCGTCATGTAGCTTTCGGCAGCTCGTAGCGGGTATCCTCCCAACTCGTGCCAGGCGGCGGTATCGTACGTCGCCCGAACTGAGGAGTCCTAGCGTGGACCTATCGCTTTCAGTCGAACAGGAGATGTTCCGGAAGACGGCCCGGGATTTCGTGGACGGGGCGGTCATCCCGCACGTACGAGACTGGGATCGCAGCGAGACCATGGATCGCGGCATCGTGAAGAAGCTCGCCGAGGTCGGCTTCCTCGGCCTCACGGTGCCCGAGGAGTACGGCGGCACGCCATGCGACTACCTGTCCTACTGCCTCGTGATGGAGGAACTAGGCTGGGGAGACTCGTCGGTCCGTGGCGTCGTTTCGGTCAGCCTCGGCCTCTGCGGCAAGCCTATCCTGAGCTACGGGACGGAGGAGCAGAAGCGGCGGTGGCTGACAGGCATCTGCGCCGGGAAACGGATCGGCTGCTTCGGTCTCACCGAGCCCGGCACCGGTTCCGATGCCAGCAGCCTCAAGACCAAAGCGGTCCGGGACGGCGACCACTGGATTCTCAACGGCTCCAAGATCTTCATCACGAACGGCACCTGGGCCGACGTCGCTCTGATCTTCGCCCGCTCCGGCGGGCCAGGCCCGCGCGGGATCACCTGCTTCGCCGTCGACACGACGAGTCCCGGCTTCGTGGCTACCGAGATCAAGGGCAAGCTCGGTCTGCGTGCGCAGGCTACCGCGGAGCTGTCACTCACCGACGTGCGGGTGCCCGACTCCGACCGGCTGGGTGACGAGGGTAAGGGGTTCGAGATCGCCATGAACACGCTTCACAAGGGACGGTTGAGCGTGGGCGCTGGGTGCGTCGGCATCGCCCGGGCCGCCCTCGACGCGAGCATCCGCTACGCCAAGGAGCGTGAGCAGTTCGGCAAGCCCATCGGCAGCTTCCAACTGGTGCAGGAGATGCTGGCCGACATGGCGGTGGAAACCGACGCCGCCCGCCTTCTCGTCTGGCGGGTGGCCGACCTCATCGACCGCCATCTGCCGTTCGAGACGGAAGCGTCGATGGCGAAGTACTACGCGAGCGAGGTTGCGGTCAGGGCCGCCAACCTCGCCATCCAGGTGCACGGCGGCTACGGCTACATCGACGAGTACCCGGTCTCGAAGTACCTGCGCGACGCGCGCGTGATGACCCTCTACGAGGGCACCAGCCAGATCCAGAAGTTGCTCATCGGCCGGAAGCTCACCGGCATCAACGCGTTCTCGGGATGAGCCATGACACGCAGTGCTTTGCCGACCGACGGCTGCCGCACTCTCGAGCGCCCGAGAGGGGCCCCGGCGAGATAGCCGGCCCACATCGTCCCGAATCGACGGTTTCATACGCTACATGATACCCGTCGTTCGTTTTGGCGATCCAAGGCGCAGCGCGTCGGGACTTGGCCGTGCGACAACTGGTGGAGGCGGCTGAAACTCAATAGACTCGTGTTTCGAGGGGAGGGCATCATGGCTGAAGAGAGGCAGTTCGGTTTCGGTACGATGGCGGTCCACGCGGGACAGCGGCCGGATCCGGTGACCGGGTCGCGTGCGGTGCCGATCTACCAGACCAGCGCCTACGTATTCGAGGACACCGACCAGGCGGCGAATCTTTTTGCGCTGCAGCGCTTCGGCAACATCTATTCGCGCATCATGAACCCGACGGTAGCGGTGTTCGAGGAGCGCATTGCTGCGCTCGAGAACGGTATCGGCGCGGTGGCGACCTCGTCGGGGCAGGCGGCGCAGCACATCGCGCTGGTCTCGCTCATGGACGCCGGCGACGAATTCATTTCCTCGACCACGCTCTACGGCGGCACGATCAATCAGTTCGACGTCACCTTCCGCAAGATCGGCATCAACCCGATTTTCGTGAACATCAGCGATCTCGATGCCATCCGGCGCGCGGTCACGCCGAAGACCAAGTGCATTTTTGCCGAAACGCTCGGCAACCCCAAGATCGACGTCCTCGACATCGAGGCGGTTGCCGCGATCGCCCACGAGAACGGAATCCCACTGCTGGTCGACAACACGTTCGCCAGCCCGTACTGCTGCCGGCCGATCGATTGGGGTGCGGACATCGTGCTGCATTCGGCCACCAAGTTCATCTGCGGCCACGGCACGACGATGGGCGGAGTGATCGTGGACGCGGGGCGCTTTCCGTGGAACAACGGCAAGTTCCCGGGGATGACCGAGCCATCCAAGGGCTATCACAACCTGCGGTTCTTCGAGTACTTCGGCGATTTCGGCTGGCTGATGAAAGCGCGCGCCGAAATGCTCAGGGACTACGGGCCCTGCCAGAGCCCCTTCAATGCCTTCCTCCTTCTGCAGGGCCTGGAGACGCTTCACGTGCGTATGGAGCGCCATGTGGCCAATGCGCGCCGGGTCGCCGAGTTTCTCAAGCAGCACCGCGCGGTGAGCTGGGTGAACTATCCCAGCCTACCCGACAGCCCGTACCAAGCGCTGTCCAAGAAGTATCTCGCGAAAGGACCCGGAGCGATCTTCACCTTCGGCATCAAGGGGGGCCGGGAGGCCGGCAAGAAGCTCATCGAAAACGTCCAGCTGTTCTCTCACCTGGCCAATGTGGGCGACTGCAAGAGCCTGATCATCCACCCGGCGACGACGACCCACCAGCAGCTCACCGACGAGGAGCTCGCCGCCTGCGGGATCGGTCCCGATATGATCCGGGTCTCGATCGGCATCGAGGATATCGACGATATCCTGTGGGACCTGGGTCAGGCGCTGGAAAAGTCGCAACAAGCCACGCCCGTCACCGAGACGCTGATCATGGCCGCCGGCGAGGAGCAAGAGCCGCACGGCCATAGCCTGCTCAGCAAGGCGTTCGGCGCCCCGTATCAGCGGTGAAACGCAACTACGAACACGACGGAGGTCCGATATGGCAGTAGGAGACCGCACCCATTTCGGCGGAACAGCCTATGACCGCCTGCGCATTCTGACCACCTGCCGCAACATTGCCATGGTCGGCTTGTCGTCCAGCCCGTACCAGCCGAGCTCGTTTGCCGGGATCTATCTTTCCGCGAATGGCTACAACATCATTCCGGTCAACCCCTCCCAGGCGGGCAAGACGATCCTTGGCCAGCGGGTTTACGGGCGGGTGGACGAGATCGACAAGCCTGTGGACATCGTCGACGTCTTCCGCCCGGCTGCGGAAGTCCCCGAGATCGCGCGCCAGGCGGTGAAGATCAAGGCGAAGGTGCTCTGGCTCCAGCTGGGCGTGATCAGTGAAGAAGGGGCCCGCATCGCGCGTGAAGCCGGGCTCGAAGTGATCATGGACCGCTGCTGCAAGATCGAGCACGCGCGATTCTTCGGCGGCCTTCGAGTCATCGGCCTGAGCACCGGCGTTCTGACCTCGAGACTGGCGCTGAAAATTCCGGTTTGAGCGGTCGGCGCCGGACTAGTGGCCGGGATCCAGCTACGCGGCGTAGTCCGACTTCCAGCGCTCGACCAGATCGGAGTTGTCGAGCTGCCAGGGATGGAAGTCACGGCGGTAGTATCGAAGGTACTGGCGCAAGCCTCGGCGCAGCAGCCCCGGATCGATCCAGAAATAGCGGAGCGACCGGCGCCGCGGGCGCAGCCTCCAAAGCATGCCGTCGTGATGCACGAGCCAGGATTGGTGGACCACGATCTGCGCTGCGAACCCGACGGTCGTGTAGACCATGACGAGGACGCGCCGGAGATAGCCGGCCAGGCCCGGCGCGATCGCCTGGTAGACGTCGTAAGCGACCGACTTGTGCTCGATCTCCTCGAGGGCGTGCCAGCGCCAGAGGCGGGCGAAGGCGGGGTGTGCATCACGGAGTATCCGCGGGTCGCGCAGCACACTGTCGGTGAACACGGCCGTGAAGTGCTCGAGCGCGCAGGTGAGCGCGAGCTGCCACCTGGATGGGAAGAGCCAAGCGATCTGGATTCCCAGCCGAACGCAGCTCTCGATCGCCTCGGCGGGATAGCCCTGCGCGGCGAGGATCTCGTTGTAACGACGGTGCTCGCGGCCATGGATTGCCTCCTGGCCGAGGAAACCGCGCACATCCTCGCGCAGCTTCGGGTCGGTGATACGGTCCTGAAAGTACCGGACTGTATCCATGAAAAACCGCTCGCCTTCGGGGAACATGAGCGAGAGGCCGTTGAAGAAATGCGTGATGTAAGGGTCGCCGCTGTGCCAGTAGCGCGGCAGGTCGGGAGCGAGGCCGAAGTCGGGGTTGCGTCCGTGAATACCGGGGGGCGCCGTCACTCTTCCTTCCATCGATCGAAATTACTCCCTCGAGTGCGGCAGTAATAGGGAGCCCCGGGAGCGGCAAGCGCAGGAAGAGCCGGGGCAGCAGACATAGTCCCGCCCCGACGCGCAGGTCGGCATCGCTTCATCCTCCTCGACACGATCGCGCGGCGCGGGGCTGCTTTTTTTCAGAACCGCAATAAGCGTACCGCCCGCACTGTCCGAGAGAACAACGTGGAAACGACACGCTGTGTGGCTCAAAAGGCTGGACCTGCAGCTAAACGAATCAGCGAAGCTGCGGATCGGCGAGAGCCGAGTCAAACCTCCCATACCTCCCAGCCCACGGGAAGCCGCACACCAAACGCGAGGAGCAGGTGTGGGCTGCCGAGTACGCGAAGCTGGTCGACGAGGGGAACAAGCTCTTCCACGACTCCACGCTCGGAAAGAATGGAATCTCGTGCGACATGTGTCATCCGAATGCCTCGAACACGCATCCCGAAGCCTACCCGAAGTTCCAGACGCAGCTGAAGAAGATGGCGCTGCTCCGAGACATGGTGAACTGGTGCATCGAGAATCCGCTCGAAGGGCAGAAGCTCTCAGACGACGACCCGAAGATGAAGTCGATCGAGGCATACATCCTGAACCAACGCAAAGGGGTTACGATCGATCCGGGAAAACACTGAGCGGAGCGCGCCAAGGTGCGAGTCTACTCGGCGGCCTCCTCCGGGGGCCGCGCTAGAAGCTTCAGCCACCCTCGGGCGCGATCGATACGCGATCGCCGTCGACGATCACGGGGACCGCGCGCTCGCCGCGGGTCAGCTTCAGAAGCTCCGGAATCACCTCGGGCCGCTCGGTCACGTTGATCTCGACGAAGGGGATCCGTTCGTCGGTGAATTCCTTCCGCTTGGCCGCGCAGTAGGGGCAGCCGGTCTTGGTATAGAGGGTGATCCCTCGGTCCATCGTGCCTCCTCTGATCGGGCGCCGCCTCGGTGTGGACGACCGCTCGGCCGGATCCCCGCTCAACTCTCGACTTCCCGACGCGCGTCGGCAAGACCTGCGAAGAACTCGCGTAGCTTCTCGCGACGCGGCTCGGGGACGTAGTCGATGTTCATGCGCCGCTCGTTCACTTCCCAGTATTTCTCGCGCGTCACGCGCAGCAGCTCGTCGCGGAGCGAGGCCACGAAGTCCCGGCCGAGGCCGGCAAAGCTTCGCGCGATCCGTTCCACGGGCTCTTCTTCGCCCTCCAGCAGGAAGTAGCTCGCAACCAGCGCCTGCGCCTTCTTCACACCAGGAAGCGGACTCGGCGCGTCGGCTTCGTACGCCACGAAGCGGTCGACAAGTTGCTCGCGGTTTGCCGCCCGCGCTCCCCACGCGTGCTCGACCAGCGCACCGAGATCGTGCGCGACGAGCTCGACCACGAACGGCATCTGCTGCTCGCGAGCGGCTCGGCCATAGTACTGGAAGTTGTCGGCGATCGCCGAGATCTCCTCCGCATGCTCGACGCAAAGCGCCTCGGCGAAGGTCCGGTACTGGTCGAAAAGGATGAAGAGCGAGCGCACGTCCCGCCGATTCAAGGCGAGACGAACGAAGGTGTTGAAGTAGTCGATGACCATGTCGCGCAGCGCGGGATCGTGCCGTGCCGCATCCTCCAGCCCGAGCTTGCGCGAAACCTTGGCGATCGTGCTCACCAGGTCATGCATGGACGGCACGGCGGCGGACATCACTTGGCGCAATTGAGAGAACACCTTCATCTCCACCCAGGTTCGGCTGGCAGCGAACTCGGCGACCGCCTGGGAGGAAAACCCGAGAAAGAGGTTTGCGTCCGTCTCGAACCAGCTCGGCGGCAGCGCGGGCTTGAAGCGCCAGAAGCTGCGGGCCACGCGATCGAGCGTCAGCACGCTTTCGATCGCGGTGCTGCGATCGGCTCGATCCACGGAGCGAATGGCCACGTTGGCGACGTGCTCGATCCCCTGGGCTACCCGTTCGCGGATCCCGGCCGCGTGTTGGGGATGGCGGGACGCTCTCGAGAACCCACCTACGATCTCCGACTCGAGCTTGCCGAGAAGCGTGTGCGGGTGGAGGAAGCGGAAGACGTAATAGAGGTAGGGGATCACCAGCGCGAAGCAGAGTACCGTGAGCGCGAGCAAGGCGTGGATCTCGAGCCTCGGCACGAACTCCTGCTTCAGCCCGTATCCGACCCAGACCGCCCCCAAGTTGGCGACAAGCACGATCGTGAGGACCGTGGCGTTCACCAGATCCTTCAGAAAAAACTCGAGGAACTTGACCGAATACATGTTGGCGGTCAGCGGCACCGCGATGGCGACCGTGGTAAAAACGACGGCGACGATCTGATTCGAGGACCGGTTGAGCAGACTGTCGAGATGCCGAGCTTCGTTGACGTCGAGCCGGGCAATCGCGGCGAGTGGAAAGCCCTGGGCCACGAGATCGGCGGCAAGCCCGGCCGCCATGATGGCGATCAAACCGGCCATCATCGCGATCGTTCCCCGCAGCAAGCCCAATACGTTTCGGTTCATCGTTCGACGCCGGCCGCTACCCCTTCAGCGCCTGCTTGAGCGCCTGGTGCACGCTCCTCATGATCTTGATTCGAGCGTGATTCTTGTCGTCCGCGGCGACGAGCACCCAGGGCGCCGGCTCGGTGCTGGTACGCTCTATCATGTCGCATGCAGCCGCGACGTACGCATCCCACTTGGCGCGGTTGCGCCAATCCTCCTCGGTGAGCTTGTATTGCTTGTATGGGGTCACCTCGCGGTTCTTGAACCGGCGCAGCTGCTCCGCGGGGCTGATCATCAACCAGAACTTGACGACGATGATTCCGAACTCCGCGAGCTGTTCTTCGAAGGCGTTGATCTCTCCGTAGGCGCGCTTCCAGTCTTGCGGGCGGCAAAAGCCCTCGATGCGTTCGACCAGCACGCGACCGTACCACGAGCGATCGTAGATCGTGATTCGGCCGAGACGGGGAAGGTTTCTCCAGAAGCGCCAGAGGTAAGGTCGGGCGCGCTCCTCGTCGGTCGGCGCGGCCACCGAATGGACCTGGTAATTGCGAGCGTCGACGGCGGAGAGCAACCGGCGGATCGCGCCGCCCTTCCCCGCCGCATCGGCCCCCTCGAACACGAGGAGCACCGACCGCCGCTGCTCGTAGAGGCGGCGTGAGAGCAGGTTGATGCGCCCCATGTACTTGACGAGATCGTGGCGGTAGTGCTCGTCGGACAGGCGCTGCGACAGGTCGAGTCGAGAGAGCACGTTGATCGGCTTCGGCTTCGGTCGGTCGGCAACAGGCTTCGATCGCCGCGTCGAGGGGATTTGCTCGAGACGCTCCTCGAGCGCTCGCAGGATCGTCTGCGTGACCGTCAAGCTCCGATAACGCGCATCGACGCCCTCGACGATCGTCCAGAGAGCCTCGCCGACGCTCGTACGGCGCAGCGCGTGCTCGGAGACCTGGCGGAACCAGTCGTACTTCTTGAAGAACTTCCAGTCCATCTTGGTGACGCGCCAACGCTGGCGCCGGTCGGCCTCGAGCTCTTTCAGGCGCTTGCGCTGCGCTTTCTTCGACAGGTGGAGCCAGAACTTGAGCAGCAGAACGTTCTCGGCGCTGAGCATCTGCTCGAATTCGACGATGCGGTCGAGCGCTTGGTCGAGCTTCGCGTCGTCCGTGCGGCGGAACACGCGGTCGATGATCGGCGCCGTGTACCACGAGCCGAAGAAGATGCCGATCCGTCCCTGCGGCGGCAGCACGCGCCAGAAGCGCCACATCGGCGGCCGTTCGTTCTCTTCATCGGTGGTATCCCACATCGCGTGCACCTCGGTGCCCCGAGCATCCATCCACTCGAGGAGGAGATTCACGGTCTCCGCCTTACCGGCTCCTTCCACTCCGCCGATCAGGATCACGACACCGAGCGGCGAAGTGGCCAGCCGTTTCTGCGCGGCTAGCAGAGCGGTTCGGACCTTCGGTGCGTCGCGCTCGAACGCGCGCTTGCTGATTCGGCTGCCGATCTCCGCGGTCTCGAACATAGAAGCGGGCGCCTCACCCCCGCGCCGTGGCGCGGCGAGCAAACTCAGGCCATCCTGTATTCGAGCGTCACCCGGTAGTCCACCGGCGGTCCCTCCGGGTGCCCGAGGGAGAAGCTGCCGCTTCCCTCGAGGGGAAACTCTTCGTGGTGAAGGTGGTGAAGCCGGCCGCTTCCCGGGCGCAGGTAGGTCCCGTTCGTGCTGTGATCGACAAGATAGAGCGCGCCCTTGCGGCGCACGACCTCTGCGTGTTCTCGCGACACCGCCTGGTCTTCGACTTGGAGGTCGTTCTCCTCGGTCCGACCGATCGTGAGGCGGTTCTTGTCGGCGGCGAGCTGGATCACCCGGTCGGCGATGGTCAGCGTCAGGCCGGCCTCTTCCCTCACTTCGGCGCGTGAAAGCAGTACCGTCGAATCGCGGAGCCTCCACTGCACCTCGTGCAGCTCAACCTCCTCCTGCTTGCCGCGCAGCGGGAACCGGCCGATCGGCCTCACCCGCCCGCGCTCCGCCGGCGGAAGCTCGTGCACGAGATCGGCGGTGACGTAGATCTGGTCTCGGCCGGCGATGCCCTGAACTCGCGAAGCCACGTTGACGGGATCGCCGAAGACGTCGCCGCTCGCGTCGAAGGTCGCCGGCCCGAAGTCCCCTCCGGAGTGAATGCGGATCCGATCCTCGGGGGCCCAGCCGGCGTTGGCTGCCTCCAGAGCGCCGTGCGCCCCGACCGCTGCCGCGACCAGCTCGGCGGCGCTCGAGAAGACGGCGAGCACACCATCGCCGAGCTTCTTCACCACGCGCCCGCGGTGGCGCTCGATCTCGGGCACGATGATTCCAAAGCACCGTTCGATCATGGCATGGCCCGCTGCTTCGCCGTGGCGCTCGAAATAGCCCGTGCTGCCGCAGACGTCGACGAAGAGAGCCGCTATGGTGCCAGGTTGCATCATTCGAGGGTCTCGATCACCGAGCGATCCCCGGCGTGCGATCCACGAGGCAGCAGGCTGGGGAAAAACTCGGTGTTGGACAAAATAACTTGAAGGACGGAGGCGTTCTAGTCCGTGAGCCTGATCCTCTTTGATGGCAAAAAAGCTCGCGCGCCGCGTGGCCGTGTTCCCGCAAGTTCTTAGTAGGCGCAGCGGGAGGTGAATGCACTCTCGGGACGTGGTAGTGAGCCGCAGGCTTTCCTCGGGAAGGAGAACATGCCTGCCAGCTGGGTAGCGCGGCGTGGCCCCGGGCTGATCGTTCTTTATGGAGTCCTGGTCGCTGCCGCGATCGGGATCGATGCAGTCCTGCATTCGCTCGGCATGGTCTGGGTCGGCCGCTGGCTCGGACCCGTGGGCACGGGATTGATCGTCGTATCGTTCGCCTACTCTTTGCGCAAAAGAGGGCTGCTGCGCGTTGGCTCGCCGCGCCACCTGCTGCGAGCTCACGAGGCGCTCGCGTGGACGGGCGCGCTCGCGCTGCTTGTCCATGCCGGAGTGCACTTCCATGCCTTGCTGCCCTGGCTCGCAATCGCGGCCATGCTCGTCGCGGTCGCCAGTGGGCTGATCGGCGAATTCCTGCTCTCCGGGGCGCGCAGCCGGCTGACCGCGCGGGAGCAGGAGCTACGCGGCTCCGGAATCGACGAAGGCGAGGTCGAGAACAGGCTCTACGCGGACGCGCTGGTCGTGCGTGCGATAGAAGCGTGGCGGGTCGTCCATCTGCCGATCGCCCTCAACTTCGCCGTGCTCGCGTTCCTCCACATCGTGACGATCCTCGTGTTCACGTAAACCGGTGCGTCCTTCGTGGGTCCTGATCGCCGCATTGTCCCTCGCCTACGGCGCTCTGGTGGCGTTTCTGCCGGAGACGACGGTCAGCCCTGGCGACCTCATCGAGGGGCACCGGGAATTCGCCGCGGACTGCTTCGCGTGCCACGCACCGTTCGGCGGCACGCCGGCCGCGCGGTGCGTGAAGTGCCATGCGCTCGAGACGATCGGAATTAGCACCACGCACGGCGCAGCACTCGCCCGGAAGGAAGGTCGACCTCGATTCCATCAGGCGCTGCTCGAGCCGAGCTGCGCGAGCTGTCACGCCGATCATCGCGGTCCGGACGCCGCGACCGCGCTCCTCGCCTTCTCGCACGAGCTGCTCGTTCCGGCGGCCCGATCGGCCTGCGCCGACTGCCACGCGAGTCGAAAGCCCGCCGACGAGCTGCATCGCCAAACCGCGCTTTCGTGTGGCAACTGTCACGGCACCCAAGCCTGGAAGCCGGCGAGCTTCGCCCACGACTCGCTCGCGGCGGAGCAACGCGCGCGCTGCGTTTCCTGTCACGCGAGGGTCCGGCCGACGGACTCGCTCCACGGCGCGGCGGGCGACGACTGCGCGAGCTGCCACGGCACCCAAGCCTGGAAGCCGGCGACCTTCGAGCACGAAAAATACTTCCGCTTCGACCGCAACCATCCGGCAAGCGAGTGCCGCACGTGTCACCCGCAGCAGCTCGACCGCTACACCTGCTATGGCTGCCACGAGCACACGCGGACCCAAATCGCCGCGGAGCATCGCGAAGAGGGCATCGTAGACTTCGAGGACTGCGTTCGGTGCCACCGCAGCGGGAGCGAGCACGAGGTGGAAGGTGGAGGGCATCGCGAGCGGCGCGAAGGCAGCAGCGGGAGCGAGCACGAGGCAGAACGTGGAGGGCATCGCGAGCGGCGCGAAGGCCGAGACGACGATGATTGACAGCTGCGGTTCCTGCGACTCCGCGAACGCGATGGAGTGATTTGCAGCTCGCGGTGCTGATCGCGTTCTTGGTCGTAACGGTCACTTCCGTGGCCGTCGCGACTTGGTGGAGCCGCCGCACGGAGCGGAGGCACGGGGAACGGCTTGAGCGAGCCATCGCCGCGGGCCTCGACGAACCCCCGTCGCTTCACCCCGTGATCGACCCGATGCGGTGTATCGGCACCGGGGCGTGCGTCGCCGCCTGCCCGGAGGGCGGCATCCTCGGCATCGTCGACGGACGCGCCGCGCTGCTCGAGCCGACGCGCTGCATCGGCCACGGGGCCTGCTACGCTGCCTGTCCCGTCGAAGCGATCCAGCTGGTCTTCGGAACTGCTCGCCGCGGTGTCGAGATCCCGCACCTGTCATCCGATTTTCAGACCAACGTGCCCGGCGTCTACGTCGCCGGCGAGCTCGGCGGCATGGGCCTGGTGCGGAACGCCATGACGCAGGGGATCGCCGCCGTGCGTTCCATCGCAGCGTCGCTGCCGCCGCGGCGGGCGGCGGACTCCCTGTTCGACGTCGCGATCGTAGGGGCCGGTCCAGCCGGCCTCGCGGCTTCCCTCGCCGCCGAGGAGGCAGGGCTGCGGTACGTGACAGTCGAGCAGGAAGCGATCGGCGGAACCGTCTACCACTATCCGCGCGAGAAGATGGTGAACACGCGGCCCGTCGAGATCCCGGGCTATGGCACCGTTCCCGCCCGCGAGATCCGCAAGGAAGAGCTGCTCGCGCTCTGGCAAGACGTAATTGCCCGCACGGGCATCAAGATTCGCTTGCGGGAGCAGGTCACCGAGATCACGGCCCGCGGCCCGGCATTCGAGATTCTGACGACCCGGGGTCGTTACGGCTCGCTTCGACTGATTCTCGCCATCGGGCGGCGAGGCTCCCCGCGCAAGCTCGGAGTGCCGGGGGAGGAGTCGCCGAACGTGGCATACTCGTTGGGCGACCGCGGTGGCATTCGCGGCCGGTCGGTGTTGGTCGTCGGAGGCGGCAACGGCGCCGTCGAGGCCGCGATCTCACTCGCCGCCTCCGAGCTCGACAATCGGGTCACCCTCTCCTATCGACGCGAGATCTTTGCGCGCGCCACGGAGGCGAACCGCGCACGGCTCGAGGAGCTCGAGCGGACGGGCCGGTTGAGCGTCCTCCGCCGCTCCGAGGTCACGGCGATCGAACCTGAGCACGTTGCACTGCGGATTGACGACCGCCCGCTGGCCGTTGCCGCCGACAAGGTGCTGGTGCTGATCGGCGGCGAGCTGCCGACGCAGTTTCTCCGCCAGCTCGGCGTGGCGATCGACGTGAAATTCGGCGCGCGTTGAACGTGTTCGCCGAGAGCCGGGAGCCTGCGATGCCCGCTGCCGGATCCGACATCAGGCGTACCGGCGAGGAGCCCGACAAGTCGGAGTTTCAGGCACCAAGGGAGCGCCGTTGCCGGCGTCTCGGCGCGCGTGTGGCCTCGACCGCAGGCCGGACTCAGCGCGCGCTCACCCGCACGCCGTCGGCGATCGCGTCGGTCGGGTACAGAATCACGGTCTCCCCCTCGGCGATGCCGCTCTCGATGAGCGCTTCCCGCGCGTTGCGGCGCGGCGAGGCGACGGCGCGCTTGTGCGCGCGGCCGTCCTCGACGACGAACGCGGCCCATCCCTCGCCTTCCCGGAACAGCGCGCTGGCGGGGGCCTTGAGACCACCCTCCGTGCGCGAGACCACGATCCGAGCGTCGACACGGAAGCCGTCGCCCAGCGTTCGCCACTCTGCGGCTGGCGACGCCAGGTCGATCACCACGTTCGTGCGCTGCTCCTCGACCCCGAGTGCCGAGAGCTTCGTGTAACCCGAGGGCTCGACGAGCCGGACGCGACCCTCGAGCGACCGGTCGCCTCCCCAGCGCTCGATCCGGACCGCTGCGCCGGGCGGGATTCGCACGGCATCCGGGGTGAGCACGTCGACCACGACCTCCAGGTCCTGCGGGTCCGCGAGCTCCAGGAGCGCCGTCCCCGCTGCGACTACGCTGGCGCTCTCCTCCACGACGCGGAAGACGCGCCCGGCGACGGGTGAGGTGACGGCGAATGGCTCGTCGCCCCCTTCCCGGACGCGCGCGAGGGCCGCCCGAGCGCTCTCGACGTCGTGCTCGGCGGTATGGGCGGCGTGCTGCGCCGCTGCGAGGTCCTTCTCGGCGATCCGGAGGCCCAAGCGGGCGCGGTCCAGCTCGTTCGCGGCCACGATCCCCTCGGCGGCGAGCTTGCTCGCGCGTTCGTGATCGACCCGGCTCTGCTCCCACGCGACGCGGGCTCGCTCGAGCGTGGCGCGTGCCTGCTCCAGCTTGGCTTCGGCTGCCCCCAGACGCTCGGTGAGCTCGTGCGTCGTCCGCGCGTCGAGGAGCGGCGACGCGATCGGCCGGATCACGGCGACGACGCCCTCCTCCTCGACACGGTCCCCCGCACGCAGCGTGATGCGCTCGAGCCGGCCGGCCAACGGCGACGACACCACGTACCGGTTGCGGACCCGGGTCCTGCCGTCCTCCTCGACGACCTCCTCGAAGGTGCCGCGCGCGACCCGCGCCGCGTCGATCGCGACCGGCTTCGGCAACAGCGCCCACACCGCCACCGCGACGACCGCCGCCGCAATCGCCGCGAGGAACCCTCGTCTCATCCACTCCGCCATCTATTCCTGCGTCTTGAGGACGCCGACCAGATCCAGCCGATCGATGTGCCGGCGGACGATCAGAGCGCTCGCCGCGCCGGCGGCGAGGACCACGATCGCGCTCCAGGCGTAAGTCGGGGGCTCCACGACCACGGGGATCCGGAACATCTCCGTCTCGTGGAGCCGCGCCAGTCCCCGGGCGGCTTGATAACCTAGCCACATGCCTCCGGGCAACGCCGCGAAGAGCTGGAACGCGATCTCCGCCAGCAGGATGCGCGACACCTCCGCCCGCGTGAACCCGAGCACGCGCAGGCTCGCCAGCTCCCGGGTGCGCTCCTGGAGGGCGATCCGCGCGGTGTTGTAGACCACCCCCACCGCGATGATGACCGCGAACGCCGTCAGGATCGTCGTGACGACGAGGATGAACTCGGCCGTGGTGTCCTCGAACGAGCGGAGCGCGGCGGCCTTCTCGGTCACGGTCGCGACCCGCCCGATCTCCTTCAGGCGGCGGTAGAGCTCTTCGATCTGGGGCGCGTCGACGGCGACGCCGGCGAGGTTTGCCCGCTCGTCCTCCCGCATCAGACGGGCGAGGGCGTGCGCGTCCATGTATGCCGACATGCCGATCATGTCGTTGACGAGCCCCGCGACGACGACGGGACGCTTCAGCCGCTCGCCTTCGCGGATCTCGGCGACGATCTCGTCCCCCGCCCGCACTCCCAGTCGCTCGCCGAGGCGCTGGGTCAGCAGCACGCCCTCCGGCGGCAGCGCGATCGGCTGGAGGTTCGCATCGAGCAGGCGGCGGAGTTCGGCGTCCGCCGGCAGACCCAGGATGGCCGTCCGGTACGTGCGGTGTCCGGCGCGAAGTTGCGCCGGGACCGCCCGGTAGCCCTCGGCCCGCCGGACGCCCGGCAACGCGGCCAGCTCCCGCAGGGCGCGCGGCGACACCGGGTCCACGAACGAGACCATCACGTCGCCGCGCTCGGCGAGCCGGAACTGCGCGTCGAGCATGAACCCCACCGCGTCGTGGGACCACCGGCTCAGCACCACGATCGCCGTCGCGCAGGCGATGCCCGCTGTGGCGAGCAGCGTCCGCATGGGACGACCCGAGAGGTTGCGCATCGCCATCCGCCGCCGCGGTCCGAGCCGGGTGCTCAAGTCGAGCCGCTCGAGCCGCGTCCGCCGATAGATCCTGGGCGCCGGCGGCCGCATCGCCTCGGCGGGCGCCAGCGCAGCGACGCTCCGCAGGGCGCCGACGGCGCCGATCACCGCGGCGAGGACGCTCACGGCGGCGGCGAGCAGCGGGACCCAGGCCGTCGGGCGGTAGACGAGCCGGGGCATGCGCACGAACGGCGTGTAGGCTTTCAGCGTGAGTCGGCCGAGGCCGGCTCCGGAGACGGTGCCGAGCGCGGCCCCCGCCAGGACGATGACGAGCACGAACTTGAGGTAGTGCGCGGCGATCGCCGCGTTGCCGTAACCGACGGCCTTGAGCGCCGCGATCTGCTGGCGCTGGGTCGCGACCAGCCGCCCGAGGACCACGTTCAGGAGGAACGCCGCGACACCCAGAAGAATCGGCGGGATGGTGGTCGCCGTGGTCTGGTTCTGGCGGATCTCGTCCTCGATGAAGCGGTGCGAGGGCTGCTCGGCTCGGGCGATCGCGCCGACGCCGCCGTACGGCTCCAGCAGCAGGTCGAGCGCGTCGATCACGGGGCGAGCGTCGGCCCCCGGCGCGAGCGCGAGCGCCACGCTGTTGAACGCGCCCGCCATGTCGAAGGCGGCTTCGAGGCCCTTGCGCGAGACCCACAGGACCGCGAAGCTCCGATCGTCCGGGATCGCAGCCCCCCCGCGGATGGCGAAGACGTACTCCGGCGAGAGTGCGACCCCCGCCACCCGCAGCTCCTGGAGTCGTCCGTTCATGACGGCGGAGAGCCGGTCGCCGACCCGGAGCCGATGGAAGGTCGCGAAGCCCTCGCTGACCAGCGCCTCCTCCGCGTGACCGGGCTCCACCAGCCGTCCGGACCGGAGGTGCAGCTCGTCGAGCTTCGGCTGCGCCCCCTCGGGGATCGAGACCATGCGCCCGACGGCCGGCGGCCCGCCGCCGCGCGCGTCGAGCGAGACGTCGAATACGAGCCGCGTCTCCACCTCGGCCACGCCCGGGATCGCACGGATCCGGGCGGCGAGCGTCTCGGGCGCGCGCTTCAGCACGGCGAACACGTCCGCGAAGCGGGAGGTCTCGTAGTATTCCCGCTGCGACGAGCGCAGCGACTCGTAGGTGGTGAGCGCCGACACGAAGGACGCGATGCCGCAGGCCACGACCAGCGCGATGGTGACGACCTGGCCCTTCATGCGCGACAGGTCGCGCAGGAGCTTGCGGTCGAGCGTTCTCACCAGCGCAGGTCCACCGGACGAGCCGGGGAGGCGTTGCGCTCCTCGGAGACGACGCGTCCGTCGGCCAGGCGGAGCACGCGCTGCGCCATGGCGGCGATGGCGGCGTTGTGCGTGATGAGGGCGGTCGTGGTCCCCAGCTCCGCGTTGACCCGCGCGATCACCTCCAGCACGAGCTTGCCGGTCTCGTAGTCGAGCGCACCGGTCGGCTCGTCGCAGAGGAGCACGTCGGGACGCTTCGCGACCGCGCGGGCCACGGCCACACGCTGCTGCTCACCGCCGGAGAGCTGCGCCGGGAAGTGGTGGAACCGCGTGTCCAGCCCGACGAGCCCGAGGGCTTCCTCGGGCGTCATCGGCCGCTCGGCGATCTCGGTGACGAGCGCCACGTTCTCGAGGGCGGTGAGCGACGGGATCAGGTTGTAGAACTGGAAGACGAAGCCCACGTGCTCGCGACGGTAGGATGTGAGAGCCCGCTCGTCGGCCCGCGTGAGGTCGTGGTCGCGGAAGAGTGCCGTACCGCCGGTCGCGAAGTCGAGGCCGCCCAAGATGTTGAGGAGCGTGCTCTTGCCGCTCCCGGAAGGGCCGAGGAGGACGATCAGCTCGCCGGCACGGATCTCCAGGTCCACCCCGCGCAAGGCATGCACCTCGACCTCGCCCATACGGTAGACTTTCGAGAGGCCCCGGGCGACGAACACCACCTCCTCGCCCCGATCCATGGCGGCGCAGCATAGCGCGCCGGGGACCACGCGCATACCGCCGACGACACCTTCGCACGGACGCTCATCACCTTCGATTCCGCGAGCGGAGAGATCGTCGATGCCGATACCGAGCCGGCGTCTGGAGGGTCGTGAGACGGCCGCAAACCGGAACGGATGCCGAGACGACCTTCAAGTCGGGGCGGGCTTTGCTGCAGCCCGAGGCTTGATTGCTGCGGCCCCGCTCTGCTACCGGAGCCCTTCGATGAACGTTCGATCATGTGCGTTCGCGCGGGGTGGCGAGAAGCGGCGTGCCCTCCGGGTCGGCGCCCGGACGGGGGAAAGGTGGGCTCCGTGAGCACGACACGAGCGGTCGATCCGGTGACCTTGGCGGTCGTCAACGGTACACTCAAGTCGGCGACGAGGGAGATGGGCATCACCCTCGACCGCACCAGCCGCTCGCCGGTCCTGAAGCTCGCGCGCGACTACTCGAACGCCGTCTTCGACGCCGTGCCGCAGCAGCTCATGCAGGGCGAAGACATCCCCGTACACCTGGGCGGGCTCATCGCCTCGACGCGCGGGGTTGCGGAGTACTTCGCGGGCGAGGTTTTCCCGGGCGACGTCATGTATCACAACAGCCCCGCGACCGGCGGCACGCACAAGCAGGACTGCGCCGCCCTGAAGCCGGTCTTCTGGGAGGACGAGCTCATCTTCTGGGTCGTGAGCAACGCCCACCTTTCCGACACGGGCGGGACGGTCGCCGGAGGCTACAATCCCCTCGCCGACGACATGTACGCGGAGGGCTTCCGCATCTCGCCGATCAAGCTCTGCGAGCGGGGGAAGGTCCGGCGCGACATCCTCGACATGCTCGTCGGCTCGGTGCGCACCACGCGCCACACGCGGGGGGACATCCGCGCCCAGCTCGGCGCCGTCGATCTCGCCGAGAAGCGCCTGCAGCGGCTGCTCGCCCGCTACGGCAAGGAGACCGTGAAGGCCGCGCTCGCCGAGATCCTCGACTCCGCCGAGCAGCGCATGCGCCGTGAGATCGCGTCCATGCCCGACGGCACGTACGCCGGCGTCTCCTGGGTCGAGGACGACGGCCACGGATCGGGGCCGAGCCGCATCGACTGCACGATCGAGATCCGCGGCGAGGAGATGTCGGTGCGGATGACGAGCCGCGAGCAGCTCCGCAGCTACTTCAACTGCTACTCCTCGGTCACGGCGAGCGCGATCCTGCTCGGCGTCCTCACCTACGTCGAGCCGAGCCTTCCTCACAATGCCGGTGCCTACCGGCCGATTCACATGGAGTTCGGGCCGAAGGGGACGATGCTGAACGCGGTCGAGCCGGCCGCCTGCAGCATGTCGACGACGACGCCGTTCGACTCCGTCGTCGAGGCGGTGCGCGACGCGATGAGCAAGGTGCGCCCGGAGCGCGCGGTCGCCGGCTCGTGCCACATGTGCCTCTCGATCTGGTCCGCGAACGATCCGCGGAGCGGCGAGATCTACGTCTTCTCCCCGGTGCCCGGGCTCATGGGTGGAGGCGGCGCGAGCTTCGGGCTCGATGGCTGGCACTGCCTCGGGACGGTGGCGACGAGCGGCGCCATGCTGACAGGAGACATCGAGCTGACCGAGCACGAGTACCCGCTGCACACGCGCTTCTACGAGCTCGAGCCCGACTCCGCGTGCCCTGGCCGGTGGCGCGGAGGGCTGGGCGGCCGCTATGCGATCGAGCCGGTCGGCCACGAGACCGTCATGTCGAGCATCGGCGAGGGTGTCGCGTTCACGCCGCCAAGCCTTCTCGGTGGCGGCTCGCCGCGCGATCGCGAGCGCGTCTACCGCCGCTACATCGTGCGGCGGAGCGGCGAACGCGAGGAGCTCGCCTCCCACTCCCTCGCCCGGCTCGCACCGGGAGAGGTCTACTACGCTTTTCCCCCCGGCGGAGGCGGCATCGGCGACCCGTTCGAGCGCGACGTCGAGGCGGTGCGCCGCGACGTGCTGCAGGGGTTCGTGTCGATCGCGCGGGCGGCCGAGGAGTACGGCGTCGTGATTGGCGCCGCGACGCTCGAGGTCGACGCCGGGGCCACGGCGATGCTCCGCGCCCGCAAGCACGACAGCCGTGCGGCGTGAAGGCGGCGTCGTGAGCGCCACACGCTACAAGCTCGGCATCGACGTCGGGGGCACGTTCACCGACTTCATCCTCGTCGACGCGGACGGGCGCATTGTCGAGGGAAAGGTCCCCTCGACGCCGCGCGAGCCGGCCAGGGGCATCGGCGACGGCCTCGCCGACCTCGCTGGCGCCGTCGGCGGCACGGTCGAGGATCTGCTCGGGCGCATCGATCTCGTCGTGCACGGCTCCACGGTCGCGCTGAACGCGCTGATCGAAGGGAAGGGGGCGAAGACCGGCCTGCTCTGCACGGAGGGCTTCCGCGACTCGATCGAGATCCGCCTCGCCTGGAAGGAGAAGCGCTACGACTGGAGCTATCCGCCCCCGCCCGTCCTGGTGCCGCGCGAGCGGCGCCTCCCGGTGCGCGAGCGCATCACCAAGGAAGGCGCGGTGCACACTCCGCTCGTCGAGGAAGACGTTCACCGGGCGATCGCCGAGTTCCGCCGACTCGGCGTCGAGTCGGTGGCCGTGTGCTTCCTCTGGTCGTTCCGCAACCCGGCGCACGAGCGGCGCGTCGGTGAGATCCTCGCCGAGCGCTTCCCCGATGTCTACGTGTCGCTCTCCGTGGACGTGCTTCCCGAGATCCGCGAGTTCGACCGTACGAGCACGACGGTGGTCAACGCCTACGTCGGGCCCATCATGAAGCGCTACGTCGAGGGCATCGAGTCCTACCTGCGGCGTCTCGGCTATGCCGGCCCCGTGCGCTACATGCAGTCGAACTCGGGGATCGCCTCAGGGCGCGAGGTCGTGCGCCGCGCCGTCTACGCGCTCGGCTCCGGGCCGGCTGCGGCGCCCGCCGCCGGCCTCTTCCACTCGCGGCAGTTCGGCGAGGAGAACATCCTCACCGTCGACATGGGCGGTACGAGCTGCGACGTGTGCCTGGTGCGGAACGGCAAACCCGACGTGGTGAAGGGGGTCGACGTCCACCGCTACCGCCTCGGGGTGCCGATGATCGACGTCAACGGCGTCGGTGCGGGCGGCGGCTCGATCGCGCAGGTGGACGCCGGAGGCATGCTCCAGGTGGGCCCGCAGAGCGCGGGGGCGAATCCGGGGCCAGCCTGCTATGGCCGGGGCGGCACCGAGGCGACGGTTACCGACGCGAACGTGGTGCTCGGCTACCTGGACGCCTCGCGGACCCTGGGTGGTCGGATCACGCTCCGCAAGGATCTCGCCGAGCGCGCGATCGGCGAGCGGGTGGCGAGCAAGCTCGGCATCGGCCTCGAGGAGGCGGCGCTCGCGGTCTTCAAGATCGTCAACAACAACATGGCGCGGACGATCAGCGAGGTGTCGGTCGAGCGCGGCTACGACCCGCGCGACTTCGCACTGTTCGTCGCGGGCGGCTGCGGCCCGATCCATGCCTGGCGGCTCGCCCAGGAGATCGGCGTCGATCGCGTGCTCGTCCCCAAGGTGGCGCCGAACTTCTGCGCCTTCGGCGAGGTGGTCGCCGACGTGCGCCACGACTACACGCGCACGCACCCCACGCGCCTCGACCAGGTCGATCCCGCCGCGCTCGCCGGCCTCTTCGCCGAGATGGAGGGGGAGGGCGCGGAGGCGCTCCGCGCCGAGGGGCTCGACCCGGCGCAGATGGAAGTCGTCCGCAAGTTCGAGATCCGCTACGTCGGCCAGATCTACGAATGCGCGGTGACCGTGCCGCGCTTCGAGTTGAGCCGCGAGCGCCTGGCGGAGGTGGCCGAGGCGTTCCACCGCGTGCACGAAGGGCTCTACGGGTACGCCGAGCGCGACAACCTCTGCGAGCTCATCAACGTGGGCGTGAGCGTCCACGGAGCACTGCCGACGATCCGCTTCGTCGCCGAGCCGGCGAACGGCATTCCCGTCGATGCGGCGCGGACCGGAACGCGACGGATCTTCCTCGAGGAGCGAGGCGGGTTCCTGGAAGTCCCGGTCTACGCGGGCGAGCGGCTGCGCTCGGGCCACAGCTTCGCCGGGCCGGCCGTGGTCGAGGAGCCGGGAACGACGATCGTGGTGTTCCCCGAGACCCGGCTGGAGCTCGACCGGCGAACCTACCGCCTGGCGCGGGCATGAGGCGGGAGCGAAATCCCGAGAGAAGAGAGGAGACGAGAATGCGGAAGGAGATCATCCGACTGGACGCCGAGTGGGACGGGAAGATGCACTTCTCGAATGGGGTCAAGGTCGGCGACACGATCTGGGTCGCCGGGCAGGGAGGACTCGGCAAGGACGGGAAGGTGGTCGCGCCGGGCGACATCGAGGCGCAGACGCGGCAGGCGCTGCAAAACCTGCAGGAGATCCTGACGAAGGCGGGCGCGACCCTCGCCGACGTCGTCAAGGTGACGACCTTCATCACCAACCGCGCGCCTGGAATGGTGGCGAAGTACGATCGCGTCCTCGGCGAGTTCTTCCCGACCCGCTGTCCGACGAGCACGCTCGTCGAGGTGAAGAGCCTCGTCCTTTCGGGGATGCTGGTCGAGATCGAGGCCGTGGCAGTGGTCGGAGCGGGCGCGTAGGGCCAGCGGTCGTAACCGGGGAGATCGAGAGCTCGCGTGCCGCCGGCGCGACACTCGCTCTTGAGTTGTAGCCGAGGAGCACTCGCAGGCAGACGTGCTCCTGGCACCGCATCGTCACCGGGAAGACCGCTCGACTACGAGAACAACGTCGTCTGGATCAGGAGACGCAAATGAAGGCTAGAGACCACGCGGTCCAGTGGCGCACGTACCCTCTCTAGAGGGTGGTCGACGTTTGCCTGACCTTGCTCCTCCGACAGCGGCGCGCCGCGCCAGGAGCCCCCGCTGCGGCACCGTGTAGACGGGCTCCTCGCGTACGCCCTCCCGCCGCAGAATCGCGTTGGCCGCGAGCAGCCCCGACGTCACCGCACCTTCCATCAACATGGCGGGCACGGGGAGCGCGACCCAGTCCCCGGCCAGCACGAGCCGTGCATCCTCGGTCTCGACCGCCGGCCGGCGCGCGTGCATGCCCGTGTGGAACGCCGTAAAATTACGATTGACCTGCAGGTGCTCGCCCAGGATCCGGCTGCCGCGCAGCGCCGGCAAGTGGCCCCACAGCTCGTCCTTCAAGGTACTCGCGATCTGCGACTCGGGGACGGCGTCGGGTACGGCGTAGCAGTGCAGCTCCAGCACGCTCCCTCCCGTGCGTGCTGCCCACGCCGCCGAGGTCTCCTCGACGCGGTGGTAGAACGTGATGGAATCGAGCAGCGTCTCCTTCGCGGTGATGACGAAGCCGGGAAGATCGGCGCCCGACGGCCGATCGATCCAGAGACGGAGCACGGCGTGGGGCTGCGAGGGCTCGAGCGCACCCAGCTTCGCCAGAGCGCGCGGGGCCAAGCGATGCAGATCGGGCGACGATTCGGCGATCGCCCGCGCGCCGACCACGTCGGGGGCGAGCACGAGATAGTCGAATGGCTCGCCCGAAACCTGGAAGCCGTCGTCGCCGGCGGCGATTGCGCCCACCTCCGTTCCGAGTCGAAGCGTCGCTCCGAGCGCGGCGAGCCGCGCACGGAGCGGCTCCAGCACCGTGCGCCCGTAAGTGTCCGCCGGGTAGTCGTAGAGGAGCCCGAGATCGTGCGAGAGATAGAAGAAGTGGAAGCTCTTGATCACCTCGGCCGCCGACATGCGATCGGGCGTGGCGAAGAAGGCGCGCGCGAACGTGTAGAACACGAGCCGCAACGCCGGGGGAAGGTCGGCCGCGTCGGCGAAGGCGTCGAACGAGACGTCGTCGTAGCGCTCGAAGGTCCGCTCGGGATCGTAGGCCAAGAGGGCCGCGAGCCGTGCCAGTCTCGGCCGCGTGAGGAGATCCCGCGGTCGCAGCATCGGCGTCTTCAGCATGGCCAGGATGTTGAGCACCGGGGTCGTGTCCAGATCCCGAAACCCGTACGAGGAACCACCGCGAACGAGAATGCGGTAGTCCTCGATCGGACGAAACGACGACGAGGCGCCGACCTCGTCCAGGAAGCGGCGCAGGTTGTAGTACTGCGGAAAGAATGCGTGGAATCCATGCTCGACCTCGACCGTCGTGCCGTCGGGCAGCCGATGCGGCCAAGCGCCGATCTTGCCGCCGAGATGCCCGGCTTTCTCGAACAGCTGGACGCCGAAGCCCCGCTCGCCCAGCACCGTGGCGGCCCTGAGCCCGGCGAGCCCGCCGCCCACCACGGCGACCCGGCGCGAGCGCCCGACTCGGGGCGCGCCTTCGGGTCGCACCACGTTCAGCTCCTGCCGGTAGTCACCCAACCGCCAGCGGATCATGCGCCGAAAGACCGTATCGCCGAGCCGCGTGCGCGGGGCGCCCATGCGATCTCGTAACTGCTCGAACAGCGTCACGTTCGCCACCACCAGCGCCAGCCCATAGATGAAGTCCTCGATCGGGATCGTGCCGATGCGGAAATCGAGCTGATAGCGAGCGTCGTACAGCACCAGCGGGCGCGCGGTGAGATAGCCGTTGAAGCTCGCCGTGAGCCCGACGACCATCACCACGAACACGCCGCAGCGCCGGTGCCGTAGTACCCGCCCGCCGCTCGACAGATCGCGAGCGACGGCGCACGCAAAGGCGCCGCAAGCGAAGCCCGTGTACTCGAGCCCGCGCATCCACGCCGCCCCGCCCGCGACCAGCAGACCCGTCGTCATGGCCCAGAGGGGCGCGGCCCGACGCGCCGCGACCGGGTCGTAGCCGCCGGTCAACATCTCCCACGTGTACGAGCAGGCCAGCGGAACGGTGAGGAAGAACGCCCACTCGCCCAGCGGCAGGCCGAGCAGACGAACAGACGTGTAGGCGTCGTTGAAGTTCCAGTGCCGTCCGGTGACGAGCACGTCCCACGCGAGAAACGGCACCGCTATCGTGACCGCCGCGACGAGCGCCGGCAGCCACCGGTGCCGAAAGGAGATCGGCGGGAAGCGTGCGGACACGAGCGGGCCCGCGAGCACCACCAGATTGAAGAGCAGGTACTCGTCCACCATGCTGCGCGCGCTCACCCGAGCGCCGCGCCGCCGGCGACGTCCTGCGTCATCCGCTCGAGGGCCGCCCGCGCGTCGCCCGCGCGCAAGGAGCGGAGCGCCGCGACCGCGCGCCCGGCCGCGAGACGGGCGGCGCCGCGCCCGCGTTCCACCACTCGCTCTCGCGCGAACAGCTCGCGCAGCATCTCGACGTCCGCGTCGGCCAGTGCCGGTCTGCCGAGGTACCCGCGCAGCGCCGCGGCGGCCGCGTCGTCGCGTTCGAGTACCAGGAGGAGGGGATAGGTCGGCCGGCAGGTGCTCACGTCGTGCATGCCGGAGGCGAGATCCTCGAGATCGTTGTTGATCTGATAGGCCAGGCCGAACTCGCTGGCCCATTCGCCGAGCGCGCCCTCGTCGGCCGCATGCGCGCCCGCCGCGATCGCGCCCAGCCGTGCCGCGATGCGCACGAGCGCGCCCGTCTTGGCGCGGGCGAGTACGAAATAGTCGGTGGTCCGGATCGCCGCATCGCGCAGATGCGCCCCGAGTGCCACGTCGAGCGCCTGGCCCAAGTGGGCGGCGAACAGCTCCTCCGCCAGCATGTCCAGCGCTCGCAGCCGCAGCTCGTCCGGCAGGACGCCACGGAGAACCTCGAGCGCCCGGAAGTATGCCGTGTTGGCCGCGTTGAGCGCCACCGGAATCCCGAAGACCGCGTGCGCCGGCGGCCCCCCCCGCCGTTCCGTGGCGCCGTCTTGGATGTCGTCGATGACGAGGCTGCCGGTGTGGAGCAGCTCGGCCACCTCGCAGATCGGCTGCGGGACCGGGGACGCCCCGCCGCTCACGAGGTACGCGAGGCGCGACACCGTGGGTCGCCACCGTCTGCCGCCGCGATCGATGAGACTCCAGATCGGTGCGTTCACCCGACTCGCGAGAACGTCGCACAGTATCCGATCGGCGTCCCTGCCGAGCACGGCGCGCACGGTGTCGAGGTCGAATCGTCTCGGCCAGACGACCTCGAACTCGTGCGAATCAGGAGCCCAACCGACGACGGGGTTCATGGTCTCGAGCTAGACAGTAGGTCGGGAGTTTCGGCGTGTCGAGCGAACGGCCGGTGACCTTGCGTCCCGCCGACCCGATGCTAGCTGTACGTGAGGATGCCGCAACAGCTCCAACCGGGCAGCAGGACGCCGGGAACCGGACGGCACGATCTCCGGTACTCGATCGCGACGCTCGCTGTCGGCACGGCGACGGGAATCGGCACGACTCTCCTCGTCCTGGCCGGCGTGATCCCGCTGGCCACCGGCCGGTTGACCGTCCCCCGGTTCGCGTTCGAAGTGTGGGCGTACGTCCTGCTCTTCGACGCGTACTTCTACGCGCTGCACCGCGTGCTGCACACCCCCGTCCTGTACCGCAGCGTCCACGCCGTCCATCATCGGTCGACCGCGCCCACGGTCTTGACCGCCCTCGCCTTCCATCCGCTCGAGGCGCTGCTCATCATCGGGTTTCTCCCGGCCGCGATGTGGCTCCTGCCGATCCACCTGGCGTCGCTCGCCATCGTGAGCGCCT
>Ga0315273_10001394_pt1 | contig 27423 bp, 24 predicted proteins | sample YL17G02_0_MG_FD_205753 | JGI IMG/M metagenome (GOLD analysis project Ga0315273, IMG submission 205753) | Sediment microbial communities from Yellowstone Lake, YNP, Wyoming, USA - YL17G02_0 | ecosystem: Environmental > Aquatic > Freshwater > Lake > Sediment | place: USA: Wyoming | collected... | reverse complement strand
GTATTCATGGCCTGCAACATATCCAGCGCCGCGTCATCGCGGATCTCACCAACAATTATCCGATCCGGACGCATGCGGAGGGCGTTTACAACCAAGTTCCTAATGGTGATTTCTCCCCGACCTTCAATGTTCGGCGGTCGAGACTCAAGGGTGACAACATGCTCCTGGCGGAGTTGAAGTTCGGCTGCATTTTCGATAGTTAGAATTCGTTCATCACTTGGTATAAAACCTGAAAGGACGTTTAGCAAAGTAGTCTTACCAGAGCCAGTCCCACCAGATATAACAATATTTAATCTCGATTCAACACACGCCTTGATAAACTGCAGCGATTCAGATGTGAGGGTACCAAATTGAACCATCTGCTCAAGGGAAATGGGTATTTTTGAAAATTTGCGGATGGTCAATACCGGGCCAACCAGGGATATGGGCGGGATAACAGCATTTACACGGGAACCATCCGCCAGGCGAGCATCCACATACGGACTGGATTCATCAATTCGCCGTCCCAATGGGGCAACAATACGGTCAATGATGCGCATCACGTGATCATTACTTTCAAATGTTACAGGCACCCGATGAATTTTACCCTTGCGTTCGATGTAGATATTTTTCGACCCGTTCACCATAACTTCAGTGACCGTTTCGTCTTCCAGAAGAGATTGCAGAGGACCAAGGCCCAGGATTTCTGCCGATATCTGTTCAAAAAGGCGAGCACGCTCGGGTCTGGAAAGGACAATATTTTCTTCGCCCAGGATTTGCTCAAACAACCCCTGGATCGTCTTGCGAACATCGTCGGTTTTGGTGATATCCATCGATGGATCAAGTTCGGCCAAAAGCCGATTCTGGACTCGCGTCTTCAGGTCAAAGTATGTTCCAGCCTGGGGTGCTGCGCTTGGCGCACTCACCCTGCGAGCCTGCAATGAGGACAGGCGACTTGGTTCTCCACCAGACACTTTAGGAGTTTCAGTTGGCTGTTCGGAAGGTTTCCCTTGCTCTTGTTCAATTCGTTTAAGTAAAGACATGACAACCTCCTAATGACCGATTACCGTTTTGCCATCGCTTCTGACTCTTCGGTTTCTTTTTTGACCAGCCTGGACCTTAATGCTTCAGCCAGTATATAAATCCCCCGGGCTGCCGGTTGGGTCTTATTATCGAGCATAAAAGGAACACCCCTGTTGGCGGCCGGGATCACCGTCCGTTCATCGAGTGGAATAACAGCCAGCACTTCCTGCTTTAGATTCTCGCCAACCTTTTCCGATGAAATCGCAATACGTTTGTCGAACTTGTTCATCACAAATGCAATTTTTTCAACCTGAATATTCAAAGTCAGCAGGAGATCGAGGAACAATCGATCGTTCTTTATGGAAGGGATATCTTGAGTGCCAACTAACAGGATCACATCGGCGATATCCATTACCGATAATGTAACATCAGTCAAATACGCACTGCTATCCACGATCACGTAAGCATATAGTTGACGTAAATAGCGCAGCAATTTGGTAAATTGATCTGAATTTACTTTTTCGGCGTTTTCAGGTCGAGATGGCGAAGCCAAGACGTGCACACCTGATGCAGCGTTCTTAATCATCACATTATCAACGATTTCAGGATCAAGTTCATCCACAAGAGGAGTGAGGTCTAATATCGTATTTTTTCCCTGCTCATTCAAAAAGATGGCAACATCTCCAAACTGAAGGTTTGCATCCACGATTACAACACGTGTCTCCTCGTTATGAAGGGCAATTGATAGGTTCACTGCGATAGTGGTGCAGCCTGCCCCGCCTTTAGGGCTGTAAACCAAGATGATATTCCCCCGAGTCATTCTGCCGGTTGTCATGGGATGGTTGGAACCACCCTGGGTCGCGGTAGACACCTTACCGGAGTTGGAACGTTCTTCGCGCGCCATTTTGCCAGCCCGACGGATAGCAGCGACGAGTTCATCTGGCATGGGAGGCTTGGTCAGGAAATCACGCGCACCAACCAACATTGCCCGACGCATATAGTTCAGATCCCCTTGAACGGACAGAATCACCACCTGAACGGCAGGCATCTTTTGTCGGATTTCTTCCGTGGCAGCAATGCCATCCATGTCGGGCATATTGATGTCCATCAGGACAACATCGGGATTGGTTTCCTGAGTTAGTTGAATCGCCTCCCGGCCAGTTCGGGCAGCAGCAACCACATCAATATCCGCCTCGAACTGTAATAGTTTTCGCAAGTTTTCGCGGGTTTCGGCGATATCATCAACAATTACGACGCGAATCTTTTCGCCCTCAACCATTAATAAACTCCATCTGCCTGGTTGGAGAAATCAACAATTCTCTTTGAAGTGCATGCACTTAGCTGTCTGTTAACTATGGTTCCAGGAGATCGTCAAGACGTGGCTGCAAAGAATAAGGCAACTTCGCCGGCACTGGTATATTATACTGAGTCAGAAGATATTCCAACATAGCTGCATCGGTCTGCACAGCTTGTTCCGTGTTGTTGGGATTGCGAAGTGTCAGGGTAATTTTCGCACCGCTGTAAATTAGATACACCAGCGTGTTGGCATCATCCGGCGAAACCATCAGTGTAACAATATCCGGGATTATGATCTCAACAGCCGGCTGTTGCCCTGCGGGGTCTGGTGTTGCAGTTGCCACTAATCCAGGTTCCGACAAGGTCAATGGACCAGAAACCAGTTCACCTGGGAGTGGGAATTTTCCGACGTGCAGAACCTGGACATTTTGCACGATCATCTGCGTAACCAGGCGCGGGCGCTGACTTTCAGATGGGACAAGGTAAACAGGTTGGTTAAGAGTTTCATCAAAGAAAGTGCTTCCCAGTCTTGAGCCTTCACCAACAGAGGAAATCTGCGCAGTCAGCTGAATGCCATCGGGGGAACCGACATTTGCAGTGAAATTAGGTAGAATGCTCTGATTCGTGGGATCAACATCAACAATCAACATGGTCACAATGATATTCACAAAATCGCCATCGCGGATACCATAAGCCACGGACGAGAGACGAGAAATGGGGATGGCAACGGCCGTTAACCCCTGCGGTATAAACGGAGCCCAAGTAGAACCGGGTAAGTGAACGTTCATCGTCACCGAGATCATTGAATCTGTGATGGGGACACCCTGGGCAATGGAATATTTAGCATACATACTCACAACGTCGGCTTTGTTGGTAATTAATCCCTGAACGAGAGCAGTATCAGGAATTTGGATGGAACTTAACATCGCCTCCGTAATCGGCGTTCCGGGGTCAATATTCTGACCAGCTGTAACAATTTCGATATATTGGATTTGTGGGGTGGCCTGAGCTTGAGAAGCTAGATTACCTGAGGTGCGCCACCATAAATATCCTCCACCGCCTGCCAAAGCGATAAACAAAATCAACGCAAGATAAATGAATATCCGTCCACGCTTCATAGGAATCTCCTTTCGAAATTAGTTTATTCAATCATTATACAGTATAAATGACACCTTGAATATAATCCCATCATTATTGTGATGTGGCGGGTTAGCGGAGTGGCCTTCTTGGAACCTTAGTTCCGGAGAGGTTTACTGGAGCGGAAGGCAGGCTTTCATCTGCCTGCAAACCTCTTATCACTTCGTCCATCGTGCCCCCTTCCTTTCGCATCCCTGGAGCAGGTGTGCCACAATACGGGCAAATATTCCAGGGCAGATCCATCAGCCGCCCGCAGGAATGACAGGGCTTGCGCAGTTTCGTCTGGCAGGCTGGGCAAACCACCCATTCGTCCTTGATGTGCCGCTCACAACCAGGGCACTCGCTCTGGTCCTCGATGGCCTGTAAAAGGGCTTCCTCTTCCAGCGTCTGCTGGTATTCCTCTTCCAAGGTGCGGGATGGGCGCAGGACGAAATAGACCAGCACGCCCGGAAGATTCAACAACGCCACAAAGGCAGGTGCCAGGAAATGCACCAACCGGTCACGGTGACGGGCCCGAATGTCGCGATAGGTCCACACCACCAGCGCCACCCACAGGGCCACCAAAAAAGCTCCGGTAAAACCGGCCAGGATCAGGGTAAAACCGCTTAAGAACGTGGGATCCAAGATCAATAAACTCCTCATCCAGAAGGGCAAATAAACGCCCTCGATCCTTCGCCTCGAGTTTATCACAGTCAGTGGACGAACTGTAATGAATCGAAATTAATTCCATAACCCGGGCACGGCTGGGAATAACAGTCCGGAAAATGAAAGTGCATTATCGTAGCTCTTCGTATTCGCATTATCTTTCGTGATTTGAATATATATTCAACATGAAATAATTCGGGTCATTGGGAATTCCTGAAAAAGACATCTGGGTGTTGCGTGGCCCTCATTTGTCCGATAAATTATGTTGGGTGAATTACCTCTGCTATCCGTTCGAACCTAAAACCCAGTCCATGGGAGGAACTGGGTTTTAATTATTGTTTGGGTTTGTCAAAGGGGTTTACTACATTCCGTTGTCTTGGTCTTTGGCTGTGTAACCTGGACCTGACTTGAAGAAATCATAGTTTGGTTGAATGTCTTCGCGCAAACTGACCACTTCACCGGCAGTCAATTGTCTGACAGTATCAAGCACCACACGTGTACCGCTGTGATTTGTGCCCTCGAAGTGGTCTGTCAAGCCGACTTTGCTTATGAATTCACCGCCCTTGGCAGTGTACGCCGCCGGAACTTCGTCCTCTGGGAAGATTGCCCCAAACGGGCATTCAGGAATGCACGCGCCGCAATCAATACATGTATCCGGGTCAATGTACATCCAAGGATACTTCTCTAGTGGTTCGCCGGGGACGATACATTCCACCGGGCACACATCGATGCAACCACGGTCACGCAAGCACAGGCTGGTAATAATATGCGTCATTTTGATCCTCCGTTTGGAAATTCAAGGTAAAGATAAACCTATTATATCTGTCGTGGCAGAATTGTGCAACAAAAGCCCGGGCATAAAGTTCGTACACGAGTTTTCTCCCGGGATCATATCATGAATATTGACGGGCAAAAAGGATATAAGCGAAATTATCTTATCGGATATCGGTTTACCTTGGTTGGAAGTCAAGACTACCTCCAGCCATGCCACCTTGAGGTTCGCCGCCCCCCGGAAAGCCTCACTTGCCAGAAAGATAGTGCTTCCACGTCCCACCTCAATTGTTGCTGGCCGTGGTATGGATATCTTCGGGGAAAGCGGTCAGGTCAGGAAGCAGAACTTCGAACAACTTCCCCGCCAGTTTATAGGGTTCCTCCTAGTCGGTGACCAAGTTCTTTTAGAATAAGTGACATAGTACATATCGTAGTGGATCCGGATCGTCTGAATATAATAGCTAGGGCGTTGCATTTTTACAGAAGTGGATTCAATCTGAAAGACACAGCAGCGCTCCTTTTAGATTAATGATATTTCCTGATTATCATCTTTCATAGTATTTCCATTATCCGGACCTTTGAGACGTCCGGGATCTCCAACAACTTCAAACAGACGCGTTGTACAACGCCCTCCCATCGCTTATACTTGGATTCCGATGCCTCTCTCCATGGTTCCGCGCCGCTCCACCTTAACCCTGGGCTTGCTGGCAGGTGTATCGGCTGCATCCACAGCTGCCATTTTCATCCGTTTCGCGCAACACGAAGGTGCACCTTCCATAGTGATCGCCACGGCGCGGCTGACGATTGCCAGTCTGATCCTGGCTCCCCTGGCATTAACCCGCTACAGGTTCGCCTTGAGCCGGTTGAATCGCAGGGAATGGGTATTATCCCTGCTCTCAGGCATCTTTCTGGCTTTACACTTCGCCACATGGATCACTTCTCTCGAATACACATCCGTAACCAGTTCGGTTGTATTGGTGACGACCACGCCGCTGTGGGTAGCGCTACTCGCTCCACTGGTGCTGCGGGAGCGCCTCAGGAAACCAGCGCTGATCGGATTGATCCTGGCACTAATCGGCGGAGTCATCGTCGGGCTGAGCGATGGCTGGCCCTGGCAAGTGGGAGCTCCATCCCGCATGACGCTGCGGACTTTCTTCGGCGGGACGGCCTTCCTTGGCAATTTCCTGGCACTGGCAGGCGCCTGGATGGCAGCAGGGTACACGCTGGCTGGGCGCAAACTGCGGATGAATATGGAGCTCATCCCGTACATATTTGTGGTCTACGGTATAGCGGCCGCAACGCTCATGGGCATCATGCTATGGATGGGAGAAAGCCTGATTGGATTGCCGGCGATTGTGTACCCGTGGTTCATCCTGCTGGCGGTGGTGCCACAGTTACTTGGGCATTCGGTTTTCAATTGGGCATTGAAGTACCTGCCTGCTTCGCTTGTATCCGTGGCATTGCTCGGCGAGCCGGTTGGTTCGACCATCCTTGCATATTTTATTTTCCAGGAACACCCGGGGTGGGTGAAAATCGCTGGGGCGGTGTCGATCCTGGCAGGCATCTGGCTGGTAGCGAGAGGAGAGAAGAAACAATAAGAGGTTTTCCAACAGTATTCGTCGAGACGTTCCCCGAATAATTTCGATGTGGGTTTATGTGTTTTATTTTATATATGCAATGCCGTCAATATGCAATTTGTCAGACGCTTTATAATCCAATAAACATTGCAGAAATGGCTGTTTGCAGATATTTATGAGATCGTATTTTAAAAACAGACTACTGGGTTGTCCAAAATAATCCAGCCCAGCTGACAGCTTTGCTTTCGATGAAGAACAAGGCGGTGTTCATTATCTCTGATACAGCCAGTTCAATTCCCGGATGCTTTCCTGCAGTTCATTGCTCAACGCAGCCTCCGGCAAACGCCATTCCCAGTTACCGCCGAGACGGGATGGGTAGTTGAAGCGCGCCTCTGTACCGAGACCCATGAAATCCTGAAATGGAGCCAAGGCAAAGACTGCCGAAGACATCCAAGCAGTTCGGATCAAGTCCCGGGCAATATTCGAGCCATCGATAGCCAGATAGCGGCGGGCGAAATCCTTCTCATTCTCCGAAGCAGATCCATACCAGCCGCGAGCGGTATCGTTGTCGTGCGTTCCGGTGTAAACCACACAATTCTGTGGGTAGGAATGCGGAAGGAATGGATTATCCGGTCCGGAAAAACTGAATTGCAAAACCCTCATCCCCGGCAAGGCAAAATGGTCACGCAAAGCGGTCACTTCGGGAGTGATTAGGCCGAGGTCTTCAGCGATGATGGGCAGGTCCGCACCCAGGCTTGCTATTACCGCGTTAAAAAAGTCCTCACCCGGACCAAGAACCCAGCGCCCAACCTCGGCAGTCGGTTTGGCCGCAGGGATTTCCCAGTAACCGGCAAAACCTCGGAAATGGTCGATTCGGAGGATGTCCACTAGTTTCAGGGTGGCACGCAAGCGTTCCAGCCACCATTTATAGCCAGTGAATTTATGCACATCCCAACGGTAGAGAGGATTGCCCCACAACTGCCCTGTCGGGGAGAAGTAATCAGGTGGAACACCCGCTACTACGGTTGGCTTCAACTCCTTATCAAGGAAAAACAGGTCGGGGTGTGCCCAGACATCGGAGGAGTCATTTGCAACAAAGATGGGTATATCGCCGATGATGCGAAGCCCCTTCTGGTGGGCATAATCACGTAAAGCATTCCAGTGGGAGAAGAATGCAAACTGGTAAAAAGTAAAGCGCAATATCGATGAAGCCAGGACCTTCCGGGCTGCATCCAACGCAGCCGGGTCACGCTTACGCAACGGCTCCGGCCAGCCATCCCAGGACCCTCCGCCGTGGGCTTCTTTAATCGCCATGAACAGGGCATAGTCGTCCAGCCAAGAGGCGTTTTCAGAGCAGAATGAATTAAAACTTGCCCAGAGCGAAGCCGAAAGGTCAGCGTGGATAGTGCCAGTAATCGAAGAGAAGTGAAAGAAAGCCCGCTCAAGAAGGCTTAATTTCCAGGGGATGAGCGTCTCGAAATTTACCCGCTCCGGATCAAAGTCCAGTTTCTCAGTGAAGTCATTTGAACTGAGCAGGTTGTCACGCAATAGAAATTCCGGACTGACGAGATAGGGATTTCCGGCGAAGGCCGAAAAGCACTGGTAAGGTGAATCGCCATAGCCAGTGGGTCCGAGCGGGAGGACCTGCCAAAGTTTGCAACCGGTGCCTGCCAGCCAGTCCACCCAGCGGTAGGCGTTTGGACCAAGGTCACCGATGCCATAGGGGCCAGGGATGGAAGTGGGGTGAAGAAGAATTCCAGAAGCGCGATCAAATTTCATAAGGTTGTCTTTTTGTCTCCACTACTTCTCCCGATTTAACCACCATACCGGAATAATCGGAGGCGACGACATCGGTGCTGATCGTTGCCCCCGGCTCGATAATCATTCCAGCCGGGATGATGCTGTTCTTGCCCACCACAGCCAGTTGGATCTGGGGGTTGGCAATGCCGCCGCCAACATGGGCATACTGCTCAACATGCACGTGTTTATCGAGAATAGCGCGCTCAATAACTGCTCCACTCTCAATAATTGTGTCTGTCAAGATGATGGATTCGCGCACCACGGCCCCGGGGCGCACGATCACTCCGGGCGAGAGAACACTACTTTCAACGCTCGCGTTTTCCTGGATATAGCAACCATCCGAGATCATGCTCGCAAATACACAAGCGTTTTGAGGAATACGGACCGGCGGACGTTCCTCTGTACGGGTATGTACGACCCAACTACGGTCGTATAGTTTCAGAGGCGGATTCGGGGAAAGCATATCCATGTGCGCCTGCCAGTAAGACAGGATGGTGCCGACATCCATCCAATAACCGGTAAACGGAAAAGCAATCACCCGTCGCTTGCTTTTAACCAAGAGCGGCAGGATGTCTTTTCCGAAATCGTGTGAGGAGTCTTCTCGCTGGTGGTCTTCCCAGAGGGCTAGGTCAAGAAGTTCACGGTTGAAAAGATAAACACCCATATTGACAAGGTCCGAAGGCGGGTTCCTGGGTTTTTCGAGGAAGGATTTGACCCGGTATTTTTTGTCAACCGTAATGACGCCGAAACGGGAGGCCTCTTCAAGCGGGACACGGACCGAGGCAATAGTGAGGTCCGCCTGGTGATCAATGTGGAAGGTGATCATCGTGTCGTAATCCATTGAATAGATGTGGTCGCCAGAAAGGATGAGAACAAGGTCTGGAGAGCCCTGTTTGATAAAGGAGAAATTCTGCTGGACAGCATCCGCCGTACCTTCGAACCAGTCCGAATCGAAACGAGCCTTGTAGGGGGTCAGGATGCGGACCCCACCTGTGAAATCACGATTAAGATCCCAGGGTGTACCCGCGCCAATGTGCTCAATCAAGGATTGCGGACGATATTGCGCCAGCACCATGATATCGAAGATATTGGAATTTACGCAGTTCGAAAGCGTAAAGTCAATGATGCGGTATTTGCCTGCAAAGGGAACAGCAGGTTTGGTGCGCTTGGCGGTCAGCGCACTCAGGCGGGCCCCCTCCCCACCAGCCATGATAATCGCTCGTGTTTTCATGTGTCACCTCGTGGTTACTTATCTGCTACGAACTGGATACCAAAGAACGGTAGATGTTGGCATACTGGACCGCTGGACGAAGCCAGGAGAAATCCACTTTCATGCCATTGAGCTGGAAATGCTGCCACTTCTCCGGCCTGGCATAGACGGTCAGAGCATGTTTCAACACTTCCACCAAGGACGCGGCATTTGCTTCCTCGAAAAGGAAGCCGGTCTTGCCCTCCTCGACGGTGTCTCGTAACCCGCCAGTGGCGTGCACAACCGGGACACAGCCATAGCGCATGGCAATCATCTGCGCCAGACCGCAGGGTTCGTAGCGGGAGGGCATCAGGAAAATATCTGCTCCGCCATAAAGAAGGCGGCCCAGTGCCGCGTCATAACGGATAACAGCCCGTGTGCGATCAGGAAAATCCGCCTGCAAGCTGCGAGCTGCATTCTCGAGCGCCGAGTCACCGCAGCCGAGAATGACAAACTGCCAACTTAGATCTGTCATCTGACGCAAGGCTTCGAAGGTAATATCCAAGCCTTTTTGCTTATCAATCCGCCCGATCATCACCAGGAGCGGGATGTTCTTATCTTCTTCCAGTTCAAGAGCATTTTGCAAAGCAGTTTTATTGACCGCCCGGACGGGTAGTTGCTCAGCGGTGAAACGCCCGGCGAGAGTTTGGTCCGTCTCAGGATCCCAGGAATTAACATCTAGACCGTTCAAGATGCCGTTCAACCTATTCGTACAGGTCTTAAGATAAAGGTCCAGACCGCAACCGAAATCGGGGGTCAGGATTTCACCTGCATAGGTCGGTGAGACCGCGACAATGGCATCTGCCGACCATAATCCGAGAGGCAAGGGTTGAGTCTGAGCCCACTTTGGCAGGGACCCGTCGCTAAGGGGCGTAAAGCCGTAAGCACATAAAACATCCGAGCTGTCACCGCCCATATAAGCCAAATTATGAACTGTTAATACCGTGCGGGGACGCTCCCGCAGTGGGTCGGTATGGATGGAACACAAGGCGTAGAGCGCCAGGGCAGTATGCCAGTCGTTGGCATGGACTATGTCGGGTTGCCAGTCCAGGTGGCGCGTCAATTCCAGTGCTGCGACTGAAAAGAAAGCATATTTTTCGCGGTCCAGCGCCGGGTCTGTTGAGTAGACGGAAGGAGAACTGGAGAGCGGGTCGCCGTTGATAAAGTAGACGGGCATTCCGCCCGATGAGGTCTCAAAAACCTTTACGGGAATGTGTCCGCCACGCCGATAAACTGAATAATCCGCTACCGGGCACAGGCTGGTCTCTCTGCCCTGGAGGGCGCGGTGAAATGGGAGCACCAATCGGACATCGAGCGTGACATCCCGGTCAGCCTGATATGGTAATGCCCGCAGCGCTAAAGGCAGCGACCCGGCTACATCGGCCAGACCGCCTATTTTGATGAATGGTTCTGCCTCAGCGGCGAGAAAAAGGATTTTAATAGTCTTTGGCATTGAGCCTATTTTACATCAACTTGATGTATTCCTTCTCCACAATATCCCCATAAAAGCAAGCCTCCCAGAGGTGCATTCTTTGGGAGGCTTGCTTTTTAACTATTCTCAACCGGCAATCGGATTTTATTCACAGAACCTGGATCATTCTGGTCACCCGGCTGTTTCGGCGTCTGGAGACATATTTCGCGATAGGAACCGATCACCTGGTTCCATTCTCGTCCACCCTTTTCAGGATGATATCGCATTCCCCGTCAATGGTGACGAATGGGGTGGTTTGCACAGTACAAGTCATCTTCTCAACATCTGGAAGAGAAAAGATCATCACCTGTTCAGCGGCCATCTCATCCCCATCAAGAGGCGCGCAAACCGCCATGTCCATTTGCGCTCCTTGTGCTGCTCATCGTGATACAGTGAGAAGCATGTGCCTTCCGAAGGACCTGCTATCAGAAATATTGCTTTCGAGCTAACCCCCACAGGGATCCATTCAAGGTGGAGTCAGTACGACACCCAGCACGGATGCGACCTGGATAGGGTCCATTTACATATAAATAACTTCATATTTTGACACGGCTCCTATCGATAAATCATTTTCAGCCAGACAACCACCCGCTTTAGCCCAATGGCTTCTTCCTGAATCTTCCAAATGGCCAATGACTGACGCAGTTTCAACATTCCACGCCTCTGCTGAGCAGACAAGTTCCCGGCAAGGGGTTGGTCGATCTCCTCCAGGGAGAACCGGTTACAGGAGAGCCTGGAGGCGGTGCAACCGAGGAAACTGGTTGCATTCGTAGAAATGGATACAGGTTTAAGAAGCCCCTTCTTATCGTGGAAGTGGAGAGCTTTTATGGACATACGGCTGAGTTGGGGAAGTCTCCAATCCGGATCAATTACAGAAGCCTCCAAGCATTGCCATTCTGCCTCCAGCAGGAGGAGTGTCTAGAGTCTACTCAATGATTATGCCATGACTTCGATCTACCTGAGCAAAAAGAAATTATCGCCCCATGCACTCGGTTCTACCAGATTTGTGCCGCCACCGAATCGGCGGTCCGATCGTGCAGTGAGATCGCTGCATGGTGACAGGATGTCCTGCAGACACCGCATCCAAAACAGGCGCGCAAGTCCACCAGTACCTTCTTGTTAGCGGCAGAATAGCGCAGTGCCCCAAACTGGCATTGCCGGAGGCAGGCTTTGCAGCCATTACAGGCATCCCGGTCAATTTCGGCCACATATTCGCCGCGGAACATATTTTGGAAGTAACGCCGCTCATATGTTATCCGGTAGGCCATGCAATCCTGGTCGCAGTTGCACAGACCTCCGATGTAAGGCGTTTTGAATGTCCACACCGAATGGACAAGCCCCTCGATATCCAGTCTGCGAATAGATTCCAGCGCCTGTTCGGGGGGCAGAATTTCCAAGCTAAAAGAATCGTCCAGTGAATCGAGCAGACGTTGGTCGAGCGTCAATCCATAGCAATAACGTGCATTTTTGTTTCCGGTGGTCACTTTCCGACAGACACATGGCAAGCGGATGACACCTTCAACCATCCTGAAAATCTGCTCCACTTCCTCGATCGGAAGCAGCTGTCCGAAGTGGCTCCGTTTCTGGGATTTTGTCAAGAACCGGTTCAGGGTCCGCGAAAGCGGCGTGCGGGATAGACCCTCAATTTGTGACAGGCTGGGCGGAATCCGTTTCTCGAAAGTGTTGATGAAATGAACCATATACTCACGGCGGCCATCTTGCTCAAGAAGGTCGCGCGAGTAATTCTCCATATTTAGATACCATTTCCTGCCTTCGCCATGCTGGGTACAGAACTCACACATTGGAAATCCTTATAATGGCCGAGTAGGGTGTCAGTATATACCACCCCCAGACAGGAAATAAGTGACGTTCATCCTGCGTCGAGGAAAATGGCAAATTCTATAGACTGTGGATTATTGTAAGACAATATCCCCAATTTTCCTGGGATTATTCCCCAGCATACCGTTTCACGCAAAATACGTTCACTTTGACCGATAAATATTCAGGGACTTATGGAGTAATTTTAGTACAGATCGTTGCGCAGTCCTTTGCAGGATGCGAAAGCCCAGAGCTAATTCCCGCCACTCTACAAAGCGAGAAATTATTTCGTGAAAATCACTTTATATTTGCGCCTCACCTGCACTGTACTTCACGTATCCTCCAAGAATAAACGCGGGACGATGTGGATTGCAATTGAGTTGATCCTATTAATGTGATCTTGTGGTCGACCTGCATGCAAATCAAATTCGAGGGAGGAGTGCCATGCAGGGTGCTTCAAAAGGAGCCGTCGATAAAAACAAAATTATTACGAGATCGTCGAGCTTCCGATCAATTCGGAAAACTCGCTATTTTCCTTTCCAGTTTTCACAACTCCGGACGAAAAAGCAGTATACTTACTCCAGGATAAAGAAAGACCGTTCTGCAAAATAGACCCATATCCACAGTTGTTTCCACAGGAATTGACGTCTGAGGAACCGGGGATCATATTGAATAACATCGATACCTTTGAATTTTACGGTAATCAGCTTGCGAGGCGAAACGTCTTCTTTCATCGGTCCTTTGTTTTTGAAGAAATTTTTCAACTCGCTTCTGCATCCTCTTCTCGGAAAGATATTTGCGTTATTCGCTGTCGCCGGATGCAAGAACCAAATCCGTTGAAATACCCTTCAGCATAGTACGCGTTGGCGAAAGGCTGCTGGTCATCAATTTGGGTTTCCGGACCTGGCGACAAAATCTGCCTGGCGGAGGCGCCATCCCCCTGCGGCATGCCGGGAGCCTGCTCCTGATGACCGCCGACAGTTGCACATGCCCTGAACATCTTTCCTGGCAGGCGGTACCATTGAGCGCAGGCGAGTCGTCGCTACGCCTACCGAGGTCGCGGCCGGTCTGGCAGAATATTTTGCCCAATATTATGGCTATGCGTAGTATATTAATTTTAACTGCAGGCAGTCAGAAATTTAACCATACCTCTCACGAACGTCAACAATGACCTTCTAAAAGTATGAACCCTGGCAATAAAAAGCCAAATTCAATTGAGAAAGGGAGCAATCATGGCAGAACGACGGAAAATTGAACGACGCAGTATCTCATACTATATGCGGATTATTGACGGTGGTACAAACCAGATGATCGGTCATCTGGCAGATATTACTCTGAAAGGATTAAAGATGGATAGCCAAAAGCCTATCCCTAAAAATATAGAATATCGGCTGCGCATCAATACGACCGATGACGTGGCTAATAAAACTTTCATAGAATTTATGGCCTGCTCAAGATGGTGTGAGCTTGACCCGCTTCAATCGGGTCTTTACGAAATCGGCTTTGAAATATTAAAGATCGACCACATCGACGCCGAGATTGTCAGGAGAATTATGGACAAATACAGCGTTAACGAAAAACCTTTCCCTCTCTAAATCGGCGACTGACCTTTTTTTTCCATCGTAGAACTGCACCGCCACCTGGATGGCAATATCCGGCTACAGACCATGCTCGTGTCGGGACGGCAACGCAATTTCCCCCTGCCGGCTATGGAAGTTGAACACCTGCGCCTGCACGTTCAGGTGACGAACCCGCAGCCGGGGGGATGACCTTCATCGCCAAGTTCTACTGGCCGGTGGCGGTGCTTGAGGATGGAGAGGCCTGCCACCGTATGGCAGCCGAAGCAAACGAATTGGACCCGGTCCTGGTCGCAGAGCTACGTCGATCGCATCAACGCTCTCGCCCTGGCCGGAGACAATGCGTCCTTCGCTGCAGAATGGTTCGGCCAACACTTCCACCGCACTCGGGAGGCCGGCTGGCATGCCACCACCCATCCGGGGGAATACGTATGTCTGATTTAAGGTTATGAGGCATTGTTTGCAAAGATCGTCAAGGGCTGGTTACTTGGGCTTTCCCCATGAACAATCCAAAGGGCTGGAAGAAAGCGGGGTAGGCAATCGCAATATTTGTGAATCTCATTAAGGCGATTCATTATATTCCATGAGCGGTCCCCGGTTCTCATTGATCTTGTTTCACCTTGGGTACTGATTACACAATGTGGGACAAGATGGCCAGAATCCAGGATGAGCACCGGGGCCTGGCACCTAGTACAACCAAATTTAATATTCTGATTCAATGCATCGAATAAATCCGGCTGGAATCAGATTCCGTTCAGAAAATTTAGCCAACTTTTGCGGTGTATGTGTTGGATGTGCAGCGCCAGGGGATCACGCATGATGGAAAATTTCAATTTGGGCGAACGAAAATATGACCTCGAGGCATTAAGAAATTACCCCATTTCCTTCCCGTCCCACCTTTTTCCGATTGACCAGCCAGACCCCAGTCAGAATCAACACTCCCCCCAGTAAAGTGACAAGGGTTAATCGCTCCTTCAGGATGAGGGCGGCAACGATGACCGTGACCACTGGTTCCAGATACAGGAATGCGCCCGTCTGCGCTACCGGTAGTGCCTGTAAAGCGTCGTACCAAAAGATGTATGCCAAGCCTGAGCAGAAAATCCCTAAAAAGGTGATTGCCGCCCAGCCATCCCACGGAATGCTTCCTATCTGGCTCAGTCCGCCCTGCGCAAAAAAAAGGATGGAAGAGAACAGCCACCCAAGAGTCATCACATAGAACATCATCAATGTAGCCGGGTATTTTTTTAGTCCGCGTCGCGAAAGGACGGAAAAGACCGCCCAGTTAGGTGCGCTGACGAGTACTAGGAAATCCCCCACGGCACCAACTTTGCCCGAGGCGAGCAGGAACAGGGCGCCGCGTGAGACCACCAGCAGGACACCGAAGGCTGAGAGCAAAATCCCCGCCATTTGCAACCAAAGCATTTTTTCTTTCAGCACCAGCCAGCCCAGAACCGCCATGAAGACAGGGATGCTGGCGACGATCCAGCCGGTAGTCGTGGCCTGCGAAGTGACCAACCCGGTGGATTGCAGCCATTGGTGAAAAGTGATGCCCAAGAAGCCCAACAGGGCAAAATACGGCCAGTCCCGCTTTTCGGGAAGGGCGAACTTCCGCCCGGCCAGCACGGCCATCCCGAGTATGACCACGCCCATAGCAAAACGCAGCCAGACCACCACGTCCGATATAGCATATCGCAAGGCGACCTTGGTCGCCACGAACGAGGCTCCCCAGACCGCGACAGCGAAGAGCGCCTCGAACATGGCGCGGCGGCGGTTTATTCCCATGGGCAGAGAGTGTACCATAAGACAACTCTAACAAAACGTATACGCCACTTCTCGGCAGGAGCGGTTAGACTATTATCCATGAAGCGCACGCGCATTTTTGTCAACACCGCCATGACCGCCGACGGTAAAATCGACTCCGCCGCTCGCGTAGGCGCCACCATTTCGTCCATCGCAGACAAACGCGGCGGGGATGAATTACTCGCCAGCTTGGATGCCGTCCTTTCCGGTGGGCAGACTTTGCTGAATGAAGATCCAAAATTGACAGTGAAATCCGCCAAGTTAAGCCCCGAGCGGCTCCGCAAGGTGGCCAGAGAACCCGGCCAAGGTTGGGGTTGAATTGGAAATGCCTTTTGTTGGGACATGATTGCTTCCTGCCCAAGAAGGGGTTTCACAAATTTTCCCCTTCAGGATTTATTGGCGTCCGGTCCAGCGCAGATTATCCTTTTCACCACCCGGTGCACTCCACCGAAAGTGTTGGCAGCCTTCGGTACTGCCGGGGCAACGGTCCACGCCCTGGGGGAGGAGCGTTTCGACCTGGGCAGTATTCTGATCCGGGCTCGAGGCGGGCATCCGCTCTGTGCTGGTCGAAGGTGGCGGGACGCTTTTCGTTGAACTGTTCCTGCTTGAGCTGGCGGATGAACTAACCTTTAGCAATGTCCCAAAAAACTTCGGCGGCAACTCTGTTAAAATGGTAGCCGACGGTGAGGGATATTTTGCCAAATCAGGCTTCGGGTCTGAAACTTGGATCGGTGGAAAAATTCAATAACGAGGACGGTATTCTCGTCCATTATATCGTCGAACACAAGGAGTAAATTATGGGACTCACCCACATGCAGATCAAAGAACTTCTCGACGAGGGCCGCGCCCACGCTTGTGATGGTGTCGGCCCGGACCACGTGTGTGTCAAGATTGCCGCGATAGCTGAACTGCCTTCTCACTTTGGCCAGTTCCATATCGTAGCCTTCTACAATAACAAGGACTACAAGGAACACGTCGCAATCGTGCGCGGCGATGTAACCGATGCTGAGGATTTGCCGGTACGCGTCCATTCCGAATGCCTGACCGGTGATGCGATTGGCTCGCTGCGCTGTGACTGCCGCGACCAGCTCGAGACGGCTCTGCGCAATATCGGCGGGATGGACAAAGGCGTCCTGCTCTATATGCGCCAGGAAGGCCGCGGCATCGGGCTGATTAATAAGATCCGCGCCTACGGCCTGCAGGAGCACGGTTACGACACGGTGGAGGCCAACCTTGCCCTCGGTTTCCGTGATGATGAGCGCGAATACAGCGTGGCTGCCCACATGCTCGAATCTCTGCACATCAAATCTATCCAGCTCATCACCAACAACCCGAAGAAGATCGAGGACTTGACGAAGAATGGCATCAATGTCACCGGGCGCATTCCACATGTCATGGAAGCAAACCAGTACAACCGCTTCTACCTCGAGACCAAAGCACTCAAGTCCGGCCACATGATTGACCTGCATGGCAAGCAGCACCTGCCCGAACAGGCCGATATCCCGGTCATTGAGGGGATGAACAGCGAGCAAATGGACCTAATCAGCAAGATCTACCAGACTTATTCCCGGAGTGTGCCGCGCATCCGTTAAACATCTGGAGGAACCATGACTCTCGAAAATCGCGTTGCTGTGATCACCGGCGCCAGCGGTGGTCTAGGTGTTGTCGTGACCCGCGAACTGGCCGCGCATGCTGTGAATCTGGCCCTGCTCGACCGCGACACCCATAAACTCGCTGCCCTGACCGGTAGCCTTTCACTGCCAGAAAGCCGCATTTTTACACGGACCGTAGATCTTCTTGATCCATCCGAAACTAAATCCACCGCCGAAGCAGTCGCTGCCAAATTTGGTAGGATCGACATTCTGCTGCATTTGGTTGGGGGCTGGACTGGCGGTAAAACCATGCTCGAAACCCCTGCTGACGATCTGACATTCATGCTAAATCAACACATCTGGACGAGTTTCAATGTTACCCGGGCTTTCGTCCCATATCTGATCAGGAATGGCTGGGGACGCGTCGTTATGATCACATCTCCTTTTGCAACCCGCCCAAACGCCAAAGGCGGGCCGTTTTCCATCGGTAAATCTGGTCAGGAAGCCCTGATGCTGACGCTCTCGCAGGAATTCAAAGGTACCGGTGTCACCGCCAATCTTCTCCTTGCCAGGACAATTGACTTTAAACACGAGAAGGTCTCCGCTCCGTCGTCCGACAACGCCGCCTGGATTACGCCGGAGGAACTGGCTGCCTCCATCCTCTACTTGCTCTCCGATGAGGCCAGGATGATTAATGGCGCTAAAATCCCACTGTACGGTTCTTATTAATCTCAATTTCTGGCCTTTTCCAGCTGCAAGAGATTTTTCATTACCCCTTTCCTCAAAAGGTAGTTGGAATTTCCCAATGGATGGTATCTAATCGCTTAAACTTAGTACTTTTTGGAGGAACTTGTGACACTTCAAACCGAAATTCTTGAACAACCCGAACGTCTGGCCCTTCTGTTGCATAGTCAGCGTGAGACTGTGGAGATAATTGCCGCAGCCATCCGCCGGAGCGATATCCGTTATGTTTTTCTGGCGGCGCGCGGCACATCGGATAACGCCGGGCTGTATGCCAACTACCTTTGGGGCGCACAAAACCAATTGCCCCTTTCGCTGGCGACTCCCTCATTGTTCACCTACTACAACCGTCCCCCAATACTGGATGGTGCGCTGGTGGTCGGCGTATCCCAGTCAGGGCAATCGCCGGATATCGTTAGTGTTATCGAAGAGGGACGCCGGCAGGGCTGCTTGACCCTTTCCATCACCAACGCGCCTGACTCGCCCCTTGCACGCGCCACCGATCTCGTTTTGGACATCCAGGCGGGCGACGAGAAGGCCGTCGCTGCCACCAAGACCTATACAAACGAACTGATGGCAATTGCCATGCTCTCTGCCGCTCTCACAGATGACAAAACACACTGGCATGAATTGGGAAAAGTTTCCGGCTGGGCCGCTAAGGTGCTCAAACAGGATGTGCCGATATCCCACCTGGCCGAACGCTACCGATACATGCGCCAGTGCGTGGTGCTCGGGCGGGGTTTCAATTATTGCACGGCTTTCGAATGGGCGTTGAAACTCAAGGAATTGACTTACACTATCGCCGAACCGTATTCTTCCGCCGATTTCCAGCACGGACCGATTGCCATGGTGGAAGGTGGATTCCCGGTCCTGGCGGTCGCTCCACGAGGAATGGTCTTCGACTCTATGCACGAGATGTTGGGTCGCCTGCACAGCGAGCAACTCGCCGAACTGGTCATCATCTCAGATGATAATGCCGCCCTCTCGCTCGCCGCATCTCCGATTAAACTGCCGAATGGGATACCAGAGTGGCTTACCCCCATGGTCAGCATCATTCCTGCCCAACTTTTTGCCTACCATCTGACCCTGGCGAAAGGTATCAACCCCGAAATGCCGCGCACGATCGGGAAAGTAACGGAAACATATTATGTGTCTTTCAAAATGTTGATACCGCCTCCGTCCGGGCGGTGAGAAGACAGCCTGGAATATTTGGAAGATGTGGTCCAATAACAATCGCCGGAATCTGAGTTCTTTCGGTGATTTGTTCCAGAAGTATCACCAATATCCATTTCTCCCAGACCTTCGACCCCGGCCCCCCTTCCGCGAAGCGGGACTCCCTCGCAAGCAGGGCTTATTGGTCACAAGCATATCCTCGAGAACGATTGGGTTTTTTCCGCCATTGGCACGACCGGATGGGCGAGCAGGGCTTGAAAGGTTTCAACACGGTCGCCATGAGCGGCCTATTACCGTCAACAGGTTGATCTTTAACTGCATTTCCAGAACCCGATCCGCAGGCAAAAGATCCGGGGGGACTGAAAAGTAAATGCAGGAATTGATCATTCTCCCTTGCAATGCCCCCGTTCAGCGTTTATACTCAGCGGGATTAGCGCAAGAGCTAATCGCTGGGTACGGAGATTACATGGAAGACCTTTATCGCGAAATCATCATAGACCACTACAAAAACCCGCAGTACCGAGGCCACCTCGATCCGAACAACATCCAGTTTGAGGACGATAACCCGTTGTGCGGAGATCATATTGAAATCACTTTGCGCGTGGACGAATCCAGTAGAGTGACCGAAGGTCGTTTTGACGGCAAGGGTTGTGCCATCTCGCAGGCTTCGGCGGACTTGCTGATCGAGTCGATCATTGGGAAATCGCTGGAAGAAGTTAAAAACCTGACCAAGCAGAACATTCTTGATTTGCTTGGAATAGAACTTGGCCCGGTACGCCTGAAATGTGCGCTGCTCTCCTTGAAGGTGCTCAAGGCGGGAGTATACGGTTTGGGCGAAGCCAGCGACGAATTAGTCGAATAGGCAACCGGTCTAAATTCACAAATTTCAGAATACCCGATCCCGATGTTCAATTACACGCAGCTTGATTCATCCAAACTCGATTACATTGAAATCGTTCCGGTAGACCAAATCCCCGATGGCGAGCGTTTATTTGTTGAACTGGGTGGAAAATCCATCGTGCTCTTCAACCTGGCCGGAAAGATATTCGCCATTGGCGATGTCTGTTCCCACGACAACGGTCCGGTTGGCGATGGGGAGATCGAAGAAAATGAGATTATCTGTCCTCGACATGGGGCACGCTTTGACATCCGCACCGGCAACACCACCTCCCTGCCGGCGTTTGTAGACATACCGGCTTATTCGGTGCGGGTGGTGGAGGGGATGGTTCAGATAGGGGTGCCAAAATCATAGAAGGCGGAATTCGCGCGGCCTCCGCCTTTTATTATTAAGCAAGGAATTTTGGATTTCCCTCTCAATAATATCTGCACTTTTCTCCATCGCGGCGCGGACATGGGAACTGAGTTCCAGGCCCAACCTGAAATATTTTCCCACTATTCCGATCAGCGTGACCCGGCATCCGGGGTGAAACCGGCAAACTCATTTGGCCGCTTCGACCATGATGAGTTGGCCGGCTCAGGAAGACTGTTGAACCGCATCCTCTTATGCCCTTCAAGAAAAAAAGTCTCCCCGGCTTTCGCGAGGTTCAAGTGGGCAAGCCGGCAGTTTTTTGGAAATTTTCGGGCGTTAGACTGTTGAACCAGGGTATTTAATGAAGGGTGGTTGAAGATATTCCGCAGGGACCATGGTGGTCTCTCCTTTTCTCCAATATGGTTATTCTTTCATTTATTGCAAAATTTTTACAATAAATGCGAGTGTTTTCTCTATTTACGTCAGGGGATTGTCACACGTGTGAAGAAAGGGAAATATGCTAAAATCCAAATACCAAGTGCCATGACGTAAAAGTTTAGAGAGCAGCGGAGCAATTCTTTATGAAGAATATCATCCCGTCAGTCAAAGGGACACGCGATTTTTTCCCGGAACAGATGGCCGTTCGTACCTGGCTATACAACACTGTACGAGGCGTTTCGGAGTCTTTCGGTTACCAGGAATGGGACGCACCATTCCTCGAAACTCTCGACCTGTACGCCGCAAAATCGGGCGAAGAACTGGTTAAGAAACAATCCTACGTTTTCACCGACCGGGGCGGGGATGAAATTACCCTGCGCCCGGAGTTAACCCCTTCGCTGGCGCGCATGATCGCCTCCCGCCAGAACGAATTGACCTTTCCAGCCCGTTGGTGGTCGTATGGACCGTTCTGGCGTTACGAAAGACCTGGGCGCGGCCGCTCGCGCGAGTTTTTCCAATGGAATATTGACATGCTGGGAGCCAATTCCCCCGAAGCGGATGCCGAACTGATCGCGATTGCCGCTGCGTTCCTGAAGGCAGTTGGCCTTAATCCAGCGCAGGCCCGCATTGTCGTCAACGACCGTCGCTTAATGGACGCGGAGTTCGAAGCCCTGGGAATTCCGTCGGAAACAATAGCTGGCGTCTCAGGGTTGGTAGACCGCCGCGAAAAAATGGAGCCGAAGTCCTGGGAAACCAACGCCCTGGAGATCGGCCTGACCCCGAAACAACTGAAGGGACTGAAATCACTGCTCGCTGACGGGGAGCTCTGGCGTAAGTCTAAGGAATTGGTCAGGTTGTTCGCGGCGATAGAATCACTGGGTTTGAAAGAGTATGTCCGGTTCGACCCCAACATTGTCCGCGGGTTGCTCTATTACACCGGTACCGTTTTCGAGGCTTTTGACATTACCGGGGGTGTCCGGCGCGCAATTTTGGGCGGCGGCCGGTATGACAACCTGCTGCGTGATGTGGGCGGCGAACCGCTCTCCGGAGTCGGTTTTGCGATGGGCGACGTTGTTATCGGTCTCATTATGCAAGACCTTGGACTGCTCCCGCAGCTCCCGGTCACACCCGCCGCGGTGCTGGTGACAGTCTTCTCCCAGGATCTGTTATCGGCTTCCTATTCCCTGGCCGCAGATTTGCGCCGCGCGGGTCTTAACGTGACGTGCTATCCGGAGCCAGCCAAACTGCCCAAGCAGTTCAAGTTTGCCGACCGGATGGGAATGCGCGCGGTACTGGTCATCGGTCCCGACGAGGCTGCAGCCGGGATAGTCACGCTGAAAATTCTAACGGATGGCACGCAGGAAACAATCGCTCGCGGCGAAGTAATTGAATCTATTAAACGTCTCCTTGAAAGTCATTAGTGGCGGTGGTATAATCGGCCCCGCTCGTGGTGCCTGTAGCTCAATGGCAGAGTACCTGACTGTGGATCAGGCTGTTGTGGGTTCGACCCCCATCAGGCACCCCTATATGTGGCGGAAAGCCACTCCATAGCCCCCAGATATGGGGATACAAAAGGCCTCTTTTTTTACAGCAACCTTTCAACAACCCAATATTACTCTATAATTAGCCACGAACACCCTATCCAGGATAGATGGTAACTTGATCTTTGATCGCTTTTATTGTATCGGTAACTTCAATTGGGTTGAGCAACTCATCCATTTTCAGTGCCGCATCTTCCTGCATAGTACACTGTCATCTGTAATCTGGCTGTACGGCGTGAACAGTTCGAACTCGGTGCTCTTTGGGGCATTGTATTCATATACAGAGCCGATCACGTCACCTGCCACAGCTCCAAGCAGGCAAGTCGGGGTTGATTTTCTTCCAATTTTAGTTTCCTCGGCCATGCCAAAGGTCCTTTTCTACAATGAAATCCATCACCTGATTGCTGGAATTGGTTTCGGGACACAATAATAATCAAATCTTCGGAATATCTCTTGATCTTCCTCGTGAGAGATATTCCGAAGGTCAAATCTTATTTATCGGATTTTATCAAGAAGGATGGCCTGCTCGGGGAATGCCAGGCAGACCATGCATTTTTCAAAGAGCTCCGATCCCACGATCCCTCTTTTGCCTGTCACAAACAGGGCGGTCTCCAATATTTCAGGGAGCACTCCGCAGTGCAGTTGGAAGCGCATATCCCCCAACTGGAAGGGAACTTCGTATACGTCTGTCTCAAACTCACCAATGCCAGGATAGAAATCACTCTCTTTGCTGATGGTAGAATAATTCGCCACCACCTTTTTTTCCACATAGGAGAGCCTGGCACCCGTATCCACAAACATTTGTTGGTCCGATCCAGCCACAGAAAAACTGGCAATCGGAGCGCCCATCAGGGTGGTCATGGGAACCTGGTTGATGGGCCGGAAGATGGGTCTGGAGCTGAAAGTGATCCTGTTTCCCTGCAGGTCGATTGTGAGGTAATACTTCTTGAGGATATCCGTTCCCAGCAGGATATCGATGGGGGCGCCAACAATCTTTTCCAGGTATTCAAGTTTCACACCCAGGTACTCTTGCGACAATGCATGCACCTCGTTCAGGAAGTAGAATTCCGGCAGTTTTCCAAGGCTGACAGGGATGCCAGTGTCGATCAGGATGGATTGCCCTTCTATCCGGGTGATCAGGTGACCATTGACCATCTGTAATTCGTAATCCCGCTCTGCCACCCGCCCGCGTTTGTTTTCATATTCCTCACGGTGATGCCGCTTGCGGGACGCTTCGTCCATCCCGACAGACATTTCATTGGCCAGGTATTCAAATTTGCTGCTGTTGCTGCCAGACATATAAGCCCGGTTATCGTGGAGTGATGATCGGATCATCCGGGCAGAGCCAGCCCGGTCCCCTGCCCTTTCGCGTTTTAATGCTTCATTGGCTTTATCCGCCATGTCCACTTCAGCGAAACGCTCCATCAGGGATCGGTCGACCGGAGCAGATTTTTCTTCACCTGCGGACACCAGCCTGAAGGTAATCGGTTCGACCGCCTCATTTTCATGATCACCGTCGTCTTTACCATGAACCGTGATCGAGAATGTGACCTCGCTACCAACGATCCCTTTCTCAAATTTGAGATTAAGATAGAACCTCTGCGTGCGCCCCGAATAAAGACTGCCAGCGGAAATTTTCAATAGGCCTTTTTCTTCCTCCATCGACCACCCTGCCAGGACACTCGCCGTGACTCCTTCTGGCAGCTGAGTACTGATCTCAACATCCCGTAAGGCGATATCCACCAAATCTTTGAATTCCCGTTCGAAGACCAGGGGGATGGCATTTATTGTTTCAAGAAAATGGAAATTGCCGCCCCCGCTGTTTGCCATCGCCTCCAATAAATGCTCGTCATAGCCGAGACCAGCGCCAAAACAGGAGGTCGATACTCCTCTACGGAACAATTCCCGTGAATGGGTGGATAATTCATCAATATCCTGGACACCTACATTGGCCAGGCCATCGGTCAGGAGTAAAGTTCGGTTGATGGTGGTACTGCCAACTCCTGTGGCGACAAGTTCACAGCCTTTCAGCCATCCTCCAGAAAGGAAGGTACTGCCCCCGGAGGCGATCGCCCGGATCGCGGTTTTGGCCTGTTTCGTAAATTCATCCGTCAGGTTGCAGGGTGGGACGATCGTTTCGACCTGATCGTCATAGATCACCACTGCAGCACGATCTTTTTCGTCCAGGAGATCGATCACATGGGCTGCAGCTTGTTTAACAAAGTGCAACTTTTCCCCCTGCATTGATCCACTGCGATCCAGCACAAGGCTCAAATTGAGAGGGGAACGCACCTTCCCGGCACTTTTCGCAGGAGGGGTGATGCTGATCTCAAGAACACGCGTGCAGGTCTTGTCACGTACAACAACCTGTTTATCAGCCTGTAATACCAATTCGCCTTTGTTTTTGATCTGTGTCTTTTTCATTTTATATCTCCCTTTCTTGATCGATCCATAAAGAGGTTCCGGGCATACGCGACCAGCCTGGCGATCTTTGCCTGCTCATCAAGAACTTTGGTTTGCCGGATGTGTAATTCAAGGCCATCATCAATAATGATCTTGTTCCAGGTCTCCTGGGTGGAATATGTTGTATCAGATAGTATATTTGATACACCTGAAGTGGAAGGAGCAGGGGACGACTGGATGCGTTGTTTGTTTCCAGACGAATTCGAAATTTCTTGGAGATTGCTCCAATCCTGCTCGAGGGTGTGAATATAGTCCAAGGCGCTTGAGTCTGTCCCAGAAAATAAACCATCATCGTTTACTTTCATCTCGGGTGGCTGTAAAGCCGAGTGAAGAACATCCTGGTATTGACGTATTTTGGAGACCTCCTCCGGCGTCATGGTGTTGATCAACTGGCGGATCTCCTGCAGAGGTAGACGAAGATTCTTTAGACGCTGGATCAGCTCAAGCTGGTCCACGTGCTGTTGCGAGTAGCGCGCATTCTTTCCATGTGTATCCGGACCCTGCAAGAGACCTTCCTGCATGTAGAACCGCAGGGTTCTGAGGGTCAAGCCGCTGATGGTTACCAGGTCTTCTAATGTCCATTCTTTGGTCATATCGTTATCTCGATTACTTTCCCAAAATATATACAGTATTACTGTTATTATACAGCAGTACTGTATTTTAATCAAGGGTAAATGTCTAGATTCGATCGGAATCAACCTGTTGACGATTTTGCCTGGTCTCCTGATGTCAAACGATTGGCTTTCATCTTACCGGAAGGAACCTTCGAACATACCCTTGCGGTAGTGAACAGTGACGGTGCAAATCTTGATAAGCTTGGCACCAAAGGGCACTCGACCGGGATCATTTCCTCCAATGGACAAGCATTTGCAATATCAATCTCCGTCGTCAGGTTTGAGTGGGCATCAGATGACGCAAAGATCTTATTCTCGGCCTTTTACGGCAACACTAACCATATATACTTGTATTCTACAGACAGCACCTGTTATACTGATCCTGTTCGATCAAGTATCACGGACCTTCCCTGAGAACTCGCTAGGACTTTAGCGATCGTGTGACGGTGAACAGTCGTCCAACACTGGTATCCAGCGGATAAGATTAGCTCCCTTATCTTATTGGATCCATGTGCCAAAGCTGCTGGAAGGTAGGTTGAATCTTGTGAAACCAGGTGCAACATGAAATTACTTCTTCTCCTGCTGGTTGCCTTTCTTGTGATGGCCGCCTGCACATTATCCGAAGCCATCCCGCCTGAAGGAGATTTACCCCCTGTCAGTGAGGAGACAGGCGGACTCGACCCGACCGCCATCCCGCCCACCGCGCTGGAAGATGCTGAAACAGCCGCCGCTGATAAATGGTCCTTGTGGGCAAATGGAACTCAACTGCGCGGCGCAAACATCTGGCAGCGCATCGTCGTCCCGGAATTGGATGGGGGCGAATTTCTGGGTAATGGCTACATTGGGCCGCCCTACGTTCAGGAGGATTTCAATGAGTTGGCCGCGCTGGGCGCCAACTACGTCAACTTGTCCCTTCCTGGTTTATTCACCGAGCGCTCGCCCTATGTGTTGGATGAGCAGGCGCAAGCGAACCTGGATGGCTTGATTGAAATGGCCGCGCAGGCCGACTTGTTCGTGGTCATTACCTTCCGCACCGGGCCGGGGCGCAGCGATTTCACCTTTTACCGCGATGGCGCAGGCGACTGGTTCGACCCGGAGTTACTCATCGAGTGGGTGTGGAGCGACCAGGAGGCGCAGAATGCCTGGGTCGATATGTGGCGTTACACGGCGGAGCGCTACCGCGACAACCCGGTGGTGGTTGGCTACGACCTGATGTGCGAGCCGAACGCCAACGGCGTGGTCTTTGAAATCTACGAGCCATCGGATTTTTACGCCGAATACGCCGATGGCATCTACGATTGGAATCGTTTCTACCCGCGCATCGTGGAGGGCATCCGCGCGATGGACTCGCAGACTCCGATCCTGGTCGGCAGTATGAGTTGGAGTGCGGTGCGCTGGCTGCCCTGGCTGAAGCCGGTGGACGATCCACGCATCGTCTACATGGTTCACCAGTACGAGCCGCAGGATAG
>Ga0315273_10001393_pt1 | contig 27425 bp, 26 predicted proteins | sample YL17G02_0_MG_FD_205753 | JGI IMG/M metagenome (GOLD analysis project Ga0315273, IMG submission 205753) | Sediment microbial communities from Yellowstone Lake, YNP, Wyoming, USA - YL17G02_0 | ecosystem: Environmental > Aquatic > Freshwater > Lake > Sediment | place: USA: Wyoming | collected... | reverse complement strand
GCACGCGCCTGAATCTTCGCCCGTCCGCTCTCCACGCGCCGGAGCTCCTTCGGGGCCTCACCACGCGCAGGGCGTGAGGACGTCGTCGGCTCTCCCTGCCCCGCAGGAGGACGCGCCGCATTCGGCACCGACGCACCGTTCGTCGTGGAGCCTTCGCGGCCCGCGAGGCGAGCGGCATCGGGGCTGGCGGGTGCGGATCGCACCGGCCCGTGGCTCGCCATGCGATTGCCAGCGATGGCGGGGCCGCCACGGTCCTCGTCGAGGGGCAGTGTCTTTTCGGGAATCGCGCCCGCGAAGTTCTGCGATGCTCGAGACCCGAGGATCGCCTGCCGCAAACTTTCGGGAAGGTCGCTCCACAGCGACGAGCCTGGGGCGAGGTCTGGAGTCTCTTCGGCGGTTTGCTCGTCTTCACCCGCCTGCGGCTCGCGCTGGTCTTGTCCGACCCCCGAGCGCGACGCACCGCCGAACGCCCCCCGCCGGGGAGTCATCCAGAGGGCGAAGAGCGCCAGCAAGACGGAAAGCGCGAAGAACCAGACGCTGCGGGGCATCGCTCGCGGCTCGAGCCGCCGCGGCTCCCAGCGCGGCAGCAGCCGTAGGTTCTCGTGCAGCAGGAAATCCCAGAGTCGCGACTGTCGAACCTTCGGCGAAGCCGCGACCAGGGTCGCCAGACGATCCTCGAGACCGACTCGATGGTCGATGATCACGGGCGCCTCGGCTCCCGAAAGCCAGACGCGGCGCAGTCGGCGCACACCAGACAACAGGACGAACGTCAACGACGCGAGAATCAGCCACGTCATTAGCGCATAGCCTTGCCGGGAGAGTATGAAGGCGAAAGCGACGAGCAGCGAAAACCCAACGAGCGTCGCGCCCCCTGTCAGGAAAACGGCACGCTCGAGCGCGAATCGATTGACCCGCCGCCGCACGGCGGTCGCTTGGGCTTCGATGTTGGACAAGGCTCGGTCCACGGGGCTGGAAGTGCGGGGCCGAAATGGGAGCGGCGTGTCCGACATGAGCATCTTCTTCATAGGGAAGGGGTGCCGGCGGGTCAACGACGCGAACGCGAAGGCAGGCGAAATACGCGATGGCCGAAACTTCGATTGAAAGCACGGCACCCCTAGGTTACGATTCGCCCCGGCACGAAGAGCAAGCAATGTCCGGGAACAAGGCTATCGCCGAACGGATCCTCAGCGTGCTACGGCCGTATGCTTCGAACTGGAGCGGCACTCTCAGCCGGGGCGACTTGGTCATTCCGCAAGCGGAGGTCCCTCGGCTGATTCGCGAGATCGCCAACGCGGCGCAGGAGATCGTCGAGCGCCACGGCGAGGCGGGGGATCTCGAGGTCTTCCAAACGTTGATGACCCTTCGGGGCTCGCCGTCGATTCAGGACCAGGTGACGGAGCTGAAGAAGCGCCTCCTGATCCTCACGCGTTGACCTCATCTTCAAAGCCGCGCCGCCTCCTCGCACGGAGTCCGGGGGTTGACGCCGATTTCAGCGTGGCGCGGTTCGTCGCGCACCTGGCGCGTGCGAGCTTCGCCGCCACGCGGGAGGCGGAGCGTCGCCCGCGCCTGCGAGTCGGCAGCGGCGAGATCGGCGTGACCTTCGTCGGCCATGCAACCGTGCTGATCGAGCTCGACGGCGTGACGCTGCTCACGGATCCCGTCCTCTCCCAGCGGCTTTTCGTGGCGAAGCGCCTGGTGTCACCGGGGTTGCCGGAAGGCGGTCTGCCGGATCTCGACATCGTCCTCGTGTCTCACGGTCATCACGATCATCTCGACGTTTCCACACACCATCGGCTCCAGAAGCGTGACACGATCGCGGTCGTCGCCGAAAATCTGGGCGATCTGGTCACGGGCGCCGGTTATCGGAAGGTCGTCGAGCTCGGTTGGGGACGGCACGTCGAGCACAAGGGCATCCGCATCACCTCGCTCGCCGTGAATCACTGGGGAACGCGAGGCCTGCTGCCGGACCGACGTGGCTACACGGGGTTTCTGATCGAAGGGCCGTCAGGCAGGGTGTTCTTCCCCGGCGACACGGCCTATACGCCGCTCTTTCGTGATTACGGCGAGCGCTTCTCGATAGACGTGGCCGTTCTGCCGATCGGCGCGTACGAGCCTGCTTCCTTCCGAAGAGTGCACATGAATCCCGAGGACGCGTTTCGGGCGTTCCTCGATTTGCGAGCGCGTTACTTGGTGCCCATTCACTGGGGGACGTTCGTGCTCTCTTACGAGCCGCCGGACGAGCCGCCGCGCTGGATTCACAAGCTCGCTCGAGAAGCAGGCCTCGAGTCGCAGCTCGCGCTGCTCGAGCACGGCGAGGGACGCGTGTTCCGCTCCCCGCCAGACATCGTCGATGCTGGCGCGAGCGGGCGTTCTTAGCTAATCGGTTTTGCCTTGGGGCGGCGCCGCGGAGCCCTCGTCGCTCGCGGCGCTGGCCGGATCCCGCGCCGGAGGCTGCGCCGGGGGTGGGGCGGGTGTGGCCTTCTCTTCGGGAGATGCCGCGCCTCTCGGCTCTGTCACCGCGGTCTTTTCCGGCGGTGGCGCGCTGATCTCGTGCAGCTTCTTCTGGAGCACGTGGAGGTGATCATTGAGTGACTTGTTCCGGTCGCGGCTCTTGCGAAGATCGCGCCGCAGCGATGTAACCAACTCGCGCAGCCACTCGTTTTGCTCGCCGAGCTCCTGCGCGCGCTCGTAACTGCGCGCGACCTCTTGGCGGAGCGCAGCGACGGCTTCGTTCAGGATGTCGAACTGTCGATCGCGGGCTTCGCTCGAGGGCTCCGCGGGTGCAGGGGGCGGAGGCACCCCGGTTGCCGACGCACCCGACAGGAAGTTGGTCGTCTCGGCGGAAGCCCCGGGCGCGGCGAGAGAAGAAGGTGCCGTCGCCACGGGCGGGCTCCCTTCTCGAACGGTGAGATTCTCTGCGGTTGGCGGGACCGCTCTTCGAGGAGCTTCCGGAAAGGAGCTGGCGCCGCGTAGCGCGCCGCTGCAGGCTGCGAGCAGCGCTGCCTGGGTGAGCGCGAGCCAAGCGTGCCGAATTTGAAACAGCCCTGTCACGCGGTGAAGCGCATTGGTATGCGAATCCGGGCGCATTATCCAGTGCGCCGGAACGTCCAGAGAAATAGCCCGTGCGGTCGGCCGTCTTCCCACTCGCGCCAGGACCGGCGACTTCCCTCGAAGCCACGACGGCGAAGCTCGGCGAAGAAGTTCTCGGCATCGGAACGGAATGCGTCGGTGAGATGGATGACGCCATTCGGGGCGAGGTGACGCTCGAGGAAGTCGCAGAGCGGACCGTAGGTCTGCGGGTCGTAGACGAGCTCGGCGCCGAGAATGACGTCGAATTTGCGATCGAGTGCGCCGCGGACGAAGTCGAGCTCGACGCAATGCGTGTGCTCGAGCCGGTTTCGCCGCGCGCTCGCGCGCACGAACTCGAGCGCGGCGGCTTCGCGATCGACGAGCCAGACCTCCGCGCCGAGCGCCGCGGCGACCAGGCCGGGCAGGCCGAGCCCGCAGCCGAGATCGAGCACGCGCCTTGCGGAAAGACCCCCGGCTTCGGCCAGGCTCCGGGCCAGCGCTCGGGCTCCGGTCCAAAGATGCGCCCAGTACGGCGGGTCCGGAACGAGATCTTCCCGCAGCAGCGCTTCGCGGTCGACCAAGTCCTCGAGCCGCGCGACCTGATAGAGCAAGACCTGCACGCCTGCGTGCTCGAATTCGATCAGAGTCGCGGCATACCCGGCGATCTCGCGGACGGTCGGCTTGCGGTTCGGCTCGGACATCTGGGAGTGCGGGATCCCCCGTGGCAAATGGAGGGAGACATGAACTAGCAGGGTCGGGTAGCGATCGTCACCGGGGCCTCGTCCGGGATCGGCAGGCAAACGGCGATCGATATGGCAACGGGGGCGTGCGGACGATCGTCGTCGCGCGCCGGCTGCGCCGCCGAGATCGCACACAGCAGATGGGGACGGCTCGACTTCCTGCCACGGCACATGGGTTTGGCACCGATCGTCAAGGAGCTCCGTCCCGCTCTCGTTCGTTGCGGCGCCGGTCGCTTCGATCCGGACGAACTGGAACCGGCGTCCGCGACACGGCGCGGCAGCACTCTTGACCCCGCACCGCCCGGTGCGATAGCGACCGGGCGGTGTTCCGAGTCACCGACCTGAAGATCGTCAGCATCGCAACTCCCCATCTCGACGACGCGGTTGCAACCTTCCGAAAGAACTTCGGGTTCCCGATCCAGCGCGCGGGCGTCGAAGCGCACGACCCGAAGACACGCAGTGTCCTCCTGGGAGTAGGTCCCGCCGAGATCGAAATGGCCACGCCGAGCGCCGAAGGCTCTCCGCTCTCTAGCTTCCTTGCCGAGCGTGGCGCCGGTCTCTACCAGCTCGTGCTCGAGGTCGAAGACCTCGAAGCGGCTCACGCGGCGCTTTCGGAGCGCGGCGTCGAGGTGACGCTGAAACCGGGCGTCGATGGAAAGCCTGCGGGACAACTGAATCCGACGCAGACGCACGGCGTGCGCATCACGCTCGTCGGGCGCTAGAGGGTAGGCCCGCCGGATGCTCTCCGGATCGCCCCTCGAGATCCTCTTCGATCTCGCCGCCGTCCGTCCGCTTTGGCATGCGATCCTCGGGCTCGGTCTCCTCGCCGCGCTAGGCCTTCTCTGGCTCTACCTGCGACGCGACGTCCTGGGCCGCCGATTCGGCGGTGCCGTACTGTTTCTGGCGGTCGCGTTCGGTGGCGAAGTGGTGATTCCGTGGATGCCGCCCGCCTGGAAGTCGGCGATGACTCTGCGGGCGCTGACGCTTCTCGCGTTCTTGTTCGGTTTGGTGCGAGCCCTGGTCATCACCGCCGACACCGTGGCACGGCGGCGGCAACGCGACTTCTCGACCATCTTCCGCGACCTCGGCACACTCTTCGTCTACGGTGTGGTCATCCTCGTCGTGGCCCGGATCGAGCTCGATATCGACGTCAGGCCGCTCCTGGCGACATCGGCGCTGATCACCGCGGTCGTCGGCCTCGCCCTTCAAGACACGCTCGGCAACATCTTCAGCGGTTTGTCGCTCCAGCTGCAGAAGCCGTTTCAGCCCGGTGATTGGATTCGGTTCGGGAACCAGCTGGGCCGCGTACAAGGAATCGGGTGGCGATCTACGCGCCTGGTGACGCGCGCGCTCGAGCTTCTGGAAGTGCCGAACGCGCACCTCGCGCGCGAGGTGATCACCAACTACCGCGCCGATGCCGTCGGCGACGATCTCTTCGTCGGTCTCTCGTACGAGGTGCCGCCGAACCACGTGAAGGAGATCGTGCTGCGCGTTCTTCACCACAACCCCGAGATCGCCAAGAGCCCGCCGCCGCAAGTCTGGGTCGTTGACTACGGCGACTTCGCCGTGAAGTACCGCATCCGGTTCTGGATGACCGACTACTCGCGCCAGGATCACGTGCGCGACGAGATCATGACGAGCCTCTGGTACGCGCTTCGCCGGAACGGCATCGAGATCCCGTTCCCGATTCGCACGCTTCATGTGAAACGGATGCCCGCTGGCGCCGCACGTTACGACGATCGGCAGCGCGAGCTGGTCGTTGCACTTCGCCAAGTGGACTTCTTGACTGGCCTAGACGAGGAAGAGCTCGAGACGCTGGTGCCGAATCTCTCCGAGGCGGAGTTCGGGCGCGGGGAGACGATCTGCCGCGAGGGCGAGGCTGGCGATACGTTCTACGTCGTGCGAAGCGGCACGGTCGAAATTCTCGCTCGCGGAATCAAGGGGGAAGAAACCCACGTGAGGGACCTCGAGGCACCCGCCTTCTTCGGGGAGATGTCGCTGCTCACCGGTGAGCCGCGCGCCGCCACCGTTCGCGCGAAGAGCGACGCGCGACTGCTGGTCGTCGAGCGAGAGGGCTTCGAAAGCCTCTTCAAGGCACGCCCGTCGATCGCCGAAGCGATTTCGCACGCGCTCGCCACCCGGCAGAGCGAGCTCCGGGAGCGGCGCGCAGCGGTTGCCGACACGGCGGAAGGCCGCTCGCTGACCCTGCTCGCCAAGATGCGGACGATCTTCGGGTTCTGAGCTCGACGAGCTCAGGAGGCTGCACGAGCTACGGCCGGCGCGTCGCCGTCCTGGCTGGGCGCCTCGTTCGGGCGGCTACGAATCTGCAGCCGCCCGGAAAGCGGCAACGCGTCGAGCAGGACGTTGAGCGACCCGTCCTTGTTGTCGAAGGCGACGCCCACCCGTACCCAGCGGGAGCGCTCGAGGCCTCCGGTTTTCGATTCGTAGATCGCGTACACGTCCTTCATGTCAGCCCTCATTTCTCGTTCGTGGACACGTTGCGTTGATCACCCCCTCAGGCGAGCAGGCGGGTTGCCGACGTTGGGGAAAGAGCCGCGAGGAGGCGAGCGGAACGCTCATCGGCGACTGGCGGGTTCGAAGAGCGGGAAGTCGAGCGGGTTGTTCCGCACCGCGCTCCGGGACGCCGACGCCGGCGGAGCGGCAGCGGTGCCGGAGACCAGATAGGTCAAGCGCGCGGTCGCGTCGGAGCGACGAGCGAGAAAGCTGCAGAGAATCCAGTTCGATTTTCCAGCCGCGGTCTGTCCCACCCGGTGGCGAAGCGACATCACGGAAGGAGACGGTCTCGAGATCACTACCTCTGTGGGCATCGGATCGCAGGCGCCGCCTAGGAGACCGCGATCTGCCCCGGCGGGCTCGGCGGGAGAGTGCAGCCAGCCGGCGAGGTCCGTGGCGAGAATGAGGTCCGAAGAGCGTGCTTCGCCCGGTATCGCGGAGGCGGTTGGTGCCGACAACTCGTATGCTGCGTTCTCGCGGAGCGGGCCGGCGACGCGGGTGAGACAAAGGACCCCATCGCAGAGGCTCCAGTCTTGAAGGATCGTTTGATGGTAGAGAATCGTCGCCGCGTAATTTGCGCGCGAATTCAACACCGCCACCTGCACGGATTCCCCACGCAGGCGGAGACGGTTCGAGCCGGCACTGGCTTCCAGCCACTGCAGGACGGGGGGAAAGGTGCGGACGCGAACGGCCCCACTCCGATCGTGAACGCGACGGACGAGAAACCTCTTCAGCACGTCGGTGACGACATAGTGGCTCAGCGAAACACCGCCATCGGTCCGCAGGTATTTTTCCGCTTCGAAGAGCTCCTGGGGAGCCATGGTCCCGCCATCCGCTTCTCGACGGAGGACTTCGCAGGCCTCTGCAGGGGTCAGCCGACTTGGCATGTTCCAGAGCTGTGAAATGGAAAGCGCATGAAGCGGCGATGGCATCACGATGATTGCGGCGAGCAATGCCGCGGCTTGGATCACGGTAGCTCGGATCATGTTCGGTTCCTTCAGCAGTTGCCGTGCCAGCGACGCTCGTCGCGTGGACGCGAAAAGGTTCGGTCCCCGTCAAGGAATTTGTTTCCAGTAGTTCGATCTGTCAGGTCGCGCCGAGCCGTTTCCGGGCGCTTCGGCCGGTTGCGGCAGCTCGTTTCCGGCGGGTAGCGAGATCCCGTGACGGATCATGCGCCGCTGCAAGCTCTGCCGACTGAGACCGAGAGTTCTGGCAGCCGCCATCTTGTTCCCTGCGGTCGACGCGAGCGTCCGTAGGATGTGGGCGCGCTCGACGGCACTGGCGGTCAACAGAGGCTCGACCGCCGAACGCTCGTCGTGGGCGAACGGGAGGAGCGGGAGCTGGCGCACGTCGAGCCGTTCGCCCGGTGAGCCCAGTGTGGCCGCGTCGATGGTTTGCCGGAGCTCGCGGATGTTGCCCGGCCACGCGTGAGAAATCAGCACCAGCTGGGCGTCTTCGCCGATCTCGATCCGGCCGGTGCGGAAACGCAGCGCGGCGCGCGCCGCGAACATTTGCGCGAGCGGCAGGATGTCGTCCCGCCGCTCCCGCAGCGGTCGGAGATGCACCTCGAAGCCGCGTAGCCGATAGAAGAGATCGGCTCGAAATCGCCCGTGTTCGACGTCGCGTGGCAAATCCCGATTGGTCGCCGCCACGATGCGGCACGACAGCGGTCGCGCCTGCGAGCTGCCGATCCGCCGCACGCAATGCTCTTCGAGGACCCGCAGGAGCTTCGCCTGCGCGGCGAGCGGCAGCTCACCGATCTCGTCGAGGAAGACCGTACCCTCCCCTGCCGCCTCGAAGAGCCCGATCCGATCGGTGCCGGCGCCGGTGAACGCGCCACGTGTGTATCCGAAGAGCTCACTCTCGAGGATGCTCTCGGGGAGCTCGGCGCAGTTGATGGCGAGAAACTCCTTTTCGCGACGGCGGCCGAGCACGTGAAGAGCCCGAGCGATCATTTCCTTTCCCGTTCCGGTCTCGCCGCGAACGAGTGCCGGCAACGTCTCCTCCGCCAGGCGTCCGACGCGCTCGAGCAGCGGGCCGGTCTCGCTCCAGTCGCCGACCCAGCCAAGGCACGGTCGTCGCTGATCGTCGAACGCGATCACGAGATGATCTGCGGCGCGCAGGGCTTCGCCGCCGAGCAAACGGCGGAGGTTCGCCCCCAGCGGGTCGCTGGCGGGAAGCTCCGCCGCCACGTCGCGGACCGTCGAGCGCGCGACCAAGAGGACGGCGCGCGCCGCTCGGTCGAGGGCAGCCGCCTCTGCGATGAATCGTGTGGACCCCGGAGGAGAGTTGCGACACCAGAGAACGTCCAAGCCCCGTTCGGGGAAGGCCCGCCACAGGGCCGCGGTTTGGCTCGCCGAGGCCGCCGGCAGACCCGCGACGAGGAGATCGCGAAAGTCCCGTCGAAGCTCGTGAGCGGTGCAAAGCGGGATGAATCCTAGCCAGGCTTCGTCCATTGCGACCCTCGATGATCGGCCGAGGCGATGCGATTTGCGTGCCCGCCGGGAGACGCTCGCGAGAAGAAGAGCTTACGAGGATCGCGATCGACCGCTTGGAACGATAGTGTCAGCCGCTGAAACGAATCGCTGCACCGGGCCGGCCCTCCGCGGCGGGGGGCTTGAAACGCCGCATTGCGTGAAACGCGTCAGGGCCTACAGGCCAGATTCGTTGATCAGCGGACTCGAATGCAGGTGACGTAAGTTTTCATGGCGATAACTGCTGACTCGAGGACGTGCCGCAGGCACAGCGGATGAGCCGCCGAGACGCGAAGGACGGGTGAGGTTGTGCGCCACGGGTCCGGCGGCTGCATCCGCACCGATGGCTCAGCCTGAGATGTCGCCGCGTTTAGGAGAAGAGATTGTAGCGCGACATCCGCCGCCACAACGTCACACGCGAAAGACCGAGCTCGCGAGCGGCGTGCTCACGATTCCAATGATTGCGCTCGAGCGCCGCGACGATCCGTTGCCGCTCGTCTTCTTCGCTCAACCGAACCGCCCCCGCGCGGATCGCGCTCTCGTCGATGGTCGGATCGCAAGAGTTGACGAGCGTGCGCTCGATGGCGTTTTCGAGCTCGCGAATGTTGCCAGGCCAGGGCCGGTGGACGAGCGCCGCCATGGCCTCGACGGAAAACGAACCGTAGCGGGTGCCGTTGGCGCGATTGAAGCGTCGCACCGCGTGCTCCACCAGACGCGGGATGTCGTCGCGGCGCTCACGGAGCGGCGGCACGCGCAGGCGCAGCACGTCGAGGCGAAAGAACAAGTCCGCGCGGAATCGCTCCTGTTGAACGAGCCGCGCGACTTCTTGATTCGACGCCGCGATGAGCCGCGCGTCGAAGCGCAGGAAGCGCGAGGTGCCGACCGGCTTGAACTCGCGCGTCTGCAGCACGCGAAGAAGCTTCACTTGCGGCCCGGCAGGCAGATCCTCCACCTCGTCGAGGAGCAAGGTGCCCCCGTTAGCGCTCTCGAGAAGGCCTTTGCGATCCGCGATGGCTCCCGTGAAGGCTCCGCGCGTATGGCCGAAGAGCTCGCTCTCGAACAGGCTCTCGGCGATCTCCGCGCAGTTGACGGCTACGAATGGTCCGCGCGACCGGTCGCTCGCCTTGTGGATCGCCCGTGCGACGAGCTCCTTGCCCGTGCCGGTCTCGCCCTCGATCAGCACGGTCGCCGTCGAGCCGGCCGCCTTACGGATCGCCGCACGCACCTGATCGATCGCTGCGCTGGCGCCGACGATGTCTCCGTGTTCGTCGTCGGCCCGGCTGCCGGTTCGGGGTTCCGAGTTCGGCTGCGGGCACGCCTCCGAGATGATGCCGGGAAGTACCTCCAGATAGTTGCGCTTCTTGACGACGTAATCGACCGCGCCGCCCTTCAGCGCCTTGGCACAGATCTCCGCCGAGTCTGCGGCGGTGAGAAAGACGACCGGCAGATCGCCGTGACGCGTTCGGATGTCCTTCAGCACGTCGAGGCCGTCGCGGTCCGGTAGTGAGTAGTCGAGCAGGACCACGTGAAAGCGCCGCTCGTCGAGCAGCGACAACGCGCGGTGCGCGTTCGGCGCGCGCAGCACGGTGAGCTGATTTCCTCGCGCGAGCGAGCGTTGGATGAGCTCGGCGTGCGAGTTGTCGTCCTCAACGAGCAGAACGTTCATGATGATCTCCGCCCAGGCGGGCAGTGGAGGGTGGAGCGAGCGACGGAGAATAGGTACTGCGGGCGCGCGTTGTCAACGAAAAATTTCACACGAAAAATTTCACCAGAAGACGGAGCAGCAACTCTCGCAAGGCGCGGTTCCGCCACACCGGTTCCGCCACACCGGTTCCGCCCCCCGATTGACAGCCACCGTTGCGGGTCGATAGGACGCTCGGATCGTCGATGAAGTTCGGCGTCCACACCGGCCCGCAGAATTGCAGCTACGACGATCTCCGTCGTGCGTGGCGCATGGCAGACGAAAACGGCTTCGAGTGGCTGTCGGTTTGGGATCACTTCTACCCGGCGCTCACCGATCCGACCGGCACCTGTTTCGAAGCGGTGTCGATCATGACGGCGCTCGCCTGCGAGACGCGACGCGTGCGCGTCGGCTGTCTCGTCTTCTGCGCGGCCTACCGCAATCCCGCCGTGCTCGCCAACGCGGCGGTGACGATCGATCATGTGAGCGGCGGTCGCCTGGAGATGGGTCTCGGCTGCGGCTGGAGCCAGCTGGAGTTCGAGGCCCACGGCATTCCGTTCCTGCCGATCAAGGACCGCCTCGACCAGCTCGAAGAGAGCGTGCAGATCGTGCGCTCGCTCTTTCAGAACGAGAAGACCACCTTCCGTGGAAAGCACTTCGCGTTGACCGACGCCTACTGCTATCCGAAGCCGCTCCAGAAGCGGCCGCGCATCTGGCTCGGCGGCGGCGGGGAGCGGCGGTTCCTGCGCATGGTGGCCCGCTACGCCGACGCCTGGAACACTCCGTTCGTTGGCCCCGAGGTCTACGCACACAAGAACCGCGTGCTCAGCGAGTGGTGCGAGACGGAGAGGCGCGACCCGAAAACGGTGCTTCGCACCGTGAATCTCGGCCTCGCCATGTCGGCCGACGAGGCGGCGGCGCGGAGGAAGCGCACCGGGCTCGAGCAGCAGTTCGGGGCGTTCCTGCCGATGGTCGAGCCGGGCATGTTGATCGGCACGCCGCAGCAGGTGATCGACCGGGTCGAAGAGTACCGCGCGGCCGGAGCGGAATGGATCATCGTCGCGCTGCGCGCGCCGTTCGATTGGGAGAGCTACGAGCTCTTCATCGATCGTGTGCTGCCCGCGTTTCGGTGAACCGACGTAAGCATAGGGGGACGTTTCACAGTTTGTGAAGTTTTCAGGATCACGGGTTCGAAGTCACCATGCCGACCGAAAACTTCACAAACTGTGAAACGTCCCCCTGGAAACACGACTTCGTCGAAGCGAACGGCATCCGCTTCCACTACGTAACGGCGGGCGAGGGACCGCTGGTCCTCTTGCTGCACGGATTCCCGCAGTTCTGGTACGCCTGGCGCCACCAGATCCCGGCGCTCGCCGAGCGCTTCAAGGTGGTCGTACCGGACCTCCGCGGCTACGGCGATACCGAGAAGCCGCCACGCGTCGCGGACTACCGCACCGGGATTCTTGCCGCCGACGTCGCGGAGCTGGTGAACGCCTTCGGCTGCGAGAAGGCGCACATCGTCGGCCACGACTGGGGAGGCGGGGTAGCATGGACGACGGCGCTCGAGCACGCAGAGGTCGTCGACAAGCTCGCCGTGCTCAACTGCCCTCATCCGATGCTCTTCGCCAAGGCGCTACGCTCGAACTTCCGCCAGCTCGGCCGCAGCTGGTATATGTTTTTCTTCCAGCTACCGGTGATTCCCGAGCTCGTCTTCCGGCTCTCGCCGGAGCGCTCGGTCGAGCGCATGTTCCGTCGCATGGCGATCCGCCCCGACACCTTCAGCGACGAGGATCTGCGCCAATTCAAAGAGGCGCTCGAGAAGCCCCGGGCGCTCACCTCGGCGATCAACTACTATCGAGCGACGTTTCGCAATTTCTCGGCCATGCGCGAGCTCGAGCGCTCGCCCAAGGCGATCGGCTCTCCGACGCTCCTCATCTGGGCGGAGAACGACGTCGCGCTCGGCAAGGAGCTCACCTACGGCATGGAGCCGCTCTTCACCGGCCCGTTTCGCATTCACTACGTGCCGAATTGCAGCCACTGGGTGAACGAGGAACAGCCCGAGCTCGTCAACCGGTTGCTGCTCGAGTTCCTCACCGGTAGAGAGTCTGCATGACGTTCGAGATCCGGCGCATGACTCGGGAGGACATCCCGGAAGTCGGCCGCATCGGGGTGGAAGCGTTCAACGACCTCATGGCGCGACACAACCGCCCGCCGCTCTATCCCGATCCGCAAGTCGGACCGCTCGCCGCCACCGCCTACGTGTCGATCGATCCCGAGCGCTCGCTGGTCGCGATCGAGGAGGGGCGCATCGTCGGCTCGATCTTCTACCGGCGCCGCGGCGAGACCGTATCCGTCGGTCCCGCGACCGTGGCCCCTGCCGCTCAGGGCCGTGGCGTTGGCACGAAGCTCTTCCAGACCGTGATCGAACGCGAGCCGAACGCCGGCTCGATGCGCATCATGCAGGACTCCTTGAACCTCGCCTCCTTCGAGCTACTCGTGCGCATCGGCTATTCGCTCGGCGAGGAAGTGGCGATGTTCACGCTGCCCGCCGGGTTCCGCGAAGAGCACGAGGGCGATCCGGCGGTGCGGGTGGCGCGAGCCGAGGATCTGAACGACATCCTGGCGCTCGACCGCCGACTGTTTGGCTCCGATCGCAAGCGCGACTTCGAGTTTCTCCGCCGTTTCGGGAAGATCCTCGCGATCCACTCCGGCAAGACCCTCGACGGGTATCTGGCGCAAATGCCAACGCCGGGGCGAACCATGCTCGGCCCCGGTGGCGCCGACACGCCGGAGGCGCTGCGACGCCTCGTTCAGCACGCCGTAGGCGAAACTCTGGGCGAGCTCTCACTGTTCGTGCCCGCACGTGATTACGATAACATCAAGCCCCTGCTGGCGACCGGCTTTCGGCTGGTCGGGCTGTCCAACCTCATGTACCGGGGAAGTTGGGCGCCGCCCGCCGGGGCTTACGCGTACTCGTTGTTCCCGGAAAGCCATTGACGGGCTGTCCATGACTTTCGGGGATGCCTGCAAAAGCTCTAGGACGTAAACCTCGACGAGATCGGTACGTGCCGAAGCCGCCGAAATACGCGATCGCATCGATCCAGCCGGTCGGCCGCTACGCCCTCGGCGTGACCTGGCAAGATAAGCACGACAGCATCTTTCCGTTCGCGAGCCTGCGGCGGCTGTGTCCTTGTCTCGATTGTGAGAAGAACGAAGCGGCAAGACGGGAGCCGGGAGAGGCCGAGTGCAAGGTCGAAGGACTGCTTCGACTCGAGGACGCGAGCGTCATGTTGCACTGGGCCGACGGTCACGAAACGCTGTTACTGGTCGAGGAGCTGCGCGAGCTCTGTGGCTGCGCGGCTTGCAAGGGCGAGCCGAACTACCCGATCACGGGGCAGTGAAAGGGCTGCCGGTTATCGGCCTCCGGCTACGACCTACGACAAAGAACCCGGGGAATCTTCGGCGACAGGCGATAGCCTGTGGCCAGTTCTTCACATCCACGCACCGCCGTCGATCCGGTAGATCTTGCCCGTGATCCAAGAGGCGTCGGTGGAAGCGAGGTAGACGGCGAGCTTGCCGATTTCCTCGGGCGTGCCGGCGCGTCGCAGCGGGATGCCGGAAAGCATGGTCTCTTCGCCGAGCGCTTTGGCCATGCGCTCGCCCATGTCGGAGATCACGAACCCGGGCGCGATTGCGTTCACGCGGATGCCGTCGGGCGCGAGTTCCCGCGCCAACACCTTGGTGAGCGCGTTCACGCCGGCCTTTGCCGCATAATAGGGAGCCCCGAACGGTGCGCAAAGATCTGCACCGACCGAAGAGATGAAAATCACGCAGCCGCGTTTGCGCTCGAGGAGCTTCGGCACAGCGGCGCGGCAAGTATAGAACGCGCCGTGTAGATCGACGTTCATGACCCGGTGCCACTCCTTGGGGTCCATGGTCGCGATCGGCCCGGGCCGGGATGCGACGCCGGAATTCGCCACCAGGATGTCGATGCCGCCGAGCTCGCGGACCGCGATATCGACGAGGCTCACGACCGCGTCGAAGTCTCCGACGTCCGCCTCGCCGATGGCCGCGCGCCTGCCGAGCGCGCGCACCTCCGCCGCGGTCTTCTCCGCAGCCGCCTTGTCTTTGCGATAGTTGACGACGACGTCGGCGCCCTCCCGCGCCATCTCGAGCGCGATCCCTCGACCGATGCCGCGCGAGCCGCCGGTGATGAGCGCGACCTGCCCGTCGAGCTTTCCCATGGGGCGTCTTGCCGCTACTGCTGCTGCCCGTGCTTCTCGAGCTGCTGGCGCATCTGTTCGGCGGCCTTTTGCATTTCCTCGGCCTGCTTCTGCATTTGACTACCGAAGGCGTCGATTTTCGGCCCGCCGCGCCGCGCCGCGATCGTTCCGAGGAGCGAGAGAAACAGCAGCAACGCGCCGATGCCGCCGAGCACCGTCCAGGCCTTCTGCTCGGCCACTTTGTGCACGGCGATCACCGCGACGATGACGATGTAGAGCTGGTAGGCCTGGACGAGGATCGGCAGGTAGGGAATCAGCAAGGCGATCCCCGCAATAGGCAGAAGCGCCGCGGCGTATGCCACGATGCGAAAGCTCGACTCGAAGCTCGCTTCGCCGCCGAGAGCGCGCGAGAGGAACAGTACGATCGCCGCGCCGATACCGAGGCCGATCGCGCCGAACAGCGGAACGACGATCAGCGAGTAAACAATGCCGAGGAGATGGGCGTGGAGGAGCGAAAACACGGCGAGGATCGCCCCGTACCCGAACAGCATGATCGCCGCGAAGATGCCGGGGGCCTCGTAGCCCCCCTCGCGCGGCATCGATGAGAAAAAGCCGCGCGGATCCGTGACGACCTCGATCGCGGTCGGCAAAACGTCCTCGAGCGGTGACGGCGCTTCCTTCGGCGGCTCAGGTGCTTCGGTCATCGTTCTCTTCCTCTCCGCGGCACATCCAAATTCTCTTCGCGCGGGCCCCGCACCGTTCCCGCCTACCTTGAAGCCTCGCCTAGCACATTCTAGGATAGGTGTCTTCCGATGGATCCGAAAACATCCGCGCGAAGCTTCGCGCGCTGCGCCGCCCGCTGATCCGCCCTCGTGGAAGATCTTCTCAGACCCTATCTATACTTGCTGCTCGCCGCCGGGCTGGTGATCCTCAACGCGTTCTTCGTCGCGGCCGAGTTCGCGATCGTCAAGATCCGCGCCTCGCGGCTGGAAACGCTCGTCCGGCAGGGAAATTTGTTCGCCAAGTCGGCGCGGCACGTGGCGCAGCGACTCGACGCCTACCTCTCGCTCACCCAACTCGGCATCACCGCGGCGAGCCTCGGCCTCGGCTGGATCGGCGAGCCGGCCGTGGCGGCGGTGCTCCGCCCTGTCTTCGTCCAAGCCGGCTTCGATTCCGAGCCGGCCGTGCATTCGCTCGCGTTCGCGCTCGCGTTCGCCTCGATCACGTTCGTGCATATCGTGCTCGGTGAGCTCGTGCCGAAGATGTTCGCGATCCAGCGGAGCGAAGGAATCGCGCTCGCGGTCGCCTTACCTCTTCGAGCGCTACGGGTGGTCTTCTTCCCGGCTTTGTGGCTGCTCAACACTTCGTCGAACGCGCTGCTTCGGATCATCGGCTTCGACGCGGCGTCGTGGGCAGATCTCGTTCACTCCGAAGAGGAGCTGCGCATCATCCTGGCCGAGTCGGCGCGGATGGGGATGGTCTCGGGATCGAAGCGGCGGCTCCTCGAGAACGTGTTCAGCTATTCGGGCAAGACGGCGAAGGACGTGATGCTTCCGCGCGCAGAGATCGCCTACGTATCCCTCGCCCGCACCTGGCCGGAGAACCAGCAGATCATCCGTTCCACGTATCATACCCGCTACCCACTCTGCACGCTCGGCCTGGACCACGTTGTCGGCATGGTTCACATCAAGGATCTGCTCGAGTCGACCGCCGAGATCGCGAGCTCCGAAGACCTTCTCAAGAAAAAGCGCGACATCCTGTTCGTTCCGGAGTCGATGACGATCGAAGACCTGCAGCGCCAGTTTCAGCAGAAGCGCATGCACATGGCGATCGTCGTCGACGAATACGGTGGTACCGCGGGATTGGTGACGCTCGAGGACGTACTCGAAGAGCTCGTCGGCGAGATTCAGGACGAGTTCGATCGCGAGTCGCCGAAGATCCAAAAGACCGCGGAAGGGCAAGTGATCGACGGGTTGCTGCAGGTCTCGGAGGTCAACGACAAGCTCGACCTCGGCCTCGAAGAGACGGACGCACGAACCGTCGCCGGATACGTCACGGAGGAGCTCGGCCGCATCGCGCGTGTCGGCGATCGCGTCACCGTGAACGGTCGCGAGCTTCGCGTCGTGGAGATGAAGGGACGGCGGATCGCCAGGGTGTTGGTGGGGCCAGGGCCGGCCGAGACAGGCGGAACCGCATGAGCGCAACGGAACAAATAGTCACCACGGGGCAGGAATCACGCGAGGTCGCCGAGCAGGCGCGCCAGAAAGAGTGGGAAGGCCGACGCGCCGATTGTTCCGCATCTCTGGAGCAACGAGGGCGATCACGAGAACGGCGTCGCCGCTCGTCTCATGGGCGGGGAATTCACCTGGCTCGAAGAGGGCCGGCTCGACGTCGGCCTGACGGTCGACTCTTCAAGACGCGCTTCCTCACGCAAGATTCGGAGCGCGAGCCTCGGGTCGCGGCGACTGTCTGAAGACGGCTCTCGGCTTTCAGCTACCGGTCTTCAGTAGGGACCACCGGGAGGTCTTTGCCAAAGGCCGAAGACAAACTGCCGAAAGCCTCGTTCACCAGACCTTGGATTCGGCGATCTGCATCGGGCCGCGGTGACTGAAGAGCACGACTTCGTCCGGGATACCCGTTCCCTGCAGCTTTAGAATCAGCCGCAGACGATCTTCCTGCTCATGCGTGACCTCGGTGGCTTCGGTCCCGTGAGCATTGGTCGTCTTGCGCACGGTGCGTGTCTCGCGCACGGACTCGACGTCGGCGTCGGAGAGCGGATAGGTCTTGTCTCTCGTCCGAATCGCCAAGCGCCGCAGCGCCCGATCCGCGGTCTTGCGGTCTAGCGGGTCGACGACGAGAGTGTTCCCCTCGGCCCAGACGTGACTGGCCAATTCGCCGACGAGACGGCCATCTTCCTTGAGAATCGTTTCGTGCGCGCGCACGAGCTTCCAGCTCGCGAGCGGGATCAGCGCTAACAGAAAAGCGACCTGGGCCATCCGAGCGAGAAGCGGTCCCACGTGGATCTGACGGCCCATGTCAATGACGAGGAGGTCGACGATCAGAGGCGCAGCCATCGAGCCGATCGTCATGAGTACGAGGCTGAGCCCCGCCCGCGGAATGCCGAGCGCCGGGCTAACGTTGAAGCAAAGCCCGGCCAAGAGCAGTGACGCGACGCAGAAAACGAACCTTTTCTCCGACCCTTGGTAGACAAAAAATAAAACCAGGGGTGGGAGAATGAGGCTCAGCAGGACGTCGAGCATCTCGCTTTCACGATACGCTCCGCCAAGCGCCGTAGCGACCAAATAGGCCGTCAGCATTCCGAGAGCGATGCCCCCGAGGCGCTTGTTGCGGTTTCCCGCCAACCCGATTTCAGCGCCTGAAGCCACCTAAAAAGTATAGGCGCGCTCCAGGTGAATAGCAAATATTCGAAAAGATTGCGCGTGGTTTTCGAGGCTTCTTATTTTCGGTAGGGGGCGGCGAGCTTCTCGATGTACTTCGCGATCATGTCGCTCTCGAGGTTGACGGCGGCGCCGGGCTCGAGTTTCCCGAGCGTGGTAACCTGAGCCGTATACGGAATGACCGCGACCGCGAAGCGGCGATCCTCACACCCGAACACCGTTAGACTGACCCCGTCCACCGCGACCGATCCCTTTTCGACGAGGTACCGGGAAACCGACTCCGCAGCCTCGAACTCGTAGAGCGACGACGCGCCCTCCAGCCGCAGCGCAATCAGCCGGCCGATCCCATCGACATGCCCAAACACAAGATGTCCGCTCAGCCGGTCGCCGAGCCGCAGGCTTCGCTCCAGATTCACCTCGCTGCCAGCGCCTAGGCGCCCGAGCGTCGAACGCCGTAGGGTCTCGGGGGAAACGTCGGCATCGAAGAAGCCGGGTGAGGTAGCGGTCACCGTCAAGCACACACCGCTCACGCAGACACTCTCGCCGATCGCCAATCGATCGAACGGGGCCTCGATCGAAAGACGCTTACCGGCCGGACTCGCACTCGCTTCACGAACTCGACCGACGGCCTCGACGATCCCGGAGAACACCTTGCGGACACTCAGTGGATGCGCACGAGGGTCTGGCGAAAGAAGCGGCCGAGGAAGCTTTCGCTCTCGCGCCGCGAGAGGTTCGCGATCTCGTCACGGGCGAGCCAGATTCCGCGGCAGGAAGGACATTCCTCGAGCACGATGTTGTCGAACCTGCGGCTGTCGAGCCGCTTGCCGCATTTCGGGCAACGTCCCCGCGCGGTCTCTCGTGCCGTCGTTTCGTCTGCCGGCTCGGTCTGGGCGCGCATCTTCTCGAGCAGCTGACGGTTGCGCTTGGCGAAGTACTGGTCTTCGTCGGCGCGTTCCTTGTCCCGCAGCTTGTCGCCAAAGGGGTCCTTCTCGTGCATGTTATCCGAACCGACGTCCCGGCTTAATTCTATGCGGAATCTAAGCTTCTCGAGCCCCCGTGTCCAGAATCCGCGATGATCCCGCTGCGCGACAACATCCCATCGCAGCGGTTCCCGGCGGTGACCTATGGGATCATCGCCTTGAACGTCGTCGTGTTCTTGCACGAAATCCAGCTTGGCCACCGAGCGGATGGCTTTCTCGAGACCTTCGGTCTGGTGCCGATCCGATTCCACGCGGCGCACGACCCCGTGTCGCGCTTCTTGCCGATCTTCACGAGCATGTTCTTGCACGCAGGCCTGATGCACTTGGTCGGCAACATGCTCTTCCTGCACATCTTCGGAGACAACGTGGAGGACCGTCTCGGGCATCTTCGCTTCCTCGTATTCTATCTCGGCTGCGGAATGATCGCCGCGCTCGTGCAGGTCAACATGCTGGGACACTCGAGGCTGCCGATGGTGGGAGCCAGCGGGGCGATCGCGGGAGTGACGGGTGCCTACTTCGTGTTCTACCCACGCGCGCGCATCCTGACGCTCGTGCCGATCTTCCTGTTTTGGGATTTCGTTCAGGTGCCGGCCGTCGTGTTCCTGTTCCTGTGGTTTGCCATGCAGGTCGTCTACGGCATGATGGCGCTCGCGGGTCCCCAGACGGGAGGCGTCGCGTGGTGGGCGCACGTGGGCGGCTTCTCCGCAGGGGCGATCGGCGGGCTTCTCCTCGCGCCGCGACGAGCTCCGGCACCTCGTGTCTGGGCGGATTGACTCTTTGCCGCATCCGGCGCTAACGATGAGAGGTTAGCTGGGGGAGCCGAATGAATTCGGCTGAGAGCGTAGGAAGTCGATCTACCGACCCCGCGGAGCTATTTGAGCAGGATGCGGGATCGGAGCCGACGTCGCGACCAGCGGGAGCGACGGACCGAAACCGTCGTAATGTTGTCATAGCTCCCAAAACCTGATCCGGGCAATACCGGCGGAGGGAAGCGAAATGTCCGAGTCACTCACCCAGTTTGAAGCCGCGCGCCGTGGCGTGGTCACCCGTGAGATGCGTCGCGTCGCCGAGCGCGAGCGCGTGACCGCCGAGTTCGTCGGTGAAGAAGTCGCCCGGGGCCGAATGGTGATTCCCGCCAACAAGCGCCACCTTGCCGGCAGCGGCGGCGAGCCGCCGAAAGAGGAGGTGCACGCTGGCAACGGTCATGCGGCGGTGTCGTCGGCACGCCATTGGGTGAATCAGACGGTCGCAGAGCGGCTCGGCGAGATCCAGAATCCCGAGGTGCTTCGCGGCGAGCGCGCACCGAAGCGGCTCGACCCGATGGGCATCGGACGGATGATCACTACCAAGGTGAACGCGAACATCGGCGCGTCACCGGTGACGAGCGGCACGGCTGCCGAGATCGAAAAGCTTCTCTGGGCCCAGAAATACGGCGCCGATACGCTGATGGATCTTTCGACGGGCGGCAATCTGCGCGAGTGCCGGCAAGCGATCATCGATCACGCGACGATCCCGATCGGCACGGTGCCGATCTACAGCATGATCATCGGCCAGCGGATCGAAGATCTCACCTACGACGTGATCCTCAAGGAGATCGAGCGACAGGCCGAGCAGGGTGTCGACTACTTCACGATTCACGCCGGCTTGCTGCGCGAGCATCTGCCGCTCGTCGGCGGCCGCGTCACCGGCATCGTCTCGCGCGGCGGCTCGCTGCTCGCCAAGTGGATGCTCCACCATCGCAAGCAAAACCCGATGTACGAGCTGTTCGACGAGATCAGCGCGATCATGCGCCAGTACGACGTGACGTATTCACTCGGCGACGGGCTCCGCCCCGGCTGTCTTGCCGACGCTTCAGACGCCGCGCAGCTTGCCGAGCTCCGAACGCTCGGCGAGCTCGTGCAGCGGGCGCGCGACGCCGGGGTCCAGGCGATGGTCGAAGGGCCCGGGCACGTGCCGCTCGACCAGATCGGCTTCAACATGAAGCTCGAGCAACAGTGGTGCGACGATGCGCCCTTCTACGTGCTCGGCCCCCTCGTTACGGACGTGTTCCCGGGTTACGACCACATCACGAGCGCGATCGGAGCCACCGAGGCGGCGCGGCACGGTGCCGCGATGCTTTGCTACGTCACGCCGAAGGAGCACGTCGGTTTGCCCAAGGCCGAAGACGTGAAGGCGGGCTGCATTGCCTACAAGATCGCCGCGCATGCCGGCGACATCGCCCGCGGCGTGGCCGGCGCCCGCGAGTGGGACGACGCGCTCTCCCGCGCCCGTGCAGCGCTCAACTGGCCGAAGCAGTTCGAGCTTGCCTTCGACGGCGAGACGGCGAGGGCGCTGCACGACGAGGATCTCGAGGTCGACACCGATTTCTGCGCGATGTGCGGCCACGACTGGTGCAGCATGCGGATCTCCAAGGAGATTCAGGAGTTCGCGAGCGGCAAGGATCCTAGCTTTCAACCCGTGCGGCACGCCGCGCGAAGCCCTGGAATCGGAACGGAAGGGCGCGAGCTGCTCACCCGGCGTGCGGCTCTGCTGCCGAAGGTCGGGGAGCGCCACGCCTGTCACAGCGATCTCATTGGCGAGGCGGAAGAAGCCAAGAAGATCCAGAACGAAGCTGAAAACGGCGACCCACCAGCGGCTACCGCGTAAAGACACCATGAATTCTTCACCGGTAGCCGGTAGCCGGTAGCCATCCTTCGTTCGTCAGCTTCCCGCCTTGCGGCACGGCGAAACGTGCTTACCTTGGCTCTCGTGGCGGGCGGATGAACCCGTGCCCGAGAAAGAGGTTCGCGCCATGAACATCAACCGGTTCACGGAAAAATCGCAGGAGGCGCTGCAGGGGGCGCAAGCGCTTGCCGAGCGACGTGGCCACCAAGGCGTCGACGTCGAGCACCTTGCGGCCGCATTGCTTGCCGAGCCCGACGGGCTGGCGACGGCGATTCTGTCCGCGGCTGGCGTATCGGTCGCCAATCCCCGTCAAGCGATCGAACGAGAGCTCGAAAACCTGCCCCAGGTGTCGAGCCCGACGGGAGCAGGCCAGACATACCTGACCCCGCGGCTGGGCAAGGTTCTGCGCCAGGCCGAAGACGAAGCCAAAGGCCTCAAGGACGAGTACACGAGCGTCGAGCACCTTCTGTTCGCGATGCTCGAGGACTCCGGCGCCACCGGCAAGGCGCTCCGCGCCGCCGGTGTCCGGCGCGAGAAGCTCATGGAGGCGTTGCGCAAGGTGCGCGGGCACCAGCGCGTGACGAGCCAGAACCCCGAGGGAACGTACCAGGCGCTCGAGCGTTACGGGCGCGATCTGACCAAGCTCGCCTCGCAAGGCAAAGTCGATCCGGTCATTGGCCGAGACGAGGAGATTCGCCGGGTGATCCAGGTTCTGTCCCGGCGCACCAAGAACAACCCCGTGCTGATCGGCGAGCCCGGCGTCGGCAAGACCGCCATCGTCGAGGGACTTGCCCATCGCATCGTGCGGGGCGACGTGCCCGAGGGCCTGAAGGGCAAGCGCGTGGTCACGCTCGACATGGGAGCGCTGATCGCGGGCGCAAAGTTCCGGGGCGAGTTCGAGGAGCGGTTGAAGGCGGTACTGAAGGAAGTCGTCGAGTCGGCGGGGGAGATCATCCTCTTCATCGACGAGCTGCACACCGTGGTCGGCGCGGGGGCCGCCGAGGGTGCGATGGACGCCGGCAATCTCCTGAAGCCGATGCTCGCGCGCGGTGAGCTCCACTGCATCGGCGCCACCACGCTCGGCGAGTATCGCAAGCGCATCGAGAAGGATGCGGCGCTCGAGCGGCGTTTTCAGCCCGTGATCGTCGATCAGCCGAGCGTGGAGGAAACGATCTCGATCCTGCGCGGGCTCCGCGAGCGCTACGAAGTCCACCACGGCGTGCGCATCAAGGACGCCGCGCTGGTCTCGGCCGCGGTACTTTCGAACCGCTACATCAGTGACCGCTTCTTGCCAGACAAGGCGATCGATCTCGTCGACGAGGCCGCGGCGAAGCTCCGCACGGAGATGGATTCGATGCCGTCCGAGCTCGACGAGGCCTCGCGGAAGGTCATGCAGCTCGAGATCGAGCGCGAGGCGTTGCGCAAGGAGACCGATCAAGCCTCCAAGGAGCGTCTGGCGAAGCTCGAGAAGGAGCTCGCCGGCCTGAAGGACGAATCGCAGCGGCTGCGCGCCAAGTGGGAGAGCGAGAAGGGCCTCGTGTCGCAGATCCGCGAGGTGCGCCGTCAGATCGAGGAGCAGAAGGTCGAGATGGAGAAGGCCGAGCGCGCCTACGACCTCAACCGCGTGGCGGAGATCAAGTACGGCCGGATCGTCGAGCTCGAGAAGCGACTCCGCGAAGCGGAAGCGCGTCTTCACGAGCAGGGAACGGCGCTCCTCCAGGAAGAAGTCGCCGAGCAGGACATCGCGGGAGTCGTCGGTCGCTGGACCGGGATTCCTGTGTCGAGGCTCCTCGAAGGTGAAAAGCACAAGCTGCTCGGCCTCGGCGAACGGCTGCACGAGCGCGTCGTCGGCCAGGAGGAAGCGATCGAAGCCGTGGCGGATGCGGTGATCCGAGCCCGCTCGGGCCTCAAGGATCCGAACCGGCCGATCGGATCGTTCATCTTTCTCGGCCCAACGGGGGTGGGAAAGACCGAGGTCGCACGCGCGCTCGCCGAAGCGCTCTTCGACAACGAGGCGAGCATGGTGCGCATCGACATGTCGGAATACATGGAGAAGCACACGGTCTCCCGCTTGATCGGCGCGCCGCCGGGATACGTCGGTTACGACGAGGGTGGACAGCTCACCGAAGCGGTGCGCCGCAAGCCCTACTGCGTGATCCTCTTCGACGAGGTCGAGAAGGCGCATCACGACGTCTTCAACGTGCTCCTGCAGATCCTCGACGACGGTCGACTGACGGATGGACATGGCCGAACCGTCGACTTCAAGAACACGATCGTAATCATGACGTCGAACATCGGTAGCCAGACGATCCTCGGCTATCGAGGCGGCGCGGACCCCGATGCTTACGAGCAGATGAAGCTGGAGGTGATGGAGGCGCTGCGCACGCAGTTCCGGCCGGAGTTCTTGAACCGTGTCGACGAGACCGTGGTGTTCCGCGGCCTGGGCCGCGAAGACCTACGGCGCATCGTCGAGATCCAGCTCGAGCGCCTGCGCAAGCGGCTTGCCGAGCATCACATCGAGCTCGCGCTCTCCGATGCGGCGAAGGATCACCTGGCAGCGGCAGGCTACGACCCGACGTACGGCGCGCGACCGCTGAAGCGGCTTCTCCAACGCGCGGTCGAGACCGTGCTCGCGCGAAAGATCCTGTCTGGAGAGCTGCCCGACAACTCCCGGGTATCGGTCGGAGCTAGCGGCGGCGCGCTGTCCTTCGAGATCGCGCCACTCGCGCAGGCCGCTTGACGAGGGCAGCTACGCGTCGCCACGCAGGCGATAGCTGGCGACGTCCGGATAGCGATCGAGGTGGCGCCGGTAGGTCTCGTAGCGCTCGAGAATCCGGTTGACGTAGTTTACCGCCTGCCGTCCGTGCGCGGAGCCGAGCCGACAGTGACCGTTGAAGCGCTCGTCTTCGAGGAGTGGTAGCGTCTGCTCGAGCCCCCGCTGCCACGATTGGGGTTCGAGACCGAGCTCTCGGGCCAAGTCTTGTGCATCGACGACGTGACCGGGTCCGAGCATGTAGGCGGCAAGCACCATCGCCAGGCGGTCCTTCGCATGGGCGTCCGGGAACTGCTCGGAGAGCCGCCGTAGATAGAGGACGCCCGCCCGAATGTTCGCCTCCGGCGCGGAAACGTTGTTGACTCCAACCTCCGCCGGAATCCACGGCATGAGCTGCATGAGGCCTTTGGCGCCGGCGGCGCTAACAGCCTTTTCTTCGAAGCTGGACTCCTCGAAAATGAGGGCTGCCACCAGGCGCCAGTCGAGGCCCGCCGCGCCTGCGTACTTGGCGATCACGCCGGCGTAGCGCGAGATCTGTCCGGCAAGCGGCAGCGCGGGCTCGGGCGCCTCCTCGGGCGATTCGTAACGACAGTAGGCCTGGTAAAGAGCCTCGCTTTTCTCCGCATCCGCAATCCGCCGGGCGGCTCCCGCGAGAAGTGCTGCCAACTCCGCGCTGTCCGTTCGGAGAAACGGAGAGAGTCGCCTCGGCGACCCCGCGCGCCCCTCGTCGAGGCAGGGATCCGCGAGCAGAACGTCGGGAGCGGCTGCGAAAGCAGTCGAGAGCATCACCACGTCCACCATCCCCGAGCGCAGCCGCTGTACCGCCTCCTCGTCGCTGACCGCCGGCCGTTCGCTCAGCGAGACACCGAGATCGCTTGCGAAGCGGTTCAGGAGGTCATAATCCAAATCCGAGGAACCCAGCGATCCAGGGGAGTTTCGCGAGGAGTCTCGGCTGATCGAGAAGCGGAGAGCGCCCTTCTCGCGGAGATCCTCCGGTGTGACTGGGCGAAGGAATGGGAACTCCGGAGAAGTGGAGCCACCACGGTCCACGAGCTGACCTAACACAGCAGGAGACAAGAGAACCGTGAGGGCGGTGATCCTAGACAGCAACTTCATGATCCGCTCTCGGCCGACCGCGAATAGACCACTTCTTCGCTGGTGTTTCAAGAGGCAAAACGGAATACTCGATTTTTAGAACGTGGACGCCAGGGACAAGATCTTAGAGACCGCGACCCGGCTTTTCTCGACGCAAGGCTACGGAAGCACCTCGCTCTCGCAAGTTGCCAAGGAAGCGAGTGTCAGCAAGGCCCTCATCTTCTGGCACTTCGAAAACAAGGAGCGGCTCTTCCAGAGCGCACTCCAACGCTCGCTCGAGCCCTACTTTGTCAACGTCGTCGGCCAAGTGGAGGGACTCGACGAAGCGGCGCAGATCCACAAGCTGATCGACCTCTTCTACGATTTCGTTCGCGATCACATGCAGTCGATCCGCTTCGTGCTGAGCCTCATCTTGCGCGAAGAAAAGCAGCCTGACGATCCCGTCGCTCGCGTGGCGGAGCTCTTTCGCATCTTTCGCAATCTCTTGAACGACATCCTCGAAAGCGGTCGGCATAAGGGTGTCTTCCGCTCGGACATCAATCCGGCGAGCGAAGCCTCGCTCATCATGTGCGCGTTGGCGGGAGCGCTGGTTCAGAGGTTCATCGGCAGCGACTTCTCCGGGGAAAGCGAGACCATCGTCAGCCACCTGAAAAGCGCGCTGCTCGAGCGGCTGAAGGTACAGGCCGAGTGACGCCAAAGCGCGGACCCGACGGGTTCGCCTCCCTCGCCTCCCTCGTGGTCGGGATGCTCATCGTCTTCGTGCTGATCGTTCTGTACCTGCGTACCTACACGCCGGGCGGTGCGAAGGGCGGCCCGGCGGGCAGCGCGCTCGACGCGGCGAAAAAGCAGGCGCAGAACTTTGAGGAACAGCAGAAAAGGCGCATCGAGCAGATGAGAGAGGTCGCGCAGTAGCAGACTGCGCCACAGATTGGTCCCGCTGGTCGCGAACCGGCTCCGGCCAGGCAGCCTGCCGGGCTAGGAGGGTGCGTCACGGATCGCGCCCGACGGGCACGATCAAAGGGGATGCGACATCCTACCGAGCTAGCCTCTGGACTCCTCACTCGGGAGTCGCTACAGCTTCGATTCGGCGGAGGGGATCAAACGACCGCTTTCCGGAAACGGAGAGAGGAAAGTCCGGACTCCGAAGGACAGGATGGCCGCTAACGGCGGCCCCGAGTGATCGGGGGAAAGTGCCACAGAAAAAAGACCGCCGCCACCGGCTTCGGCCGAATGGTGGCAAGGGTGAAAAGGCGAGGTAAGATCTCGCTCCACCGGGGCGTGAGCCACGGTGCGGACAAACCCCATCCGGAGCAAGACCAAATAGGAGGGTTCTCCTCTCGGCGGCTCTCGTCGTCTTGGGGCCGGGTAGTCCTTCCCGGTAGAATCCTCGGGTAAGGTCGCACGATCCCGCCGGCAACGACGGGACAAGAGGAATGGTCGTTGCCCCCGGACGTTGACTGGGGGAACAGAATCCGGCTTACCGATCCCCTCCGCCAATCCAGTCGCCGCTCCCGAGATGCGATGGCACGCCGTTCTGTTCCGTTGCGCAGATTGAGTTTTCGCCTTTTGTTTGCCGTACGGGTGACGTCACTCGAGATACCGAAATTACGCTCGCTTCAGGTCTTCGCACCTAAAATATAAAAGCATTTTTCCTTGACTTGCGCGCTTGCCGAGTCCTATAAGCGCGTTGCGGTGGTATAAAATGGAGTAAAGTGGGATTAGGGTCGTGTTTAGCGGAAACTATCACCACGTGGTCGATCCGAAAGGAAGAGTCAGCGTACCCTCTTCGTTTCGTGACTTGGTCCAGATGTCGG
>Ga0315273_10001391_pt1 | contig 27426 bp, 31 predicted proteins | sample YL17G02_0_MG_FD_205753 | JGI IMG/M metagenome (GOLD analysis project Ga0315273, IMG submission 205753) | Sediment microbial communities from Yellowstone Lake, YNP, Wyoming, USA - YL17G02_0 | ecosystem: Environmental > Aquatic > Freshwater > Lake > Sediment | place: USA: Wyoming | collected... | reverse complement strand
GCTGTGTCTTCGATGGTCGATACAAGCTGGTCCGTTACTTCGGGCTGGGCAATTACAACCTGCCGGCATCGGTCGAGCAGTTGCTGGCCGATAACGACGTCGCTCTCTACGATCTGTCGCTGGATCCCGAGGAAATGGACAATTTGGCCAACCCGGAAAACCCAAAATACAATGAAGAATTGCTATCGGCCATGAACCACAAGCTCAATGCGTTGATTGATGAGGAGATTGGGGAAGACAAAGCCCTGTTCACCCTGTAGATGGGTGCCTGCCTGCCCATGATGTTCCCGACCGGATACACTGGCTGGAAAGGCGTGCACTACTTCTGCTACGGAGCCCGTGTGGGTGGACGAGCTGGCAGGGGCATTCCCCGAGGTTCCGATCGTGCTCACGAAGATGGGGAGGTCGATCCGCGCCTCCTTCGATGCGTGCAGGGTGGTGGCCCTGCGCAACGCCAACGTCTACTTCGACATGACCGACACCTCGGCGGAGCACCTGCGCGAGGCGATCACTGTCCTGGGCGCGCACCGGATGTGAACGCTCTGGTCGGATCATGATGTCCCAGGGGACACTGGCAGAGTCGGGGCCCGTGGCACGGGCGATCAGGACGCCTCGCGCGGCCGCACTTGCCGGCATCGCGTTCTCCGTCCTCTTCGCCGTGGCGCTCGTCCTCGTTCGACGCGCTGTCCCCGCGGATCCGAACGACGCGGGGCAGTGGCTCACGGACAGCTCACGGCGAGAGTCGGTGCTGCTCGCTCTCGGTCTCGTGCCGTTCGCGGGGATCGCGTTCCTCTGGTTCATCGGCGTGCTCCGCGACCGAGTCGGCTCATCAGAGGACAGGTTCTTCGCGACCGTCTTCCTGGGGAGTGGGTTGCTGTTCGTGGGCATGCTCTTCGTCGCGTCGTCCGTCGCTGCAGGGCTGGTCGCGGCCGCTGGAGACCACGCTGACGGCCTCCGCTCCTCGGGCGCCTGGGCTGTGGGTCGCAGCGCCACCCACGAGCTCATGGTCGTCTACGCGATGCGCATGGCCGCCGTGTTCACGCTCGCCGCCTCGACGATCCTGATGCGCACGCGGCTCGCACCGCGCTGGCTGATCGCGTCCGGTTACGCGATCGCGGTTCTCCTCCTGATCACGGTCGGCGATCTCGCCTGGATCGAGCTCGTCTTCCCCGCCTGGGTCCTCGTCCTGAGCCTCTACGTGCTCATCACGAGCTTCAGGGGAACCCCGGAGGCGGTGCCTCCAGCGTGACGCTGGAAACGGTGTCCGACACCAATTCCTCAGGCCCCGACGGAAGTCGTCATGGCCGCGGAGCGGCCGGACTTCCGTCGGTGAGTGGAGCTAGGCGGGCTCGAACCGCCGACCTCCTGGGTGCGATCCAGGCGCTCTCCCAGCTGAGCTATAGCCCCGTGCGCCAAATAGTGTAGCGAGCCGCGCCGGGCGCGCTACGCTCCCCAGGGCTCGGTTCCGCGGTCGGCCTGCAGCTTCTCGGCCTCGGCCTCGATCGTGTCCTGGACGGCCTGCTGGTCATCCAGCGACTGTGGCGCCTCGTCCTCGTACTCGCTCTCGGGCACCGGCTCGTGCGCGGCCTGGATGAGCTCGCCCTTGCTGATGCGCAGCACCATGTCCTTCGACTCCTCGCGGTACCAGGTGCCGTCCTCCAGCTCGATCGCGGGGAAGCGGTTCTGGTGCGTGTGCTCGATCAGCTCCGTGCGCTTGCTCCGCGAGAGCGGCCCCTTGACGATCTCGTACTCGACGCCGGCATCGTCGAGCGCCTTCTGCACGCGCCAGCATGGATGCCCGTTCATCTTGATCCACATGTTCGAGCACCGGTGGAGCTTCACAGCCATCTCTGTCCTCCCTGCTGTTGAGCGACCTACGATACTCCGGTGCGCGCGGTCGTACTAGACGCCGCCGGGCAGCCGGCGCTCGCCGAGGTGCCGGAGCCCGACGGGCCCGGCGAGCTCGTGCGCGTGCTCGCGGTCGGGCTCTGCGGCTCCGACGTCGAGAAGCTCGGCCACGCCGCGCCGGGGACGGTGCTCGGGCACGAGGTCGTCGCCGAGACCGCGGACGGGCGGCGGGTCGCGCTGGGCCACCACGGCGCCTGCGGGGAGTGCGCACGCTGTCTCGCCGGGCACGAGTCGACGTGCGATGCGTTCGCGGCGCCGACGATCCGGCCGGGCGGGTTCGCCGAGCGCGTCCTCGCTCAGGGCTGGGTCGAGCTCCCCGCCGGGCTCGACGAAGCACGCTGGACGGCGGTCGAGCCGCTGGCCTGCGTCCTCCGCGCCGTCGAGCGCGTGCCGCGCGGCCGCGTGCTCGTCGTCGGCCACGGCTTCATCGGCCGCGTCTTCGCGGCGGTGCTGACGCATCGCGGCGACGAGGTGTTCGCGGTCGACCGCGACCCCGAGCGCGCCGGGCGCGCTCCCGACGGGCCGGTCGGCGCGGCGGTGCTCTGCGCCCAGGGCGGCGCGGACACTGCGATCGAGGCGGTCGAGCCCGGCGGGACGATCCTCGTCTTCGCCGACGCGGGCGCGATCCCCGCCGCGCCGGTCTACCGCCGCGAGCTGACGCTCGTCGGGTCGCGCTCCGGGACCCCGGAGGCGATGCGCGAGGCGGCCCGGCTGCTGCCCGAGCTCGACCTCCCCGAGCCGACGGTGCTGCCGCTCGAGCGGTTCGCCAAGGGGCTCGACCTCTTCCGCCGCCGCGAGGCGCTCAAGGTGGTCTTCACACCGTGAGCTTGCTCATGTTCCTGGGGCGTCGCTCGCGGTGGGAGCCATCGCCGGCCGGCGCGTTGACAGTACATCGAGGTACGGCTGCGCGCCGGCCGGCCTCGGATCGCGCCGTGAGCGGCGTCAGCCTCTCGCGGAGCCCGGCTCCGCCGGGCGGGAGCGAGAGGCGGCCAGGGGCGTGAGGGCGCTGATCTTCCACGGGCCGGGCGACGTCCGGCTGGAGGAGGTGCCGCGCCCCGAGCCGGGCCCCGGCGACGTGCTCGTGCGGGTCGAGGTCGCGCTCACCGACGGCACCGACGCCAAGGCGTTCCGGCGCGGCCACCCGGTCCTGCTCGGCGAGCTGCCGGGCCGGTTCGGCCACGAGTTCTGCGGCGTCGACGTCGAGACGGGGCGGCGCGTCGTGGCCGCGAACTCGGCCCCGTGCGGCGAGTGCGCGCCGTGCGGGCGCGGACAGGAGACGCTCTGCGAGAACCTCTTCCCGCTGTTGAACGGGGCGTACGCGGAGTTCCTGCTCGTACCCGAGCGGATCGCACGCGAGAACCTCCTCCCCGTCCCGCCGACGCTCGCGCCGGAAACCGCGGCGCTCGTCGAGCCGCTCGCCTGCTGCCTCCACGGCGTCGAGGCGGCCGGCGTCCAGGCGGGGGACACGGTCGCCGTGCTCGGCCCCGGACCGATCGGCCTGATGCTCTGCGCCTGCGTCGCGGACGCGGGCGGGTGGCCGGTCTCGGTCGGCGGGCGCCCCGAGCGGCGAGCGCTGGCGCCCGAGTTCGGCGGGCAACCCGGCGACGGCCGGGGCGCCGACGTCGTGATCGAGGCCGTCGGGAGCGAGGAGGCCTGGCTCGAGGCGATGCGGCTCGTCCGGCCCGGCGGAACCGCGCTCCTGTTCGGAGGGCTGCCCCGCCAGACCACGCCGCCGCTCGACGCCTATCGCCTCCACTACGAGGAGCTCACCCTCCGCGGCGCGTTCCATCACACACCGCGGACGGTGCGCGCCGCGCTCGCGTTCCTCGCGAGCGGCGCCTACCCGTGGGCGCAGCTCGTCACGCACGAGGTCGGGCTGGAAGGGGTCGCGGCGCTGCTCGCCGACCCGCCGCCGGGCTACCTCAAGGCTGCGGTCCGACCCTAGCCGAAGAGCGTGAGCTCGGGCTCGCGCTCGCCGCGCAGCGCCTCGAGGTCGACCTCGACGCACTCGATCCCGCGCGCCTCGGCGAGGGTGACCGCCTGCGGCTTGAAGCGCTGCGCCGCGAGCACGCCGCGGCAGGTCTCCTTCGCGGGGTCGAGGCGGATCCGCTCGAGGTAGCGTCCGAGCTGCTCGACCGCGTCGATCGTGCCGATGCGCTTGATCTCGACCGCGACCCAGGCGTCGTCCGTGTCGCGGCACATCAGGTCGACCGGGCCGAGGTCGGTCGGCCACTCGCGACGCACGAGGCGGAGCTCCGGCCCGATCGCCTCCGGCTGCGCGGCGAGCGCCTCCTGCAGGTCCCGCTCGACGCCGTCCTTCTCGAGCGGCGCCGCCTCGCCCATGTCGTGCTCGACGTCGCTCAGCACCTCGACGAGACGGATCTCGAGCCGGTCCTCCGACTTGCCGGCGCGCTTGCGCACGACGATCACGCCGTCGCCCTCCTCGACGACCGTGGGCGGCGTCATCCAGTTCAGCGGCTTGTAGCCGCCCGCGTCGGCGTGAACCAGGACGGAGCCGTCCTCCTTCAGCATCAGCAGCCGCGTCGATTCGGGCAGGACCGCGGTCAGGCGGCCGGTGTAGTGGACCTCGCAGCGGGCAACGAGCAGACGCACGGTCGCAGGACCGTACCGTCTCTTTCGGACAGGTCAGCCGCGCTCGACCCGCATTCGCCGCCGCCGCCGCATCCCGATTGCGACCGAGCCGGCAGTCACGACGATCACGAACGCCGGCAGCACAACAGCCCCGACCCAGCCGCCGATGAGATAACCGACTCCGACTGCGAAAGCCAGAGTCACAGAAGAAGATGCGACGAGAGAGATCCAACGCGCCGCGCCGGGACGCTCGAAGCTCTCCCCGGAGCGGATCCTTCGTGCGGTTCTGCGAATCGAGACGTTCGCCCAGAGGCTCATCGCCGCCGCCGCAAGCAGCACGAGATCGATTCGCCGTTCTCCCGTCAAGGATCCGGTGGCAAGATCGACGGCCGCAATTACTGCGAGAGGGATGACGATGAAGACGGTGTGGCGTCCAGCCTTCTCGAGCCGGTCTGCGACCGCCTCCCGCTCCGCCGCGCGGTCCGGATCCTGCACGCAGACCTAGCTGGACCGGCGCTCGACCCGCGAGCCGCCGACGATCGCCTCGCGGCCGTCGGCGAAGCGCACGAGCGCCTTGCCCTTGCCGTCGTAGTCGGGCGACCAGACGACGAGCGTCGCCGCCTCGCCGGCCACGCGCACCGCCTCCGTCCCCTCGGGCTCGAGCCCGCGCCACACGCGCACGAATGGGTTCTCCTCCCACTCTCGGCGGATCGTCGTCTCCTCGGTGTGACCGGGATGGACGCGCGTCTCGGGCGGGAGCGCCATCAGCACGTCCATCACCGAGCGGCGGATCTCGGGCACGTCCGCGCCACCGCCGACCGCGTCGCGGAAGAGCGTGTCGCCGCTGAAGCACGCGATCCCGTTGACGACGAACGAGAGCCCGTCGGCCGAGTGGCCCGGCGTCTCGAGCGCCTCGACGACGAGGCCGCCCGTCTCGAGCGGGCCCTTGACGATCTCCAGGCCGTAGCGCGCGACGAGCTCGTCGTCGCCGGCGACATGATCCGAGTGGGAGTGCGTGGTCAGCAGGTGCGTGACGGTCAGCCCCTCCTCCTCGACGGCCGCGAAGAGCGGCTCGAGCGGCGCGCCCGAATCCACGAACACGGCCGTCCCGCCCGGCTCGTCGGCGACGAGGTAGGCGTTCGAGAGCCAGCCCGGGTGCATGCTCCGCACGATCAGCACGAGCGGTACGCTACTCCCGAACCCGAGAAGGAGGAAGGATGGCCGGCTTGATCTCCCGCGCCTCGTCGATCACGAAGGCGAAGGTTTCGAAGTGGCTCGACCGGGCGGAGGATCCGGGCGAGACCCTCGACTACTCGTACGAGAAGCAGCTCGAGCTGCTCCAGAACGTCAAGCGCGGCCTCGCAGACGTCGTCACCGCGAAGAAGCGCCTCCAGCTCCAGCAGGCCCAGCTCGAGCAGAGCGTGGTCAAGCTCGACGGGCAGGCCCACGACGCGGTCGTCGCGGGGCGCGAGGATCTCGCGCGCACGGCGCTCGAGCGCAAGTCGGCGATCCAGCAGCAGCTCCAGGGGCTCGACACGCAGGTGCAGCAGCTCCAGGCACAGCAGGACAAGCTGATCTCCTCCGAGCAGCAGCTCCAGGCGAAGGTCGAGGCCTTCCGCTCGCAGAAGGAAGTGATCAAGGCCCAGTACTCCGCAGCCGAGGCGCAGGTGAAGATCGGCGAGGCGGCGACCGGGATCGGCGAGCAGATGGCCGACACGGGGCTCGCGATCCAGCGCGCCAAGGACAAGACCGAGCAGATGCAGGCGCGCGCGGGCGCGATGGACGAGCTGATCGACTCGGGCGCGCTCGATGACATCACCGCGACGGGCGACGACCTCGACCGGCAGCTCGCGCAGCTCTCCTCGCAGACCCAGGTCGACGACGAGCTGGCAAAGATCAAGGCCGAGGTCGGCGAGGGCGCCGACAAGCCGAAGGAGCTGTCGTCGTGATCGTGCGGCTGATGCACGAGGGGCAGTACGAGGTGCCCGACTCGCTGCAGGACGAGCTGAACGCGGCGGACGACCGCGCGCTCGCCGCGCTCGCCGCCGGGGACGTCGACGCGCTGAACGCGAGCATCGAGGAGATGTGGGAGCTCGTGCGCGCGAACGGCGAGCTGTTCCCGATCGACGAGCTGACGCCCGCTTCGGATGCGATCGTGCCGCCCGCCGACCTCACGCTCGACGAGGCGCGCGAGCTGCTCACCGGGGAGGGCCTGATCCCCGACCTGCCGGGCTAGCGCGAAGCGCCGCTAGAGCGGCGCGTCGAACATCCCGAACCACTTCGACAGATCGGCTTCGATCGGCAGCTCGGGCTCGAGCTTCGCCTTCAGCTCGAGCTCCTTCGCGTTGTCGCGCTCCTGCCCGCCGGTGGGGACGAAGGGCCAGAACACGCCTCCCTTGTAGCCGTACACCCAGTAGACGGGATGCTCGTACCCCTTGAACCGGAACAGCGCCGCGAGCAGCCGCTCGCCGAACCCCTGCTGATCGAGCTCCTGGGCGACGAGGTGCAGGCTCGCCGCGGCGTCCTCGAGCTGCGGATCGCCGATGATCACCCACTCGTAGCCGAAGCTGTCGGTCTCGCGCTCGATCTTCGAGCCCGAGTCCTGCGCGACCGAGTCGAGCAGCTCGTCGGCGGCCTTCACGACCTCGTCGAACGCGCTCGCCGAGAGCGGCTTGAAGACGAGCGCGCCCTTGCCCGCGTAGGTGAGCCCGCACTCGACCTGCAGGGTCACGGCGGCGGTCGTGAGCGCGAACAGCCGCTCGTCGGCAGGCTGCTTCAGCTTCGTTCGGCCGAACAGGCCCACTACGAGACCGGGCGGCCCATCTCGCGCGCGATCTCCCCGAGCCGCTCGAGCCGCTTCTCGAGCGGCGGGTGGTCCATGAACAGCACCGCCGTCTTCTGCTTGAGGTTGGTCGGGATGATGAAGAACGCGTTCATCGCCGAGACCTCGCGCAGGTCCTTCGCCGGGATCGCCGCGATCTGGCCCGAGATCTTCTGTAGCGCGCTCATCAGATGCTCGGGCGCGCCGGTGATCATTGCCGCACCGCGGTCGGCGGTGAACTCGCGGTAGCGGGAGATCGTCCTGATCAGCACCCAGCTGACCATGTAGACGATCATCGAGACGACCATCACGATCAGCCACACCGGGACCTGGTTGTTGTTGTTGTCGCGGTTGCCGCCGCCGAACATGCCGGCGTAGAGGCCGAAGCGCGTCAGCACGCCGGCGAGCATCGCGAAGAAGCTCGCGACCGTCATCACGAGCACGTCACGATTGGCGATGTGCGAGAGCTCGTGGGCGAGCACGCCCTCGATCTCCTGCGGCTCGAGCCGGCGCATCAGCCCGCTCGTGACCGCGACCGCGGCGTGCTTCGGGCTGCGACCGGTCGCAAACGCGTTCGGCATGTCGGTGTCGACGATCGCCACCTTCGGCTTGGGCAGGTCGGCCATCGCGCAGAGGCGCTCGACCATCGCGTGCAGCTCGGGCGCCTCCTCGGGCGTCACGACCTTCGCGCCGGAGGCGCGGAGGGCGAGCTTGTCGGAGGTGTAGTACTGGAAGAAGGCGAGGCCGAACACGATCAGGACCATGGGCACGAGGCCCACATTGAGGACCTGAAAGAGGACGACTGCGAAGACGACGTAGAGCAGCCCGAGCATGAAGCTCGTGGCGAGCATCCGCACCGAGAGCCCGGCATCCCGACCGTAGGACTTGCGTTTCATCGAGAATCAAGCCTCCTTGGAGGCGTCGAAGGTAAAGACCATGGTAGCGAGCGCGGCCACGGTGACCGCGCTCGTGCTGCCGGGCGCGGCCGGCGCAGGGGTGCACGTGGTCGCCGACCCCTGGGCGCAAGGCGGCGCGCTCGGCCTGCTCGTGCCCGGGCACGGCGTCACCGTCACCCGCGCGGGCGCACTGGCGGAGCTCGAGCGGCAGCAGCCGCCGGCCGGGGTCGAGGTCTACCTCTCCCTCCCCCCGCCCGGCACGAGCCACAACGTGCGCCGCTACCGGATCGCGGTCGTCGGCCCGGGCTTCGCCGGCCTGCTCACCTCGGGCGCGACCCGGGTGCCCGGCCTCGTCTCGATCCGCGATCTCGACCGGCTCTCATCGAGGTCCGACTCCGCCCCGCGCTCGACCCTGGCGCGGCTCGACCGCAGGCTCCGCCAGGCGCACGACGCGCGCAACGGCGGGATCCTCGTGGTGATGTTCTCGGCACTCGTGCTCGCCGGGCTGGCGCTGCTCTTCCGGTCTGCCTGGCTCGCGCGGGCCGGGGTGCTCTCGATCCCGGCTTCGTTGTCGGCGGCGCTCCTCATCTCCGCGCTCGGGGGCTCCCGGCCGGCCGTCACGCTCACCGCCCTCGCGGTGCTCGCCGTGGGCGGCGCGCTCGCCCTCGCGCGCCTGCCGCTGCCGGCGGTGGTGACCGGCTTCCTCGCCCTGTATCTCGTCGCCCTCGCCGCGTGGCCGGAGGTGAACTCGCTCGCGATCGTCGGCCCGCACCCCGACGGCGGCGGGCGCTTCTACGGGATCACGAACGAGGTCGAGACGCTGCTGCTCGCGCCGGTGCTCGTGGCGGCGACGGCGTGGCTCTGGCCCGTAGCCGCGCTTGCGCTCGCGAACGCCGCCTGGAGCAAGGCGGGCGCCGACGGCGGCGGCATCCTCGTGATCGCCGCCGGCCTCGGGGCGCTGCGGCTGCGGCTCGCAGGGCGCGGGCTCACGATCCGCACCACGGCCGTGGTCGTGATCGGCGCGGTCGCGCTCGGGCTCGCGCTCGTGGGGCTCGATGCCGCTCTCGGCGGCTCGAGCCACGTCGACCGGGCCGTCCACGGCGGCCCGGTGCACCTGCTCGGCGTGCTCGGCCACCGCCTCCACATCTCCTGGGACGGGGTCTCGAGAACGTGGTACTCGGCCCTGATCGCGGCCCTCACCGGAGCCGCCTGCGTCATGTTCGCCTTGCTCCGCCCGCGCGTCGCGGCGCTCGACGCGCTGCTCGTCGCGCTGGCCGTCTCGCTGTTCGTGAACGACACCGCGCTCGACGTGCTCGGCTTCGGCGCACTGTGCTGCGCCGTCGTCTGGACGTGGGGTAGACTCGCGCAGCGATGAAGCGCGCCGGCCTCCTTCTCGCCCTCCCGCTCGCGCTCCTCGCCGCCGGCTGCGGCTTCGAGGGCACCGTGAGCGCGACGCCCGAGACGGTGATCGGCAAGGTCGCGGCGCCGCCGTCGCAGGCGGTCACGAGCCTCAAGGGCGACCCGGTTGCGGGCAAGGCCGTGTTCGCAAGCGCGGGCTGCGGCAGCTGCCACACGCTCAAGGACGCGGGCAGCGCCGGCAACGTCGGCCCGAACCTCGACGAGGCGAAGCCCCCGCTCGCCAAGGTGCTCCTGCGCGTCACCTACGGGAAGTCGTCGATGCCCCCCTTCAAGGGCCAGCTGACCGACCAGCAGATCGCCGACGTGGCCGCCTACGTCGTCCAGGCGACCGGCGGCTGATCCTCCCGGACGACTTCCCCCGGGGCATCCAGGCCTTCGCCTGCGACCTCGACCGCACGCTGATCGGCGAGGACGCGCTGCTGCGTCCGCGCACGCTCGCCGCGATCGCCGCGGCACGCGCGAGCGGGATCCATGTGATCGTGGTCACCGGGCGGATGTTCCGCTCGGTGCGCCCGTACGTGCAGCAGGCGGGGATCGACGAGCCCGTGATCTGCTACCAGGGCGCCGTCGTCGCCGAGCCGGGGAGCGGCGTCTTCCTGCGTCACGTCCCGATCCCGGTCGAGCTTGCGAGGGAGGCGATCCAGGCCGTCGAGGAGGCAGGCTTCGGCCTCAACTGCTACGTCGGGGACGAGCTGTACGTGGCCGAGGTGACCGAGTGGGCTCGGGCCTACGCCGACTTCCAGAACTTGCCGCTCGAGGCGGTCGGCGACCTCTCGAGCTGGCTTTCCGGGCCGCCGACGAAGCTCGTCGCCGTCGGCGACCCGGACGCGCTCGACGTGCTCCAGGAACGGATGAAGGAGCGCTTCGCCGGCCGGATGTACATCTCGAAGTCGCTGCCGTACTTCCTCGAGTTCGCAAGCCCCGACGTGTCGAAGGGGTCCGGTCTCGCGTTCCTCGCAAAGCGGCTCGGCTTTGCGGCCGCGGGGACGGTCGGGGTCGGCGACGGCGAGAACGACCGCGAGCTGCTCGACTGGGCGGGCTACGCCGTCTGCGTCGAGCAGTCCCACCCGTCCCTGTTCGAGCGCGCCGACCTCGTGATCCCCGGCCCGGAGTCGGAAGGCGTCGCGGAGTTGATCGAGAGCTACCTGAGCTTAGACTCCACCTTGTGATCGACCTCAAGGCGGCCCGCAGCGACCCGGACGGCTATCGCGCCGCGATCGCGCGCAAGGGCGCGGCGGAGGCCTTCGACGCGCTGCTCGAGGCCGACGAGCGCTGGCGCGCCCTCGTCCCCCGCGTCGACGAGCTGCGGGGGCGGCAGAAGCTGAAGGGGAAGCCGACGCCGGAGCAGCTGGGGGAGCTGGCGGCACTGAAGGACGAGCTCAAGGCGGCCGAGGACGAGCTCGCCGCCGCCGAGGCCGCCCGGGATGCAGCGCTCGCGCGCGTCCCGAACCCGCCGCACCCCTCCGTGCCCGACGGGAACACCGAGGAGGACGCCGAGGAGCTCCGCCGCTGGGGCGAGCCGCCGCAGCTGGCGGAGCCGAGGGAGCACACCGAGATCGGCCGCTTCGAGATGGAGCGCGCCGCACGCCTTTCCGGCTCACGCTTCGGCTACCTGCTCGGCGACACGGCGCTGCTCGCGTTCGCGCTCTATCGCTTCGCGCTCGACCGGCTCGGCGCCGCGGGCTTCACGCCGATGCTGCCGCCCGTGCTCGTGCGCGAGGAGGCGATGTACGGCACGGGCTTCTTCCCCACCGAGCGCTCGAACATCTACGCGCTCGAGGCAGACGAGCTGTACCTGACCGGGACGTCCGAGGTGGCGCTGGCCGGCCTGCACATGGGCGAGATCCTCGAGGCGGAGGCGCTGCCGCTCCGGTACGCCGCCTTCTCGACCTGTTTCCGCCGGGAGGCGGGCGCGGCCGGCAAGGACACGCGCGGGATGTTCCGTGTCCACCAGTTCAACAAGGTGGAGATGTTCGTGTTCACGCGGCCCGAGGACTCGTGGGCCGAGCACGACCGCATGCTCGGGATCGAGGAGGAGCTCGTGCAGGCGCTCGGCCTTCCCTACCGCGTCGTCAACGTGGCCGCGGGCGACCTCGGCGACCCGGCCGCCAAGAAGTACGACATCGAGGCCTGGTTCCCGTCCCAGGAGCGCTACCGCGAGATCACGTCGTGCTCGAACACGACCGACTTCCAGGCCCGCCGGCTCGGGATCCGGTACCGGGGCGAGCGCGGCCCCGAGACGGTGCAGACGCTGAACGGCACCGCGGTCACGGACCGCGCCGCGCTGGCGATCCTCGAGAACTTCCAGGGCAAGGTGCCCGAGGTGCTGCTGCCCTACGGCGCGCCGGCGCGAATCGCGCGCTAGCACCACGGCACGTCTCGAACGGCCAAGTCCGGGTGCCTGACCCCGGGACATGTCCGTTTGGCCGAATGGCGCTTGGGCGGCGTGGGAGCGAGACCCGGCTTCTAGACTCGAGAACTGCCCTCTTCGGACAGGGCCGAGCGCCTGACCCCAGCGGCTACCCGCTCTGCTCGACCGAGCGCACCTTGTCGAGGGTGTGGTCCCACCAGCCCTGGTCGGCGCCGGGGCCCCCGTCCACGCGGTCGGGACGCCCGTCATAGGCCCAGATCCGGTCGTTTCCGGAGCCGCCCAGGATCACGTCGCTGCCGGCCGCGCCCTCGAGCTTGTCGTCCCCTGAGCCGCCCTCGAGCCGGTCCGACCCCGTCCCGCCCGAGATCGTGTCGTTCCCGTCGCCGCCGACCAGCACGTCGTTGCCACCGTTGCCGAGGATCGTGTCGTCGCCGCCGAGGCCGCACATCACGTCGCGCCCCTCGGTGCCGAACAGGTAGTCGGAGCCCGGAGTGCCCGTGATCGTGCACGCCGAGGCGTGCGCCACGCCGCCCTGGAGCGCGAGCAGACACGCGAACGCGGCTGTTCCGTGAAGCGCCGCGATGAACCACCTCCCGGGGGACGAGTCAACCGGCCGCGCCGTGCCAGAGTGGAAGCGGCGTCGGACGAGGGCACACAGAGACCGACGCGAAAGGACCACGATGGCTGCGGCAGAGCTCAGGCGTAAGTTGAAGAACTTCCCGACGGCTTCCCTCCACCTGCGCATCGCGACCTCTTCCTCCTAGGTCGCGGCGCGCAGCGCCGTCCCCGGCGTGAGCCCGCGCCGCGCGGCTTCCCCCGCGGGAAGCTCAAGCACGGCGCGGGCCCGTCGACGGGCCGAGGCGCGCCACGGGCGCACCTCGGCTGCCACCTTCACCACGACGGAGTCTGCGTCCAGGAACACCGCGTCGATCGGGAAGCGCATGAACGCCGTGTGAATCGAGGAGGCCGGCTCGAGCCAGAGCCCCTCCCCTTCCTCCAGGCTGCTGCGCCCGAGCAGGCCGCGCATCCTCGACCACGGCCGCTTCGCCACCGTGCAGCGCTCACACACCGGCCGGCCGTCCAGGTGCTGGAGCGTGACCTCCACGCTCACCACCCGAGCACGAGCCGGGGCCCGAGCACGAGCTGAATGAACCTGCGGCGCCTGTTTCGTCTCCTCTTCGGCATCCCCGTCGATCCTTTCCCTCTAGGGCGCCGGGGCCGCGAACGACGGCGCGAACTGTGAACTGACCGACCCGCCGCCGCCGGCGGAGTCGCTGCGGTTATCGCCCCACGGCCCCGATTCCCCCTCCCCCGAAACGGTGAATCGTCTCGCCAATCATCAGATAGAGGGATTGGCGGTTTACACGTACGAACGATGATTGGCCCACACGAATACCCGAAGGCGTTGCGGCCGCCGGGGTGCTACGGAGGAAATCGAGGGTGGCCGCATCAACCGCTTTACACGGGTCGTTTCGGTATCTCACTCGGAATATCTGCCTCCAAAGGCGTCTCGGAATTGCCGCTTCGCCTTCAACGTCCCGCTAATGCGTGGGAGGAGGTGAGCTCTAGTGACGTTTTCCGAGTGGTTCGACTTTGCGCGTGACATGTGGCGCAAGCAGGAGGGTCAGACGATGGCCGAGTACGGCGTCGTGCTGGCTGTGATCACGATCGGCGCCGTCGGCGTCTTCACCGCCCTGTCCGGCGGGATCACGAAGTCCATCAACAAGGTGACCGCGCTTCTGCCGTAGGCGGAGCAGCAGTCATGAGGGAAGGGAAGGAAGCGATGCTGGGTTTCTCCGATGTGGCCGGGTTCTTCCGCGCGATCCGCAGGCGCGAGGAGGGCCAGACAATGGCCGAGTACGGCGTAACGCTGGCCGTGATCACGGTCGCGACGGTCGGCGTCTTCACGGCGCTGTCGGGTGGCATCAGCGGCGCGATCAACAAGGTGGTCGGCCTGCTTCCGTAGCAGCCGAGTACACGGGGTGGGCCCGCCGCCCGGGCCCACCCCGGGCACCCAGGGGGAAAGAAGGGACATGCGCAAGCGAATCCAGTTGAGAGCCGAACGGGGCCAGACGATGGTCGAGTTCGCGATCGTCCTCCCCGTCCTGCTGCTCGTGGTCTTCGCGGTGATCCAGTTCGGGATTCTGTTCAGCAACTTCGTCGCGCTGACCGACGCTGTCCGCGCCGGCGCGCGCACCGCGTCGGTCTCACGGCTCGCACCGGACCCGGTCGGCGCGACCGTGGCGCGGGTCCAGGGCGCCACCGGCGACCTCAACCCGGCCAGCCTCGGTGTCACGGTCACGTCCGGTTGGCAGCACGGCGACGACGTGACGGTAGCCGCCACGTACCCCTATTCGATCAGCCTGTTCGGGCTCGTCGTGCAGTCGGGGCAACTCAGGAGCGCCACGACGGAGCGCGTCGAATGACGAGGCCAAACAGCACCAGATCCGACTAACTCTTCAACCAAGAAAGCAAACTGAGGGAGAACAGGACGATGACGTACCGAGTCCGCAATATTGGCATCGCCGTCGGTCTCGCTGTATTGGCGGCGCTGATGATCAGCTATTACGTGACGAATTACAAACGTCACGTCCAGCAGGGCGCGAGCGACGTCACCGTCCTGGTGGCCGCCAAGGACATCCCGATCGGCACCTCCGGCGCCGTGGCGGCCAGGCAGCACCTGCTGCGCAGCGAGACCGTGACCCGCACGGCGATCGTGCCCGGCGCGATCTCGAACGGCACGGAGCTGCAGGGCCTCGTCTCGACGCAGATCACCTACGCCGGCGAGCAGGTGAGCACCCGGCGCTTCTCCACCCAGGCGGCGCAGGGCGTCCGCTCGTCGCTGACCGGCGCCCAGCGGGTGCTCCAGCTCCCCGGTGACGCGAACCAGCTGCTCGCCGGGACGCTGAAGGCCGGCGACCACGTCGACGTCGTCGGCTCGTGGGCGTTCCCCGACGGGTCCGGCACGCACCTCAGCCGGATCGTGCTGCGCGACCTGCTGGTGCTGCGCCCGCCTGCCTCGACGGGCCTCGACACCGCTCGCCTGACGAGCGGGCCGGGCTCGCAGCTCTCGATCCAGCTCCAGGTCAGCGATGCCCAGGCGCAGAAGCTCTACTGGATCGTCGAGAACGGCAGCTGGTCGCTGGCGCTCCGCCCGCCGACCGGCTCGACCGACGTCGCGCAGGGCATCGAGACCTCCGGGTCGATGCTCGGTAACGCCGCGAACCGCGCGCAGATCCTGAGCCAGATCCACGCACTCGGAGGGGGCCAGTAATGACCGACATCGCCAACACCGAGACGCGCGAAGGCACCCGCGTCTACCTGACCGGCGCCTGTGACGGCTTCGACACGCTGCGGGAGGCGCTCGCGCAGCAGCCGGACGTCGTGGTCGTCGGCGCGAGCGAGCAGATCCAGGATGCGGCGTCCGTGCTCGCGGGCGGCCACCTCGACTGCGTCCTGCACGCGACCCGCTCCTCGTCGCTGCCGGTGCACGACCTCGCGCTGATCCGCGAGCACACGCGCGTGCCGGTCCTGCTCGTGGCCTCCGGTGAGGCCTCCCTGCTGCTCGACGAGTCGCTCGGGGCCGACATCGCCGATGTCGTGCTGCTGCCCGCTCTGAACGAGAACGTCGTCTTCGCGATCCGCAAGTCGACGCACGCCGGCCGCCGGGCCGCCGCGGCCGGCACCCACGACGGACGGATCGTCACCGTCTTCTCGCCGAAGGGCGGCACCGGCAAGACCGTGGTCGCCACGAACCTCGCCGCAGCGTTCGCCAAGCACGAGAAGCGAAAGACGCTGCTGATCGACCTCGACCTGCAGTTCGGGGACGCCGCGATCATGCTCGGGATCGAGCCCGAGAAGACGATCTTCGATCTCGTCACCGCACCGGGAGAGCTCGATCCCGAGAAGCTCGCCGGCTACACGACGACGCACTCGTCCGGGCTGGACATCCTCCCCGCCCCGCTGCACCCGGAGGACGCCGAGCTCGTGACCGAGGCCAAGGTGGCCCGCCTGCTCGAGGTCGCGCGCTCCTCGTACGACGCGATCGTGGTCGACACCTCGCCCTTCTTCCACGGGCCGATGCTGTCCACGCTCGACCGCACCGACGAGCTCCTGCTCCTGTGCGGGCTCGACGTGCCCACGCTGAAGAACGTGCGCCTCGCGCTGGGAACGCTCTCGCTGCTCTCCTTCCCGCAGACGCGGATCCGAGTCGTCCTCAACCGCGCCAACTCGAAGGTCGGGATGAAGCAGCGTGAGGTTGAGGCGGCGCTCGAGCAGAAGGTGCGCTTCGAGATCCCCTCCGACCGGGCGGTGCCGATCTCCGTCAACCGCGGCACACCCGTCGTGATCTCCGACCCGGGCTCCGACTTCGCGAAGGCGCTCCGCGAGATGGCGAAGGGCGTCCTGCCGGTGGAGCAGGACACCAAGCGTGGCCGCCGGCTCGTCCCGACCCTCGTGAGAGCTTAGTGCTCCTCCCGGCAATGTCCTCCGGCTTCCGGCCCGCGATCACACGGCGCGATGCGGCGTCCTCGGTCGCGCCCATAGCTTCGGCTATGAGCGCTCCCTGCGTCCTTGCCTCGCTTGGTGCTCGCGACCCAGAAGCTCGCCAACATCACCGGAAGGAGCACTAGATGGGGCTCCACGACCGTCTCAACCGCGGCGGCAACGGCGCCGTCTACGACCTGCCGGTCTCCGGCGCCGTCGCCCAGCCCGGCGAGGCGCCCGCCTCCGACCCGTACGCCGAGCTCAAGACCACGATCCACCATGCGTGCATCGCGGCGCTCGGCGTCGAGCTGTTCAAGCAGGAGGCGAACGAGGACATCACCGAGCGCGTGCTGCGCACGGTCACCGAGCAGCTCGCGCTCGACCGCACGCCGCTCACGCGCGAGGAGCGGCGCCAGCTCGTGCGCGAGATCACCGACGACATCCTCGGCTACGGGCCGCTCGAGCCGTTCCTGCGCGACGACACCGTGACCGAGGTGATGGTGAACGCATTCGACCGCGTCTACGTCGAGCGCCACGGCAAGCTCGAGCGCACGCCGGCTGCGTTCGCCGACAACGCGCACCTGCTGCGCATCATCGACAAGATCGTCTCGCAGGTCGGCCGCCGGGTGGACGAGTCCTCGCCGATGGTCGACGCCCGCCTGCCGGACGGCAGCCGCGTGAACGCGATCATCCCGCCGCTCGCCCTGCGCGGCCCGACGCTCACGATCCGGAAGTTCGCGCGCGACCCGTACACGATGAGCGACCTGATCGGGTTCGGCACGATCACGGGCAAGGCGGCCCAGTTCCTCTCGGGCTGCGTGCGCGGCAAGCTCAATTTGCTCATCTCGGGCGGAACCGGCACCGGCAAGACGACGACGCTGAACGCGCTCTCGGCGTTCGTGCCCGGCGACGAGCGGATCGTCACGATCGAGGACGCGGCCGAGCTGCAGCTCCAGCAGGAGCACGTGATCGTGCTCGAGTCGCGCCCCCCCAACATCGAGGGGCAGGGCGAGGTGCGGATCCGCGAGCTCGTCCGTAACGCTCTGCGCATGCGCCCCGACCGGATCATCGTCGGCGAGGTTCGCGGCGCCGAGACGCTGGACATGCTCCAGGCGATGAACACGGGCCACGAGGGCTCGCTGACGACGATCCACGCGAACTCGCCCCGCGACGCGCTCTCCCGGCTGGAGACGCTCGTCCTCACCGGCGGCGTCGACCTGCCGCTGCGCGCGATCCGCGAGCAGATCTCGTCTGCGTTCGACGTGCTCGTGCAGATCTCGCGCCTCGTGGACGGCTCGCGCCGCATCACCCACGTGACCGAGGTGCTGCGGATGGAGTCGGACGTGATCGCGCTGCAGGACATCTTCGTCGCCCGCCCGCCCGATGAGGAGCGCGACCCCGGCGCCGGGCACGCGCGGCTGCTCTCCCCGCTCCAGTGCACCGGGCTCAAGCCGCACTTCCTCGAGAAGATGGCCCGCGGCGGCGTGATCCTGCCGCCGAGTTTCTTCGGCGAGGAGGAGGCGGGCGCGGTACCGCGCGCGTCCTTCGCCGCGACGAGCTTCGACGGAGCATTCTCGTGAGGCGGCTCTCCCTCGCCGCCCTCGTCGCACTGGCGCTCGCCGCTCCGGCGGCGGGCGCAGTGCAGATTTCCAGCCTCGACACGAGCGCGTACCCGCAGGTGCGCCTGAGCGTCGTCGCCTCGGAGCCCCTGGGCGCGATGCCGGCGCTGACCGAGAACGGGCTTCCCGCCGTGGCCCTCACGGGGATCAACCTCGGCCGCGGCAAGAGCGTCGTGCTCGTGCTCGACCGCTCGCGCTCGATGGCGGGCGACTCGCTGCGCAATGCGACGAGCGCCGGGCAGACGTTCGTCGACGGCAAGAGCGCCGCCGACTCGATCGCGGTCGTCGCCTTCGGGCACCGGGCCGCGACGCTGACCGGCTTCTCGTCGACGGCGGGCGACGCCGACTCGGCGCTGAGCGGGATCCAGGTCGACTCCGTCAACGGGACCGCCCTGTACGACGCCGTCGTCTCGGCGGCCGACCTGCTCGGCCGGGGCGCGCCCGGCGGGCGCGTGATCATCCTGCTCACGGACGGTCACGACGTGTCGAGCTCGGCGACGCTCGCCGACGCCGTCGCCGCCGCCCACGCCGCGCACGCGGCCGTCTATCCGGTCGCGATCGCGTCGCGCGACTTCGACCCGGCACCCCTCCAGCAGCTCGCGCAACAGACGAACGGGACGTACCACGTCGCGTCCTCGAGCGCGGGGCTGCGCTCCGTGTACGCGTCGATCGCCGCCGAGCTCGGGCGCACGTGGCAGCTCGGCTACGTGACCGCCGCGCGCCCGGGCGACCACGTCGAGCTCCGGACGTCGACCCCCGCCGGCACCGCCCGGGCGGCCCTCGCGATCCCGGCCGGTCTCGGGCCCGCCGCGGCCGCGAAGCCCACCTCACTCCTTCCGTCGCCCCTCTACTCCACCGCCGGGACGATCGGGATCGCGCTGCTCGTGGGGCTGCTCGTCCTGGCCGCCGGCCTCTTCGTGATGGTCGGCGCCCGCGGGAGCTGGGTGAAGGCCCGGCTCGCGCCGCACATCGGCGAGCGCGAGCGCCGCCTGATGCGCCGCAAGGACCGCCTCTCGCTGCTCGCCTCGCTGTACCGGGCTACGGAGGCTACGTTCGGGACCTGGCGCCGGTGGGCGTCCCTCGAGCGGATGCTCGAGCGCGCCGACGTGCCGCTCAGCCCCGCGGAGTTCATCTGGGCGAGCCTCGGCCTGGGCTTCGGGCTCGGGATGCTCCTCGCCGTGGTCGGCATGTCGCCGCTCGTGATCCTGATCGCGCTCCTCGTCGGCGGCGCTGTTCCCTACAGCGTCGTCTCCTTCCGCGTCCGGCGCCGCGCGCGGGCCTTCGAGGACCAGCTGCCCGAGTTCCTGACCACGATCGCGGCGACGCTCAAGGCGGGTCACTCGTTCAAGCAGGGGATGCAGGCGGTCGTGGACGAAGGCCATCCGCCGGCGAGCGAGGAGCTCAAGCGCGTCCTCACCGAGACCGGGCTCGGGCGGCCGATGGACGACGCGCTCAACGAGATGGCAGTGCGCACCGGCTCGGACAACTTCGGGTTCGCGATCACCGCCGTCACGATCCAGCGGCAGGTCGGCGGCTCGCTCGCCGGACTGTTCGAGATGGTCGCCGACACGGTTCGGCAGCGGCAGCAGTTCGCCCGCAAGATCCGGGGGCTGACCGCGATGGGCCGGATGTCCGCCTACGTCCTGATCGGCCTGCCGTTCTTCATCGCGCTCGCGATCACGGTGATGAACCCCGGCTACATGTCGCCGCTCTACCACACGAGCGCTGGACACATGCTGATCGCCCTCGGCCTCTCGATGATGGCCGTCGGCTCCCTGATCATCCACAAGATCGTCTCCTTCAAGGGGTGAGCCGATGCTGTTTCTGATCGTCGCCGTTGGTCTGCTGGCGCTCTCCGTCTTCCTCGTCTCCGAGGTCGTGACCCTGCCCGAGCGGCAGCGGCGCGCCCTCGTCCGGCGTGCCGCGCACTACGGGGCCGCGCGCACCGCGCCCGCGACGCGCGAGCGGCAGTCGCTGCACGAGCGGATGCTCGTCCCCGTCTCGGGGCGCATCGCCGGGCTGATGCTGCGCCTCAACCCGCGCGAAAGCCTCGACCAGGTGCAGCAGCGGCTGCTCGCGGCGGGGATGCGAGACGTCTCGCCGAGCGGCTTCCTCGCGGCCAAGGCGATCCTGGCCGGAGTCGGCCTCGTGCTCGGGCTCGTGCTCTTCGCCGTAGCGGGCGCGCAGACCGGGGTCCTGTTGACGCTCGCGTTCGTGGCGGGCGGCTGGATCGTGCCCGGCTGGATCGTCGGCAGCAAGGCGACCCGCCGCCGCGAGGAGATCGGGCGCGAGCTGCCCGACGCGCTCGACCTGCTCGCGGTCAGCGTCGAGGCGGGCCTCGGCTTCGACGGCGCGATCGCGAAGCTGACCGAGCACATGGAGGGGTCGCTCGTGGACGAGCTGTCGCTCGCGCTCGGCGAGATGCGCGTCGGCGAGTCGCGCTCGGAGGCGCTGAGGAAGTTCGCGGGGCGCGTCGACACACCCGAGGTCTCCGCCTTCGTGCGATCGATCATCCAGGCCGACCAGCTCGGCATCTCACTCGGCAAGATCCTGCGCGTGCAGGCGACCGACAGCCGGCTCAAGCGCCAGGCGGCGGCCGAGGAGAAGGCGATGAAGGCGCCGATCAAGATGCTGTTCCCGACGGTCGCCTTCATCTTCCCGGCGATGTTCATCGTGATTCTCGGCCCCGCGTTCATCAACCTCAAGCAGCTGTTCGGGTTCTAGCGATGCCTCCCGCGACGGAACAGGGATTCGGCTCCGGGCTCCGGGCTCACGTGAGCCGGAAGCGCGGCGGCGAAGAGGCGCCGCCCGAGGACGAGCTCCAGCCTCGCTCCGTCTCCGAGGCCGTCGCGCTCGCCGAGCCGCCGCCGAGCGCCGGCGCCGAGGAGCTCCGCGCGGAGCTCGAGGCCTCGCTCGACCGCGAGCGCGGGCTGCGCGAGTCGCTCGCCGCCCAGGACGCCGCGCGCGAGCGCGAGCTCCAGGCCGAGCAGGACGCCGCGCGGCGGATCGACGAGCTCGACGAGCGCGTCGCCCAGCTCGCTGCGGCCGAGGCGACCGTGGCCGCCCGCGAGCGGGCCGCCGCGGAGCAGCTGGCCGAGGCCGAGGTGGTGCGCGAGCGGATCGCGGCCGAGCACTCCGCCCTCGAGGCGGCGCAGGAACGGGCCGCCGAGCGCGAGCGCGAGATCGAGGCGAAGGTGCAGGCGCTCAAGGGCGCCGACGAGGCGCGCGGCGGAGCGGCCGAGGAGCTGTCCGAGCGGGCCGGCGCAGCCGCCGAACGCGAGCGCGCGCTCGCGGGCGCCGAGGCCGGGCTCGAGCAGCGCGAGGCGAAGCTGACCGCGGAGGCCGAGAAGCAGAAGGCCAAGCTCACCGCCGAGTTCGAGCAGCGCGAGGCGGAGCTCGCAGCGGGGCTCGAGCAGGTGACCGCGCTCGACAAGCGGGAGGCGGAGCTGCGGGCGCTCGAGGAGCGCGCGAAGGCGAGCCTGGCCCAGCAGAGCGCCGGGCTCACCCGCCTGGCCGAGATCCAGGTGCGCGAGGTCGAGCTGGCGGCACGCGAGGCCGAGCTCGTCGCCCGCGAGCAGCTCGCCCACAAGCATCCCGCAGTGGAGGCCGATGCAGGCGGGGGCAGCCGCGCCGAGCTCGACCGGCGCGAGCTCGATCTCGCCGCGCGGGAGGCGGAGGTTCGGCGAGCCGAGGCCAACGTCCGCCGTGCCGAGGCCCAGGCGCCGACCGAGGACAACCTCGCCGCCGAGCACATGCGGCTCGACGAGCGCGACCGCGCGCTCCACGCGCGCGAGGCCGAGCTCGCCAAGAACGAGAAGCTCGTCCTGACGATGCGGGAGCAGCTCGAGCTGAAGCAGCGCCGCTTCGGCGAGGGCGAGGAGACGGTCGTCGGCCAGATCCAGGAGCTCGAGCACCGCGAGCGGGAGCTCGACCTGCGGGAGGCGCGCCTCGAGGCAGACCACGACATCCGCGAGCAGAAGCTCGAGGTGCGCGAGGAGGCCCTCGCCCAGCTCGAGGAGAAGCTCTGCCGCAAGGAGGGCGACCTCTCCACCTACGTCACGCAGGTGCAGAGCGAGTTCGACCGGCGCGAGGCCGACTGGTGGTCGAAGCAGCTCGGCAAGCCGCTCGAGGCCTACACGCCGACGTAACGCACGGCGAGCCAGATCCCGGCGATGCCGCCGAGGACGCCGAACACGAGCGAGATCGCCGAGAAGCCGGATGCGCCCCACAGCTCGGGCACGTACCCGCCGGCGATCGTCCCGAAGCCCCCGAAGAGGCCGATCACCGATCTACCCATGGCCGGAGGATCGGCGAAGCGGCGCCCCGGCTTGAGCTAGTGCCCCTTCAGGTGATGTTGGCGAGCTTCTGGGTCGCGAGCACCAAGCGAGGCAAGGACGCAAGGAGCGCCCATAGCCGAAGCTATGGGCGCGACCGAGGACGCCGCATCGCGCCGCGTGATCGCGGGCCAGAAGCCGAAGGACATTGCCTGGAGGGGCACTAGAGGAGGACGAGCCGGTCGCGGTGGACGGCCTCGACGCCGCGGGGGCGCCCGGCCAGCTCCGCCGCACTTCCGGCGCTCAGGCCCTTGGCGAAGGCGATGCCGTCGGGGCCGACGAGTTCGACCCCGTCGCCCGCCTCGAAGCGGCCCTCGCACTCGGAGACGCCGACGGCGAGCAGGCTCCGGCCCTCGTCCCGAACGGCGCGCCGCGCGCCCTCGTCGACGTGCAGGCGGCCGACGACCGGCGTGCCGAAGCGCAGCCAGAGCTTGAACGCCGGCTGCGCGAGCCCCTCGGCGGCGAAGCGCGTTCCGCGCGGCTCGCCGGCGACGATCGGCCCCAGCACCGCCTCGCCGGCGCCGCCCGCGATCACGGTGGGGATGCCCGCCGCGACCGCCATCTGGGCCGCCGCGATCTTGCTCTCCATGCCGCCCGTCCCGAGCGGGCTCCCCTTGCCGAGGACGGCGCCCCCGACGGCGGCGCCGTCGCGGATCGGCTCCGCACCCGGCTCTCCCGGCGCGCGTGTGAACACGCCCTCCGCCTCGGTCAGCAGCACGAGCAGGCGCGCGCGGGCGAGGATCGCGACCTGCGCCGCGAGCGCGTCGTTGTCGCCGAAGGTGATCTCGTCGGTCGCCGTGGCGTCGTTCTCGTTCACGACCGGCACCGCGCCGAGCGCCTGGAGCGCCGCGAGGGCGTTGCGCGCGTTGACGTACGCGCCGCGGTCGGCGATCTCCCGCCCGGTGAGCAGGACCTGCGCCGCCGGGAGCCCCTCGCGCCCGAGCGCGTCGTCCCACGCCGCCTGGAGGCGCGCCTGGCCGAGCGCGGAGGCGGCCTGGAGCTGCGGCATCGAGCGCGGCCGGCGGTCGAGCCCGAGCCGCGCCAGCCCGAGCGCGATCGCACCGGAGGAGACGACGCAGACGGGCGTGCCTGCGCGGACGAGCTCGGCGATCTCCGCTGCGCGGCGGCGCAGCACCGAGCGCCGGACCCGGCCGCCGGGGCCGACGATCAGGCTCGTGCCGAGCTTGACGACGATCGGCCGCCGCACGGCTCAGCGGCTCTGCGTTCCGTCACCGACGATGCGGTACTGGCGCAGCCACAGGTCGCGGTAGGTGACAGGGCCGCGCGGGCCGGGAGCCCCGTCGACGTTGATCCCGGTCTCCGGGGCACCCGTCAGCTCGAAGCCGTCCGTGTAGCGGGTCGGCGCGTGCCAGAAGGCGGCCGTGCCTCTGTAGCCGTCGAGGAAGCGCCGCGCCGCGGCGGCGTCCTCGGTCACGATCCCGGCGGCGAGCCCGGAGGTCTCGGTGTTGGCGAGGCGGACCGCCTCGTCGAGGTCGTCGACCACGTCGAGCGTGACCGTCGAGACGCGGTCCGCGTCGTTCGCCCACTCGTGGCCGAGGCGGACGTCGAGCGGCTCGCCCGCGGCCGCGCGCGGCGTCCCCCGCACCTCGAGGCCGAGGCGCTCGAGCAGCGCGAGCAGGTCGGGCAAGAGGCCGAGCGCGCCGCGGTCGACGAGCAGCAGGTTGAGGCGGTTGCAGACACCGAGCCGGTCGAGGCTCGCCTCCACGAGCGCGAGTGCCCGCTCGCGCGAGGCGGCCGCGTGGACGTACAGGACACCGCCGCCCTCGGCGTGGGCGAGCACGCGCACGCCGTGCTCGGCCGCGAGCCGCGCGAGCGCGGCGGTCGTCTCGCCGCTGCCGCGGAGGATCACGAGCGGGAGCACCTTCGGCAGCGAGACGAGCACGCGGGCGCCCTCGCGGTCGGGCGAGCGCACGAGCCCGACAGCGCCGCCGGGGAGGCCGGCCTCCTCGAGCGCGGGCCTCAGCACATCGTCCACCAGCACGGTCACCGTGCGCAGCGCGGCGCCCCCGGTGCGGAGGACTGCTGTGTTGAGGCTCTTCAGGAGCTGCCCGGCGACGTCGAGCGCGACGTTCGGCCGCGCCTCGAAGTTGGCGCCGACCGTGCCGATCGGGATCCGGCGCTCGCTCACGACGAGGCCGTTCGGAAGCGTCCGCGAGCCCGCGTCGCGCTCGAGCGGTGGCAGCGCCGCCATCGCCCGGGCCTGCGCCGCGAGCGCCTCGACCCGGCGCTCGTCGAGCCGCAGGCGGTCGAGCGTCCCCTCGTCGAGCTTCCCCTCCGCCGCCAGGCAGTCCGCCTCGTTCGCGCGCAGGATCTCGGACGCGCGCCCGCGCACGAGCGCGGCCGCGCGCTCGAGCGCAGCGGTGACGCTCTCGTCGGTGAGGGCCGCGACGGCGCGTCCCGCCTCGGCCGCCTCCCGCTCGACGAGCGCGCGCAACTCCACCTGCTGATCGAGCGCCATGTGACTTGGGACGATACCCAGGCCGCGTAGCATTGCCCACGGCGGGGTGCCGGAGCGGTCGAACGGGGCGGTCTTGAAAACCGCTGGGCGCGCGAGCGTCTCGTGGGTTCGAATCCCACTCCCGCCGCCTGACGCGCCGACGCCCAAGACTCGGCTATGCCGGCCGTGCCCGCGGGCGACGTTGTGACGGTACCCGAGACAAGCGAAGATCCTCAAAATGCCGTCCGCAGCATTACTCGAGTGGCAAGACGCACGGGCCACGCGGCTGGATGAGCTTCATGACATCCACGCGACTATTGGAGGTACGAGCCGCGGGCGCCGATGGCGGACGCAACAGATCAACTGGGCGATCACGCTGCGGCTGGCCGGAGAGTTCCAAGGATTCGCTCGTGACCTCCATACGCTGTCAGCCGACTGCTTCGCTGACTGGGCGTGTGGTGGCAATCCTGCAGCGAGAGGTGTCGCGACAGCGGTGCTCACGCAAAACCGCCAGCTCGATCGGGGCAACGCCCAACCGTCCTCGCTCGGGTCAGACTTCGGACGCCTGGGCCTCAATTTCTGGACGTCATTGGCAGCGCAGGATCGCCGCACTCCGTCGCGGCAGACTCATCTTGAGCGTCTAAACGACGCGCGAAACGCCATCACCCACAGCCGACCAGCCGAACTCCAGACCCTGGAAGCTGCCGGGTACCCGATCACAATGCCGACAATCCGGACGTGGCGCCGTGCGCTGAGCGCGCTTGCCACTACCATGGATGCCGTAATGGCCGATCATCTCGCCCACCTCTTTGGACGCGTTCGACCGTGGTAAGTCGCAGCAAGACGCCGCAGCCGACGGTCGGCGATACGGTTCGAGTGCGCTGGGGGTTGGGTCAAGCGACCGGCGACATCCTTGAGGTCCAAGGGCCGCTGGGACATCAGCATGCTGTCGTCACGCTCCCAGTGCTCGGTGCATCCGGAGAAACACTCGACGTAACTACGGTGACGTTTCCGCTCGATGCTGTCGAAGTTGTCGACGCCACGGTAATCGACGACCGAGACGTATCACCCTCAGGGATGGATGGGTGGATCCACAGGTACAGCATCGCCGTAGGGGACGAGGATCTAACAGTCGACGTGTGGTGCAGCCGGACCGCCGAAGCGATGGCCCAGTACAACGACGAGATCAAGAGCGTTGTGCGCGATCGAGGCCGGACATGGGCGGTTCGCGCGGCCAAGCATGCACAGCCGCGTCGCGGGGCCACCGCGACCGTGCGATGCGATTCGAGCGGTCCGTCGATCTCGTACGAATACGCTTCGCAAGCTGCAAAGCTGGCGTAGGCCCACGACTCCGTGACGCACCGCCTCGATCACGAGAAGGCGAACCGAAAGGAACGCGCCCGCAAGCAGGGGACAGAGCGGGCTAGCGCAGACTTTCCGGTCGATCCGGCGAGGACGCCGGGTGGACGCCAGCTTCAGAAGCAGCTTGCAAGGGCAATCGACGAGCTTCTCGCACGGTTTGCACTCCTCACAGACGACGTGCGCACGAGAGAGGTTGAGGCGTACCGCCAGAGGGTCACGCGCATCCACGACCGCGAGCGGTCACGGCTGACCGAAGCTGACCGCCTGGAACTCGCACCAATCCTGCAGGCGGAGTGGAGCCGCGGGCTCGAAGTGATTAGAGCGAGCCTTCCACGGCAACCTGCGGTTGCTCGAGAGCGTCAGGCTCGGCGCAGGAAGGCCGCACCGGCGCAGCCATCGGCTCACTCCAGGTCCCGGCAGAACACCAAGACGGCGCGAGCAAAGGCCGAGGGCAACAGATCGCTACGAAGCCTCGAGACGCTGAAGGTAGAAGTCGCGATCGTAGACGGCAGACTCTTCGTCGGCTGGTCGGATAACGCCGAGGCGGATCGCTGGCTGGTAGTTGTCTCAACCAGGGGTCGAAGGCTCAAGCAGCTCACTCGACCCTCAGAGCTCCTTGCTGCAATGGTTGACGGGGTCGCCGTCGACTACCAGCCCCTCCGCGTTCGGGTCTACGCTCTACGCAAGAAGGAGACTCTGGCGACTGGGACCGCTCAGGTGATGCACTGACCGCCGGGGCGCCCCGCAACCGAGAACGCAGCTGCGTGGCCGACCCTCCCCGGCTTGCGGTCGGCGACCACCGGCCGGATACTGGCCGGGTGCAGCGGCCGCTCCTCGTGCTCCGCCTGCTTGCCGTCGCGGCCCTTGTCGCGATTGTGGGCGGGACGTTCCTCGTCGGCGCTTCCTCCGGCCGGACCCGAGCCCAGGGCAAGGCGCCGCCGGGCGGGTTCACGGTCAAGATCCCGGCGCCGGGGCACGTCGAGCTCGTGGTCGTGCAGGCGAAGGCCGGAACCCGGTTTGCGAAGGGGGCGGTGCCGAAGCCGACGCTCGCGACCCCCTCGAAGCTTCCGAAGGGCATCCTCGTCGTCGCCGACGTCGGCCGGCTGAAGAAGAGCCACGGCGTCCTCGTCACCGGCGTGCTCGTCGTCAACCTCAACAAGA